>Ga0335078_10001878_pt1 | contig 31808 bp, 32 predicted proteins | sample Lox_Sample_32_FD_206711 | JGI IMG/M metagenome (GOLD analysis project Ga0335078, IMG submission 206711) | Soil microbial communities from Loxahatchee National Wildlife Refuge, Florida, United States - Lox_Sample_3.2 | ecosystem: Environmental > Terrestrial > Soil > Wetlands | place: USA... | reverse complement strand
CGGTCTTCCTCGACGTGCTGGAGTGGTGGCAATTTTACTTTCCGCCCTATGCCCCGGAGCTGAACCCGGTCGAGTACCTGTGGAGCTAGCTCAAGACCAAGCCGCTGGTGAATCTGGCCTGCCCGGAGGTTGACGCGCTCGCCGCTGCCGGACGCCGGCACACCCGCTCTCTACAATACAAAGCCGGCCTGCTTCGTTCCTTCATCCGCCACAGTCCTCTTTCTTCGCGCCTATGCTAGGACGTTATTTATGCAGAAATCAATAACTACCAGTCATATTCGCACTACTATCGGCTTGGATGCCTGCAGTCCATGGTCGTCAGCTATCTTCGCGGTCTACACAACCAAACCGGCAGAACACTGGTACCCAGTCTCGATATGCAGAGAAAGTTGCAGGGTCTGGGTTTCAGGAATGTCAGCTTGCTGGGGCGTGGAGTGGACAGCGATCAATTCGGCCCGCATCACCGGTGCGAGGAACTCCGCCGGAGCTGGAGCGTAGGCAGTCACGGATGCGCCGCTCTTTACGTTGGCCGGATCGCGCCTGAAAAAAACCTTTCGCTTGCCCTCGACGCATACCGGGCGATGCGCCGCCTTGACGATTCATGCAGGTTCATCCTGGTCGGCGATGGTCCAATGCGGGCTTCCTTGCAACGATCGCAGCCCGACCTGATCTTCTGCGGGATGAAAACGGGGCGTGAACTGAGTCGGCACTTCGCCTCGGCCGATCTTTTTCTCTTTCCAAGCAAGACCGAAACCTTCGGCAACGTAACTCTCGAGGCGATGGCGAGCGGTCTCGGAGTGCTTGCCTATGACTACGCGGCCGCACGGATGCATATCACCGACGGTGTAACGGGAGTGCTCGCGCCCTATGGCGACGCGGACGCGTTCGTCGCCGCAGCCTGTCGCCTGGCCGGCGACAGGCGTTTGGTTAGCAAGCTGGGAATGCGCGCCCGCGAGTATGCGCTGTCTGTAAGTTGGTCGCTGGTGCTGGACGGTTTCGTCGATCACTTGGAGAGCGCACGCCGTCAAGCCGCGGAGAGCGCTGCGGCGGCGCCAGCGGCTCCCGTGGCGGACGCTTATCAGGAGGTCGTGGCAAGTGGTATCGAGCGACACGTTCCAAGTTTTGAATCGGCTCCTGAACCTGGCGCCTGAACGAGTGCTGCATTCCCATGGCGTGACAATTCTCCTCGGACTGGCGGCCGCAATCGTTCCGCTGGTGCTAGCTGGTAGACTTTTCCGCTATATCGCGACCTTGCGCGCGATGGCGCTGACGCCGTCAGCTTCTCGAATACTATCCAAGTGGATTAAAACCTACTCCTACACCGAAGATGAATTCCTGCGTGCGGATGGCGCACCCGCCCAATGGACGGAGATTCGCCGTGCCGCTCTTGACCGCCTCGCGAACGTTTTCAGCAAGGCGCGTCCCGGTCGATCGCCTGGAACGCCACCCTGCGCGAAGGCTTTTCCGACCTGAGGTTCACCGATGCGAATCGGGTGCCTTTTCCCTTTATGGGCGTGATGCGCGAGAAATTCGCGCTGGCCTCGGTTGTGACTGAATCCCGCGGACCGCATCTGCGCAACCTCGACGACCAGGTCACGCTGGACATCAGCGGCTCGTACGGTCTCAATGTCGCCGGCTTCGATCGGTACAAGCTTTGGATCGAGAGCGGATGGGAGCGCGTGAAGGATCTCGGCCCGGTGCTCGGCCCGCTTCATCCGATCGTTGCGGAAAATATCACGCTGCTCAAATCGATCTCCAAGCTCGACGAAGTCTCGTTTCACATGAGCGGGACCGAGGCGGTAATGGCCGCGGTGCGGCTCGCCCGGTTCAATACGCGTAAGTCTTTGATCGTGTGCTTCGCCGGCGCCTATCACGGCTGGTGGGATGGAGTTCAGCCCGGCCTCGGCAACGAGCGCAGCATCGGCGACCGCCTGACTCTCAAAGACATGAACCCCTCGTCGCTCCATATGATCCGCGCAAGAGCAGGCGAAATCGCCGCCGTTCTGGTGAATCCGGTGCAGGCGTTTCATCCGAATTCGCCGCCGCCGAGCGATCAACTGCTACTAACGAGCGATATCCGCCGGACTCATGACTCGACCTCGGATTATGCCAAATGGCTACAGGCGCTTAGGTGGGTCTGCACGGAAAGCGGCGTCGCTCTAATCTTCGACGAGGTTTACAGCGGATTTCGCCTCGCCCCGGGCGGCGCGCAGGAGTACTACGGCGTCGGCGCCGACATGGTTGTGTATGGCAAGACGGTCGCGGGCGGGATGCCGATAGGCCTGGTTTGCGGTAAAAAGGCGCTGATGCAGCGCTTCGACCCTGAGCGGCCGATGCGTATCGCCTACGTGGTCGGCACGTTCTCGGCGCATCCGCTCGTGATGAGCGCGATGAACGAGTTTCTCCGATGGGCGAATACGCCCGCCGCCGCGCGAATGTACGAAGACGCCAATGGACGCTGCAGCGAATGGGTGCGCGCCACTAACGCGCGGCTTGCAGCGGAGTCGCTGCCGATCCAGGTGACGAATCTTTCGACCGTGTGGACGGTCCTGTTCAAGGAACCCGGACGGTTTAACTGGCTATTGCAGTACTACATGCGCGCCGAAGGGTTGACGCTTAGTTGGGTTGGTACCGGACGGTGTCTTGTCAGTCTGGACTATACGCTCGAGGATTACCAGGAACTGCAGGACAAGCTTATCGCCGCCGCTCGCCGCATGAAGTCGGATGCATGGTGGCTAAGCGAGCAGCAATTGCCGGGGAGGGAACGCGCTATGCGCAGAAACCTGATTCGAGAGGTAGCGGCGAGCCTCATTCGTGTACCGCAGCCGCTCGCCGAGTTCTGTGGCGAGATAATGCAGCGCAAACGTGATGACCACGAAGCGTCCCACAGCAACCTGGTCAACCAGTTCTTTCATCTTTTCAGCTCCAGCACCTTCATCGTGTGTTACGTGTGGGCGTTCATCGACTTGACGAGCGCGATGTGCGCCGGGCTGGCCGCGCTCTTCGTGCGCCAGTTCGGACATGCGATCCTGGAGCCGCCTTGCCACGATGAGGAAAAGGCGCTGCTCGGATTCAACACTCGCGACAAGTCATTCGTCGTGGCCGGGTATTTCCTGATACCAATCGCCTACCTGGCGAGAGCGGACTCCGTGACCCCAAGCACGTTGCACGCAATGATCCCGACGGTGGCTCGGCTTTGGTTCCTGCTGACGCTGGCAGTCATTATGGCGCACGTCGCTCTGCTGGTCTGGAAGTACGATTTTCGCAGCTCGATGGTCTGGCTGGTGAAGCTCGTCACGGACCCGTTCACCGACATCATCGCTTATCGTTCGAGCCCCTCTCGGCTGTTGCAGGAATTGCAAGGGAGGGCGGAAAAGAAATGGGCCTAGCTTCGAGCTTTCTGACCGTGGCCGTATTGCTGAGCTTTGAGCGAATCACGTACATCTTTGCCTGGCGATGTGCGCATGCCTTCGAGCGGATCTGTGGGCGCGCGAAAAGCCTCCTGACGGCCGATCCGGTGGTCGGGCTCAGGCGGTTATTCTATCTCTTCAAGGCGCTGCACGGCGGCGTCTTTCTAGCCTGGTGTTATCACTTCAGCGATTCGCCTTATCTATTCGCGCAGGCTGATTTCCTCGCCAAAGCGGCGGGTTGCACGCTGATTTTCGTCGGACAGACTTTGAACTTCGGCGTGTTCTACCGGCTACGCATGGTCGGCGTCTTTTACGGCAATCGGTTCGGCCGTGATATCCCGTGGTGCCGGGAATTTCCTTTCTCGCTGGTCGAGCATCCGCAATATTTGGGCGCCGTGATCTCGATTTGGGGTTTCTTCCTCGCGGCGCGCTATCCATTTCCGGACTGGTACCTCCTTCCCGCGCTCGAGACCGTTTACTACGCCCTCGGCGCTCAACTGGAAGCTTGAAGATCCGATTCACGCCGGCGGTGTCATGGACGGCGCGTTAGAAGCCAAGGTCGCTCAGGCCCGGATGGCCGTCCGGGCGCCGTCCAAGTGGCCAGTGGTATTTGCGATCGGCTTCCTTGATCGGCAGGTCGTTGATGCTTGCGAGGCGCCGCCGCATCAGCCCCGCTTCGTCGAACTCCCAGTTCTCGTTGCCGTAGGAGCGGAACCACCGACCCGAGTCATCGTGCCATTCGTACGCGAAGCGAACCGCGATCCGGTTAGCTTCGAATGCCCAGAGCTCCTTTATGAGCCGATAGTCAATCTCCCTGGCCCATTGCGAGTGAGGAAAGCGATAATCGCTTCGCGGCCCTGCAGAAATTCGGCGCGGTTTCTCCAGCGGGAGTCGACCGTATAGGCGAGCGCGACCCTGGCCGGGTCGCGCGAGTTCCAGGCGTCTTCCGCCAGCCGCACCTTTTCCGCGGCGCTGTCGCGAGTGAAAGGCGCGAGTGGAGGTCGGGACGACATACTTTCTCTCCTTGGCGCGTTTTGATAGCGTCGCGCGGTTGTGGCGAGATCGGCCGAATCTCGAACAGAGATGTTCGGCGAGCGGAAAGCGCCTGCGACGCCGGACATTAGTTTGTTTCGACAGCGAGCGCCAGCGATTGTGGCTGCCGCTGCAGGAAAGGGTCGCCATTGGAATACAGACTGTTGCTCCTCGCCCATATGATTAAGAACAACTGCGGATGCGTAACTCGGAGGAAATGTCCCTATGCATGACCGGAAAAACAAATGGTATGCAGCCGTGCTCTTGGTCTGCGCACTCGCAGGTCTGTCGATCGCAGGTACGGCCTGGGCTCAGGAAAAGAAGCCGAACATCCTCGTCATCATGGGTGACGACGTCGGTTGGTTCAACATTGGCGCCTACAACCAGGGAATCATGTCAGGCAAAACACCGAATCTCGACAAACTTGCCGCCCAAGGCATGAGGTTCACCGATTACTACGCCGAAGCTAGCTGTACTGCGGGGCGCGCCAATTTCATCACCGGCGAGTTGCCGCTCCGCACTGGATTGACGACCGTGGGCCAGGCCGGAGCAGACGTAGGATTGCCGGCTCAGGCTGTCACCCTCGCCACTGTCCTCAAAGCGCTGGGATACGAAACGGCTCAGTTCGGCAAGAACCATCTTGGCGATATGAACAAATACCTCCCATGCGTACATGGCTTTGACGAATACTTCGGCTATTTGTACCACCTCGACGCAATGTCGGATCCCTATTGGTTCGACTACCCGCAGAGCTGGATCGACAAGACCGGGCCACGCGACCTGGTGCACTGCTGGGCGACTGACACGGATGACGCCACCGTGCAGCCGCGCTGGGGCAAGATCGGAAAGCAGAAGATCGAAGATGAGGGTCCGCTTGCGCCGTTTCCGAACATGACTGATATCCAGAATTGGCAGCGTGGTCGCAAGGCGAAGTACGACATGGAGACCTTCGACGATGTGCTGGTGAAAAGCACGAACGGCTTCATGGACAAGGCTAAGAAGGACGGCAAGCCGTTTTTCATCTGGCACAACACTACACGCATGCATGTCTTTACCTACCTCCCGCCGAAGTACCAGGCGATTATGAACGCCGAGGACAACTACAATGTGGAAGAGGCCGGCATGGCGCAGATGGATGACAGTGTCGGCGAGCTCCTCAAACATCTCGAGGACATAGGTGAGGCCGACAACACCATCGTGATCTTTACCACGGACAACGGCGCCGAAGTGTTCACCTGGCCCGACGGCGGCATGACGCCGTTTCGAGCGACCAAGGGCACCGTCTTTGAAGGTGGCTTCCGCGTGCCCGCGATTATTCGCTGGCCGGGCCACGTCAAGCCGGGCGCAGTCGAAAATGGCATTTTCTCCGGACTCGACTGGCTTCCCACTCTCGCTGATGCAGCCGGCAATCCTGACATCACCAACCAACTCCTGAAAGGAGTGACCCTGGCGGGCCGCACGTACAAGAATCACCTAGACGGCTATGACCAGATGGACGTGGTGACGGGCAAGGGACCATCCAAACGCCATGAAATCTTCTACTTCGGTGGCCCCCATCTCGGCGCCGTGCGGATCGATGATTTCAAGTTCCAGTTTTTCCAGCAGCCATATGGCTGGCCCGGGGAGAAGGTTACGACCGATATGCCCACCATCGTGAACATTCGCCAGGATCCGTTCGAGCGGACGCCGTCCATCCGCGGTGAAACTACCAACGCTATGGGTGGGGGATACATGAATGACTTTTACGCGCGCGAGTTCTGGCGGTTTGTGATGGTGCAGCAATACGTGGGCAAGCTGGCGATGACGGCCATCGACTATCCTCCGATGCAGGCGCCGGCGACTTTCAACCTTCAAGCGGTGAAAGAAAAAATCCAGGAGATGATGAAGGAGCACGAAGGTCAGTAGTTGAATACGCAACGCACGGGCGGCCTCTTCTGGACCGCCCGTTGCGTCCAGCGAAAAACGGATATTGTGGCTATCGGTTTAGGGGCGCTTCGAACCGTTGGAGCGGGTCGCAAGCGTTCACGCCGATTCCACGACCGATCCGTCCCGCTTCCCGCGACGCTTCCTATGATCGGAGCCGCGCGCGGCGGAGATCAAGACAAGCGAAGACGCGAAGCCCAGGCATTCGAGCTTGCGGGCACCTGGTACTGGTCTTTGCCAGGTCGGCTCGCCCGCATGGCGGCAAGGGTCTCGCTGACAAACTGATGAATCGTCACGATCACATTGTCGGCCGTGCAGTGCGGATAAGTATCGCCGACGTCGTGGCGGGTCTGCTCGACCAGCAGCGCCGGGACCTGGCATCCGAACCAGCACGCCAACTGATTGCTCGCTCCGAATATACCTTTGACGTCGTATTTTTTGCAGATCGCCGGGATCGTAGCCTGGGCATACGCGTCGAGCAGTTGCTGCGGAGTCAACGTGCGAGGATCAACCCTGCGAACCTTGACTCCGCCGCGCTCCAATTCCTCGAGCAGGCCCCGGACAACTTCGATTCCCCGATTGCGCTCGTCGCCGAAACGGAGCGCCGGATCCGAAGTCGAATAAAACGTGACTTCCGTCGGGAAAGGATGTTCCGCGAGCGTCCCCGACGCTCCGCTATCCAGCCCGTTTCCAGCCTGGTTTTGGCGCGAGCCCTCCCAGCCTCCCGTCCTATCGCCCTTGCTCATCCAAATACCCCTCCGGCCTCAACAGACGTGTGGCTTTAACGCGGCTCGATGAACCCCTCGGCTTCAGCGCACCGCTCGCACAAATAGCTTTCGCCAAAGAAGACGAGGTCGTGCTTGAGCCAACCCTCGAGCAGAGATCTCTCTATTTCTTTCCGGGCCAGCTTCGGCCGCTTCGGTCGCAGGATGACGGAACGTTCGCTTCGCTCCCGGCACAGTCTGCAAACGATCCTGGTCTCGGGACCGAATTTGGAGAGATCGTGACGCAGCACCACGAAATCCGCCGAGTTTGGCGGCGCCGAGCGCTCCGCCGTTGGCACTGGCGTTGGCGCTGGCGCGACCGGTGAGTTGCGCCTGAAAACCGAGTTGGACGGCGAATCTTGCGCGGAGACGGGAACCAAGCTGTTTCGGAGTTCGTCAAGACTTGGGATCGTCGTTCCCTGCTCCTTGTGAGCCGCTCCAGGTCCTTTCCCGGGACCAAAAATGTCACGGTTCATTGTCGCAGACCGTCCTTCGTTAGCGGCGGATGCTTAGTTCTCACTCTCGAGAGACTTTCCTCCAAGGCGTCAGTGAGCATGCCCCGTGCCATCGGGTTTTTGTTCGCTTACTCTTTCGCAGGCGCTCTGTGGCAGGCATAGCCTGAGGCGCTGTCGCAGCGATGCAACGGCGAACGTGTCCAGGAATCCGCCGGGGGATCGTACTTGGGCAAAACGGTCGCATTTCCGCCGCATCAGGCCGCCGTTGGGCGCTTTTTCCAGGGAGAACCTTCTCGGACTCCGTCGATGTCTTGCATCGAGGTGTGGCATGGGATAAAAGCCCACTTAATAGATAGGCTGAATTTTGCTTTCGCAGAAGTCCAAATACGCGCTGAGAGCGTTGCTCGTGCTGGCCAAGGAATATGGGCTGGGTCCGGTGCTGATCTCCGATATCGCCCGGCGCGAGTCCCTGCCGCACAAGTTTCTCGAGATCATCCTGCTGGAACTGCGCAACCACGGCATCCTCGCGAGCAAGAAGGGCAGAGGCGGCGGCTACTTTCTCACCCGGCGTCCTGAACAAGTGCATCTGGGCGAGGTTCTGCGCGTGCTGGAAGGGCCGTTGGCGCCCCTCCCATGCGTGAGCAAAACCGCCTACGCGCGATGCGCGGAATGCCCCGACGAGCGCACCTGCGGCATCAGGATGGTCATGAAAGATGTGCGCGATGCGACTGCGCGGATTCTCGACCAGACCAGCCTGGCCGACATTCTAAAGCGCGTTGAACTGGCCGTTGAGGGCAAGGCCGCGCTCAACTACGCGATCTGAGTTTCCGGTCGAATTAACTGTTCGCTCAATAGAGTCATGGGACAAACCAACCGCCCCGAGCGCGTCGAAACCGTCCCCTCGGACACCGATCTGGCTCGCGTGCTCGAAGAGGTCGAGCGAGCCATAAGAAGCGTTGCCTATGGTTCGGTCGAGGTCGTCATCCAGAACTCGCGCGTGGTGCAAATCGAGCGCAAGGAAAAGTTCCGCATCAACCCACGCTGAAAACATGGTGCCGGAGGGATTCCTCGCGCACTCACCAGTATGGCTTTGCCAGCCAATCCGCCTCCTCGCCGGAGGCTTTCGAATGGTCACTCGGCCTCAACTGGTATTTGAACTCCAACGTCAAGATGCAATTGGACCACGCGCGCACCGGCTTCCGTTATGGCGCCGCCCAAGGCAAGGGTAGTGGACGAGAGCGTGATGTTAAGCGAGCTGCAGCTGCAGTTCTAGTTCGTCAACCGGCGCTGCGGGCGGCGGGATTTCGAAATGGCGCGAGCGCGCGGGCGGCGCGCTCCGCTTCGCGCCGCATCAGGACAAGGTCGGTGCCGTAGAGTATGAACCGCGCACCGCTCTCGACTGCGGCTTTGAGGTCTTCGGGATTAGCGGCAAGCCCGGCAAATGCGATGCCGCGCGCCACACATCGCGCGCGCACCTTCTCGAGCGCCGTGCGAAAGAGCGGATTGCCGTACTGGCCGGGGATGCCGAGGTTTTGGGTCAGGTCCTGATTGCCGACGATCACGAGGTCCACGCCCTCGATCACGATCTCATCAACGCTCTCCAGCGCCTCGCGCGTCTCGATCATCACCGCAAGCAGCGTGTTGGCGTTCGCGTGGGCCATCGCCGCCGGCAAATCGACCTCCTCGTAATCGGTGCTCGCGCCGAGGTAGATAGCCATCCCGCGCCGGCCCTGCGGATAGTACTTCGCCATCTCGATAAAGCGGCGGACCTCGGCTCCGCTGGTGATGTGCGGGAGGATCAGGCTCTGGCATCCCGAATCCAGCAGGCGCGTGACGTGCTCGTATTGCAGGTCCGGAATGCGCACGATCGGGGTGATTCCGGCGGCGTGCGCGTGCGCGGCCAGATCGACCACGGTCTCGAGGTTGTAGGCGGAGTGCTCCATGCAGATCCAGGCGAAATCCATCCCGGCCGCGGCAAGCGTATGCATCACGCCGCGTCCCCTGGTATCCCACACGATCGTGCCAAGCGCGACGTTACCCGCCTTAAGGTCGGCCTTGAGTTTGTTGGTTCGCATCATTCGCCTCGACGTCATTCGCCTTGGATCATCGCCCGTCTCGGTAGCTCCGGCCAATCGGTGGCTCTCACTCGGCCGATCGCGTTTTCCTCGGCCCTTCGCCATGGCGGCGCCGTCTTACCGGATTGGCGGCATCGCGCGAACGCGAAGGACGCCTATTGTCCCACGAACGCGATTGTATCGTGACACCTATTAGTCTCAGCAATTCCCGATACGCGCCCTCGACACGCCTTCGTTCTCCTGTTGCCAGCAGATCCAGATGCAGGCCGCGGACTGCGCCGAGCGCGAGCGTAGCCAATGCTTGCGCCGGAGCAGGGGGAACGCCGAGCGCGGCCAGCGCTTCCTTGAACGGGGGGAGCCAATCGCCCACCGCCTTTTCGAGAAACCCCGGAAAGTTCTGGCGCTTCTGAAGCGCGAGCCCGTACACCTCGTAAAAGAGCCGCGAGTATTTTTGCCTGCGAGGAGTGGCCGACAATTTCCAGTCGCGCAACAGCGACTCGATCCGGTCCGCCGGCCTCGCCATCGCGACCGCGCGTCTGAAACTGAGCTGCTCGCGCACGCGAATACGCGCCAGCGCTTCCGCGATCAACCGCTCCTTGGTGCCGAAAAAATAGAGCAGCATGCGAGGACTGGTGTCGCTGGCCGCCGCCAAGGGCCGCAAAGAAAGCTCCGCCAGGCCATTGTCGAGGATGTAGTCGGCCACTCGTTCGAGCAGTTCCGCCCGCCGATGCGGCGCTGTCGCCTCTTTCATCGTGTAACGATCGTTTTCATATGTCGGCGCCTTAGGTCAATTCGGCGCGCGCCAAGAGCTCACGTTCCCGAACGGGATTCGGGTTCTGGCGTGACGCGCGGAAGCGGGTGTGGTAGTGCAACAATGATGGTTTGATTCCCGGGACCGCGAGGGGAGAATCTCGCATGAACGTCGGACTGATGTTTTCTTTCCGCAATCCGCCCAGATGGAAAAAACCCTGGGCGGACGTTTACGAATCCCAGCTCGAGCAGGCCCAGCTCGCCGAAGACCTCGGCTACGACACGGTCTGGCTAACCGAGCATCACTTTGCCGAGGACGGCTACTCGCCGTCGCTGATGACGCTGGCCGGTGCGGTCGCTGCGAAGACGCGCCGGGTGCGGATCGGGACGTTCCTGCTGTTGCTTCCGCTGCACAACGCCGTCCGCGTGGCGGAGGATGCGGCGACGGTTGACGTGATCTCAAAAGGGCGCTTTGACCTCGGCATCGGCAAAGGATACGCAAAGCACGAGTTCCTCGGCTACGGAATTCCACGCAAGGAGCGCCCATCCCGTTTCGAAGAGGGAATCGACGTTATCCGCGGCATCTGGACCCAGGACCCGTTCTCCTTCCAAGGGAAGCATTACAACCTGCAGGATATTCGGCTAACGCCAAAACCCATCCAGCAGCCGCATCCGCCGCTCTGGGTCGGTGCGCTGAATCCCAAGGCGGTCGATCGCGCGGCGCGGCTCGGATGCCATTTCCTCGGGATCGGAGATACCTCGGCCTACGACGACGCCCTGCGCCGCTACGGCCGCAATCCGGCGGACTTCAGCGTAGCGCAACTGGTCTGGACCCATATCGGACCTTCGCGGGATCAGGCCTGGGACGAGGTCGAGGACCACGTGCATTGGATGTTGACGGTCTACGGAGAGTGGCTGCGCGAAGCCGGCGAGGTCCAGGGCCCGCCGTCGATATTCAAGCCGCCACCGGCCTCCGAGTTGCGGCGCACCACCGAGCCGCTGCTGTTCAACCCGCTGGTGGGCACCGCCGCGGAGGTCGCCGAAGGCCTTGAGAAGTTCACGAGCCAGGTGCGGACGACGCACCTTGTGCTGGGAATGCACTTTCCGGGGATCGACCCGAAAATCGTGCGGCGCTCGATGGAAACCTTCGCGCGCGAGCTCCTGCCCGCGCTCAAGAACAAGCGCTAGCGCGGCGCACGCGCGGCCGACGCGGCGCCTGCGGGGTTCATGCGGGCCGCGTCCACTCGATCTGGCGTTTGACGTCGACGCTCAGAATTTTGTAGGCGGAGAAGATCTCCTTCCTGCCGACGATCATCTTTTCCCGATGCGCAGCGTTGTCGATCCAGGACTGCAGGGCGCGATCGTCGCGCCAGTACGATATCTCGAGCCGCACTCCCGGCCGCATCTGACTTTCGAAGTTGTCCATCGAGATGAAGCCGTCGATCGCCTGGATCTCGGGAATCAGCACCGCGAAGGCTTCTCCCAGCCGCTCTTCCATCTCGGCCCTAACGCTGTACTCGATGATGCATGCGACCATGACGCCCTCCTCGCGCTCTCTTGAAACGTAGCGGCCGCCCCGTCTGCGCCTCCGCTTCGGCCGCGGCTACTCGCCAATCACCTTGATCAGAATGCGCTTAGGGCGCCGGCCGTCGAACTCGCCGTAAAAGATCTGCTCCCACGGTCCGAAATCGAGCTTGCCCGCGGTGACTGCGACCACCACCTCGCGGCCCATCACCTGGCGCTTGTGATGAGCGTCGCCGTTGTCCTCGCCGGTGCGATTGTGATGGTACCGCTCGGGACTCGGATCGTACGGCGCGAGCCATTCGAGCCATCGCTTGTAATCCTCGTGCAGTCCCGGCTCATTGTCGTTGATAAAGACCGAAGCGGTAATATGCATCGCGTTGACCAGGCATAGCCCCTCGCGCACGCCGCTATCTTTTATCGCCTGCGCCACGTCGTCCGTCAGGTTCACGAAGCCCATCCGCTCGGGAACCTTGACCGTGAGATATTTGGTATGCGAGCGCATCGTTCAAATGTTGACCGTGCTCATGTCGTGATAGCGCCCGCCCGCGGCGAACCCCTTGGGAGCGGCTTCCTCGATCCGCGCAAGATCGCTCTTCGACAGCACGATCTCGGCCGCCGCGACATTTTCTTCGAGATACTTGCGGCGCTTGGTGCCCGGTATCGGGACGATATCGTCGCCCTGCGCGAGCACCCAGGCGAGCGCGAGCTGGCTCGGCGTGATGCCTTTTTCGTCGGCGATCGCCTTGAGCCGCGCGACCACCTTGAGATTTCGATCGAAATTGTCGCCTTCGAAGCGCGGCGAGATTTTCTTGCGCATGTCGTCCGCCGGCAGCTGGTTCAAAGCGCCGCTCAGCAGTCCGCGCCCGAGCGGGCTGAAAGGCACGAATCCCACTCCCAACTCGCGCAGCGCCGGAATCACTTCATCCTCGTAGTCGCGCGTCCACAGCGAATATTCCGATTGCAGCGCGGAAATCGGATGCACCGCGTGGGCGCGCCGAATCGTCTTTGCCCCGGCCTCCGACAGGCCCAGGTATCGCACCTTTCCCTGCCGCACCAAATCGGCCATCGCGCCGACGGTGTCCTCGATCGGCACGTTCCGGTCCACCCGATGCTGGTAGTAAAGGTCGATATGATCGACGCCCAACCGCTTGAGCGAAGCGTCGCAGGCGGAACGGACGTACTCGGGCTTGCCGTTGATCGCGCGCTTGCCGTCGGGCAGCGCCTGGTTGCCGAACTTGGTCGCGATGATCACCTTGCTACGATACTTGCGCAGCACCCTGCCGACGAGTTCTTCGTTGTGGCCCGTGCCGTAGATGTCGGCAGTATCGAAGAAATCAATCCCGAGCTCGAGCGCGCGCTCGAGCGTCGCGGCGGATTCGACGTCGTCACGCGGGCCATAGAACTGCGACATCCCCATGCATCCGAGCCCCAGCTCGGACACCACGAGCCCATGGCTGCCAAGTTTTCGCTTCTTCATGGATGACACCTCATACTGCAATTGCCTTGAGCGTGCGAGGCCGATACTCGGGTTTTACTGCGTCCGGGCGCGCAGGCCAAGCCCGCGCCGCTTGCGCGCGCGAGTTGCGCAGAGACAACTCGGACATCGGATGATCGAAAAAAATGGCGGAATTTCTGTTCAACGGACCCGAGGGCGCCGCGAGCACGCTCGTCCTCGCGCACGGAGCGGGCGGTCCGATGGATTCGCCCTTCATGGAGACGATCGCCGCCGGCGTCGCAAAGGCCGGAATCCGCGTCGCGCGCTTCGAGTTCCCCTACATGCGGCGATGGCGCGAAACCCGCAAAGGCGGCGCGCCCGATCCCGCGCCCGTGCTGATGCAATCCTGGCGCGATGCGATCGATGAACTCGGCGGCGGAAAGAGCCTCATCATCGGCGGCAAATCGCTCGGTGGCCGGATGGCAAGCATGATCGCGGACGAAACCGGCGTGCGCGGACTCGTCTGTCTCGGCTATCCGTTTCATCCGCCGGGCAAGCCCGAGCGCACGCGCACGCGGCATCTCGAAGAGCTTCGCACTCCGGCGTTGATCCTCCAGGGAACCCGCGACCCCTTTGGCAAGCCCGCGGAGGTCAGGAGCTACAAGCTCGCGCGCGCGATCCGGGTTGAATGGCTCGAGGATGGCGACCATTCGCTCAAGCCGCGTGTGCGGTCGGGCCGCGCCGAAGCCGATAATCTTAACGCGGCCGTCATCCGCATCGCGGAATTTATCGCCGCGCTGTGAACTCGGTTGCGGCGTCCAAATCATGCCAGGTCATGCCGGCCGCGCCACGCTCGACGCGTTGGCGCACCCCCCAAAGTGCACAACGCGCGCAGGAATGTCTTGTGTTGGATGGCTGCGCTCCGTAATTTCTTCCAATATGTCGTCTTCTCCCGCTCCGCACGCGAATGGTGCGGCGCCCACGCTAATCGACCTGATCCGGCATCACACCCGCTTCACCATCGCGAAGCGGCGGGCGGAAATGTCGCGGCGCGACTGGTTTCACGTCACCGCGCTTGCGGTACGCGACCTGCTGGTCGAACGAATGGTCGCGACCCGCGCGCGCTTCGAACGCACTGGCACGAAGAAGCTCTATTACCTCTCGCTCGAGTACCTCGTCGGGCGCTCGCTCGAAAACAATCTGCTCAACCTCGGCGCGATCGAGGCCTGCCGCGAATTCCTCGCGGTCAACGGAATCGACCTGCAGCTGCTGTTCGAAGAGGAAGCTGACGCGGGACTCGGCAACGGGGGCCTGGGCCGCCTCGCCGCCTGCCTTCTCGATTCGCTGGCCACGCTCGATTTGCCCGGCTACGCCTACGGCATCAACTACGAGTTCGGCCTCTTCCGCCAGGGAATCAGGGACGGCTACCAGGTCGAGCAGCCCGATAACTGGCGGCGCGACATCTCGCCGTGGCTGATCACGCGGGCTGACGAAGCCTGCGTGGTGCCGGTGTACGGCCGAATCGAGCCGGCGAGCAACCATCGCGGCGAGTACCGGTCGCTATGGGTGGATCAACGCACCCTGGTCGGCATTCCGGCCGATCTGCCGATCTCCGGCTACGGCAGCGATGCGGTGAACTTCGTGCGCCTGTTCTCGGCCACCGCCTCGGACGAGTTCGATCTCCATATCTTCAACGCCGGCGGTCATCTCAAGGCGGTCGAGAAGAAGGTGGGCGTCGAAGCCATCTCGAAAATCCTCTATCCGTCGGATGCCGGAGAGGCGGGGCGTGAGCTGCGGCTCCTGCAGGAATATTTCTTCGTGGCCTGCGCGGTGCGCGACATCGCGCGGCGTTTCTTCGGCCGCGGCGAGGACATCCACGATTTTCCTTCGCGGGTGGCAATCCAGCTCAACGATACGCATCCCGCGCTCGCGGTCCCCGAACTGATGCGGCTGTTCATCGATCAGCACGATCAGTCATGGGAGACGGCGTGGGAAATCACGCGGGCGACCGTCGCCTACACCAACCACACCTTGATGCCCGAAGCGCTCGAGCGCTGGCCGGTCGAACTGCTCGGGCGCGTGGTGCCACGCCATCTCGAGATCATCTACGAGATCAACCGCCGCTTCCTGGCCGAGGCCGCCGAGGTGTGGCCGGACGGCTCCGATCAGGCGAGCCGGATTTCGATTGTCCAGGATGGACATGAGCCCCAGGTCCGCATGGCGCATCTGGCGATCGTCGGCAGCCATTCGATCAACGGGGTTTCCAGACTGCACTCCGAGCTGGTCAAGACGCGCCTCGCGCCGGAGCTGTACCGCCTCTGGCCGGCCCGTTTCAACAACAAGACCAACGGCGTGACTCAGCGGCGATGGCTGCTGATGGCGAATCCGCGCCTCGCGCAGTTGCTGGACGAAACCATCGGGAACGGATGGACGACGGACCTCGAACAGGTCCGCGAACTCGAACGCCTGGCGGACAACGTCGAGTTCCAGGACCGTTTCACGACGATCAAGCGCGCCAACAAGGAACGCCTGGCCGCGCTGGTCCATCGCGGCACCGGCGTGGACGTCGACCCGGCCTCGATCTTCGACGTTCAAGCCAAACGCATCCACGAGTACAAGCGCCAACTGCTGATGGCCCTCGGGATCGTGGACGAGTACCTGGCGCTGGTCGAAGACGGCGTCGAGCCCCTGGTGCCACGGACCTACCTGTTCGCGGGCAAGGCCGCGCCGAACTACTGGACCGCGCAGATGATCATCAAGCTCATCAACAGCCTCGCCGCGGCCATCAACGAAGACCCGCGCACGCGCGGGCTGATAAAGGTCGCGTTCCTGCCGGACTACCGCGTCTCGCTGGCGGAGAAGATCATCCCCGGAGCCGACGTATCCGAACAGATCTCGACCGCAGGCACCGAAGCCTCGGGCACCGGCAACATGAAGTTCGCGATGAACGGCGCGCTGACGATCGGCACCCTGGACGGCGCCAACGTCGAGATCCGCGAGCAAGTCGGCGCTGAGAACATCTTCATTTTCGGCCTGACCGCCGACGTCATCGCGGAGATGCGCGCGGTCGGCTCCTACGATCCGCGGCAATACTACGAAGGCGATCCGTCGCTGCGGCGCGTGCTCGACGCGCTCGCCTCCGACCGCTTCTGTCCGCGCGAACCCGGTTCTTTCAGATGGTTGCCGGAAACGCTTCTCAACCGCGACGAATATTTCGTAGTCGCGGATTTCGCATCGTACGTCGCGACCAAGCGTCGAATCGCCGACGAGTATCTCCAACCCGCGCTCTGGACGCGCAAGGCGATTCTCAACGTCGCGCGCGTAGGCTGTTTTTCCAGCGATCGCACCGTGCGCGAATACGCTCGCGATATCTGGGACCTCAAGCCGGTCTAAGCCCTCTCCCCGCGGCGCCCGGCTCGCGCGGCCGGGTGTCGAGGCGCGCGCTCGCCCGCCTCAGCCTGTGCAAACCGGGCCATCTGGTGTATATGCCAGTCTGAATCGGGCCCGACGCGCCAATCGCGCGGGACGCCGAAGGCCTAACCAACCGCAACGGAGGAAATGGCGGTGAATACTGAAGCCACCGCGGACCTGGTCCTGCCGGTTGACACGATTCGCGATCGCCTGAACCGCGATCCGGAATTTCTCCTAGCGGCACGCTTCTGGTACTGCGATATCCGCTTCTTTATCGGCAAGGATCAGTATTTCATGCGGATCGACAACGGCAAGGTCGATCGTTTTCAGCACGGAAGCCAGGGTTTCGATCCCTACACGATAAATATCGGTGGCCCTCCAGAAGTCTGGAGAAGGATGATGGAGCGGCGGCCGCAGCCTTTCTACCACGACTGGTTCGCGGCTTCGTTCCATCACGACTTCACTTTCGGCGGCGATCTCGAATCGGCTTATGCGTACTACTATGCAATCCGCCGCATCAACGCGATCATGCGCCAGTCGATTATCGATTCGCGCGCCGCGTAGAGGGGCAGGACAATGGCGAGATTCTCGGACATTACGGGCCGCTATATCTATCTCGAACTCGACGGTGTCGAGTACCGCGTTTACATCGAAGAGGCGGGCACGGGAATACCGCTGGTATGCCAGCATACCGCCGGATCCGACGGACGCCAGTACCGGCATATTCTCGAGGACCGCGATATAACCTCGCGCTTTCGCGTGATCGCCGCCGACCTGCCCTATCACGGCAAATCGCTTCCCCCGGTTTCCCTCAGGTACTGGGAACAGGAGTACCGGCTGACCAAGGATTGGTTCATGCGCTACTGGGTCAAGCTCTGCCGCGAACTCGACCTCAAACGGCCCGTGTACATGGGCTGCTCGATGGGTGGCCATCTCGCGGGCGACCTGGCGCTTAACTATCCGAACGAATTCCGCGCCTGCATCGGGCTGGAAGCTGCGCTATGGAGCGGCAATACCGATCGGCTGGTGAACCAGTGGTTCCACCATCCGCGCCTGTCGAACGAATCGAAACCCGCTCTGATGCTGAGCCTGTGCTCGCCCAACGCGCCCGAACAGTTCGTGCGCGAGACGGTATGGGAATACAGCCAGGGCGCGCCGCCGGTATTCAAAGGCGACCTGTACTACTATTCGTTCGAACACGATCTGCGGGAGACCGCGAAAAATATCGACACCCGCAAGTGCGCGCTCTACGTGCTCAGCGGCGATTACGATTGGTCCGCATATCCGGCGGCGTCGAAGGCTCTGGCCGATTCCGTACCCGGCGCCACTTATACATTGATGGAAGGGATGGGCCATTTCCCGATGTCCGAGGACCCTGGCCAATTCAAGAAGTACCTGATGCCGGTTCTTGCGGATATTCAGACTAAATCATAGTTGCTGCGATATCATCGATGAACCGGTTCCGCGATGTCCGCGCAACTGGATAATTTTTTCCCGCACGGAGGAATCCGAATGATCTATGAGCTTCGCGTCTATCATTGCCTGCCGGGACGGCTTCCTGCCCTCCTCAAACGCTTCGAAACCGCAACCATGCGGCTGTTCGAAAAGCATGGAATTCGCCAAGTCGGCTTCTGGACCGTAGCTATCGGCGAATCCAACCAGGATCTGATCTATATTCTGCAATGGGAATCGCTGGCAGAGCGCGACAAAAAGTTTTCCTCCTTTCAGACCGATCCCGAATGGCTCGACGCCCGCCGCAAGAGCGAGGAAGACGGTCCCTTGGTTGCCTCCATTAGCAATACCATCATGAGCCCGACCGCGTTCTCGGCTTTGCGATGACGGCTGGCGCTGGACACGCTCTGATTATCGCAGCACGAGGAAAACGTCGCCGCGCGCCTCTTTTGGCGGATCTCGCGTCAGTTCTGGCTGCTCTGATGGCGTTCCTGCTGATCCTGGCTCGTCCCGCAATGAGTGCGGCTGTCGCGGCTGGCGGCGAGGAAAAGATCGACGCGCAATTCAGTTTGCCGGAAGGGGTCGGATGGGATGATTGGCAGGCGGTGCGCGAGCAGCATAACGGCCGCGCCATGGTCAGAGTTTTCGTGCCCAAGGGCGAGGCGCCGGCAACCGCCAAAGTGCGCCTGGTGCTGGCGCTGAGACCCAAACCAAGCATCGATTCCCCGCAGGCGATTCTCGACACTATCGTCCAGACCGCGAAACATCAGTGTCAGAAAATCAGCACCAAGGTGCTCGACAAGAGCGCCGGGGAACTGCTTTTCGAGTTGCGCGGCATTGGCTGCGCGGGCCAGAGCGGCGAACGCTATCTTCTGCAGCGAATCGCGTTCAGCGGTCAATGGGAGATCGAAGCGACATACGCGCCGATGGTCTCGATCGACGATTTGCCCGCTCGTCAGAAGGAACACGCCATCAAGCTTCTCTCATCGATCTCGGTTTCCACCAGGGCAATTCCCGCCGCGGATTCCGGATGGTTCCTGATCACGCCGCCGGAAAAGGCGGACGGTCATTACGATGACTCGGCGGGGCTATCGAAATGGAAAGTCGAGGAGGGCGCCGGTTCGGAAGACAAATGCCAGCGGCTTCGCGCCGCTCTGAGTTCGCTTGCGCTCAAGCAAGGGAGCGCTTCCGATATCGAACAGGTAAAGGCTTCTCGATGTATCTCGATGAACGATCCGCGTCTGGACGGTAAATGAGTATCCGCACAAACCGGCGAGCTGCTTCCGAGGAAAGCCCCGTGAATCGAACATCCATTGGCAACGGTCGCATTGCGGCGAGCGGCGCCGCCGCCGCGCTTACGCGACGGCAGGTAATCGCGTGGGGTGCGGCCGCGCTCGGTAGTCTTGCGATAGGGCCGGGCGTCGCGACCACAGCTTCGGCGCAGTCGGACGCCAGCGGCGCGCAGACTGGCGCACGAGTCTCACCGCGCGACCTCGACGCGCTTTCAACCGCCGGCGTGCTTTACATCGCCACTGTTCGCAAGGACGGTAACCAGAGCAACGCCGCGCCGGTCTGGTTTACGGTTTCACCGGACCATCTCGTGCTGATTCAGACGCAGCCCACAACATGGAAGGCAAAGCGTATTCGTCGCGGCAGCCCCGTGATCGTCTGGATCGGCAGGAAGCACGGTCCGGCGTTTATCGGCAAGGCCCGCATAAGCTCCGATCCGGCATTCGAGCGGCGCGTAATCGAAGACTACCCGAAGAAATATCTGATGGTGCGTTTCGGGTTCCATAAGCCAACCCAGGAAATGTTCGACAAAGGCGACATTCTCTCGATTGTAATAACTCCGGTTCGCGATCTGCCCGACGGATTCGAGTCTCGGCCGGGTACGCCCGCTCCGGCCATCGATGAAACCCACAAATAGTCCAGCGGCTCATGGCACATGCCATAGCAATTGGATTGCGCTCGCGCCGCGGCATCGTCGGAACGCACACCGCGAACGCACTTAGCGCATCGCGCTTCGTGCTTGCCGCGCTATGGTTGGCGGCCTTCGTTCACGGATACAGACGTCCCGAAGTATTCGGCCCGATCGCGCTTGGCGCGGCGCTTTCCGACCTCGTGGACGGGCCCGTCGCGCGCCGGATGTGCTGCGCCGATCGGTTCGGCCGATGGCTCGACAACATCGCAGACATCGCCTTCGTCCTGACGGCTCTTCTTTGCGAAGCCTGCGCGGGCGCTATCCCAACCTATATACCCATCCTGATCGCAGCCTCGTTCGCGCAATACGCAGTCGATTCAATATTGGTAAGCGGCGCTCCTGTTCCTGTCCGGAGCCGAATCGGGCACTGGGGCGGCATTGTCAATTACGGCCTGGTTCTTCTTCTCGCGTTTGCCTTCGGCTCTCAATGGTCCGGCCTCCTGCTCCGCGACTTTTCACCGCTGTTAGCCGTCGCTTACTTCGCCGCGATCATCGAACGAGCGCAGCAATACCCGGGCGTCCCTTTTCATGCCTCAGCCGTCTCGAGGGCGGTCATTTCGCGGCTCGCGCGCGGCAGGTAGAACAGCCCGATCAATCCGTTGCACAACATGAACGTGAAGTGCGCGGCGAGGCTGTAGGCGAGAATCCTCGCATCCGGCGCGCTCCCAGAGAAGAAGAGCAGCCATGCGGCCTGGCTCGTGCCCAGGTGCGCCACCGCGATTGGTAGCGCAGCAGCGACAAACACCAGCGGCAGAAACAATATCAGCCTGGCCACAGGGATCGTGATGCCGAATAGCGAGAGCGCGAAGTAATGCGCGATCACTGAAAGGAGGAAATTGGGAGCCTTGATTCCGAGCACGATCGCGTAATCGATGGGCCGGGCCGCGACGAACGTCCCGATGATCGAGCCAAACCTGCTGTTGGTTAACGCCGAACGGACGCCTTCGTTGCGGCGCGCCTCAGCGAAGCACGCGATAATCGCGGCGAGCAGGAGCCAGGCCGCGACATCTGCGATTCGCAAAACATTAATGATCCGGGACTGTGCGATTGACTGCGGGCGATAGAAGAGAACTCCCAGTGTGGAAAAGAAGAGCAGTTGGTACACCTCGGCCAACGCTATGAACAGAATGGAACTAAGTATCTGCAGAAACGGCACTCCCGTCTTTCGATGGAGATACCACGCGACGCCGCCCTGGCCGAGATTGCTGTTTATCAGCGCGAGCAGGTTCATGCTCGCACGGATCGGCATCACGTCGCGCAGCCGCAACTCGGCATTGAAGCGGCGGACCACCCAGGTGAGGCAAAATGAATCGATAGTCCAGTAGCACAGTGAAAAAGGCAGGAAAACTCCAAAGAACTTTAAAACCGGAACCTCTTCCAGCGCCGCGCCGAGCCTGGCAGCCGGAATCCGCCAGAATACCAGGGCGAAAATAATCAGCGTCCCGGCGAAGGGAAGCGCTTTGCGCCAGTGCGCGGACGTTCTCAAAGAGCGGGCGCTGTCAGCATCGGCCATCAGCGGGCCAGCCGGAGCGCCGCCGCGCGCCGCCGCGATGACGGCCGGTCATTGCTCCGCCCGGCCAAATTCCCGCTCCGCTGCCAGGAACTGCTTCATCGCCTGTTCCGGTATGCGCGATTCGAGTTTGGGATTCAGCACTACCTTGACCATGCCGTCCTCCATTCCGAACTCGAGCATACCGGGATGAAACTGATTATTTTTGACTTCAGTGGCGATTCGCAGAAATGCCTGGGCCGTTGCAGTCACGGCGCTGGCAAGAACGACGCCGGGCATCACGTCATTCTGATTGCGTATTGCACCGAAGGCCAGGACGTGCGCCTGCGCCGCGGCCTGAAAGACTCCCAGCCCGGCGGCATCGGCATCGTGCACGATCAGGTCCGCACCTTGGCTGATTTGCGCCAACGCCGCTTCCTTGGCTGCACCTACGTCGTCGAACTTGCCGATATAGCTAATCAGCATCCGGCCTCTGGGCCGCACCGAGAGGAAGCCGCGTCTGAACCCGTCGAAGGTCTGCCGAATCGACGGCAGTTCGATGCCGCCTATCGCGCCGACGACTCCGGTTCTGGTGACTCCGCCCGCGAGCACGCCTTCGGCATAGGCCGCCTGATCGAATTTGAAGGTTAACGAAGCGACGTTGCGCGACGATTGGCTGCCCGAACTGACCACGAAATAAACATGAGGAAAATCCCGCGCCACGCTGATCGCGGAGTCGGTGTATTCGTAGCCATGCGCGAAAATCAGGTTGAACCCGCGCGAAGCGAAGTCGCGGAAGCCATCGTCGAAGTCAGCCGGCGATCGGGTCTGCACCAGCGCCGTTTCGGCTCCGAGCTTTTCCTTGATTAGCCGCAAGCCGTCGAAGGCGGCCGCGTTCCAGCCGGCGTCGCTGACCGGCCCCGGGGTCAGCAACGCGACACGGAAGGCGGCGGCGCTCGACGGAGCCTTATGCGGGGAAGTGCAGGCTGCGCACGAGATCATTGCACAAATGGTTAGCGCGGCGTTCCAACGCCATCTGGCCGCGAGCGCACGGAAACCTGGGTGGATCATCATGAACCGAACGGGCTAAGCTTTCTTTCGGGCGCAGAGTATCATGCGGCGAGTTTCAATCCCGTATTTCTCGCCGTCGAAGCCACCATGTACTCCGACGCTTGCGAACCCGGCGCGCTCCAGCAGCCTGAGCATTTCCGTGAGCGTGTAGAGGCGGATATCGTGTCCCGGCGAATCGTGACGACTGCCGTCCGGACCCACGATCACAAACCGCACACGCATCCGGCTCGATTCAAGGTCGAGCGCGCGATGCTCGACATATAGCGTGCCGTCGGGCTCCGCATGCCAGTCGTTCTGAATGTAATTCGCAACCGCCCATTCGCGGTTCAACATGTCCAGGAGAAGCTGACCTCCCCGTCTGAGAGATCGTGAGATCGATCCGAGAACCTTCAGATCTTCGGCCTCGGACTCGAGGTAGCCGAACGACGAATACATATTGATTACGGCGTCGAAATGGTTATCGAACGGTATCTCGCGCATATCCGCCAGCACGGTATCTATTGCAGTCTGATGGTCGGCGGCCGTGCGTCGAGCGAGATCGAGATAAGCCTGGCTCAGATCGAGGCCGGTTACCCTGTATCCGCGCTGAGCAAGCAGTACACTGTGACGGCCGGGACCGCAGCAGAGATCGAGCACCCGGGCGTCCGGGCTCAAGCCCAGTTTTTGCGCGGCGAACGCAACCTCTTTTTCCGCACGCTCTGCGGTGAATGTATGGCGATAGATGTTAAGGTAGTCGTCGCCAAAGAAGTTCACGTACCAGGCATTCTGCGCCGTTCCCATGCGGGTCCCTCGAATTGCGGTTGATCCGCGCTATATTAGACCGACTTATCGGTGAGGAGAAACAGCTTGGAGAGAATCGCGGTCTTGTCGAGCGGCGGCCTGGATAGCTGCGCGCTGCTCGCGGAAGAAGCCAAAACCTCCGAAGTCTATCCCATCTACGTGCAATGCGGACTGGCGTGGGAGGAGATGGAACGCCGCGCGCTCGAACGCTTCCTGCGAGCATTGAACAACCCGCACGTGCAGCCCGTGACGACGCTGTCGGTGTCAGTCGCAGCGATGTACGGCGCCCATTGGAGCATCTCGGGCGATAGCGTCCCTGGGGCGGAAGAATCGGATAGCGCGGTGTATCTCCCCGGCAGAAACATCCTGCTGCTCGGCCTCGCCGCGATCTGGTGCAGCACACACAACGTATCGCGAATCGCGATCGGATCTCTCGGCGGAAACCCGTTCCCCGACGCCTCGCCGAAGTTCTTCAATGATTTCGCATCCGCGCTGAGCCTCGGGCTGGATCATCCAATCGAGGTGAAGGCCGATTTCCGTAATCTCGCCAAATGGGAGCTTATCAGGCAGTTCCGGCACCTGCCGCTTGAGGCGACGCTCACCTGCATGGCTCCGCGGGGGTTGAAACACTGCGGGCGATGCAACAAGTGCGAGGAGCGTCAGAGCGCTTTCAAAAAGGCCGGGGTGCGGGACCTTACCGAGTACGCCTAGCCGCAGAACGCCGCGCCGGTGGACAAGGAGAGGATCGCCAAGTTCCTGGCCCGCGCCGGCGTCGCGTCGCGCCGCGAGTGTGAACGGCTGATCGCGTCGCGTCGCGTCGCGGTCAACGGCATTCTCGTGACTCATCCCGCGATGCTGGTTGGTGCGGACGACCTCCTCTTGGTGGACGGTAAGCCGATCGCAGCCCTCCAACAATCGAGAATCTGGCGCTATCACAAGCCCGCCGGACTCGTGACCACCGCGCACGACCCGCAAGGACGGCCGACCGTCTTCGCCGCCCTGCCTAAAACCCTGCCCCGAGTAATCTCGGTCGGACGGCTCGACATCAACACCGAGGGGCTTTTGCTCCTGACCAATGACGGCGAACTGGCGCGCTATCTCGAACATCCGGCGCAGTCAATTGCCAGGACCTATCGAGTCCGGGTTCACGGCAACTTCGATCAGGCGTCGATTTCCACGCTCGCGCGAGGCGTCACCGTCGATGGAGTTCGTTACCGTCCGATCGAAACCACGCTCGACAGACGTCAAGGCGGCAATTTCTGGATAACCATGACGCTGCGCGAAGGAAAAAACCGCGAGATCAAAAAGCTGCTCGCGCACTTGGGATTGCAGGTGACGCGCCTCATTCGGACCGGCTACGGCCCGTTCGAGCTCAGAAAGCTGGCGCAAGGCGCGGTTGAAGAAGCGCCGCTCCGGATGCTTCCGATACTGGTACCCGGATATTTTCGCGCGACGAACTCCGATAGAGGCCAATGCGTCGCCGATCCTCACAGCCGGTCTTTAAGGTCCGGTCGGAAAGCTGGTTTGTAAATTTAGTATCGCGCTTGCTAAAGTCGAATCGATTGTGGGCAACCTGAATTAGGGTTCGCACACCTGGCAGGTCGTGCCGCCTTGATGATTGCACAACGCAACGAGCTGATTACTCGCACCGGGCCCGCGACTCCCGCCGGCAAGCTGATGCGGTTTTACTGGCAGCCTGCCGCGCTGGTCGAAGAGCTGCCGGCCGAGCGTCCGGTCAAAGCGATCCAATTGCTTGGCGAGAAGCTCGTGCTATTTCGCGACGAATCGGGGCGCTATGGACTGGTCGATCGTGCTTGCCCGCATCGCGGCGCCGACCTCGCGTTCGGGCGGCTCGAAGACGGAGGACTGCGCTGCTCGTTTCACGGCTGGCTCTTCGACGTGGGGGGAAACTGCCTCGAGACCCCAGCCGAGCCCGAGGGCAGCACGCTCCACACCAAAATCCGGCACAAGTCCTATCCGGTCCGTGAACGCAACGGCATCGTCTTTGCCTACATGGGGCCGGGCGAACCGCCGGCTTTTCCCCACTTTGATTGTTTTATCGCGCCTGAGGCGTACACCTTCGCATTCAAAGGACACGTCGCGTGCAATTGGCTGCAAGCGCTCGAAGTCGGCATCGATCCGGCTCATGCTTCGTTCCTGCACCGCTTCTTCGAAGACCATAGTCCGGCGGGCAACTATGGAATTCAGTTTCGCAGCACGACGGCGGACTCGGCCGTGGCGATGACCAGGATTATGCGCGAGCATCCGCGCCCGCATATCGATACTCAGCGCACGGACTATGGCTTTAGACTCATAACTCTGCGCGCGGTCGATGATTCTCGCACTCACATCCGCGTCACGAACTTGCTATTTCCGAACGCATTTGTGGTGCCGCTCAGCCCCGAGATGACCGTTACGCAGTGGCAGGTGCCCATCGACGACGTAAATAACTACTGGTATGCTATTTTCACCAGTTTCGGCGCGCCGGTTGACAAGCAAGCGATGCGCCGCCATCGCCTCGAGCTCTATACGCTCCCGGAGTACAAACCGCGGCTCAACGCCGCGAACGACTACGGGTTCAACGCTGCGGAACAGAAGCAGCGAACGTACACCGGCATGGGCGACGACATTAACGTGCATGACCAGTGGGCGGTCGAATCGCAGGGTCCGATCCAGGACCGCACCCAGGAGCATCTCGGCGCGTCTGACAAGGCTATCGCGGTCTATCGGCGGATTCTTATCGAAGGGATCGAAGATGTGGCGGCCGGTAAGCGGCCGCTGATGGTCCTGGACGAGGCCGCTGCGCGGCGGATCCGAGGCCCGATCACGCTCGACGGAATCGCGCCGTGCGACGGGTTCGAGGCCTATTGGCGCGAATTCGACACCAGACGCCGGAGAGATTCCGCCTGGGCCGCAGCGCATCCTTTGGAATGACCCAACAACGCGCGATGAGTTTCGTCGAACGTCATGGCTTGTGGACCGACGATCGGTCAAGGGCCGCGAACGAGGTCGAGAAACTGGTCCAATCGCACAAACTCGACCTCGTACGCTTGTCCTTCGCCGACCAGCACGGAGTCCTGCGCGGCAAGACCGTGGTGGCCAACGAACTGCCGCGGATGATGCGCGAGGGGAGCACATTCCCGATGACGCTGCTGGCCAAGGACACCGCGCATCGCACGGTGCCGGCCGTCCTCTCGCTGAGCGGAGCCGGTTTCACCAAACGCGACATGGAGGCGGCGGCCGACGTGGTGATCGTTCCCGATCCGGCAACCTTCCATATCCTGCCGTGGGTCGCCGGCACCGGATGGCTCCTCTGCGACCTATACTTCACCGGCGGCGAGCCGGTTCCGGTTTCCACGCGTTATCTGTACCGGCGCGCGCTGGAGCGGCTGAGCGAGGCCGGTTTCGATTTCGTGGCGGGGCTCGAGATCGAGTTTCACATCTTCAAGCTCGAAAACCCGCGGCTTCAGCTTGACGATGCGGGCCAGCCGGGGCCGCCGCCCGAAGTGAGTCTCCTCACCCAGGGCTATCAGCATCTGACCGAGCTGCGTTACGATCAGCTCGATCCGGCGCTCGAAATTCTGCGCCGGAACATCATGGGCCTGGGCCTTCCTCTGCGCACGCTGGAAGTCGAATACGGACCGAGCCAGTGCGAGTTCACGTTCCAGCCGCGCCACGGACTCGAGCCGGCCGATATGATGATGCTGGCGCGCAGCGCAATCAAGCAGGTCTGTCGCCGCCACGGCTATCTTGCGAGCTTCATGTGCCGGCCGCGAATTCCGAACGTTTTCTCGAGCGGTTGGCATCTGCATCAATCGTTGCGCGACAAACGCACCGGCGACAGCGCTTTCGTCCCGGCTGCCGGCGCCGTGCTGTCGCCGTTGGCGCAGCAGTATCTGGCCGGATTGCTCGAACATGCGCAGGGCGCAGCCGCCTTGGCGACGCCGACCATCAACGGCTACCGACGTTATGGGCGGCATCCGCTCGCTCCCGACCGCGCGGTTTGGGGCCACGACCATCGCAACGTGATGGTCCGCGTGCTGGGCGGGCCCGGCGATTCGGCAACACGGCTGGAGAATCGCGTGGGCGAGCCGGCCGCGAATCCGTACCTATACATGGCCTCGCAGATTTTCTCGGGACTCGACGGGATTGAGCGCCAACTCGATCCGGGACCGCCGAGCGACACGCCCTATGAAGCGGCGGCGCCACGGCTGCCGCACTCGCTCGGCGAAGCCATCGCAGCGCTCCGCAAAGATACTTGCCTGCGCGCGGGCCTGGGCAGCACGTTCGTCGATTACTATTCGCTGATCAAGGAAGCCGAGATCGCGCGTTTCGAACTGGAAGTCACTGAATGGGAGCAGCGCGAGTACTTCGAGATTTTCTGAGCGCGCCGTCAACGTTTCACGCGGCGACCGCGATCGTTTCCACTTCGATCAGAAACTGCTCGCCGACCAGTCGATCGACCATAAGCAAAGTGTTGGGCGGGTACTGGCCGCCCGGATAGATCCGGGCAAAAAGCTCCTTGCGAACCGCCATGAACGCTTCGATATCCTGCGAGTGCACGAGATAGGTGGTAAACCTGGTCACGCTGGCGAAGTTCAGTCCTTCACTTTCGAGCGCCCGTTTCAGATTCTCGAACACCTGGCGCATCTGAGCCGCGAAATCGCCTTTGCCGATCAGGTCTCCGGCTTCGTTGACCGCGAGCTGGCCGGCTATGAATACTATTTCGGACGCGCGCGCCCGGGAGATGTGACTATACGCTCCGAGCGGCTTCGCCAGACCCGACGGATTACTATATCTTATCGTCATGTCTGCCACCTCGTTCCCTTTGCAGGTTGTCCGAGCCCTCGCCAATTGCAGGAACCGGCGGTTCATCGCACCGGTTCAGCCACGCGCGCAAAATGCGGCCACGCAGGCGGCGGCAATCCGGTTTCACGCTCGCAGTTGCGTTTGAGTTCCTCGACCGGCGGACCGAAATCGAAGAGCCGCGGCGCGCCCCGCTCGGCCGCCATCGTCTCGCGCAACCTGCGCGTAGCCGGTTCATCTATGGTCAGATCCGCCCCCAACACGACTCCATAGCGCCGCGCGCCGCCGGCAGTGATCAATCCGCGGCAGGTCTCAGCGGCCACCAGCGCGGGATCGCGCTTCAGCGGATCGCCCCATCCCCCTCCGCCCCAGGTGATGTAGTGCAACAGGTCGCCCGCATTCACCTTCACGTGGTCGCACTTCGAGCTGAGCACTTCCCTTGCGCCGCCCGCGCGAACGATAAATTTGCGGCCGCGCGCGCCCGGGAGGCCGCCGTTCACTCCCCATGGGTAGGTGAGCCAGCGATCGTCGTGGATTGAGATCTCGCCCGGCTCGAGAAAGCGGTAGACGACCTCGATCCCGTTGCCGCCGCGATGAAAGCCGGGGCCGCCGCTGTCGGCCACCGTCTCGTAGCGTTCGATGCGCAGCGGAAAGTACGCCTCGAGAAATTCGTTTGGCACATTGGTGAACGACGGCCACATCGAGTGCCCGTCGGGGCCGTCGCCGACCGGCCGCCCGGGAATTCCGCCGAAGCCGATTTGATAGAGCTGATACCATTCGCCGCGCGCGTCGAACCCCGAGTACATCAGGTGCGGTGACGAAGAGAAGCCGGCGGCGCACAGAAACTCCGGCTGCCGCTGGCCGAGGAGGCCGCCAAGCACGTCGAAGATGCGGCCGAGCGCGTGCGTGCGGCACGACAGCGCGGCCGGGAAGCGCGGCTTTAACAGCGAGCCCTCGGGGATATGCACGTCGACCAGGTCATAGAAGCCGTCGTTGTAGAGAATCTGCGGGTCGAAAACCATTATCATGTAGATGCCGAAGAACATCCGGAACATGTTCTCGTTGAGATAGAAGTTTATCGAGCCGTCGGATTGCGGGTCGGTTCCGCTCCAGTCGAGCTTGACCCGCTCGCCTACGCGCTTCATCGAACAGCGCAATTTATAGGGGCCGTGGCCGCGGCCGTCGTCGCAGACGTAGTCCTCGAACACCATCTCGTCTTCGGGAATCGAGCGCTTGATCAGTGCAGCCATCGCGCGCCGGTTTCTCTCAAGCGAGGCTTCCATCGCCGAGACGAACAGATCGACGCCGAAGCGGTCGCACATCTCGACCACGCGGCGCTCCGCGGTGCGGCAGGCAGCGACGATCGCATTCAGGTCGCTCCTGTTCCAGTGCGGCATCCTGACGTGGTTCAGGACCAGTGCAATCAGATCATCCTGGAGCGCGCCGCCGCGATAGATTTTGATCGGCGGCGCGAGCATCCCCTCCTCGAAGATGCTGGTCGCGTCGGTGGGCAGGCTTCCCGGCACCTTGCCACCGACGTCGGACATGTGCCCGAGCATCGCCGCCCATCCGACCAGCCTTCCGTCGCGACAGTAAATCGGCAGCAGTACCAGCCAATCGGCGGAGTGACTAATCGCGCCGTCGCATTTGTACGGATCTGAAGTGAGAAAGATGTCGCCTTCCTCGACGGTGCCGTCATAGGCGTCGAGAAAGCCGCCGATGAACGAGCCGAACTGGCCGACCACCATGCGGCCCTTGCGCTCCGCTATCATCGGAAACTCGTCGTGCTGCTCACGGATTCCGGGAGACATCGCGGTGCGGAACAGCACGGCATCCATCTCGTAGCGCACGTTGCGCAACGCGCTCTCGATGATGTCCAGAGTTATCGTGTCAACCTCGATCGCACGAAACGGCTCGTGGTTGTGCTCGATGATTCGCGTCTTTGCCATGTTGGCTGCTTCCTCCTGCTGAACCCCGATAAGCGCGAAATGCTCCGGCGCAATTCTACTGCCGGGGCCGAATCAGGATATTTCCGAAACTATCCACCTCGCCGCGATGGTCCGGCAGGACAAGCGTGGTGCTGTCCATCTCGGCGACAATCGCCGGCCCCTCGATCACGTTGCGCGCGTGCAGTTTCGCGCGATCGTAGAGCCTGGCTTTGCGCGCGCGTCCCTGCGCCCGGATCGAAGTTTCGCCCTTGAGCGCGGTGTCGGGGTTGGGGCCGCCCTCGGCCAGACGGGCGGGCTTCAGCTCGCGGCTTTGCTCCTGCACGATCGCGCGGAGGTTAACAAACTCGTGCTCGACGTCGAGATTGAAGGTGAAGAGCCGGCGATGAATTTCGTCGAAGGCGCGGCGCACCGTCTCGAGGCCGCCGTCCTGGCGCAGGCTCTCGAGGTCGATCGCGACCGGCACCTCGAAGCCCTGGCCGTGATAACGCACGTCCGCCTGGTAGACGGTTGAGCGGGCCGAAGGCGGCAGCCCCTCCGCGTCGAGCGCCGCGCCGGCGCTTTCGCCCAGCGCGGCGAGAGTCTCCGCAACGTCGGTTCCGGAAGTGGCCGAGAAGCGCCGGATATAGGTGCACGCGGCTTCGTTGCGAAGGCGTGTCGTCGCGTCGCCATACGCGCAGAGCACGCCCGGGCTCGGCGGTATGATCACCGGCCAGCATCCGAGCAAAGCGCCGAGCGCGTTGGCGTGAAGGGGGCCGGCGCCACCGAAGGCCACCAGCGCGAAACCGCGCGGATCGTAGCCCTGCTCGACCGAGACCAGGCGCAGCGCGCCGAACATGTGTTCGTTGACGACGTCGATTATTCCGGCCGCCGCTTCCAAAAGTCCGATTCCGAGCGCGGATGCGATCTTTTCGACCGCGTTTTGCGCCGCCTTGCGATCGAGCTTCATTGCACCGCCGAGCAGATCGAGCGGAAGATAGCCGAGCACCACATTGGCGTCGGTAACCGTGGGCTGGGCGCCACCGCGGCCGTAAGCGGCCGGGCCGGGCTCCGCTCCCGCGCTCTCCGGCCCGACCCGCAGGGCGCGCGTCAGCTCGGGCACCTTGGCGATAGACCCGCCGCCGGCGCCCACTGAGCGAACGTCAAGCGAAGAGACACGCACCGCGACGTCGCCAACCATGGTTTCGCGCCGCACGCGGGGCTCGCCGCGTTCCACGAGGCATACGTCGGTCGAGGTGCCGCCCATGTCGAGCGTAAGCACGTTGTCGAAGCCGGCCTGTCTCGCGACCCAAAGCGCCCCCGCAACGCCGCCCGCCGGTCCACTGAGCAGCATGCTCACCGGCGCTTGCTCGGCCGCCTCGAAAGACATCAATCCGCGATCGGAGCGCAAGAGTTTCAGCAGCGCGCCGACGCCGCGCGATTTGAGCTCGCTCCTGAGACTCGAGAGATAGTGCGCGACCGTCGGCCGCACGTATGAGTTGGCGACCGTGGTAATCGTGCGTTC
>Ga0335078_10001877_pt1 | contig 31817 bp, 24 predicted proteins | sample Lox_Sample_32_FD_206711 | JGI IMG/M metagenome (GOLD analysis project Ga0335078, IMG submission 206711) | Soil microbial communities from Loxahatchee National Wildlife Refuge, Florida, United States - Lox_Sample_3.2 | ecosystem: Environmental > Terrestrial > Soil > Wetlands | place: USA... | reverse complement strand
TCTGCCGTAGCGTCCAGTTCTGTCCCTGGGTGACGATCTCGTACTCGCTCGGCATCCGGCGCACGTCGCCGAACGCGCTGAACGTGCGGCGAGGGCGGGGGCTGCGCGCGGGCGTGTCGCTCATGCGGTCACCGCCTTTCCCTGACCCACGCTCTGCCAGGTGATGGAGTCGCTGGTGGTGATGGCCCGGCCGCTGAACGCGGACATGCTCCCGCCGAACGACCTGATCTGGTAGTCCGCGCCGAGGTACCGGCGCAACGTCTGCTCGGTCACCGTGATCTGCTCTTCGCCCTGCACCCGGACGTAGGCGCCGCGGTCGGTGACCTCGATCTCGGTGCCCGGGTTGTCCTCCCGGATCGCGGCGATGATCAGCTCGACCTCGTCGCCCATCCGCAGCACCGGGCCCACCGGGTTTCTCATGACCCCTCCGGGATGTCGTACTCCACCGTGATGTGGTCGAGCGGCTTGATGCCCGCGGCGGCGACCGTCAGGCCGGCCGGCAGCCGTTCGCCGTGATAGATCACGACTTTGTCGTAGGGCAGGGCCCGGACCCGTTTGCCCTCGACGTGATAGGCGACGGCGGCGGCCACCTCGGCCATGGTGTCCGCGGTGGTGACGGGCACCAGGATCTGAACGAAGTCGGTGGCGAAGATGGCGTTCAGCGGGACCAGTTCCGGCGCGGGCTCACCGGCGCCCGGTCCGGTGGTCGTGCCCGCCTCGCTCACGGCTGGGCCGCCGGGACGAGGCCCGCCGCGGGCCGGCCCTGGTAGTCCCTGGTCCAGGCTTCGTAGTCCGGGTCGTCGCCCATCACCTCCGGCGTCAGGCCCATATAGCCGAGGACCCCGCCGACGTCCATCGGCTGGATCCGCCCCGCCAGGAAACGGTCGACCAGGGTTTCATGGTTGACGCCGCTGCGATCCTTCCAGAAGATCTGCCGGCACGCGATCGTGCAGAAGTGGTAGACCCGGTCGTCGTAGCTGAGCGAGAAGTCCCGGACCCGCCAGGTCCCGTCGCGGGACTGGGTGGCGTTGCAGCACGGCAGGTGGCAGTTGCTGCACAGCCAGGGCAGCGTCTCCGGCAGCGTCGCCGCCACGTTGCCCGCGTTGACGTTGTCGATGATCACATCCCACTTGTCGCCGAAGACCTTCTCCCAGTTGGGGTACTTCTCCGTCAGCCAGGCGCGCTCGTCGGGGCTGACCGCCGCCATGGGCCGCCACCAGATCGTCGGCCGCCAGACCCAGAACCCCATGTGCAGCGCGTGGTGCCAGACGTCCAGCCCGCGCATGAACTCGTCCCAGTACCACGGCTTGCGCAGCCCGTACTGCTCCAGGGTGCGGATGAACTGGTCGATGATCCATTCCTCCATGAACTCCCGGTAGGACTGCTTGCGGTGCTCCAGCGGGGTGTAGTAGTCCATCGAGACTCCGGTCAGCGCCGATAGCGCGCGCGCCGAGGCCCAGAAGGTCTTGTCGACCACCCACTGGGCCCGCACCGGGTCGTGCTCGGCCAGGATCTCCAGCGTCGGGCCGCCCTGCTGGGAGTGCCGCGCCTCGTCGGTCTGGATCGACGAGATCATGTTGGCGAAGTTGACGTCGCCGGAGGCCAGCGCGTCCGCGGCGAGCGCGACGAACTGCAGGTTGGTGAACCCCGTCTCGAACACCAGCGGCAGCTGCAGGGCGATGTCCACCACGTTGGCGGAGCTCATCATGGCGTCGAACAGGTTGCGCAGCGCGATCGCGACCCAGTTGTTCGTCTGGTACGCCTTCTGCGTCCAGTCGTACTGCGGGTCCCGGCCGATGAACTCATGTCCGAAGAACGTGGTGATGGAGGCATGGCGCAGCTCATCCAGCTGGCCGAAGACGGCCATGTTCCGCCACGCGCCGGTCAGGCCGAACCGCGCCATCTTGAGCTCGGCCAGCACTGCGGCGTATTCAGCGACGGCGGCGCCGCCGAAGTGCATCTTGGTGGCGGACTTCCAGCCCTCGGACAGGCCGTCCCAGACACCCGAGCGCTGCAGCGCGCCCTTCACCGCGTACGCCGCCGCTTCCTTCTCCCGCTGGGTCGCCACGTACTCCGGGTAGCTGACCTTGTAGCTTTCCTCCCAGGCCGCCCAGGCCTCGCGCGGGACCTTACCGGTGCCGCTGTGCCATTCCGGGTAGACGGCCTCGTCGTCCACGTAGCGGTAGGACCAGTCCACGTCGCGGACGAAGCCTTGCCACTCTTCGCGCTTGAGCAGTGCCATGGGATTCTCCCGGTCAGTCGACTTCGTGGTGGCCGAGCTGCCGGCTGATGCCGGCGTCGTTCCAGTAGGCGGTGATGCTGTCGATGAGCAGGTCCGCTCCGACGCGGAAGATGAACAGGTGCGGCTCGCGGTAGTGCAAGCCGGACGGCGCGACGAGACCCCACGGCCGCTCCTGCGTACCCTCGATGTCGACCTGGGCGACCACGTCGCCCTCGTCGTTGCCGGTAACGGTGTGTACCGTGACCGACAGGTCAGGGAACGATGCGATCAGCCCGGCCCACAGCGGCTTGCCGACCGTCCGGACCTTGCCGTCGCCGCGCAGCACCCGCTGCTTGCCCCACAGCTCGACCGGCACGTAGGAGAAATCTGCGTTGATCGAGCACAGGTCGGTCATGCCCTCGACGTCATGCGCCCGGTACCGCTCGAAGAACCCGGCCACCACCTCGGCAGCCGATTCGGCGGTGCGGGGACGCTGGGCGGTTTCTGTCATCACGCGATCGCAATCTCGTCGTAGCGCTTGACGGCCAGCCGCCGGTACAGCTGCGCCTGGCACCAGTAGGCGTCGGCCCTCGTGATCAGGCCATCGGTCACGGCAAACCGCCAGGCCTGGTCGATGTCCAGGTGCTTTTCCTGGTTGATGGCGCCGGCGTAACCGGCGGCCTGGGTGCCCTCGGCCCTGAACAGCGCGGTGACGACATCGCCGGTGGCGATGACCCGGCTGACGCTGATCATCAGGTCGGGGAAGGACTGCACCAGGTCGGTCAGCACGGACCGCAGCACGTCCGCACCGTCGTCATTGATGCCGAACGGGTGAACGGTCACCACTACCCGCGGGGCGGTGACGGCCATCGCGGCGTCGACGTCGTGCCGGGCCAGAGCGTCGAGGAACGCCTGCACGGCCTGAGTGGGTGTCCTGGTCATGCGGCAACTCCCCGCGCCGGGGCGATCAGTTTCTTGATGACCGCGTCGGCGGTCGCCTCGGTGGATTCCGGGTTCTGCCCGGTGATGAGGTTGCGGTCGACCACGACGTGGGAGACCCAGGCCGCGGGGCCGTCGTCGAAGACGGCGCCCGCGTTCTTCAGCGCCACGTCGAGCAGCCAGGCCAGGCCGAGCAGGCCGGGTTCGGTCTGGGCTTCCTCCTCGTCGGTGAAGGAGGTCATCCGGTAGCCGTCGAACAGCCACAGCCCGTCGGCCCGTTCCGGCGCGGCCAGCAGCATGGCCGGTCCGTGGCACAACGCGGCGATGGGCGCCCGCTTGGCCTGCAGCGCCGCCAGCAGTCGTCCGACGCCGGGGTTCTCCGCCAGGTCCACCATCGGCCCGTGGCCGCCCGGCGCGAAGACCGCGTCGAACTCGCCGAGCTCCGCGTCGGTCAGCGAGGCCAATGCCACCGGATGCCGGAAGCCGGGAAGGGACTGCAGCCTGGCCGCCCGTTCGGCAGCTAGATTTTGACTATCGGCCCGCTGGGCATCTACCTCGGCCTGGATCTGGGCCAGGGTCAGGCCGGGCGGGCAGTCCTCGGCCAGCACCTCGGCTAGCTGCCGGTCCTGGCGCCAGGCCGTCTTCGCGGCGGCGCTGACGATCTGGCGGGCCTGCGCCGCGGTGCGGCCCTGCTGCTGGAGCAGCGCGGCGACGCGGCGGGCCGCGGCCAGGCCGAGCCCGGTGTTCTGGTGCAGGGTGAGCCGGATGTCGTCCACGTCGCGGGCGAAGGTCCGCACCACCGAGGCGAGGTAGTCCTTGTCCTCGTCGGGATAGTGGAAGAACCAGGAGAGCCCGTACGGGTCCGCAAACGGCGGCTCGCCGTCGGGGGTGATCACCGTGACGTCGAGCCCGGCGGCGGCGAACCGCTCGTAGGGCGTGAGTGCTTCCTCGGCGAAGTAACCCGTCGGATGCGAGGTTCCGTCCGCGAGCGTCATCTCGCGGGCACTGGAAACGAGGTAGGCGATCTGAGTCATGCCGACCCTCCGTAGCCGGGACATTTCCGACCTTGTGCTCAAGCATGCACCCGCGCGTAACCAGTTTCCAGGGCAAGACCTCCCCATTAGGCTGACAACCAGGAGGAACATTGGTCCTGAGCCGGAAGTGCCGAAGGGCTGCGGGCTGAAGTGGTCACGGGGTCAGCGGATTCGTCCCGGCGAGAAGGCACCGCGCCGCTGCGAGGCCGCAGCAGCGAGATCAGCGCGCTGGACCGGATCGTCACCGCGGTCCGGGCCGGGGAGAGCCGCGTGCTGGTAATCCGCGGTGAGCCGGGCGTGGGCAAGACCGCGCTGCTGGACCATCTGGCCACGCAAGCGCCGGACTGCCGGGTCGTGCGCTCGCTGGGTGTCCAGTCGGAGATGGAACTGGCCTTCGCGGGCCTGCATCAGCTGTGCGCGACGATGCTGGACCGGCTCGATCGTCTGCCGGTGCCGCAGCGCGAGGCCCTGCAGACGGCGTTCGGCCTCATCAGTGCCGGCCCGGCGCCGGACCGGTTCCTGGTGGGCCTGGCCGTGCTCAGCCTGCTGTCGGAGGTGGCCGGCGAGCGGCCGCTGATGTGCCTGGTGGATGACCAGCAGTGGCTGGACCGCGCCTCGGCGCAGGCGCTGGGGTTCGTGGCGCGCCGGCTCGCGGCCGAACCCGTCGGCCTGGTCTTCGCCACCCGTGATCCAGGCGACGAACTGGCCGTGCTGCCGGAACTCGTGGTCGGAGGGCTGCCGGAGGAGGACGCGCGGGCGCTTCTGGATTCGGTCGTGGCCGGGCCGCTGGACGGGCGGGTCCGGGATCAGGTGGTGGCCGAGACACGGGGTAACCCGCTGGCGCTGCTCCAGCTGCCGCGGGGCAGGACGCCGGCCCAGCTGGCGGGCGGATTCGGCCTGGCCGTCGCGCGACCGCTGTCGGGGCGGATCGAGGAGAGTTTCCTGCGCCAGATCCAGGCGCTGCCGTCCGAGGCCCGGCGGCTCCTGCAGCTGGCCGCGGCCGACCCGTCCGGCGACATGTCGCTGGTCTGGCGGGCGGCCGGGCGTCTGGGAATCCCGGTCCAGGCCGGCGCGCCCGCGGTAGAAGCCGACCTCGCCGAATTCAGCCCGCGGGTACGGTTCCGGCATCCGCTCGTGCGCTCGGCGGCCTACCGGTCGGCATCCGTGCCGGACAGGCGGGAGATCCACCGAGCGCTGGCGGAGGTCACCGATCCGCGCCTCGATCCGGACCGCCGGGCCTGGCACCGGGCCGAGGCCGCGCCGGGCCCGGATGAGGAGGTCGCCGGCGAGCTGGAGCGCTCAGCCGGGCGGGCCCAGGCCCGCGGCGGGCTGGCGGCGGCCGCGGCGTTCATGGAGCGCGCGGCGATGCTGACGCCCGATCCAGGTCACCGGACGCGCCGGCTGCTCGCCGCGGCCCGGGCCAAATGCGACGCCGGGGCCCTGGATGCGGCCCTGGGGCTGCTGGTCGCCATCGAGGCCGACGCGCTCGATGCGCGGCAGGCCGCGGAGGTGGAGCGCCTACGCGGGCAGATCGCCCTGGACCAGCGGCGTGGCGGCGACGCGGACCGGTTGCTGCTCGGCGCGGCCCGGCGCCTGGCGGCGGTCGACGCCGGGATGGCCCGCGCGGCCCACCTGGACGCGCTAGTGGCCGCGATATGGGCCGATCATATGGGTAGCCCGAGCGTCCGGGCGGCGGCCGAGGCGGCTCGGAGCGCTCCGCCCGGTGCCATGCCGCCGCGCGCGATCGATGTCCTGCTCGACGCGGTCGCGCTGCGGATGACGGAGGGATACGCGGCCGCCGTCCCGGCCCTGACCCGGGCCCTGGAAGTAGTCCTGGCGCCAGACGCCGGCCATGGTGAATCCGATCGCTGGCGCTGGCTCGCCGGCGGACGGATCGGCCAGTTCATCGCCATGGAGTTGTGGGATTTCGAGTCCTGGCAGGCGCTGGCCGCGGGCCAGGCCCAGTTCGCCCGCGACACCGGCGCGCTCATGCACCTGACGTTCGCGCTCAACTACCTGGCCAGAACCCACATCCTGGCCGGCGAGCTGGTCACCGCGGCGCGGCTCGTCGAAGAAGATCACCTGATGGCCGATGCGGCCGGGCACCCGCCCATTCCGGACACCGCGATGATGCTCGCTGCCTGGCAGGGCCGCGAACGGGAGGCGTCCGAGCTGATCGAGGCCGTCTCGCGGGAGGCGGCCGCACGCGCCGCGCCTGCGCTGGGCCGCCGGGCGGACTATGCGAGCGCGGTCCTGTACAACGGCCTCGGACGGAGCGCCGCTGCCTACGACGCCGCGCGGCGGGCCTTCGAACGGGAATCGATGGGATACGGCTCCCATATCGTGCCCGAGCTGGCCGAGGCGGCGGCCAGGACAGGTGACCTGAAGCTCCTGCAGACCGTGCAGGAGTGGCTGTCCGAGCGGGCCCGGGTGACCCCGACCGACTGGGTGCTGGGAATCGAAGCCCGGGCCCGCGCCCTGCTCAGCGAGGGCGATCCGGCGGAGAGCTGCTACCGCGAGTCGATCGAGCGGCTGGGCCGGACCCGGGTGCGCGCCCAGCTGGCCCGCGCGCATCTGCTGTACGGCCAGTGGCTGCGCCGCCAGCGTCGCCGCGGCGAGGCGCGTGAGCAGCTGCGCACGGCACACGAGATGCTCGACACGATGGGCATCGCCGCGTTCGCCGAACGGGCCAGCCAGGAGCTGCTGGCCACGGGGGAGACCGCGCGCAAGCGCACCGTCGAGACCGCCGTCGACCTGACCGCCCAGGAGGCCCAGGTCGCGCGGCTGGCCCGCGACGGCCTGTCGAACCCGCAGATCGCCGCCAGGCTGTTCATCAGCGCGCGCACGGTCCAGTACCACCTGGGTAAGGTCTTCACCAAGCTGGACATCACCTCACGCAGCCAGCTCGCTCAGGCTCTGCCCGGCGACCCCGGCGTCGTCCCGGCGCGTTAGCCCGTCCCCGGCCAGGCCCGCGAACCAGTAATCACTGGCCAGTTTCACTGTCCACTGGCGGATATGAGTGCGGCCTTGTCCGCAGACGATCGCAAGGAGAGTCGCCGCCCGAGGAGTGAACACCGTGACTACCTGGCTGAACGCACCCTTCCGCATGCAGTTCCGGGTGATCGACGGGCTGACGGTGCGGTTCGCCCGGAGCGGGCCGGCCCAGAGTACGCGCCAGGGCCAGGAATGCGCCTTGCTGCTCAGCCCGTGGCCGGAGAGCCTGCTTGCCTTCGAACCGGTCTGGTCGCCGCTAGCCGAGCATGCCCGGCTGGTCGCCATAGACCTGCCGGGGTTCGGCCGGTCGCAGCACCGCGACGCGCTGCTGTCCCCCCGGGCGATGAGCGAGTTCATCATCGCCGCCGCCGACGCCTTCGGGCTCGAGCATCCTCACCTGGTCGCACCGGGTACCGCCACCCCGGCCGCCCTGTTCGCCGCCGCCCGCCACCCCGGCCGGCTGCGCAGCCTGGTCGTGGGCAGCGGCGCTGCCGCGGTCCCGCTCCTTCGCAGCCCGCTGCGGGACTGGATCGAGGCGCCCGATCTGGAGGCCATCCGGCACGCTGACCCTCGGCAACTCGTCGGGGATGCCCTAGCCGGCCTGAAGCGGTCCATGACACCAGAGCCCGTGCTCGAGGACTACCTCGCGTCCTACCAGGGCAACCGGCTGGCCGGGTCGATGCGCTACATCCGCGCGTACCCGGCGGACCTGCCGGTCCTGGCTCGGCTGCTGCCGCAGATCCGCACGCCGGTCCGGATCATCACAGGCGCCTACGACACGGCGGTGCCGCTGGCCAACGCCACGTTCATGGCCGAGCGGCTGTCCCACAGCCGGCTCGACATGCTCAAATCAGGCCACTTCACCTGGGAGGACACCGCCGACGAGTATGCCGCGCTCGTCATCAGCTGGTGGAGCAGGACTGTCGGCACCTCGACTGACATCGCCGTCGGCGCATCGCCATACCGGAGGAGCAATTCAGCATGAATGAGCCGGCTTCCCATCGGGAGATACTCGCCGCCACCGACCCTGACGTGCGCGAGCCGGCCCTGCCGCCGGCCGAGCCTGACTATCCCAGCATCCGGCCCGGCTTGCTTGGCCGGCGCGACGAGTGCGTCATGCTGGATCGCCTGGTGGCCGCGGTCCGCGGCGGGCGAAACCAGGTACTCGTCCTGCGCGGCGAGGCAGGGGCCGGCAAGACAGCGCTGCTGAACTACACGCTGACGCGGACGGGCGGGTGTCGGGTCATCCGGGCCGCCGGCGCCGAGCCCGAGACGGGACTGGCGTTCGCCGCGCTACATCAACTGTGCGCGCCGTTTCTGGACCGGCTCGAGCTTCTCCCGGAACCGCAACGCGACGCGCTAAGCGTGGCGTTCGGCGTGCGGGACGGGGACGGGCCTGATCGCTTCCTGGCCGGCCTGGGCTTCTTGGGCCTCTTGCCGGAGATAGCCGGACAGCAGCCGCTCATCTGCGTCGTTGATGACGCGCAGTGGCTGGATGAGGCCTCGGCACAGGCCCTGGCGTTCGCGGCGCGCCACCTGACCGCCGGGCCCATCGCGGTGCTCGTGGCGATGCGCCCGCCCGGTCTGGAGCGTGAGCTAGCCGGGCTGGCCGAGCTTGCGGTCGGAGGGCTCGGCGGCCATGATGCCCGGGTGCTGCTGTCCTCGGCCATGACGAGCCGACTGGATGAGCGGGTCCGCGACCAGCTCGTAGACGAGGCGCGGGGCAACCCGGGGGTGCTGCTGGACCTAGCTGCAGGGCTGAGCCCGGAGAAGCTGGCGGGCGGATTCGGGCTGCCCGGCGCCGTGGAGCTGATGCCCTCGGTGCAGGAGAGCTTCCGGGAGCAGCTGGCGTCGTTGCCAGCGGCGACGCGGCGGCTTCTGCTCGTGGCCGCGGCCGAACCCACGGCCAATCCAGTGCTGATATGGCAGGCAGCTGGGGTAACCGGCGTCAGGGCGGCGGACGCGGCGCCCGCGGCCGAGGCCGGGCTCATCGAATCCGGCGGGCCGGTGCGGTTCCGTGATCCGCTGGCTCGTTTCGCGGTCTACCGGACGGCCTCGCTGGCCGAACGGCACGAGGCTCACCGTGCTCTGGCGGTGACGGCCGATCCTGAGTGGCGGCGGTGGCATCACGGCCACGCTGCGCCGGGACCAGAGGAGAACCTCGCGGCTGAGCTGGAACGCGCCGTGCCCACCGCGCGTGCCCGCGGCGGCTTGGCCGCGGACGCCGCGTTTCGCGAACGGGCCGCCGAGCTGACGCCCGATCCGGGCAGGCGGTCACGGCGGGCGCTAGCCGCCGCGCAGGTCAAGCACCAGGCCGGCGCGGCCGAGGGGGCGCGGCGGCTGCTCGGCCTGGCGCAGGCCGGACCGTTGGACGAGCTCAGCCGTTGCCGGGCGGACCTGCTGCAGGCCCGGCTGGCGGCCGACGTCGGCGCCCGCGCCGACGCGCTGCCGTCGCTGGTGGAGGCAGCGCGCCGGCTCGAGCCGATGCATCCGGGGCTGGCGCGGCAGGCCTACCGGGACGCGTTCTGGGTGGCGCTGACCTCGGACCGCCGATCAGGCGGTGCCATGCTGGAGATCGCGGAGGCGGCACGCTCAGTACGACGCGGATCAGGGCCTCCGCGGCCCGGTGACCTGCTGCTGGATGGCCTGGCCGCACTATTCACGCAGGGGTACGCCGCGGGTGCGCCGTTGCTGAAGCAGGCCCTGGACATGTTCCGCGAGACGAAGGTCTCCCTGGAGGAGGGCCTGGGATGGCTGCCCCTGGCGTGTCGCTTGTGCGGTGAAGTCTGGGATGACCAGAGCTGGTCCGTCCTGTCAGCCCGGCTGATCGGACTGGCGTGCCATGCCGGTGCGCTGGGCGTTCTTCCGGCCGCGCTCGGGGCGGGCGCGGTGCTGCACGTGCTGGCCGGGAGTTCCGGTAAGGCCGCCCAGCTTCTGCAGCAGGCGGAGGCGGTCGCCCGGGTGACGGGTCATGTTCCGGAACTCGAGGGGCCGCTGATACTGGCCGCCTGGGAAGGCCAGGATGGCAAGGCCCGGCGACTGATCGCGGATATGACCGCGACCGGCGAAGGACGAGGGCAGGCGACCGCGGCCTGGGCGGCCGCGGTGCTCTACAACGGCCTTTCCCGTTACGACGAGGCGATGGCGGCAGCCGTGCAGGCCAGCGCACATCCTGGCGCGCTGGAGTCGGCTACCTGGTCGCTGGCCGAGCTGATCGAGGCCGCGGCGCGATGCGGGCAGCCCGGCCCGGCGGCCGCCGCCCTGGAGCAGCTGTCCGAGGTCACGTCGGCTGCCGCGACTGACTGGGCGCTGGGGATCCAGGCGCGCTGCCGGGCCGTACTCAGCGATGGGGAGGCAGCCGAGCCCGCGTACCTGGAGGCGATCGGGCGGCTGCGCCGCACCCGGGTACGCGTAGAACTGGCCCGCGCCTACTTGTTGTACGGTGAGTGGCTGCGCCGGGAAAACCGCCGGGTCGAGGCGCGCGAGCAGCTCCGCACCGCCCATCAGATGCTGGCCGCGATGGGGATCGGCGGGTTCGCCGAACGCGCCCGCGCCGAGCTGATGGCCACCGGCGAGACGGTCCGGAGGCGCGGACTGGAGACGGGCATCGGGCTTACCCCTCAGGAGGTCCGGATCGCCCGGCTCGCCGTGGGCGGGCACACCAACCTGGAAATCAGCACTCAGCTGTTCCTCAGCCCGCGTACGGTCGAATGGCACCTGCGCAAGGTGTTCACCAAACTCGGCATCAGCTCCCGGAGGGAACTTCGCACGGTGGCTGACCTGGAACGCGACGCTGTGCCGGTCTAGCACTGGGCCGGCCTAGCACTGGGCCGGCCTAGCACTGGGCCGGCTACCAGCCGCCGAAGGACAAGCCGCCATTGACGCTGATCGTCTGACCGGTCACCTGCGCCGCGGCGTCGGAGGCCAGGAAGACGGCCACCGCAGCCACCTCGTCCGCGGCCGGAGGCCGGCCGAACGGGAAGCGCTCCACTACCTTGGTGCCCAGGTCCCGCCAGAAACCCTCTTCCGCGAAGGCCTTGTCCCACGTCGGAGTGTCCGATGTCAGGGCCAGGGCGATGCTGTTGACCCGGATCTTGTCCCGGCTGAATTCCTTGGCCAGGGCCTTGGTCAGCATGATGACGCTCGCGCCGACCGCGCCGAGCACCGATTCTCCCGGCGTGGCGAACCGGCCGGCGTCCGTCGTGAGCAGGACGACCGAACCGCCGTTCTCGCGCAACGCTGGCCAGGCCGCGTGCACCGGGAAGATCCGCGGGAACAGCCGCTTGCGGAACTCGCTTTCGATCTGCTCCGGGGTCAGCCTGGCAAATGGCGTCGGTCCGATGTCTCCCTCGGCTCCCGCGCTGACCAGGATGTCGAGCCTGCCCGCGGCTGACCGCACGGTGTCGACGACAGCAGCCACGTCTTGATACGAGACGCAGTCTCCGGGGATGAACTGGACATCGGAGCTGATCTTCCCCAGCTGCGCCACCGCCCGCTCTCCGCGCTCGGCGGAGCGGCCGTTGATGAAAACCTGGGCTCCCGCCTCGGCGAGCTGTTCAGCCACCCTCAGCCCGATGCCTTCCGAGCCGCCGGTGATCAGGGCCGCCTTGCCGTTGAATCCTGCCGCGCCGGCCATCGGCGTTCCCCCCGCCAGAGCTGATTGAGGCCCTCAGCGTAACTAACCAGGCGAAACAGTCACAAGCTGCCGGTGGACCTGCATGGCTGCGTCGTCCGCGGCACGGGGGGCCGGCGGGCCCGGGGACAGGGCAGTCCAGGGGCAGCGCCAGGGTTTCCCCCTGGCGCTAGGCAAGGGCCAGGCGCGGCCCGCTGCTCATGCCCGACCAAGCTGCGGAACCACGGCGGGGGTCGCGATCCACCTGCGGGATCCGGCTTGCCGGCTGGTGCCATCTCCCTTGAGATATGCGCTCCCCCGAATAGCGCGCTAACAAGATCCTCCCGGGTTCTCGCCATCCGGCGGTAATCAAAATGGACGAGGGAGGCTATCGCTGTCCAGGGTCATTGCCGCATGGCCGTGGGTAATTACTTAACTTGTGCTGCAAGGCCAGCCCGCCACGGCCGGGAACGCGATTAAGTTAACTCCCCGGAAAGCGAAGCGAGCCTGCGCTGCGCCTACGCGCTGGGTTCCTACATGCACGTTCCGTCACCCGCTACGGTGCTACGGAACCCGCCTGCGAACCCATGGCACAGGGCGGCGCGCTGTAGATCGGAGAGCCGGCTGTGCTGGTGCCCGAAACTGGACCCGCCGATAGGCGGATATCAAGACAACCTTGCTTATCAGGACAACCATACTTTCCCTGTATCGCACCGGAACCCAACCGTCACAGGATCACCGATCTTCGCACGTGCCGTCAGTTAGAGATTTCACAGTGGAGTTTGCCGCAGTTGAACCCTGGTGAGAATTCTTAGAGGGCAAGAAGTGGTATTCGCGGGATGCCGGGGGTGGGGGACACATGGTCAGCGCTACTGTTCGCAGCCGAAACTGGCCATAGGCGCCGGCAGTGGTCGCGCGCACGGATGCCTCTGCGGAGATACCTCTGTGGGTGGCCTCCTCTGGGTCATCGGCCGGGGCAATCAGGGCCGGTGTCATTGATGCGCTACGGCTCCGGGGTTTGAGCGCGAGCATGGCGCCGCCGGGCGGCGCGGGGGTCATCTTGTTCGACGAGGTCTCCCCTGCGCTGTTGCACATGGTGCATGAGTACAGTAACGGAGGCCTGGAGTGCGTGATCGCTGTCCATGCCGTCCCCGCGGAACTCCCCGAAGAAGCGTTCTGGGAGTTGCTCAACGCCGGAGCCAGTGACGTATTCGTCTGGAATTCATCGCATGGCCCGGCCGCCGTGGCGGCGCGTCTTGACCGGTGGCGGCAGGTGAGTGACCTGACCGCCCTGCCGGTTATCCAGGACAAGCTGATCGGGGAGAGCCGGGTATGGCAGTCCGTGCTCCGCCGGATCATCGGGGTGGCCCGGTTTACCGATGCCCCCGTCCTGATCACGGGGGAGAGCGGTACGGGTAAGGAACTCGTCGCCCAGGCGATTCATGCGCTCGACCCGCGGCCGCATAAGCGGGACCTGATCGTGCTTGACTGCACGACGATTGTTCCGACCCTGTCTGGTAGTGAGTTCTTCGGCCACGAGCGTGGCGCGTTCACCGGGGCGGACTCGACCAGGGACGGCGCGTTCGCGCTGGCCGACGGCGGTACGTTGTTCCTCGATGAGGTGGGAGAACTGCCTCTTACCCTGCAGGCCGAGCTCCTGCGCGTGGCCCAGGAGGGAACGTACAAGCGAGTCGGCGGTAATGTCTGGCGCTCGGCGAGCTTCCGCCTTGTCTGCGCGACGAACAAGGATCTGCTCGCCGAAACCGCACAGGAGCGATTCCGGCGGGACTTCTACTACCGGATCGCGGCCTGGCGGATCGACCTTCCACGGCTGAGGGACCGGCGGGAAGATATCCTGCCGCTGACCCGCTACTTCCTCCGCCAGCTCCGGCCTGGGCAGGACGAGTGCGCGCTCGATGAGCCGGTCCTCGGCTTCCTGGCCCGGCGCGACTACCCCGGCAATATCCGGGACCTCCGGCATCTGGTCACCTGCATGAGCCACCGGCATGTCGGGCCGGGTCCGATCACGCTCGGGGATATCCCGGAGGAGGAACGCGAGCATCGCGCCGAATCCGACTGGCGTGATGGCGGCTTCGAGCAGAGCATCCGGATGGCGCTGGTGCTCGGGGCCGGGCTGAGAGAAATCACGAATGCTGCGGCGGACATGGCGATCAAGGTCGCGATCCTCGACGAAGGCGGCAACCTGCAGCGCGCATCGAAACGGCTCGGTGTGACCGCACGGGCGCTTCAGCTCCGGCGGGCGGCATGGCGGCGTGACGACGAGTTGTCCGTCCTGTGACGAGCTTCCGCGGCGGCGGTCGGGCAGTGCGGTCGCTAGATGCCGGCTCCTTCGCGCCGGAGTAGCCGAAGAAGATCAGATTGCGTGCCTTCGTCATCGGGCCGGTCACCTCCCGACCGCGGTGGCGAGTTTCCTGCCGAGCAGGAAGACCTTGTCGACGTTCCGTGTGAAGCGGCCACGGTCGGCGGCATCGCGCGGATTGAGCAGGGGGTGCAGCCGGGGACCGTCGCTGACCTCGTAGCGCTTGATGGCCTCCCACGACATCGAGATGTGGCTCGCCTGCATGCTGGAGATCAGTGTCCGGGTGAGCCCGCTGCCCATCGCGTGCTGGAGCTTGACCATCCGCCAGAACAGTTCCGAGCCCGGCGCTGCCCACGGGTACCGTGTCTGGGCGAGACGCGCGTAGTAGCGTACGAGCTGGATCCCGGCCTGCACCGAATAATCGGGGTCAGTCGTCAGCCGCCCATGGTCGAGCTTCAGCGCAGCGGACTCGCTTCGGCTGATCTGGAAGAAGCCACGCTCGTCCAAGGGTGGTTTGGTGACCTCGTCGATGCGGCCGGCAGACTCGACAGCGGCCCAGCCGAGCAGGAACTCCAGCGGAATGTCGCCGCGGTACCGATCGAGCATGGGTGCCAGCAGGCGGTACCGGTCAGGTTCTCGCGCCTGCTTCAAGAAAGGTGCTGCCGGCGTCATCCCAGCCGACCCGGCCGCAAGAGCCGCCGGGGGTGCGGTACCCGTGGCCCGCAGCAGGGACCGGACCAGGTGATCGCGGATCCATACCCATTCCTGGGCGGCCTGGGTTTCGCCCGGTACGATCGCCCGGCCGGCCCGCTCCGGGTGGCGCGCGTGGAAAACGATATCGGTCAGGCGGCTGGGGTCTCGCTCGCCACCGGCGAACGCCGCGATCCCCTCGGCGACGCCGCTGACGGACCGAAGCAGCATGGGCACGGCGCCCGGGAACTCCGGCGACGCGTGCTCGGCGGCGGGCCGGGCCGGCGCGGCCTGGGCTTCCTCTGCGACCTCACGCTGAACGCCGGTTCCCGGCCCGGCGGCGGGGACGCTGGCGGAGGCGTCGGCCAGGATCCTCCAGCCGTAGGTGCGGGGAATATCCCAGTGTCCCAGGGTGCTCGCCTCGACCCGGTACCAGTCCGCGAGCCCGGCGCTCAGTTCCGGGCTTATCACGCGCTGCAGCTGCTGGCTGAGCCGGCTGGTCGGGCCCCGGTAGAACACGCGGAGCGCCCCGCCGCGCCCGGTCATGTAGGTACGGGCGGTATCAGGTCGGCCCGTTCCGATGGCAGCCCGGTCCTTGCGGATATGCCGGAGTGCCCAGTCGGCAAGCGCTCGGGGATCCCAGTAGAGCGCGTCGAACACGTGCACTTCGTCGGGGTCGTGCTGGCGGAGCATCCGGAGCAGCGCGAGCCCGCCCCCGGAGTGCGCGGTCAGGATCAGTCTCCCGGCCCGCGGCACGGCGATGGCGGCCCTGGCGGCGAACTGCTCGAGAGAGAACTGGATCAGGCGGTCCAGGCCGTCCCGTCGGCCGTCGGTGCCGTCGAGGGCCGGGAATGTGGCCACGGCTAGCCCCGAGGCATTCTTTGCGCCGGAGAAGTCTCCCCGGGGCAGCACCGTCAGCGTCGGGCGTGACCGTCCCTGGCCGGCCGCGCCGTCGACCGGAGCGAGGTCGAGACCGCTGTAGCGCTCGATGCCGCCGGCGATCGTCGCGGCGCCCTGCGAGTAGCCATGAAGGTGCACCACGATGTCGACCGACGCTGGTTTGCCCGGCATGTCGTTCCAGCGCAACAGCAGCGCTGGCGGCTGCCCGCGGTGGCTCGCCAGCACGGGCACGCCGGGTACCTCGAGCCGTTCCGCCCGGATACCGCCCCGTCCGTTCCCGCGCGCTGCGGAACCTGCCGCCATTGGCTCAGGCATGGCGCCGGGGGCTGCCCGGGATGCGGGCGGGTTGTATTCCCAGTGCCAGGGTTCGGCCTGATACGGGTAGAAGCCGAAGGCCTCGGCGTGGCTGGCGAGCCAGAGATAGGCGGGCGTCCGGCGCAGGGCGGCCACGTTCGAGCTCGCGTTGCGGCCGCCAAGGTTGAAGTCGATCGCCCGGCCGGACTGGTGCGCGCTGCTGCCAGGCGGGGCTACCCAGCGGCGGGCTAGCTCGGGCGTCCCGTACCGACGCAGCGCCGACTGGTACAGGCGAGCCTGGCGGGCGCTGCTCCGGTACCCGGAGACCGGTAGCAGGAGCGGCGCGCGCAGCCCGGCGGCACGGGCGGCGTCGGCCAGCGCGGCCCAGGCCTGTGCGGCGAGCCGGTGGAGTTGCACGGGCCCGTTGGCTCCTCGTACCGTCACGAGATCGCCGGGTGCCGGGTCGTGCTTGTCGCGGATGCGCCCGCCGCCCGGTGTCTCTACCGCGGTCGGGCGGAACGTAGGGGCCAAGCTCATGCTGGACATGGCACACCTCCAGGCTGTCGTCCAGGCGTGGCCACCGCCTCGCGCAGCGCGTCGGCGGCGGCGTCGACGTCGGCGTGGGTGTGGCGGGCGGTGAGGATGAAGCCGACTCGGGAGCCGCCGGCCCCGTGCGGCTGATGCAGCACGCTCCGGATACCGCGGGCGATCAGGTGCTCGTGCAGCGCCTGCGCGGGAAGACCGGGGGCGGCCGCGAGTGTCTGCACCGGGAACATCCCGCCCGAGACGGACAGGCCAAGCCCGGCCAGGCGGTGCCGGAAATGCCGGACCAGCCGGGCGAGCCGGAACCGGAGTTCGTCCCCGTGGCGGCGGTTGAGGCGGAAAGCATGCTCGGCCGCGCACAGCGCCGCCACCGAAGGCGGGCTGCAGTGCGTCCGCGTCTGACTCGCGGCCTCGAACCTGCCGACCAGGTCGGCCGGGCCGGACAGCCCGGCCAAGGGCACCCCGAAGCCCTTGGCGAGCGACGCCGCGACCACGAGCTCGGGGCCGGCGATGTCGTGCCACCGCATCGAGCCGCCACCGCGGTGACCAAACGGAGCCGCCGCTCCTGGTGCGGCGCCGAGCATGCCCAGCGCCTGGGTGTCATCGACCACCACCCAGCCGCCCAGCCTCCGGGCGACCTGCAGGTAGCGGTCGAGTGGCGCGACACGGCCGCAGCCGGGGCAGACGCCGTCGGTAATGACGAGTGGGCGCAGGCCGCGGCGGGCGCACGCGGCGGCGCCGCGCTGCAGGCTGGCCGGGTCATAGTGGGGGAAGCGGCGCACGGGCACACCACGGCAGGCGGCCCGCTCCACGCCCCAGCCGGAGATCGGGTACGCCGCCGCGTCCACGTGGATGGCTACCGTGCCGTCCCCGGCGAGGATCGGGATCAGGTCCCAGTACAGGTGCAGCGTCGACGCGGCGAGCGTGGCCGCGGCGCACCCTTGCAGGCCCGCCAGGGCGCGGGCCATGGGGGCGGCACCCGGCGGTTCGGCCAGCGCGGCCGGCCTCCCGGCCGACAGCGCCGGCCACGGCCGCAGCGACCTGCTGGGGTGCCGGAAGCCGAGATAGAGCGCTGAAGTGAAATCGAGCATGGGCGGGAATCCTCATCGGCTCACATCGGCGGCCCGGGAAGCGGCGCGACCTGGCCCCTGCGGGCGGTGCCGTTCCCGCGGTGCTGCTCGGCCAGCCGCCGCTGCAGGTGGAAGGCGGGTGGCAGGGCCCGTGCCTGAGCCTGTTCGGCCTGGCGCACATCCGCCATATCGGCGGACAGGTCGACACCGGTGACCGACTGGTAGGCGTGGATGTACCACTGCACCTCCTGGCGCCAGGACCGGCACCAGTTCGCCGCCTGATCGCGGTTGGTGACATTGCTCCAGTCGCCGTAGCGGACTGACAGCAGGATCTGCTCGCCGAACCTGGCCAGGTCATGGAAGAACCGCACCGACGTGCCAGTCCAGCCCTGGATCCGCTTCATCGCGTCGACCCGGTCCATCCACGGCTCCGGGTAGGCGACCATGATCCTGGTGGGAAAGAACTCGCGGAACTCGGGCCGGGCCAGCAGCCATTGCTGGATGAGCATCTCGCAGCGTGCCGTCCACCGGAGATCCCGGTACTGGTTGTTCGCTCCCTCCGCAAGCAGCAGGTGCACCTCTCCGAGGGCGTTCAGGACCGGGAACGCGTCCGCGATGATCGTCGTGTCGTCGTCTTCCTTGTAGAAGACCGACGCGCGGTGCAGCAGGTCGTGAAATGCCGCCAGGAACCCCGAACGGCTCTCGGCGGCCTGGATACGCGGCACGGCCTGGCCAAGCAATGTCAGCCCGTACTCACTGTCATACTCGTACGCCCGGCGGGCGACCGTCAGCCGGTGCTGCTCGTCCTGGATGTACCCCCAGAGCAGGTTGCTGAGCGGCCGCAGGGGGTCGATGGCGAGGTTGGCCAGCGGGTCCGCGCCCGCCAGCCTGCGGCGGTTCTGGAAGCGCATGCAGATCGCGTTGATCGTCTGGACCTGCATTCCTTCTTCGTGCCAGTACGACCAGATCAGCTCGAGCAGGCAGGGGTGTATGAACTTCTCCTTGAGGATCTTGTCGCAGAGCTCGCCCTGCCGGCGAGTCTCTGCCCACTCGATGCGGCCAAGATTCTGCAGGACGCGATCGAGGTAGGGAAGCATGCCGCCGGTGTGCTTCACGTACTTATCCCAGAGCGATCTGAGGGTGTCGCCCGGCTCGAGGCCCAGTTCTTCTCTGGTCTCCTCGCTGAACGAGAACATCGGCGATTCGTAGACGACTTCGCAGTTGAACTCCAGGAAGGCCTGGGTCGCGGCGACCAGGACCTTATAGCCCTCCATGTCGGGGAAGGGAAGCGGTGCCGGCCGGCGAGCCCGCCCTTCGAGTTCATCCTTCGCCTGCGGGTCACGGCCGAAGAAAGACGAGTGCGGTTGCTCGCGCCCGCAGAACAGGTATTCCATCCAGGCCGCATAGTGCTTGAATGAGAGCGCTTCGGTACCGAGCCTGATGAGGTCCCACAACGCCATGTCGGACGTGGGCCTGATGTCCGCACGCTGAAGATCTACGCGGACCGGCTCACTGACACGGACTGGCTCCGTGACGCGGACCGGGAGGGCGTGAACCGTTATTGTCGCCCGCACGGGCTGCTGCCTGCCCCGTGTCCTGGCGTAGACGGTGTACCTGCCCGGCTGGACGTTGACAGCGCGCCACAACACCTCTCTGGCCACGACTTCCCGTCGTTGCCCGCCCTGGTCCGTCTGCTGTGACCCAGCCTCTCCTTCCCCGGCGACCGATTTCGCGGGGTCTCGCAGATCGCCGGCCGGCCTTCCGTCGCTGTCGAGCACCGACCAGGTGGCCTCGCCAGGCCTCTGCTCAGCTGTGCCGCTCTCCAGGCGCAGGCGGATCTCGGCGTCGACGTTCACTGCGGGATCGGACGGCGCAATAGTGATAGGCATTGTTCCTCCTTAATGCATGTTCATGCTGGCTGTGGTTGGGTTACCGGCTGGCGCGCCCGGGACGGCAGGGCCGTCTGCCGGGCGGGCCGGGCAGCCGCCACCGGGGTGGCAAGCGTGTTACGCAGGGCCCAGTAGGTCAGCAGGCCCTCCACCGTGCGGCTCTCTTTTTCAGGGCTGAGCGTGCCCGCCGCGCGGGCCTGCCCCAGGACGGCGAACGCCAGCGATGGCGCCAGGTCACGCAGGCGCGCCCGTCCGTCCCGGCAAGCCCGCCATAGCCCGGCGAGCCGACCCGGCTCGCGTTCAGCCAGTGACATGACCTCGCCCAGCGACCTGCCGCGCAGTGATGGTGGCCGGTGGTTCATCAGCACCATGACGAAGCGCGGGATCGTGGCCTCGAGGACCGCGAGCTGCTGCTGCTGAGCTGGGTCCAGGTTGCTGGGCGGGTAGAGCGCCTCCCACATGTGCGCCAGCTCGTGCCATTGCCGATGCGGGTAGAGGGCGTCGCCGATGGCGCAGCTCAGCTTGACCCGGATCCACGGCGTTGGATGCGGGTCGTCGGTATTTACGCGGAACACGAACCAGGCGGGCAAGCTGACGACGCTGATGAGACCCAGGGTCGAGCCGATCCCGATCCTGGAGCTGGAATGGGTGTCTGCGAGGATTTCGCTGACCCATCTGGTCCAGCAGCTCCAGGCCGCGCGCTCGGTCGGCCCGGCTACCAGCTCCTGCGCGCGGAGCACAGGGCGGATCGACTCCACGAGCTGAAGCAAAGCCGCGACCTGATGACCGACCTCGTGCACGAGCGACGACGCGATCCCGTGGCCGACCATCCGCTCGCGCGGGACGCGGATGATTGTCACCGGGTTCTGGCCGCCACCCGGCAGCCGGGTCCGCGCGCGCCTGACCGCGGCCCCCGGCCCGCGGGCGAGGTAACACACCGCCTGAGACTGCTCGTAGTAGTCGCCGGGCATGGTCATGGCGTCGGCCGCCAGCACGTCGAGACCGGCGAGCCAGACGCCGGTGTCGTGCTCGCTTCGCTGCGTAATCAGCTCGGAGAAGAGGTCGAACTGGGTCAGCACGTCGTTGAAGCGCAATCGCACGATCGTGAACCGCCGCTGCATCTCCGCCGCAGGCGTGCCCTCGCCCGTGCCACGCAACCAGCGGACATAGTCGATGACGTCCTCTCGGAGCCCGTACCGGTTGCCGATCAGGAAACGCTCGATCGCGATCTGGGTCGCGGACGGCAGCGCCGCCGCCGGGAGCATTGTCTCTTGCAACGCGAAGGGCCTGATCCGCCCCAGGCGTGTCAGCAGCGCGCGCGCCTCCTGCTCGAGCGACCACCGTGCGATCGCGTTCGTGTCCATGAAGATCCGATCAGACGCCGTACAAGATGATCCGGCGGCCGCGGCGCACCCAGCGGCCGCCCTGCGGCGGGGAGCCAGGCCCAGGCTGTCCCGGTGCGCCGTCGGTGCTGCTCAGGTGGGGCAGGAGCCCCGGTGCGAAGCGTTCGGCGGCGGATGCCACCGCCTGCTGGGCCACCACAGGCGGCGGGATGTCGGGCGGAGCAAGCGCCGCGTCGTGGGCCGCTGCCGCCGCGAGCTGGACATAACGGCGGGCGGTCTCGAACTCCGCTTGCTCAGCGTCCATCCCTTCGAGTTCCATCTCGAAGAGGTTGCTGGCCGCAGAACCGAGCCTGGACCCCAGCGCCGTGCCCACACCCGGTGCGATCATCGTGCCGAGCGCCCCCCCGACCATCGGGAGCGCTTGCTTCGCCGCGGTCTTGAGCACTCCGGTCAGCGCCTGGCCCACAGGCGAGCGGATGAACCCGCCAGCGGCCTTGGCCACGCTCTTCACCAGATCGCCCAGAAACTCCTCGAGTTCCTCCTCGCTATTCACGCCAAGCAGATGCGCGGCGTACTCCATCTCCTCGACTTCGTGCAACGGGCTGCCGCCGTGATACGGCTCGCCGAACTCGCCGTATTCCATCTCTCCGGACGGCCCGAACTCATAGCCCGTCTCCCATTCCTCCTGGTACATGGTGTCCTCCCTTTCGGTTGCGAGTCAGATGCCGTAGACGATCAGGACGCTGCCGTGACGTTCCCAGCGCCCTACGCGAGACCCCGCCCGGCGCGGGCCCGGCCGCTCACCAGGCGGGCCGAACGGGCCGAGCTCACCGCTGCTCCCGGATTCCGGAGCAGGATCGGCCGGACTAACTGCCGTGGCTGGCGGGGGGATGGGAACGGGAACGGAATCAGCAGGCGCCGCTGGCGTGTCCGCCACTGGCGCGGCCGCCACTGGCGGCTCGGGCACGGCGGCCAATGCGTAACTATCAGGCCCGTACCCGCCGGCATCGTCGCCAGTGTCATAGGGCAGCGGCCCGTAGCTCCATGCGTACTGCGGCCGCCGGTAGGTCCGCCGCGACCGCCACGGGTCGCGACGCTGGTACCCGTCGGCCTGGAGGTAACCGCCAGCGGCTGGCCGGTAGGCATACGAAGCGGCTGGCCGGTAGGCGTATGAAGCGGCTGGCCGGTAGGCATACGAAGCCGCTGGCCGGTAGGCATGCGAAGCGGCTGGCCGGTAGCCATACGACGAGCTGTAGCGGGTTCCGGGCCAGCTGTTCCCGCCGTATCGTGACCCGGTACGCCCGGCCCAGCGCAGGAGCCCAGGCGCGTATCGCTGGGCCGCCCGGGTCGCCGCCATCCGGGCCGCGGCCCGCGGCGGTACGTTTTGCGGTGCCCACGCCGCATGGCGGTAGGCGTTGCCAGTCAGCCTCACAACCTGCCGGGCCGTCTCGAATTCCTGCTCGGGCGGGCTTAGGCCCTCGAGCTCGAGCCCCAGCAGCGCGGCTGCCTGCTGGGCTAGATCACCGCCTGCCCCGTGGCCAGCCGCAAGCCCGGGGACACCGCCACCCGCTCCGCCTTTCAGCGGCAGGACCCGGCCGACCGCGTCCGTAAGGATGCCGCCAAGGGCCCGGCCGGTATCCGAGCGCGCGAACCTGCCGATCGCACTTCCGGCGGCATGGAATACGTCACCAAGAAAACGCTCAAGCTCCTGCTCGTTCGACAGTTCCAGCAGCCTCGACGCGAACTCGAGTTCCTGTGCCTCATGCATGGGCGGTTCCGGGCCGCCTAGCTCCAGTTCCCCGGGCTCCCGGAACTCACCGGCCTCGGCCTCGAACTCCTCAGCTGCGGGTTGGACCCGATCAATGTCATGCATCGCCACCTCCGAGGGACTGCGTCATCTCGGGATAGCCGCAAGACCCGTGCCAGCGGATCTGCCGGGCAAATCTGCCAGGCGAGCGAACAGTGCTTCGCGGCGATCGGTTACGCCGGGCCAGTCAGCGAAGCACGCTTCGCCGGCCGGCGGCGCGTGCTTGGCAGAATGCCGAGCTGGTCGCGGTACTTGGCCACGGTCCGCCGCGCGATCACGAAGCCGAGGGCGGCAAGCTCGCAGGCCAGCTCGGTGTCCGACTTCGGCCACTCCTCGGTCGCGACCAGGTTAGCGAGCGCATCCTGCGGCGCGCTCGACCGGCCGAAGAAGTGAGCAAACGGGATGATCTTGCCGGATGGGAGCAGGACATTACGGCCGGAGACGGCGCGGCTCACCGTCGACTCATGGACACCCAGCGCATCCGCCACCTGAGCCCTCGTCAGCGGCCCAAGGTGGCTGGCGCCATGGCGGACGAATTCACGTTGCCGCGCAACGGCCTCCTCGGCGACCCGGCCCATCGTCCGCCACCGTTGCTCCAGGTGATCGATGAACTCGCGCGCCGCGAGCAGCAGGCGTCGGATCACCTCGCGCTCTCCAGGCGAGAGCGGGGCCGCTCCAGCCTGCTCATACGCCGGGCTGACGGTGAGCACGAAGCGATCACGCTCGATCAGCTCAACGGCGAACCCGTCCCCGGTCTCGCGAACCGCGATATCCGGCACTAGCGGGGGCGCAGCCGGAACGGACGCCACACCTAGGTCAGGACGAGGGTGCAGCCGGGTCCGGATGAACTCGCGGACGGCCATGACATCGGCGCGGCTCACGCCGAGAACGCGGGCCATCTCGCCGTCCGATCCCGCACCCAGGAGAGCCAGGTGATCGGCGATAACCCGGCGGGCAAGCTCAGCCACCGCACCGCGATCCGGGCCGCGGTCGAGCTGAAGCAGCAGACATTCCCGCAGGTCACGTGCTGCTACCCCGGTTGGCGCCATCTCCTGGATTAGACGGAGGATGCGCGCTACCCGGCGCGGCTCGACGGTAAGCGATGCAGCAGCCGCTTCGATCGACGTATCGAGGAAACCGCGCGAGTCGAGACTGCCAAGCAGGTAGACGGCGATCCGCCGATCTCCTCGCCCGAGCAGCGGGCCGACCTCCCCGAGCAATATATCGGCCAGGGTCGGCACGACCGCAGACTGGGCGACCGTGACGGCACTGGCGTTTCGGGATGGCAGGATACGCCCCGGCCGACCGCAGTGGAAGCATTGCGAGGCCACGAGCCCCCGCCCGCAGAGGTGGCAGGTAGCTTGCTCGACACGCTCAAGAGCCGGATTCTTTTCAAGCGTCCGCTCGATAGCCTGCTCGAGTTCGGTCGACGGCAGCGCAAGCATCGCGGTCGCAGCGATGAGGGTCGGCGACGGGCGCATTGCGAGATGCGGCAGTGTCGCCAGCGCAGCATTCTGCGTCATCTGGACTCCGGCGATGACCGACACCTTCAAGCGTCACCTCCCACCCCCGATCCCCGCAAGATCTGTGCCACCGAACCTGGGCCGCGGCAACTGAGCAAGAGCCAGCACAACGGCACCGACAGTTTCTTCCGGTTGACGCGCGGGTTTGCCAGGCATCGAGACCGGAAACCGTCTGAGGACGTCTGATTACGGTGGCCGCTGCCCGCGGCCGTGGTCACTTGCCCTCGCTGGCTCCCGATGTCTTGGAACAGTCTGCGCTGGCTGTCAGGTAGGCGAGTTGATGGGCAGACCTGCGGCTTGGGCCGCGTCGAGCAGGCGCTTGTCATATGTCGCGAACGAGGTTAGTTCGGAGCGGGCGTATGGGCGGCGTCATCTCCCGTGGGTGCGCGTCAGCGGTCAGCGCACCACTGGGAACACGAGATGGGTGACGCGGTCGCCCTGAACGCAGACCGATGGGTTGCCGAGCAGCGCCTCGTCAGCCGATAGCTTGCCGAAGAAGGGGCGGTTGCCCGCGCCCATCACGACCGGGACGAGGTCGACGGCCACCTCGTCGAGCAGCCCCAGGTCCAGGCACTGCCGGGCGATGGTGCCACCGGTGACCGCGACGACGCGGTCGCCAGCGAGCGTCTGTGCATGAGCGACTGCGGCCGCTACACCGTCGGTCACGAAGTTGAACGGTGCCTCGGGTTGTGCGTCGACCCAGTCGGTGGGGACCCGGTGCGTCACGACGACGACGGGGACGTTCAGTGTGTGGCGACCGTGCCAGCCCCCGGCCACCTCGAACAGCGTCCGGCCGCAAACCAGCGCGCCGACTGAGGACACCCACCGCCGCCAGTGTTCCGAGCTCGGCGGGGTCAGGTGGACGGCGAAGTCCCCAGCGGGAGTCGGGATCTCGACCTCGCCGTTTTGCAGCCAGTCGAACAGCCGGCAAATGGTGTTGTCCTGCTTGGCGACGTACCCGTCGAGCGACATGATCGCCTGTGCCACCACCTTGCCCATGGTGCCTCCCCTCCTCAGGTGTGCTGCGGCCGGTAGACGTGCACCACGATGCCGCTGGGAAACGACAAGGCCTCGACGAGGTTCAGGTGCCTCGAGCCCGGCAGCTGGTCGAACAGGCCCCGTCCTGTGCCCAGCACCAACGGCTGGACCAGGAGGCGGTACTCGTCGATCAGGTCCGCCGCAGCCAGAGCGCCGGCGAACCGTCCACCGCCCCACACGATCACGTCCGGGCCAGGCTCGGCCTTGATCGTGGCGATCTCGGTCACGAGGTCGCCCCGCGCAACCCGGGTAACCGGCCAGATCGCCTCGGCGTCGCTGAGCGTCTTGGAGAACACGACCTTTGGGATGTCGTTCATCGGGGCCGCGTACTCGTCGTCCGACTGCGGCCAGTACGACGACATCTCCTGGTACGACGTGCGGCCCATGAGGTGGGCACCGGCCTTGCTGATGTGGTCGAGTTTCCACCGCTTGAGCTCGGCACCCTCGGGGATCGCGATCCCGGGATGCTCACGGTCGCTGCCGACGAACCCGTCCAGTGACATCGACATGTACAGAATGACGTCTCGCATGACCTATCTCTCCTCCGTCTTGTTCCCGTCAGGTGACGGTCGTCGAACAACATCCCGGACCCTCGGACGGTCACCGGTGCTCCGGCGTTCTCGAGGACGGACCACAGCAGGACTGCTTGCTCACCGGGGATGCTCCTCCCTGTGGCGATGCCACGAGCTCGGCCTGACGCTAGTAGGCCCGGCGCGCCGCCTACCGGACTCGCACACGCCTCCTGGTTCAGGCCAGGTCACGACATGATTTCGCCGCAAGTGCCCGCCGCAGCGGGTCAGGCGCTGCCCGGCTCACCTGTCTACAGCGCCTTCAGGTGAACCGTCAGGCATCGTGGTGCGATGAGTTTGGCGGCGCGCAGTCGTCCAGGTGATCGTGAGTGCCCGCAAGGGGCGCCGGGCGTGCAGCAGGAGGAGCAGGCGATGAATTCGATGGCCCGCCGGATGTTCGAGCTCGTCGAGCCGATTGGTGTCATCCCTTACTCAGCCGACGAACCCAACGAGGCGATGTTCGCCCTGGGGTTCACCAGCTACTGGGACACCTACTTCGCCGGACGGGCGGCGCCCTTGGGGCTCGCCGCGGCGGAGGTCGTGGACGCGCTGTTCTACAACTTCGCTCCCGGCGAGGTGGCTCGCCACATTCCGAAGGTGTGGCGCACCACCACGCCTGAAGCGGCGATCGCCGCTCGTCAGGCGGGCTGTGTGAAGGCGCTGCGGCGAATCCTCGGTGATCGCGTCGACACTCCCGCCTTCGCCCGCGCCGCCGAACTGCTGATTAAGGCGGCGACCAGCGCCCCGTCCGAGGGCCGGCCCATGTACGCCGCGCTGCGCGCGATCCCGGTCCCCGACGACGTGGTGGCCCGCTTGTTTCATGCAGGCTCCCTGCTGCGCGAGCACCGTGGCGACGGGCACATCGCGGCCCTGATGACCGAGGGTGTCGGCGGCCTTGAGGCTCACGTCCTGTTCGCCCTCGGCATGGACATGCCGGCGGAGAAGTTCGGACGCATCCACCACCTCCCGGCAGCGCAGCTCGCCGCCGTGATCGACGGGATGCGCGATCGCGGCCTGATCGGAGATGACGGCTGGCTGAGCGAACCGGGCCGCGTCGTCAGACAGCGGGTCGAGGCGCTCACCGACGATCTCGCGGCGAGGCCCTACCAGAGCCTCGAGCCGGACGAGCTCGATGAGCTCATGGCCACCCTCGAGCCGATCGCCACGCTGCTAATCGCCGCCCAGGACTAGGGCGAAGGCCCTGGTGGTTCAGTTCGGCGCAACCGCACCACAGTCGTCCCGTTCGTGCTTACGGTCCTGCGCCTCGATGGCAGCCGCCTGACCGACATCGCCGCCTTCGAGCAGCCGTCAATGTTCGCCGCGTTCGGCCTGGTACCGTCACCGCGGTGGAGCGGCGTGGGGGACAAGCCGGGACCGGCGGTGCGCTCCGGCTTGCTGTGGTGTCCCGCTAGCCCTTGACGTAGGCCAGGCTCTCGGCGAGCTGGCCATTTCGGACCCGGACAATATCCACGCCGCGCACGTGCCCGTCTGCCCAGTCGTAGCGCCAGCGCACGACGGCGCGTCCTGAGCCGTCCGAGAATTGCTCCTCGACGGAAAACCCGGCCCCCGGCGTGGCCGCTAGCACCTCTGCCCAGATCTGGCGCACCGCGTCCCGGCCTTCGTAGCGGGTGCCGTCGGGTGGTGGCGAGGTGGACTCGAAGACGATGTCATCGGTGACCAGGGCCATGGTGGCATCGAGGTCATGGGAGTTGAGGGCGGCGGTGAAGCGGTCCATGAGATCAAGGACGGGATCATCAGTACGCATGCCGCCATCCTTCCAGCCGCTGCCCGGAGCAGGTCAGGACACGCCGTGAGGCATGGCGGGTTACCTCGGCAGTGTCGCCACTACGGCGCACCCGGTTAACTCATCGTCCAGCTTGTCGCCGCCCGCGCCCGGCCTGTCCAGGCCCATGCTCGCCGTGCCGCCACCGTGGTCTTGTGCCGAAGGTGCATCGCACGCCCATCTGTTCAGATGCGGCTGGCGGGCGAGCCATTGGTTAGTCGAGGTCTACCGGCTGGCCTGTATCGGCGTCGACCAGGCTGATCGCCTCCGAAGGGCAGGAGGCGGCAGCGTCGCGTACCAGCTCGTCGGGGTCAATCCCCGCCTCGACCGGGCCGGACCGCTGCCGCTCGTCGAGGACGAACCGGCCCGGTGCGATGGCTACGCACATGGCCGACCCGATGCACAAGCTCTTGTCGACGGAGATGTTCCAGCGTGTCATGGCTCCCCCCAGAAGACCGGTAGCTCGCGCAGGCTGTGGATTGCCATTCCCGGTTTGAACTCGAGGTCGCCGGCGGGCATCGCGAGCCGCAGCCCTGGCAGCCGGCCGATCAGGCCGCGGAAAGCCTCCTGGAGCTCTACCCGGGCCAGCTGAGCGCCGAGGCAGTGATGCACGCCGGCGCCGAAGGCCAGGTGGCCGGCGGCGTCACGCGTGACGTCGAGCTGATCCGGATCGGTGAATACCGCAGGGTCCCGGTTGGCCGTGGAGTACAGCGGCATGACCTGCTCACCCGCCGGGATCACCACTCCGCCGAGCTGTACGGCTTCGGTGGTGACGCGGGCGGGCGCCAGGCCGCCGAGCCGAGTGCAGCGCAGGAGTTCCTCGACCGCTCCGGGTATGAGCTCCGGATCAGCGCGCAACTTGGCAACCTGGCCAGGGTGATCAAGCAACAGCAGCAGCGACAGGTTGATCTGGTTCGCCGTGGTCTCGTGCCCGCCGATCAGCAGGGTGCAGCACATCACGGTGAGCTCTTGCTCGGACAGCCGGTCGGCGTCGTCGCGAGCGGCGATGAGCGCGCTCATCAGGTCTTCGGCGGGCCGGGCCCGCTTCATCTCGATCAGGACGCCGAAGTAGCCGTACAACTCGGCCAGGGCCGTCATGATCTCGCCGGAGTCGCGCTCCCAGTCTCCGATGATGGTGTCGGACCAGGCGTGGAACTGCTCGAGATCCTCAGCGGGCACGCCGAGCATCTCGCAGATCACCAGGGCCGGCAGCGGCAGCGAGAAGCCGGCCACCAAGTCCGCCGGCTGAGGCCGCCCGGCCATCGCGTCGATGAGCTGGCTGACGATGCCCGCCACCCGCGGCCGGAGGGCCTCGACGCGGCGGGCGGTAAACGCGCTGGCCACCAGTTTGCGCAGCCTGGTGTGCCCGGGTGGGTCCATCCCGCTGATCGAGTCGGCGGCGGACATCTCGAAGCCCTGCCGGGCGCGGCCGGGCGCAACCGCCAGTGCCCGGGAGAACCGCTGGTCGATGATCATCTGGCGGACGTTCTCGTAACCGCTGACCAGCCAGACGATGCGGCCGTCGGGTAGCTCGGCCCGGAAGACCGGCCGCCCGCCGCTGATCGTCCCGATCTCCGGCACGGGCTGGCCGGGCAGAGCAGGGGTGAACTTGACCGGGCTGTTGTCGACGGTCATCCGATACTCCTCACCAGCCAGGCCGGACCCGGCGGCCGCGTGTTCAGCGGCATGACAAAGGCGCCGGAAACGCGGCCCCGGACCGTCAGGGCCGCTACTGCGACGGTACGTCTCGCCAGCATCCAGCGCGAGCCCAATGGCCTGTCATCGGTCCTCTCCGCTGGTCGGGGTGTCCGGCACTGGGGTCATACCGCGCTCGCTCATCTGGCGAACCCGGCATAGGGCCGGATATGCCGGAAGCCCGGCCAGCGGGTGACCGGGCTTCGCGGTGGTGCTTCAGGATGTGGCCCGGCCAGCCGCCAGGGCTTCCAGGGCCTCGTCCAGGGTGCTGGCCAGCGGTATCCGGCCCTCAAGTCCGGTAAGGCGGAACAGCTGGCGGATCTTCGGCCGGCCGCAGACCACGTACAGGCCACCGCCGCAGGCGTTAGCACGCTTGGCAACTGGCACATGTCCGGCTTGAAGAGGTGATCCCGGGGAGCGTCTCGGCCTGGCGAGTCGGCGACGCCGGCATCACCGGTCCGCCGTTCACGGCACCGGCGCAACCGGTGCGGCCGCGGCCCGCGCGCGGGTGGCGATGTCCTCGGACGAGACGAAGTGCAGGTCCTGGGCGTTGATGTAGACGATGCCCGACCCGAATTTCGCGACTGCGTCGGCGTTGATCGGGAGTGCACGAACGAACGTGGACGAGAACGACCAGAGGTGCTTGGGCGCGAGCTCGCTCTCGCCCGGGATCCACGCCACCAGGTAGGTTGACCCGGCCGGCAGCGTGTGCTCCTCCGTGGTGTCGATCCCTTTGGTGTCCAGGGTCCAGAAGGTCGGACCTGTGACGACTGCCAGCTGGCGCTGCAGCCGATTCATCCGTTCCCATGGCAGGGTCGGGTCCTCTGTCTCCCGCATCGGCGCCAGGAGCCGGGAGGCCTCGCCGAGCTGGTGCTCGGTGGACGACATCCGGCGGCCCATCGATTCCAGCTCGTCATCGTGCAGCGCCTTGATCTCCTCAGGACTCAGCGGCGTCGGCGCCTGACCCGGCCGCGTGCCGGCCCGCGGGAACGCGGCATCCACGGTCGCGGCCATCAGTTGGTCCTCGGCCGCGCGCCGTCCGGTCAGCTCCGCATCCAGCTCCACGGGAAGGATCAGCCCGTACCGCAGCCGGCGTTCCTCTATCGCCCGCTCTGCGGAGGCAGTCTCTGTCTCGATCAGCGTCGCCAGCGCCGGATCCGGCGTGCCGCCCATCGTGCGCAGCGACGAACGGGTTTGCCCGATGGCGATCCGGAGCGCCATCTCAGTGAGCCGCAGCCGGCGGAATAGGTCGGGATGCGCCGCGTGCGCCTCCTCGTTCCGCCGCCCCAGCCGGTACGAATCGGACCATGTCTCGGTCGCCGACAGCGCCGGCAGCGCGGCGATCCCCTCCTGGACCCGCTCGTCATAGGCGACCCGGAGTGACTGCATCCGGGCGAGCGCGGATCGAGGGTCGACGCTGTCACCGGTCAGGCCGGCGAACCGGCGGTCCTGGGTGGAAACTGGCGTCTTCGCGCCGCCGCCGAGCTCGGCCGCTCTGCGCAGCTGCCCGGCGAGCCGCCGGTCGTAGCGGTTCAGCTGCCCGACGTAGGCAGCCCAGGCTGGCGAGCCCTGCGGGATCATCGGCACCGGCCGGAGCGTGCTGGGTTCGATGCGGTACCGGGCGTTGTCGAACATCTGCTGCGCCCGGTCCAGCTCCTTGAACAGGTCGCCCCGGTCCAGCCCCTTGAACAGGTCGCCCCGGTCCAGCTTCTTGAACAGCTCGCTCCGGTCCAGCTCGTGGTCGACATCGTCGAGCTGGTCGTCGAGCTCGTCCCACTGGTCCATCTCCGCGATTGCGGCGGAGTCCATCCCGGCGAGCCCGAGCTTGGCGTCGATTGCCATGAAGCGCTGCTGCAGGTCGTCGTGACCCGGCTCGCCGTCCATCGCCTGGTGCCGGAGCTGAGTGAACCGGTCAGCGAGCAGGTCGAGGCTGCGGAGCCCGACGTATGACGTCGCGGCCGTGGCGTAGGCATCCGCGAACAACGTCATCAGCTCGCGTTCCTTCTTCCGCGCCTCGGACCGGTGCTCGCTCGCCGCCTCGGCGGCACGCTTCTTGAGGTCCGCCGGCCGAGCGGCGCCGAGACCGGCAAGGGCCGCGTCGTCTCGCTGAGACAGACGCACGGACCCGACCGCCATCTCGTATTCCGCCAGGGTCTTTTCGATGTCCTGGTAGACGTGGGTGACCTCGCTCGGCCCGAACGCCGTCCAGCGCACCAGCTTTTCGTCTAGGCCGATAAGCCTGAGGATCGGTTCGCCGGCCATAGTGACGGCGAAGCCGCCGGCCACGGTCAGGATCCCCGGGAGCGTCGGTCCCATGCCGGCACCCCAGGCCATAACCTTCATTCCCAGCGACATGCAGAGCAGGTTGACCGCACCATGGATCCCGGCCCGCAGTACCGCGAGGTTGCGCGCCTCGGCTGTGTCGTAGTCGGCGACGGCGGCCGCTCCGACCTCAAGCAGAACGAGGATGGCGAACTTCTTCATGCCCACGTCCTGGACCCGGAACATCTTGATGCCGAGCTGCAAGCCCATCGCGTCGTGCGTCACACGCAG
>Ga0335078_10001876_pt1 | contig 31826 bp, 28 predicted proteins | sample Lox_Sample_32_FD_206711 | JGI IMG/M metagenome (GOLD analysis project Ga0335078, IMG submission 206711) | Soil microbial communities from Loxahatchee National Wildlife Refuge, Florida, United States - Lox_Sample_3.2 | ecosystem: Environmental > Terrestrial > Soil > Wetlands | place: USA... | reverse complement strand
CGGTCTTCGGAGCTTCTTTCTCAAACAGGCGGCAAACGATGTTTCCTTCGGAAGTGTTGAAGACAGCATAAGTTCCCGGTTGACGAGCCATAAAAATCCTTTCCATCTGCAAGATTGTTCCCTGGTGAAGAAGATCATTCGTTCATCGAATGAGCTTCTTGCCCAAAGGTATGAGGTCGAATCGCTACTTCGATGCGGGCTTTGCGGTCGGCGCTGCCGCGGAAGATTTCGCGCCGCCGTGCTCAATCGTAATGTGATTGATCTTCACCGGCCGGAACGGGAGGTCGTTCGAGTCCCGTCCCATGCGGGCAATTTGCTTCACCAACGTGACGCTCGCGTCATCGCACTGCCCAAAAATCGTGTAACCGCCGTTCAGGCTCGGATACGGTACCTCTGTAATGAAAAATTGCGAGCCATTCGTGTCCGGGCCGGCATTCGCGTAAGCCAAACGGCCAGGTCGATCGAACTTCAAATCCGGCGATGTTTCATTCTTGAATTGGTAGCCGGGATCGCCCGTCCCCGTTCCCATCGGATCCCCGCCCTGGATCATGAAGTTCGGAATCACGCGGTGAAAAATCGTTCCGTCGTATAACGGCACGCCATGTTTCTTCTGATGCGTTACCGGACTGGTCCAATCCTTCGTCCCATTGGATAAGCCAATGAAATTTGCCACGCCGATCGGCGCCTTGTCGGGGAAAAGCGTGCACGTGAGTTTGCCCGCGGTCGTATCAATAACTGCAACGGGCTCAGCTCCAGCTGCTGCCAATGCCACAACGGCTAGCCCAACCACCAGTATCGCCAACGAGAACAGGATAAGAATCTTCCGCATGAATACCTCCTCGAGATTTGTTATTTCCAGCCGCTCAATCGTCCACCCTCGAAGATCAAGCGCATTCGCAAAATCTGAAATGAACCTGAAATTGTACGCTAGCAGCTACTTAGTTGCCCATCGCGCTGTGCTTTTCTTGTGCCTGCATTTCTCGGCTGACCCGTTCCACCTCGGCAAACACACGCAGCACATTCCCACCCAAGATTTTGTGAATATCCTCCGCGCTGTAACCCCGGTCCAGCAAGGCCTGCGTAATCTTCGGCAGATCCGCGGCAGAATCCATCCCCGCCGGCGTGGCTCCGCTGACTCCGTCAAAATCCGAACCCAAGCCCACGTGATCCACACCTGCAACCTTGGCAATGTGATCAATGTTGTCAATCAAGACTTTGAACGGCGGCCGAGGAATCTTCGCCGTAAATTCCCGTTCCAGTCGGTCTTCATCAAGATAGGTGGGAGTCTTGCCTTCCGCCTTTAGCTTTTCCAGCGCATCGTGAATGGCCGCATCTTTTTCTTTCGATTGCGCCTGCGACGCGTCCCAGTAGCTCTGATCGTCGAATCCCGAAAAGAAATTGACGTCCACAACTCCGCCGTTCTTCGCCACGGCCCGCAACATATCGTCCGTCATATTTCGGGGCGCATTGCAAATCGCCCTTGCCGATGAGTGCGAAGCAATCACCGGAGCTTTGCTGACGGCGATCGCATCCCAAAACGTCTTGTCCGCCACGTGCGAGATGTCCACCATCATGCCGAGCCGGTTCATTTCAAGCACAACCTGCTTACCGAACTCCGTCAGCCCGTTGTGATGTTGCACGTTCGCGTCGTTGATGTCCCCCGACGAATCCGCCCACTCGTTTGTGTTCGACCACGTCAACGTCATGTACCGGACACCTAGGCGGTAATAATCTCGTAGCAGTGCAATATCGTTCTCGATTGAATGTCCGCCCTCGATTCCCATCAGCGCGGCCAGTTTCTTTTCCTTGTGTGCTCGTTCGATATCGGCCACCGAATATGCCATCATCATCCGCTGCGGATGTCGAGCCGCTTGCTCATACACCGAATCGATGAGATCCAGCGTGTGCTTCGCGAAATGTCCCTGATTGGTAGACGGATCCACCCAGATCGAGAAAAACTCCGCTCCCAGATTTCCGGCCCGAGCTTTATCCAAGCTAATGTGCCCAACGTCCTTCGGATCCGTGTTGCCGATATCGAAGTTTTCGTCTAAAAAACGCTGCGGCGTGTCCGCGTGAGTGTCGACCACGATCGCCGAATCGTGAATCGATTGCGCCTTGGCGCTCACCTTCGGACCGGTATCCTGGGCAAAGCAAAGCTGAAAGTTCAGAAAAAATAGACACAGTAGGAGAAGGGCACACCGAGAGAACAGATGTTTTCTGATCATGGGAGACTAAGCGAACGATTGTATTACGCTTCGGCGGATTGAGAAAAGCGCTCTGACCGACCGGCAGTGCCTCAGTTTGAAGTTCGTGCGACATAACTACCGATACAGAGGAGACCGACGAGAAGGCAGGCGACCACAGTCAACCAAAACTGTAGTGGTTTCTCGGAGCGGTCTATAAAACTTTCAAGACTATAGCGGCCCGCCAACGTTTCCCCAGTGAGAATAGACCCTACTCCTATCAGCAAAAAAATGATCCCAAAGAGTAAGAGATATCGAGGATCAGACCCATCTCTCCATGAAACGTTTCTTGTCCCTTCGTCCGTCATCGTCACGATTTCTGCCAGCGTCCGATGAGCTACGCTATGAAAATTCAAAGTGAGGCACTACCGACAGACTTAGACGCTTTTCTTGGGAGATGGCTCGTCGAAAATCCAGCGCTTCCAGCTCTGTGGCAACAACCCTGACTTTGCCGCTTGCGCTCCGAATGGTCCGGCAACCGCGAGCCGAAAACCGACCGCCAAAAGGCCGACGAGAACGAGAATTAAGTACTTCAACATAACTCAATTATATTCCTGGTCACAGCAGGGAAGGCTGAACATTAGGAGGGCTACTGGTTAGCCGAGCTTGCGTCAGAAACCCGTGTGGGCTGAAATTCGAACTGCCCAAAGTTCGTGGTCGGATCATGCTGCTGGCCAGCCACGACTCTCGATTCGCGATAATCCGCGTAACGTCCCGATACTGCTACATGAAACACCCACTGATGCCGCTCTTCTTCCGGTTCCAGCAGTCCTTCATCTCGCAGCGGCACCATGTACTGCTCCATCCACTTGATCTGCTCGCGCGACATTCCCCGGCGTTGAATATCCACCGTTATGCCCGCCAGGTGCGACGAAGCCGTCTCGCCGTACTCCGGGGCCGCATTGCGATTGTGACGCCGTAATTTTCTTTGCACTAAAACCGTACGCACTGCCGAGTTCACCTGGATCGAGGTGTTGAACCGCTCGTAATAAGCCTGGCTCAGATCCTGTAAAAAGTCTCTCGTCCACGGCCGGCAATATCGCCGCGATGGGTCCAGTCGGTGGTCGATCCGCAAAGTGTCGCTTTCTTCAATTGGAACCAGGTCACCCTTCGCGATCAAAGCTTCCAGTTCATCGTCGTCATGAATTCTTGGCAAATCCAGTCGGTCGATTTCCGCGTTCTGGCGTAGCAGGGAATCGTGCGACGGACGGAATACAGGATTCCACAAAGCCCTCCGCAGCCGCGAATGCCGCCTGACCGTCACGTGCTTGGCAACTTTATGAGGATGTTGTGCCGGAATATATTGGTGCAGGCCAAAGCTCTGGGCGCACACGCCCACGACCAGCGACAAAATCACGAAAACCCTTTGTGCTCGGACCTTCACGAAGTGGTCAAACTCCCTAATTAGTGCTGTGGATTCCTAATTCTAATGCACTCACCCTGAAACCTACTCTGGAAATCGATGCTGATGTTACCAAAGAGTACCCGAAAGGCACGTTACCAATCGTTACTCCGATTTCCACCTTACTTTTAATGAGCAGCTTAGATGCCGCTTTCCAAAGCGAAGCTGGTCGTCTCTAAGTTGCTGGAAGGAAAGCACCCAAGCTGGAAGTATCGCGACACTGTACCACTACCGGCGCCCTAAATTGGCAGTTTATTTCCTAAATAGGTCACCGATCGCTTGCTTCATAACCGACCCGGCAACCTCGGAAATGGACTTCGTTAAAGGAATGTCTTTCGGGCAAATCTCCACGCAATTCTGCGCGTATCCGCACTCCTGTATTCCGCCATCGCCCATTAACGCAGCCAGTCTCTCGCGTTTCAGAGATGCTCCCGTCGGATGCGTGTTGAAGAGACGAACCTGCGAAATTGCCGCCGCTCCCACGAACCCCGTGTTCTCGTTGAACTGGGGGCATACTTCCATGCAGCAGCAACAAGAAATGCACCGCGACAGCGGATAAGCTGCTTCCTGCTGTTCTGCCGTCATCCGCGGGCCCGCACCCAGGTCGTAAGTTCCGTCAATCGGAACCCAGGCTTTGACGGCCTTCAGATTCTCAAACAGCACCTGGCGATCTACGGCAAGATCGCGAATCACGGGAAATTTCGAGAACGGTTCCAGTCGGACCGGCTGTTCCAGATTGTCGATCAGCGAAGAGCAGGCCATTCGTGCGCGGCCATTGATCAGCATGGCGCAGGAGCCGCATACTTCCTCGAGACAATTTGAGTCGTACGTGATCGGCGCAGTCGCCTTCCCGTCGCGCGTAACCGGATTCGCGGCGATCTCCATCAAGCAGGAGATCACGTTCATGTTCGGCTTATAGGCAAGCTCAAATTCTTCCCAATGCGACTTCTCCTTGGGATTCGCTTGCCGCTTAATTCTTATGATGACGTTTTTCTTGTCAGCCATTCGCTTCTAGCTCGTAGCTCAAAACTTGTTCTAATATTCATCGCTGCGGTTCAACGAGAACAGTACCGTCGTACTCCCAGCGATTCCCAAAATGAACCGGATTACTGCAAAAAACACCGGGAAGGGCACGAGTTCCACTCGTGCCGAGTTAGGCTTAAGTAAGACTTACGGCTTTAGCCACTGAGGTTCGTCTTGAAGCCTGGACGACTCATCTCGCCTCCCGGAACTTACTTTGTAACTTCCCGCACTTGGCGGAGCCGACGACTCTTCGTTGTCGAGAACTATGTACGAGTATTCCTCACAACTCTCTTCCGATATCGTCGCGACGGCTATTACAAAATCCACGCTTTCGTAGTCATGCCGGAACACGTGCACTTGTTGCTTGCACCTGCTCACGATGTACCCCTTGAGCGTGCGGTTCAACTCATCAAAGGCGGCTCGTCCCACGCTTTGGGCACAATCCTCGGCCGAAAGCGAGAAGTATGGCAACGCGGCTTCACCGACCATCGGATTCGGGATGCCAAAGACTATGCCCATCATGAGAACTACATCCATCAGAACCCGGTGGAGCGAAAGCTCGTAATTCGACCTTTCGACTACCGATACTCTTCCGCATTTCCTGGATACAAACTAGATCCGTGGCCCTCCGTGGCTAAAGCCAAAATTTCAAAGAACACTCAATCGGCACGAGTAAAACTCGTGCCCTTTCCGATCTAACCCTTCGCAATTGAACGACGCCGATCCTCATACCCTGGACCGACGTGTAAGGCTGCTCATAATCAATATTTTCTCGCCCGTGGCGGAATCAACGAAATATCCACCGGCTCAAACTCGAACTTCGGCTCGTCCGCATCCGGCGCAAAATACGCCTTGGTCGTCTTCAGCCAATTCTTGTCATCGCGCTCCGGAAAGTCCGGCTTATAATGCGCGCCGCGGGACTCATCCCGCATCCCGGCCCCCTGGGCAATCACTCGCGACAGCTGCAGCATGTTATACAGTTGCCGCGCGAACACTACGCTCGTGTTTGCCCACTGCGTGCGATCGCTTAAATTAATCTTCCGGAACCGCTCCAGCATTTCGCAAAGCTTCGCGTCCGTCTCCTGCAAATTCTTGTTGTAGCGAATGACCGTGCAATTCTTGGTCATCAACTCGCCCAACTCGCGCCAGAGCCTGAACGGATTTTCTGTCCCCTCCGACTTCATCAGCATCGCGTTGTTTTCTTGCTGATGCTTGCGTTCCGTATCGAAGTGTCCATTGCCGGCCGCTGCCGATTGGTTCTTCGCATACCGCACTGCCGCCGGTCCTGCGACAAATCCGCCAAATATGCACGACACCAGCGAATTTGCTCCCAACCGGTTCGCGCCGTGATACTGATATTCGCTTTCGCCCGCCGAAAAGATTCCCGGAATATTCGTGGCTTGATTGAAATCCACCCACAGCCCGCCCATCGTGTAATGCATGCCGGGGAAAATTTTCATCGGCGTGTCGCGAGGATCATCTCCCACAAACTTCTCGTAAATTTCCAGGATTCCTTCCAGCTTTCGATCGAGAATCTTGCGGTCGATATGCGTCAGGTCGAGATACACCATCGGCTTGCCGTCGATACCGAGGTTGCATTCGTAAACTACTTTGAAGATCGCGCGGGTCGCGACATCTCGCGGCACCAGGTTTCCGTACTTCGGATACCACTCTTCGAGGAAGTACCACCGCTCACTCTGTGGGATCGACTTCGGATCGCGGTTGTCGCCCGCTTTCTTGGGCACCCAAACCCGGCCGCCTTCGCCGCGCGCCGACTCCGACATCAACCGCAGCTTGTCCTCGCCCGGAATCGAAGTCGGATGTACCTGGATGAATTCCCCATTCGCGTAGTAGCAGCCCTGCTGATACAGCGCCGATTGCGCCGAACCCGTGCACACCACCGAATTCGTCGACTTCCCGAAAATTGCCCCAAGCCCACCGGTGCAGATGATTAAGGCGTCCGCCGGAAATGTCCGCACTTCCATGGATCGCAAATCCATCGCGCAAATTCCGCGGCAAACGCGACTTCCATCAAGCACCGCCGATAAAAATTCCCAGTGCTCGAATTTCTTTACTTTGCCTTCCGCCTCATACCGCCTCACTTGCTCATCGAGGGCATACAGAAGTTGCTGCCCCGTGGTCGCTCCAGCAAACGCAGTGCGGTTATATAGAGTCCCGCCAAAGCGCCGAAAATCGAGCAACCCCTCTGGAGTTCGATTGAACGGCACGCCCATGCGGTCGAGCAGATCGATAATCCCGGGCGCTGCGTCGCACATCGCCTTCACCGGCGGCTGATTGGCTAAGAAATCCCCGCCATAAATGGTGTCGTCAAAGTGTTGCCACGTCGAGTCGCCTTCGCCCTTCAGGTTCTTCGCAGCGTTGATTCCGCCCTGCGCGCAGACCGAGTGCGAACGCTTCACCGGCACGATCGAAAACAGATCAACCGAGCCGCCCATTTCCGCAATCTTGATGACGGCCGAAAGACCCGCCAGCCCGCCACCCACCACGATGATCTTAGGATTTGCTGCCATTTTTCTTTAGAACTTAATCAAAATTGTCATCCCGGCCGAGCGTCTTTGCGAGGAGGGAACTGAGTGCGCCGCGCGAACTGTCGCGTCTTGAGCGACAGAGAAACGCGCGTTTGCCTCGCATCCTCATCACCGCATTACGAACGATGTCCCCGAAGTCTCCATCGGCTGTATGGGCGTGTTCAAGAACGAGTACATGGTCGCCGCACCTACCCCAACAAACAACAGCCCAATCAGCAAGCACACGTAACCAAATTTCCGTCTCGCGCTTTCGCCCGTCGTAATCCCCCACTTCGCCGCGAACAGCCAAATTCCGTAGGCGAAGTGCCATGACGCGCACAGGATCCCGATCGCATAGAATGCCACTGCCCATGGGCTCAGAAATTCCGTCTGCACCTTCCCGAACGCAGCCCCTGGATGGGTTAACAGATGTATTCCGGTAAACCGCAGGTGCCAGGTGTGCCACACCATGTAGAAGAACGCGATCGCGCCCGTCCACCGCTGCGACGTGTACATCCAGTTGCCGGTCCACGGATATTCGCCGAGATTTCCTTCCCCGCGATACCAGATATAAAAGCCGTAAAGCGCGTGATAGAGAATTGGGAGCCAGATGCCGAACAGCTCCAGCCCCACCACAAAGGGAAAGCTGCTAAGCAATTCCACCTGCTTGGTGTAAGCCGCCGGCCCGCGAGTAGCGAATGCGTTCGAAACGAAATGCTCGATCAGAAACAGCCCGATGGGAATAATTCCGCTTAACGAATGCAGGCGGCGCAATACGAAAGAAGACCCGTGTCCCGCTCTTAGCGGGGCAACTCCAGAATGAATTTGCGTTGGAGCGGTAGTGCTGGCTGCCAAGAACACTCCTTATCAGTTCAGCATCACGAGAAGAACTTTTTATTATCTCGGCGCGACGGAAGGGAAGTCAAGGAAGAGAACAACACTGTAGGCGTAGCTTCATCCCGAAGCCAGTACTTTGACCGACGGGGTGAGGGATCTCACTACAAACACCTCACGTCACTTTTCAACACGATGGCTCAACAATACCCCTACACATCCTTTCCCATCCTCACCACCGCCATCGTCTCCCCATCGCCCAGTGGAACCTCAATTCTCTCGAGACTCTCATATCCTTTAGCTTTGTAAAACGGCACTCCGCTCAGCGTCGCCCCCATTTCGAGTCGCGTGAATCCCGCCGCCTTCGCCGCTTCCTCGCATGCCTCGAGAATCATTCCCCCAATTCCGCGCCGCGCCCGGTCCGGATGCACGAAAAACGCCCGAATCTTCGCCGCATCCCGCTTCGGCTCAAGCAGGTCGTCCACTCTCCCACTGTAATGATCCCCGCCAAATAGCGTCTTTCGCTTGCTCCATCCTCCGCACCCGACAACTTCGGACCCCTCTTCCGCCACAAAATAAGTCCCGTCCGCAATCAATTGGCTGTCCACCCCGTAAACGCTTTTCAGCGCGCCTTCGATCTGACCCGCCGTGTAATCTCCAGCCTGCAGTCCTCGCACCGAGGCCTCGATCAATTCACGGAGCACCGGAATATCCTCGACCCCCGCCAATCGAATGCGAACACTCATCTCTCGCTGTACCACTTCAAGAATTCCCGAAACGCTGCTCCGCGGTGGCTGTACTGCGCCTTTTCTCCTGCGGTTAGCTCTGCGAATGCCTTTCCGATCAGTGGAAAGTAGAACAGCGGATCGTATCCAAACCCATGGGTCCCTCGAGGCGCCTCAAGAATGATCCCATCTGCTTCCCCCCGAAAATGCTCGATCACTTTGCCCGACCGCGCAGCTGCGATTACACATACAAATCGCGCCGTCCGCATGTACTCGGGCACATCCGTCAATTCTCGTAACAAACGCGCGTTATTGGCTTGATCCTCAGTGTTGCTCTCCGCCAGATTAGGGACATCCGCCGCGTACCGCGCCGAATGAACTCCCGGTGCTCCTTCTAGCGCATCAACTTCCAGGCCAGAGTCATCCGCCAGAACCAACTGATCCGGAAAATGTCGGCTGTACTCTTCCGACTTTTTCCGCGCATTCTCCTCGAACGTTCTTCCATCTTCTACCACCGGTGTTATCGATGTGAAATTTGGAATCGGCGCCACTTCAATGCCGAACGGAGCCGCCGCTCCAACAAAATCCTTCAGCTTGCCCGCATTGGACGTCGCAATAAAAACGCGCTTCATCGGAGAATCCCGATCAGCCCAACGAGTCCCACCAGCGAAATCAAAGAAACGATCCCTCCCAGCTTTCGGTCCCACGTAGGTCCAAGCCGGATATCTACATGGTTCATCCCTGCCGAAACCGGAATCAGCATCTCTCCCGAACCTTCTTTCGTTTCAGGTCCGGCAGTTTGTCCATTAACCCGAACTTCCCACGCTGGATAGTTGAACAAACGAACTGTTACCTGCCCCGGCAGCGGAACGTTGACGCTGAACTCCTTCTGCTCGGCTGCCCACTTCTGAATTTCGAATCCTTTTGTGTTCCCATCCGACAATTCCAGCCGCGGTCCTGTCGGTTTGATCTCGTATGGGTCTGCCGCGATCGGCACGTACTCATCCGTGCCCTCATATCCTGCGCGGCTCTGCTGCTGATCGAGCATCTCGAGGATATCGGCCTTCTTATCCCACCATGGCGGCTGAACGCGATGCCAGACCACCGCCAAAATGACCAGGAATCCCATCAAGACGACTGCGCGCCATCTCCACCGGCCCCACGCCATCGTCACCAGCAATGCGAGCGCTACATCCACGCACAACAGCCACCGCCACGGCAACTGCACGAATTCCAATAGCGGCACGTGACTCCACAAAGCACTTGCAACTGAAAACATCAGCAGGGTACTCAATCCCGCCCAGATCACCGCCATCCAGCACGCTCGATTTTGCGTCCGCCGCTTGAATGCCACCAGGGCCGCAAGTTCCACCGCAGCGATCTCTGCGCACGCCACAATCGAAATCAACAGATTGAACCGGTTATGATCCGCATCCGCAATCTTGGTGAAAAGAAAATTATCTTGCGGACGTACTCCCACCGATAACACCTGGCCAATGTTCACCCACCTTTGCTCATACCATGCAGGAAACACATAAAACCCGGCCAACGTCGTTCCTACCAAACCAGCCAGCGCAGCCCATCCGATGATCTTCCATGATCTCCGCTGACAAGCCATCACCACCGCCAGCAGCGCCACCGAAAAATTGATCATCAGAGCTGCCGGGGCATTCGTCAGCTCACCGGCTGCGACCACACATGCCAACCAAATCCACGCTCTTTTGCTCTCTTCAATCTCTAGCAGGCAGATCAATACCAGCGGGACCAGAGCTCCCGCCAACAGCTCCGCAAAGGCGCTTCTCCAATACACGATAACGATGTAATAGGGATTTACGGCGAATAGGGCCGCGGCAAAAATAGCATCACGCTGCGTCAGCCATCTTCGCGCCAACAAAAACATGGAACATCCCGACAGCGTTAGGCAAACCCAGATATACGCAGCCGGAACAATTCCCCAAGGCAGCACCAAGCTCAGAATCGCCCCGAGCATCCACGACGCCGGCGGATAAAAAATAAATCGCGCCTCTCCATATCCGTAGTAAGCCAGCGCCGCCCATCGCGGATATACAATCCCCTGATGCCATTGGCTGCGGACTTCCATCCACGAGTGCACATGAAATTCAAAATCGTGCCCGGACGGGGTTCCGAGCCAGAAGAAGGGAACGACTACCGCAAAAGCGCTGACCGCAATGACCAGCAACGGCCAGCCAAGAAGTTTTCCACCCGCACACTGCTCCCGGTCATGCTCTGCCGCAAAGCTTTCCATTCGAGGCGCACGCACGTTCTGATCGTTGTCGGGATTTTAACCGGAATTTAACTTGGCTGAAACCTTTGCTGGGTGGGCCTTCGCTAAACTCCTTACATTCGAGGTGGAGTTAGCCCGGCGTTATGAGGGGTCTGCACGAGAGACGGCGTGCCGACCCCTTAACGCATTTTTGAGAGGATTAAGCGGAAGTTACTTCCTGCGAGCGCTGCCGGCGTAGTTCTTCAAGAAACTCTTCCTGGCTCAATGACTCATGCCTATGCAGCAAATCCAGCAGATCGTCGCCAGACGATTCTCCGGCCGCACCGCTCGATGAATCCGCCGCCGTTAAGGTACGAGGTGTGATTTCCAAGACTGGCATCGTGCCCGGCTTGCTGGACAAGAATTCAATAAACTTTTCGACCTGTGCCCGTTCATCGCCGGTTCGCGAGGCAAACTCGACTCCCATCCCGTACTCCGGATGCATCACTCGAACCGTGCCATCGAGTTGCACTTCCACATTGTCCGATTTCAAACAAAGTGTGATCCCCGAACGCTCCGGGAACGGCGACTCTGTCTCGATGTAGCATCCACCCAAACTTAAGTCCGTCAGCTTACAATTCTTGACTGGCTCGGCATCCGGCGGAGGCGGTTCCGATGCGTTGGCTGTAATCCAACTTTTCAGAGTCTTTCGAACGCTCTCCGGCAAATTCACAAACTTCACTCCCGACTCACCGTTCTCATTCGCCCACGCGGTTTCGCCATGTACTTCGATCTGCGTTTTGCCGTCAGGCAACATGAACTGCGCGCTGATCGGCGCCGATGGCCGCAGCGGTTGGGCGGCCAGAACATCCATCCCGGTTTCGCTGAGATCCAGCAGGATCCCTTCGATATCCGGTGAATCTTCTCTTTTAAGTTGAATTGGAACTTGCACGGAAATGCGGCAAGACGAACGCCGTTCTCGTTTAATGAGTGCGGTCGCGGCTCGCAGGCTGGCTTCCGCCTGCTCCCGAGAAAATGGCTTGTACAAAATGAAGTTGGCGCCCTGGCCAAAAACGTTCCGCACCTTGGCCTTGTCCCCGAGCAGGGCAACTGTCACCGTGCCTGGCGACTGCTGCACATTCTCAAACACCAGTGCGGCGCTGTGGGGATCGTCAAAATCGACCACCACTGCGTCAAACTTTTGCTCGGTGACCTTGCAAAGGGCTTCCGGATATCCGCAGCAGGTGCTCGCCACCCCAAATCCGGCCAGAACGGTATCGAGGATGGCAGCGGCCTCTTCGTCCTTCGAAACTAATAGTGCTTGGAACGTCATATGCCGCCTGTGTTGAGCCTATCGCAACCAGCGATTACGGCCAGCGTGGAGTGGCTCCACGGGCCGGCTTGCCGGCGGATGCTCCGGCGCCAGCTGATGCGGCTTTTGCGGCACCCGGCTCGTCGACAACTTCCGACAGAACCGCTGCGTCATCGTCTTCGGTGTCGGCCAATAATGGGGCTACTTCCCGCAGCTTCTCGGCCGCTTGCTGCAACATTTCAATCTGCTTGCCCAACTGGGCGTACTTGGCCTGCTTACGGCGCAGGACCTCGTGAATGTCCTTCATACTACCCCCTGCGGCGACTCTACGAGGCCCCTGCGCGATGGTCAATTACTTCTGCCCATGGGCCGATTACTCCAGTAACCGGCTGTTCCGGGCCCGTTTCTAGTGTTTATCGTGATCATGATCGTGATCATGATCCCCGTGGCTGTGGCGCCAGTTCCAGTAGTCCTTCTGCTGGTCCTTATCTAGATGGTTGTAGTCCTTGTATTCATAGTGCCGCTCGTTCGTCCATTGCCGGTAGTAGACTTCTTCGTCCGGACCCCAGCGGTGGTAATCCGTGTAATAGGGATCGTAAACCTGCGTGTAGTGATGCGCGCAACCTGTCGTGATCAGTGGTGCCGCCAGGGAAGCTGCCAGGAAACCGACTGCCAAAAACTTGTTGCCGTACCCCATTAGAGCCCTCCTCGAATCCAACTAAACCCAATTCGGACTCTTTTGTTGCCGGAAATGCAGAGTACGTTGCTTATGCGAGCAGCTTCGTCACAAATCTTGACGATTCGCCGAGCAACACTCGCGTTCGCGACTCCGTTAGAAGCTGTTTCGAAATGCCCAGAATAGAAATCCCGACAGTACCATCGACGCCGGTAGTGTGAGCACCCACGCCATGAGAAGATTTCGAACCGTGCTCCACTGCAGTCCAGAGTGATTCGCTGCCATTGTGCCCGCGACGCCGGAGGACAACACATGCGTCGTGCTCACTGGCAAGCCAAACCAGTCTGCCGCTCCAATCGTAAACATCGTCGTGATCTCGGCCGCCGCGCCTTGCCCGTAAGTCAGATGTTCCTTCCCGATCTTTTCGCCCACCGTGACCACAATCCTCTTCCATCCCACCATAGTTCCCAGTCCCAGGGCCATCGCCACCGCAACCTTCACCCATCCGGGAATGAATCGCGTTGCTCCATCCACATGCTTCTTATAATTGTTCAATGTCTCCCAATCGGTCGCGTTGAGCGTCGGCTGTCCTGTCTTCTTCATCAGCCGCAACGCTTCGCTCACCAGGTACATGTCATTCCGGAAGTTGCGAACTCGGTCGTTCGGCACTTTGGAGAGCTCACCAAACAGCGCCGTCTCGTTTCCAATATCACCAACCAGTTGCCGAAGCGCCAGCATCGTATTCGGCGTGAATTCTTTCGTGCGGACATATTGCGTCACGTCCTCGCGGTCATCTCCCACCACCGCATTCGGGCTTACATATTTCGACAGGGTGTTCGTGGCCTGTTGCGATACTGCAATGAAATCATCCGACTGTTTCTTGGTCACCGCATGATTCAACGCATACGCGGTCGGTACCGTCCCGACCAAAATTAGCATGATCAGACCCATGCCCTTTTGACCGTCATTCGAACCGTGCGCAAAGCTCACTCCGGTACATGTCAGCAGCAGCAATGCCCGAATCCAGAACGGTGGCGGTTCGGTCCCTTCCGGCGCTTCGTAAAGCTTCCGGTTCTTGATCACTGCTTTCATCAGCATCAGAAGCAACGAGGCGAACAGGAAGCCGACGATCGGCGAAAGCAGCAGCGATTTCCCAATGTTCGTCGCCTGACCCCAGTCCACGCCGCTCGTTCCCGTGCGTGCCGCCATCAACTGGTTGGCGATGCCCACTCCGATAACCGACCCGATCAGCGTATGCGAACTCGAGGCTGGCAATCCGAACCACCACGTTCCCAGGTTCCAGATAATCGCCGCTACCAGCAACGCGAAGACCATCGCGAATCCCGCTTTGCTTCCCACTTGCAAAATCAACTCGACGGGCAGCAGGGAAATAATCCCGAACGCCACCAGTCCGCTTGAAGTCAGCACACCGAGGAAATTCCAGAACCCCGACCAGACCACCGCCAGGTGCGGCTCCATCGAGTGTGTATAAATGACCGTCGCCACTGCGTTTGCGGTGTCGTGAAAACCATTCACGAACTCGAACCCTAAAGCCACCATCAGGGCAACTCCGAGCAAAACGTACGGAGTTACCAATCCCGAGCGGACCGTCGACAGGTCCGACAAAAGATGGAAGCCCGAGTAGGCAATGCCGATCAGCAGCACGACGCCAAAACCCGCCATGCCGATCATGCCTGGACGCCGATTAAGCTTTTCCTGTATCGCCGGTGCTGCTGCTGCCGTTGCCATAACACTCTCCTGGGGTCGTACGCTCAGATTGGTTTTGCTGTGAGTAGGGCGGAATTCTAGTGAAGGATTGTTACGGCAGGATGAAAGGAATGTTACAAATCGTAACGCTATCGATAGTAGTTAGAACTCCGGCCAAGGCCACTCGGTCGAGCTTTCAGCGGCTGTTCTGCTAGCGCCCGGGGCAACTCACTCCTCTTTATTCTCCTCTACAAACAAGGTCCGCAAAGGAAAGCTCAGTGATTCACGCCTGGCATGACGTCAAACCCGGAGACAAACTCCCCGCCGAATTCAATGCTGTGATCGAAATTCCGTCTGGCTCGAGCGTCAAGTACGAACTCGACAAGGCCAGTGGGCTCATCAAGCTTGATCGCGTCCTTTACTCCGCCGTTTACTATCCGGCGAACTATGGCTTTCTCCCTCAGACCTTAGCCGAAGATGACGATCCGCTCGATGTTCTCGTTTTCTGCCAGGAAGCCGTCGTACCCCTCACCATCATTCACGCGCGTGCCATCGGCCTGATGACGATGGTCGATCAGGGTAAGAAGGATCACAAGATCGTCGCCGTCGCCACCGAAGATCCCGAATTCAACAGCTATCACGAGGCGAACGAAATGCCTTCCCATCGTCTGCTGATGCTTCGACGGTTTTTCCAGGATTACAAACAGTTGGAAGGGAAGGCGGTCGAAGTGGATGACATTCGTCCCGTCGGCGAAACCTATCCGATCATCGACGCCGCCCTCGCTCGTTACAGTGAACAGCGGCGGAAAGGATTCGAGAGGTGCTGATCCCCTCCGCCACGCGCACTACATCGCCTTAAATACGAATTCCAGCGTCTTCGTCTCGTTCGCGCCGACCGTGATCTTCTGCGTCGAGGTGCCCAGCTTTTCCTGCCAGGCCTGCACCGTGTAAGTTCCCGGTGGCAGATTACTGAGATCGAAACTGCCATCTTTTCCAGTCACTGTGAAATAAGGATGCTTGAACACCGCGACGTATCCCTTCATCCACGGATGCACGTTGCATTTCACCGGAATCGCAATCTCCGGTCGCGGAAAGGTCTCCTCGATCTTCGATCCAGGAATCTCCGCCTTGTTCCATTCGCGATTGTTCGCCGGCAGAGGATGAATATTGTGCGTGGTCGGATCTGAGTTCACCACCTCGACCGGCTGGTTCGCCTGCATCGCCAACACATGAGGTTCGTACACGCAGCCTTTTTGCTGAATCGTCGTTGCGTGCGCCGGAGGATCAAACGCGCGATCGCCTAACCCATCGGCAATGTACACCACTACATTTTCCAGATCGCCTTTCGAATCCTCGATCACGTCTTCGGTCAACGCTGGCGAAGCATGTTGTTTCGCGCAACTCGGATCGGCCGCCATACTAATCGCCTTTGCTTTGGGAACTTGTCCTTCCACCCGAACCGTTCCTTTTACCGTCGCGCCACCCGTAGAAGGAGTTCCGGTCACAGGTTGCCGACCTGAGATAAATAAGGTGACGCCAAGCGTCAACATTGGGAGAAGTCGTTGTGCTTTCATAACTCACATCGCCCAGAGCGGGCGATTTACTCCTTTTGCAATTTCCCCTGCCGTGCAGTCCGCGGGGTGAATTCACAATAGGAGAGGGAAAGAAAGCGGTTGTCAGGCTCGCGTAATCGCTCAGTCAACTGCGAGTCATTTTTGTGTCATGAAGATGCCAATCGTGCACACGCACCGCGAAACAAAAAGAAGACAAAGTCTCGAAAAAGAAAAAGCCCGGACGAATCCGGGCTTAATGGTTGAAACGGAAGCCTTACCAGACGTGACAAGAATTCTCGGAAACCATCGGCTGCCCTGCTTTGCAGCCCCATGCCTTCTGGAACTCGGGCATATTCTGCACCACGCCGTCCACCCGGTACTTGCCCGGTGAGTGCGGATCGACCGTTACTCGCATGCGCGCGTACTCCGGGCGCTGCTTCTCGCACCAAACCCGTCCAAATCCCAGAAAGAACCTCTGCTCTGGCGTGTACCCATCGATCGATTTAGCTTCTTTCCCGGTCTTGTCCTCCGCAATCTGGTGTTCGAGCGCGTTGTACGCAATCCGCGCGCCACCGTTATCGGCAGTATTTTCGCCCAGGGTCAGCCGGCCATTCAGCTTCAGGTTATCGATCGCCGTGTACCCGCTGTATTCATCCGCAATGCAGCTCACGCGCTTCTCAAATTCCTTGCCGTCCTGCTCTGTCCACCAATCGCGTAAGTTGCCTTGAGGATCGTATTTCCGTCCCTGGTCGTCGAATCCGTGCGTCAGTTCGTGCCCAATCACCAGCCCGATCCCGCCAAAATTCACCCCGTCATCCATCTTCTTATCGAAAAATGGTGGCTGCAGAATTCCCGCCGGGAACACGATCTCGTTGTATGCGCCGCTGTAGTACGCATTCACCGTCGGTGGCGTCATGCCCCATTCGTTGCGATCCAGCGGCTTTCCGATCTTATTGATGTCGCGCTTCGACTCAAATTCGTTCGACCGGAAGAAATTCCCTAGCAGATCTCCGCGCTCGATCGTGAGGGAACTGTAGTCCCGCCACTTGTTCGGATACCCGATCTTGTTGCGAATCGCATCCAGCTTGATCTTTGCTTGCTTTTTCGTCTCCGGCGTCATCCATGACAAAGTCTGAATATCCTGATCCAGCGATTTTTCCAGTTCATCCACCATCTTCAGCATGCGCTGTTTGCCTTCGGCTCCGAAGGTCAGATCGACATAACGTTGTCCCAATGCTTCGCCCAACGCACGATCCGTCGCATTCACGCACCGTTTCCACCTCGCCTGGATTTCTTTCTGTCCCGTGAGCGCCTGCCGCATTTTGAAATTGGCATCTACATACGGTTGCGACAACCACGGCGCTGCCGCATCCAGCATGTGCCAGCTCACATAGGTCTTCAGAGAGTCCAGGGACTCCGAATCCACCACCGCGTTTACCTGTTTGAAGAACTCCGGATTCACCACGTTCAAATCCGCAAACTTCGGCGCATTCACGTCCGAGAAATATCGATCCAGGTGAAAATCCGGCGCCAGCGCCTCCGCCGCATCCGTTGCCATCTTGTGGTCGCGATTCGTCGGATTCCGCCGTGACGTCCGGTCCATCGAAGCCTTCGCCAGAGCGGTTTCAATCCTTAATACTGTCTGCGCCGATTCCGCAGCTTGCTGTGCCGATTGTCCCGACAGCGTAAAAACTGTCGTCGCATATTCCACCAGCGCCTTCCGCAATTCCTCGTTTTTCGCGTCATCCTTCAAGTAAAAATCGCGATCCGGCAAGCTCAACCCGCCTTGATCGATATATGCGATCACCTGGTCTGCATTATGCAAATCTGGAGACGAGTAGAAATTGAACAGCGGGTTCGGCCCGATCAGGTGAACTCGCGCGATCGCGTCAATTAAGGCCTGCTTGTCCTGTACTTCCGCAATGCGGTCCAATTCCGGTTTCAGCGGCGTCAGCCCTTTCTCATTTACTGCCTTCTCGTCCATGCAGGAATCGTAATAATCGCCGATCTTCTGGTCGATCGCGTCCCGGTTCGAGCTTTGCGCCGCCGCTTTTTCGAGTATCTGCCGCTCGATTGCCATGTTGCTCTCGTGCAGTTGACTGAAGCTGCCCCACGCCGCCTGGTCTCCGGGGATTTCTGCGGTCTTGAGCCAGTTTCCGCACGCATACTGATAAAAATCGGTGCAGGGATCAACCGACTTGTCGATATTGTCCACACTGAACTCTGCGGACTTTGTGCCGGCCGTATCCTGCGACCAGCAGCTAGCGACCAGGAGAAGGAGAGTAGCTGCTACAACAGAGAAGAAGCGCATGATCACCTCGATGGAATGAACCGCCGATTCTAAGCCCGAAGCCCTTAGACGTTCAAGCCTCCAGAATGTCATATTCGCCGGGCACGAATGCTTACTGATACCCGAAAAGCCCATGAAAACAGCATTCCTTGCGTTCTTCCGGCGTATAATCGAACATCACAAATCCCAGTAAGGTGATTAAGAATGACTGCAAGTAATGGATCTTCCTCCAACGGTAACGACCACCACGTCCCTCAACCCCGGGCCGAGTGGATTGCTAGAGGCCGATCCAGGAACTCTGATGGCAACTTCTCCCAGATGCACTTTGCCCGCCAAGGTGTTGTCACCGAGGAGATGGAGTACGTTGCCCGCCGGGAGAAGCTTTCTCCCGAACTCGTCCGCGACGAAGTAGCCCGCGGCCGCATGATCATCCCGGCCAACATCAATCACCCTGAGCTCGAGCCGATGTGCATCGGCGTCGCTTCGCTCTGCAAGATCAACTCCAATATCGGAAATTCCGCCGTCACCTCCAACATCGACGAAGAACTCAAGAAGCTGCACACTTCCGTTCACTACGGCGCTGACACCGTGATGGACCTCTCGACCGGCGGGAACATCCACGAAATCCGCGAAGCCATCCTCCGCCATTCGCCCGTACCCATTGGCACCGTGCCCATTTACGAAGCGATCTCTCGCGTGAAGCGGATTGAAGATCTGAATCCGCAGGTCATGCTCGAAGTCATCGAAGAGCAGGCCGAGCAGGGCGTCGATTACATGACGATCCACGCCGGCGTGCTGATCCAGTATCTGCCGATGGTCTCCAAGCGCATCACGGGCATCGTCAGCCGCGGCGGCGCCATTCTCGCGCAATGGATGGCCCATCACCACAAGCAGAACTTTCTCTACGAACACTTCGAAGAGATCTGCAAAATGTTCGCTAAGCACGACGTCTCCTTCTCCCTCGGCGATGGATTGCGTCCGGGGTGCGTTGCCGATGCCAGCGACGAAGCCCAATTCGCAGAACTGAAAACTTTAGGCGAGCTGACGAAGACTGCCTGGAAGTACGACGTTCAGGTCATGATCGAAGGTCCGGGCCACATCCCGCTCGACCAAATCAAAGAGCAGGTCGATAAAGAAAAAGAGATGTGCTATGAGGCGCCGTTCTACACTCTTGGCCCTCTCGTCACCGACATCGCGCCGGGCTACGACCACATCACCTCGGCGATCGGCGCAGCCATGATCGGCTGGCATGGAGCCGCTATGCTTTGCTACGTGACTCCGAAAGAGCACCTCGGGCTTCCCAACGAGAAAGATGTGAAAGACGGGATCATCGCTTACAAGATCGCCGCTCATGCCGCCGACATCGCCCGCCACCGGCCCGGGGCGCGCGACCGTGACGATGCCCTCAGCTACGCTCGTTATAAGTTCGATTGGGAAAAGCAGTTTGCGCTGTCGCTCGACCCCGAGACGGCGCGCTCCATGCACGACGAAACCTTGCCCGACGACTACTACAAGGAAGCCGCCTTCTGTTCCATGTGTGGCCCCAAATTCTGCTCAATGAATTACTCGAGTAAGGTCGATGAATACAACAAGCAGGTTCACGGGCTGGATAAGAAAGATTACTCGGGCTTGGTCGAAAAGCTTGTGAAGATCGGTTAGCGCGAGGCTGGCTTCAAATCCGTGTAGTACTTTACCCCTGTCGGATTCGCATCGCTCGTTATTTTGCGCCTCGCAACTCGACTCCCGTAACGCACAATCGTGTTGGTAGCGACATAGTCGGCGTCTGAAGCCGGACGCACCACTGCGGGCCGGGTTTGAGTTTGCGCTGCGCTCTCGACTTTGTTCGAGCTCTTGGTGACAGCGAAGGGTGCCGGACTGTTCGCTGCCGTCGTAGAACCTTGAAGAAGGGAAGCCGCGCTGCTGGCCGTTATAGCCGCTGTTGTCTGAAAAGGGGCGGCCTGTCGCGCCTGGCTGGTTCCTTGTTCGACTCGGGAGGGCAGCGGTCTGAATCGGTGAGTGACCGTCCCCAATACAAGCAGGGCAATACCAATTGCTACAGTGGCGCTCGCCGTTCGGTTGAACAAGCGTTCATTTCCCAGCCATCGAAAGCTGGGCTTCATCATGATCCGTTCGCAGGATGTTTGCAATCTTCTGATCAATGCCCTGTGCTGCTCCGGGCTCGATTGCGAAATGTCCGGAACTTTCTCTTCGTATCCCGTCTCTTCTTGCAAGACCTGCCAAATCGGCCAATCGGATAGCTCCTCATTCGATTGAGCTGTATGAATCAACTCGGCGTGAATTCCTGTTGCCGGTTCTGCCGCTAACTGGGGTTCGGTCTCCGCCCGGATCTCGGCCACCACTTCCTGAGTGTTCTCCGACAAAAATGCGGAATCGAAGTCTTCCGGTTCCGGCTCCTCGGCGCGTTCATGGATCGCAGAAACGGATTCCGCCATCAGCGAAGCATGAATAGACTCCGGTGGCACATCTGCGAAGGGCTCAAGCGGAACCTCACTGGCCGCTCGCTCAGGCGCTGCCTCAACCTTGCTCGTGTTCTCCATCGCTAAAGCCATTGCATCGGAAACCGCTTCTGCCTCTGGTTCAAAGTTGTTCACGCTCTGCGAAACCGGAGGATCTTCTATCGCCTCCGATGGCTCAGGTTCGGCCACATTGTCCATGGCAAAGACGGGAGCATCAACGATCTGCTCAGATATTTCTGGAAGGACCTCGGCTTCGCTGACGACGTCCGTCGACTGTGCTTCTTCAACTAACAATTTCTGTTCAACTGCTGCCTCGCTAGCGGGAAGAATAGGAGCATCCAGAGCTCCCGACGCAACCGTCACAGTAACGTCTTCCTCTCCGAATGCGTGGATTTGATTCAGTACTTCGTCGCTGGAGCACTCTAGGAGGTCAATTTCAAGGTCGACTAAAGAGGTTGGATCGTTAATGTCTGAATTCTGGACAGTGTCGTACCCGTGCTCCCGCAACTGCTTGATCAATTCGATTGCATGTTCGGAGATCGGACCAGTAATTCTCGCTAACGCCATCAAAACCTTCAGTTGCGCCGTGGAACGCGCGAATTCAGATTGTCGCCATGAAACTCAATGTGCCGGCGCAAACTGCTTCTATCTGGATGCGCGAATCCGCCGCTGAGTTTCCATTCTCGTTGCGAAGGCGTGTCACACGTATTAACCCGAGCACGTGAAAATCCTCTCTCGAAGTTTTTGCCGAAGAGACAGAGAGTCTCTGGCTACAGGAAAACCCTTAGTGTTGGCTGGAGAGAACCTTGGCCGCTCGATTCAGAGTCTCGCTCAGAATCGCCACCTGTTCTTTGGTCCGGTTTAGGTCGCGCTTGTCGATCGCTTCGTTGATCCCGGGAATCACCACTGCCGCGTACCCGGTATATTCGCCTGGCGCGTAGATCGCGTGCCGGAACCAGGGACGGTTCGGCAGACCACTAGGAGTCAGCAGCGCCCGCTCCGCCGACCGCAATGTTTCATTGAGCTTCGCGGGATCGTTTGGCGGATTTTCTTCATGGTGCATGACCTTGGCGCCAGCTTGCGCAAAACGACGCGCCGCTTGGCTTGCGTCATTGAAGTTCACCGCGCGAATTCCAAATTGAGTCTCAGCCTTTTTCCTGGCCGCATCGATATACGTCGCTACCTCTCGCCCATATTCTTCATAGTTGTAGGGAAGAACGTCGGCGTCCGCCATGCGCAGAATTTCGAGTCCAAAGACTCGCGCCATCTGCTGCTCATAGACGAAATCCGGATCGCCAAATTTCTTGAACCAATTGAAGTTGTCGAATGCCGAATGATAAACCCCGTACGAACCGCTCGAACTGATGTCGGTCGACGGCACTCCCAGGTGTTGCAGAAAAACCGTGTAATCGGAACCGCTGCCTAAATCCCCGACCGGAACATCTGCCTGCGCGGCGGCGGGTGTGCGCCGATTGTCGTTATTCGCCTCCGTCGACTCATTCGTTTGGGCGCGGTTGGCACTTTCCCACTCGTCGTAAACTGTTCCGCCCTTCGGGCTCGGGACCGCTTTCGTGATATCTCGCAAGAATTGCTTCAGGCTTGGAACCGACGAAGCTCCAAACTTCGCTCCCGAGACGGCGACATCCATGTTGAAGTACGCCGGTGCGCTCGCCAGGTCTTTCTCGTGCTGCTCGCCCCACTCCGTCGATCCGATCAGCCCCTCTTCTTCTGCGTCCCAGCTTCCCAGAACGATGGTTCGCTTCGGTTTCCATCCGGATTTCAGCAGTTCGCCAATTCCATGCACCGACTCCAACATCGCCGCGGTTCCACTATTAGGGTCGACGGCGCCATAGACCCACGCATCCCGGTGGTTGCCAGCCACTACCCATTGATCCGGCAAATCCGTTCCACGAACCTTCCCGATCACATCCCAGATCGTCCGGAATTGGTAATCCTGCTTGAGATGCAGCTTGACTTTCACCGGCCCAGGGCCAACGTGATAAGTGAACGGCAATGCGCCTTGCCAGTCTCGCGGCGTGTCCGGACCTGCCAGGTGTTCGAGGATCGGCCATGCATCGTGATACGAAATCGGCGTTGTGGGGATTTTCGGCAGTTGTGCCGACTGCTCCGGTGAAATTCGTTTATCCCCTTCGATCGAGGGCAGGGAAGCCGTTCCCGGAGTTGTTGGATCGCCCGGAAATTCGAACATGTAGCCGATCGACCCCCGCTGTACTCCCGTATCTGGTCGCCATGGTCCAACCGGGTACCGGTCGCCCCGCCGCCATCCATCATCGGCGGGATCGGAATAAATAATTACTCCTGCGGCTCCACTCTCCTGTGCAACGTACGCTTTCACTCCACGAAAATTCTCTCCATACCGAACCACTACAATCTTTCCGCGAACATCAACCTTCAGTTGCTTCAGCTTGTCGAAATCCTGCGGTCTTCCATAATTCGCATAAACCACTTCGGCTTCTGCATCTCCGGAAGGAGACATGCCGTTATAAGGCATGACAACTCGCGGATCATCAGCCAATGGATCACCATCCACATGCTCTCGCGTCGGACCATGCATGTGTAAGCCCGCCGGAGCAGTCACGTCCACGCTGATCTCGCTCGGATAATTCATCCATACTCGATACTCGACCTCTTCCGTCTCGAATCCAGCCTCGCGGAATTTCCTCGCCACGTAATCCGCTGTCGCTTTGTCCTCGGGAGACCCGGCAATATGCGGCGCTTGCGTCAGAGTACGCAAGTGCTCTTCGGCTAATTTCGGATCCGGCACACGTAGAAACTGCTCCTCAACAGTTGATTCAGCGCTCGCGTCTCGAAACCCCAAGATCTTGTTCGGAGCGATTTTCGAGTCCTTCGACTCTTTTGTGTCCCCGGCCGGAGTTTTTGCGGACAAGGCAAGAAACGTGACGAGGACGAAGAAGAGAACTGTCTGAAATTTGCGATTACGAGAGGAGCCCAGCGGACCGTTCATAGAGACCGCCAATAATAGTACCGCAATTTGCCGCGACAGATGCGAACCTCGATCCAGAGCAGCTAAACTAGCCTTATGCCTGTCCAGAACGCCACTTCTCGCTTCTCTTCTCGCGTCCAGGACTACGTCCGCTACCGCCCCAGTTATCCGCCGGAAGTGATCTCGCTTCTCAAGCGCCAATGTCGCATGAAACCCGAATCGGTCATCGCCGACATCGCCTCTGGAACTGGCCTGTTCACCCGTCTATTACTCGAAAATGGCAATCGTGTTCTCGGAGTCGAACCCAATCCGGAAATGCGCGCCGCCGGCGAAGAATTCCTTTCCAGATATCCGTTCTTCACCAGCGTCGCCGGAAACGCCGAAGACACAACCCTTGCCGATGAAAGCGTTGATATCGTCACCGCCGCCCAAGCTGCTCATTGGTTCAATCGTCGGAAGGCCCGTAAGGAATTCATCCGCATTCTCAAGCCCAAAGGCTGGACCGTCTTGATATGGAATGAGCGCAAAACCAATACGACTCCGTTCCTGCGTCAATACGAGCATCTCCTCTTGACCTACGGAACCGATTACAAAGAGGTCCGACACCAACGCACCACCGACGAAATTGCCGACTTTTTTGCCCCGTCGTCCTTCAAAACAAAAACGTTCCCTTACAGTCAGGAATGCGATTACGCCGCGCTGGAGGGTCGTCTCTTATCGTCTTCTTACACGCCGCAAAAAGGACACCGGCATTTCAATCCGATGCTGCGTGAGTTGTCAGCACTTTTTACGAAATACGAGACGAATGGCCGAGTAGTTTTGAAATACGATACGCGGGTTTTTTATGGGCAGCTCGCCTGATCTGTGCGGCTGACCTCGTGTCTTGGAGCTCAAATGTCTGATCAAAAATCGTTCCACATGACTCCCGAAGAATTTCGTCGCCACGGACACGCCGTCGTCGATTGGATCGCCGATTACTACAAACAAATCGAGTCGTATCCGGTCCTCTCCCAGGCAAAGCCCGGACAGATCCGCGCGTCCCTTCCTGCCCAACCTCCATCCCACGGAGAACCCTTCGACGCAATTCTCGCCGACATCGAAAAAACCATTCTGCCCGGCGTGACCCACTGGCAATCTCCCAACTTCTACGCTTTCTTTCCTTGCAATGCCTCGGCTCCCGCGATTCTTGGTGATTTGCTTTCTTCCGGCCTTGGCGTCCAAGGCATGCTCTGGGCTACCAGCCCGGCCTGCACCGAACTCGAGACCCGTGTCCTCGATTGGCTCGTCGGAATGCTCGGCCTCCCCGAAAAGTTTCTTTCCACAAACACCGGCGGCGGCGTCATTCAAGACACCGCCTCGAGCGCTTCTCTTTGCGCACTCCTCGCCGCTCGCGAAAGAGCCACGAATTTTGCCAGCAATCGCCAGGGCTGCAATGGAAAACTTGTTGCCTACACTTCCACCCAGGCTCACTCGTCGATCGAAAAAGATGTTCAGATCGCCGGCCTCGGACGCGACAATCTGCGCTTGATCGAAGTCGATGAGAACTTCGCGATCCGCCCCGCTGCTTTGTCTCGCCAGATCGAGCAGGATCGTCGCGCCGGTCTGACACCCTGTTTCGTCTGCGCCACCGTCGGCACCACGTCCTCCAACGCCATGGATCCCGTTCCCGCAATCGGCCAAATCTGCCGCGAAAACAATCTTTGGCTTCATGTCGACGCAGCCATGTCCGGTACCGCCGCTCTCTGCCCCGAGTTCCGCCATTTCCAGGACGGCCTCGAATCAGCCGACAGCTACGCTTTCAACCCGCACAAATGGATGTTCACGAATTTCGATTGCGATTGTTTCTGGGTTGCCGATCGCGCCACTCTGATCAAGACTCTCAGCGTTCTTCCCGAATATCTGAAGAACAAAGCCACCGAATCCGGAGCCGTGTTTGATTATCGCGACTGGCAGGTTCCCCTCGGCCGTCGTTTCCGCGCGCTCAAGCTCTGGTTCGTGATTCGCCACTACGGCGTGGAAGGTCTGCAGCATCACATCCGCCGCCACGTGCAATTAGCTCAGGATTTCGCTGGTTGGATTCGAAACGACAATCGTTTTGAACTCGCCGCGCCAGTTCCGCTGAACCTCGTCTGCTTCCGTCACAAGGGTCGAGACGATGCCAACCAGACCCTCATGGATCGCCTCAATCGCAGCGGAAAGCTTTTCTTCACCCACACGCGCTTGAACGACCGCCTCACACTTCGCTTCTGTATCGGCCAAACCAACACCGAGGCTCGCCACGTCCGTCGCGCCTGGGAACTGATTCAGCAGGAAGCCGGCGCCCTCGCCACCAGCAAGAGCGCCTGAAATTTGCTTACCTTCGAATCAGCCGAAACGCAATTTCCCGCCCCATTTTCTGCCCGTAGGCCAGGTGAATCCACAACATGGCCAACGGTTCCAATAGGCGTGCCGACTTGATCCCTCCTGCATCGATCGGATCAAATCCGAGATCTTTCGCCAGCTGTGCCGCTATCTTCTTCGCGTCCGCATCATCTCCACAGTAAAACATCGCCGGAGGTCCGTCGGAGTACTTGCTGTTTTCCATGTTGTTCGCTCCGGTCGTGTTGAAGATTTTCACAACCTTTGCTCCTGCCGCCCACTGCGCCACCTGCTCTCCCGCCGAGGTTTCAGGTCCTACTTCCAATCCCGACAAATCTCCTTTTAACGGGTTTGTGCAATCGAAAACAATCTTTCCTTTAAGATCGCCCGCGCTTCTTATCGCCTCTTCCACCGCATGCCATGGTGTTGCGAAGACCACGACTTCGCCGAAGCCCGCCGCCTCCGGCACAGTAGCCGCTCGCGCGTTCGTTCCAGCGTCTCTCAGAACCTTTTGTACTTTTTCATCGGCTTTGTCCCGCACTCCAAATACAACATAGTGGCCTTTTTTCGCCCAACCCTTTCCCAATGCTCCGCCCACATTTCCGGACCCAATAATTCCGACCTTCATGCTTTTCACTCCCGTTATAAGTTGCAATTCGAGTGACTAGGATGCGGAACCTTTGTGGATTGATGCGCGAAATTCTTGGATAGGGAATTGCCAGAGCTACTGCTTCTTCGTCTCGGCTTCTTTCGGTGCTGCGCTCTGTGGTTGGACATTTTCCGGTTTAATCACGCCGGAATTCGCGGGTGCCGAAGGATTCACTCCAAAATCCCACACAAATGTATTGATTCCTTCCTGTCCCAGCACTTCGACTACCGCGTACTCTCCAGCCTCCAGCGCACTCAACGGCGTAACTTTCACCCAGCCTCCGCTCAACCGCTGCGCATCGGTTGGAATCACATCCTGCTGCTGGCTAGCTTTCCCAAGCGGGTTGATCTTGATGTCGGCAACCACACGCTTATCGTTCTTCGTCCGCATTCGCACGATGTGGAACCGGTCAAATGGCTGCTCCGGCTGTTGCGGCCCCGAGCCGCCATCGGACTGCGCCAGGTTCACATAAACGGATGGCAGCGTCGCGTGCGCTTGAACGCTGGCGTGCGCCCCCGGCAATTCGATCGACTGCTTGCCGCTGGCGATCGGGTTGATCGCCGCTCGCAAAACATTCTGCTTCCGGTTCCGGTTCAGTTCTCCGCCGTTTTGCTGCAGTTCCACTAGCTCCGGTTCGCTCTTATAAGTGTCCAGCAGCATCATCGAGCCATCTTCGGGCAGCCTCAACCCCGGAGCCACTTGCGGAGTTCGTGCCTCCTCGGCTGCTCGTTCCGCGGCGAACTCCTTGTCCAGTTCCACCGCTTCTGCACTCGGAATGCCCGCTGCCCGTTCCTTTTCATACTTGTCGGTTGCCGCCCAATCCACCAGCGAATTCGGAACTTCCTCCCATTCATTCCTTTCGGCGCTGAAATAGCGCACCCGCTCCCCGTTGACGTCCCACTGGGTCGCCATTTGGTAGGTCCCGTCTTTCAGGATCAACCGCTTCGCCAATTGCTGAGCATGAGTAAAGGGCAGAAATGCCGCGAGGAAGAGAAGGGAGATGCTGAAGATCGACAACCGCCACATAGTTACGCTTCAGTGTAGTCCTTTCCATTTCGGCGTTCCAGATTCATAAAAAGGAGGCCGCCCCCACCATGAAAGGGCGGCCCATTTGCCGGAAGCGTTCGCCTTACGCCCCCGGTCCGTGCAATACGCGAAACGTGCTGCCGCCATTCGACCACACCAGCACCAGCGCATCTTGCCCTTTCGGCACACTGGATAAGGCTTCCTTCACATCCGACGCGCTCTGCACGTCCTTGCGGTTGACCTGCGTGATCACGTCGCCCTGCCGCAGGCCGGCATCGTCCGCCGGACTTCCGGGTTGCACCTGCTCAACCACCGCGCCGTGAAGTTCATTCGGCGCCTGCAGTTGCTCCCGCGCGTCATTCGTCAGATCGCCGAGTCCAACTCCCCAGCGCGGTTTTGCATGGGCGTTATCGCTGATTTCGCCGTCATTCTTATCCCGGCTGCCCATTGCTTCCAACGTGACCGGGACCGTTACGCTCTTTCCATCCCGAAGCAGTCCCAACTTGATGGTCGTTCCCGGGTGCTTCTGTCCTACCTGCACCTGCAGGTCAGACGCATCTGTGACCTTCTGCCCATCCAACTCCGTGATAACATCACCGACCTTCACGCCGGCCTTGCCCGCCGGTGAACCTGATTCCACATTGCTGACCACAGCTCCGTTTGCATCTGTGACCTGGAAAAACTTCGAATTCTCCGGAGTCACATCCGTGATGCTGATTCCCATGTAGCCATGCTCGACTTTTCCATCCTTAATGAGCGTTTCCACCGTGGGCCGTACAATCTGGCTCGGAATGGCGAATCCCATCCCCGAGAACGCGCCCGAAGGAGAAATCAGGAACGTGTTGATTCCCACCACTTCGCCGCGCACATCCACCAGCGGTCCGCCCGAGTTGCCTTGGTTGATCGCCGCGTCGGTCTGAATGAAGTCGCCCGGTTTCCGCGGATCATTCGAGTACGGATTCGGCCGGTTCAGCGCGCTGATAATTCCCCGCGTCACCGTAAAGCGGAACCCGAACGGGTTTCCGAACGCCAGCACCGTCTGCCCTGGATGCAGCTCGGTCGAATTTCCCCACGGCACGCTCGGCAATTCTTTTGCGTCAACTTTGATGACCGCCAGATCTGTCAGCGGATCAGTGCCAACCAGCTTCGCCGTCAGGATTTTTCGATTGCTCATCGTCACCCGGATATCGACCGCTCCATCCACCACGTGGTTATTCGTGACGATGTAGCCATCGGGTGAAACGATGACGCCGCTTCCGCCAACATGCTCGATCTGCGGTTCACGGCGGAATCGCTGGGAGAATCCCGGCCCGAAGAATTGACGGAACTGTTCCTGCATGTCATCTGGAGCCTGCCCGTCAGCCGCGTCCACTTTGGTTTTCGAGGTTACCGTGATGTTGACGATAGCTGGCGTTACTCTCGCTGCCAGTGTCTCCATGGCGTGATCGAGCGATAGCAATGGGCTGATGCTGCTGTCATCCAGCGGCCCAGCCGCGGGCGACATGGTTGCTGCTTTCGCATTGATCGGCCTAATCGTTTCGTATCCGGCAAACGATACGATCGTCGCCAGAGCGACGACGGACACTGCCAGGTGCCGTCGAATCGCTGCCCTTGATTTCGAGATCCAACTTTTCATTTTCGTGCTTCTCCTTATGTGCAACTAATTATTTAGTTTCAGTTCACAAAAAATTTTGTCCTAAATCTTTTTCGCCGGAATCTTTGCGCCTGCCGCTTGCATTTCCACGAATCTCACCTGCCACACGCAAATCATCATCGACGGCTGTCCATACCCATCCGAACTCATCACGAGGTAAACCGTCTGAATCGGCAACTCTCGAATCTCCAAAGCTGTCGACCTTGGTTGCACCCCCAATGTTGGCCGTTCAGATCTTGCCTGCAACAGCGCTGGACTATGGGACACGTGCCGCTTCACCGCCGGCTTTGATCGAACTGCGTTTTCATGCTCCACGAATTTCGCCGGAACCACTTTGGGCGTCAGGTCGTTTTGAACATAATGGGCCGGCATGATCGCCGGGTTCGAACTCGAAGCCGCTTCCATCACCGGCGCTGCGTCGCGAAACGCCACCAGTTCCGGTGCGTGCGCTAATGAAAATGCTCCAGCCATCGAAACCGCCGCTACCAATCCCACCGCCGGCTTCCAAACTCGCGTCGCCGGAGCGCGGTTTACATCCAGAATCTGTGCCACGCGCCGCGACGTCTCCCGCACCCGGCTTACCGCCGCTTGTGCCAACGCCAGTCCACGCCGCATCACGCTCTTCTCCGCAACCGACACCAGGCACTCAGCGTATGCCCTCGGATTTGCCGTGTTCGACAGCACGACGTCGTCGCACGCCATCTCTCGCTCAAGTGAGAGTTCTTTATCTACCCACCAGACTGCGGGATGAAAGAACAGCAATGCCCGCACGATCCTTTGCGCCAGATTCGTCCAATCGTCCCAGCGCCTCAGGTGCGCCAGCTCATGGATCAGAATGGAGTTCAGCTCATCCGCCGATAAATCGGTCAAAGCCCATTCCGGCAAGAGAATCATGGGCCTGAAGAATCCAATCGCTGCCGGAACCCTGACCTCCGGTGACACCGCAACTTGCACCTTCCGTGATTCCCCAAACTCGTCCAGGACTCGCTGGACCGCTTCCGTGTCGATGGTTGTGCAACCTCTCCGCAATTTGCGCAAATTCCACAACCCCACGGCAATGCGTCCGAGTGCTGCAGTCGCGATTCCGATCCATACCAGAAGCAGCCCAACGGCCCACGCGCCCGGCACCTTCACCAACGAACTCGCCGACTCGGCTTCACGCGTACTGAATCCCGTTAGCAGCGGCACAGCAACAATCGCGGCCAGCGACATCAACCACACCGCGAATCTTGTGCTTGAATTTTTTCGCCCCGCCGCACGCAACAAAATCCATGCCACGAGCGCAATGGCGATTCCCTCTGGAACGCCATTCACAAACCTCTCCGCGATCCACGTCACCGGCAGCCCGCTCATTTCGGTTCCCCCGAAGAGTTCGCGATGAGTTCACGCAGTCGCTTCAGTTCCTGTTCGTCGATGTTCGATTCTTCCAGCACGTTCAATAGCAACAGTTCTCGGGAATTCTTAAAGAATCGGTGTACGAGATGGCTGATCTCCGACCGCGTCGCTTCCTCGCGTTCAATCGCCGGACGATAAATATGCGCCCGGCCGTCCTTTATATGCTCGACGTAGCCCTTCTTTTCGAGGATCCGCATGGTCGTTAGCACAGAGTTGTAGGCCAAAGCCGGCTTTGTCGGCAGAGCCAGCAACACTTGCTGAACCGTGCTAGGCCCCTTCTCCCAAAGCACATCCATCAGCCTCAATTCGGCTTCGGTCAGGGTCGCGGATCTGGTCGGCGGCACGCTTCTGGCTCCTATTTCATTAGACGCAGCACTTTTCCAAACGTCAACTAAATATTTAGTTGCGAGCACCAGCCCAATGGTTGCCGGGTGCCAGCGAGATGCCCCACTCAACGCGCCCTTGCTTGGGAGAGAAGTGTTTCGTGTACCTCCCATTGCTTGACCTCCCCAAGAATCGAGGAATAATCTTCCTAAGAAGGGTGAGGCAGCATGTCTGCAGAAACCAGCAAATACCTGAAATTCGGTGGCGCTACCGCGGTGATCCTCGTAGCTCTTGCGTATCTGGCTTATACCGGCGTGCAGGAGAGCAAAAGCTACTACGTCACCATCAAAGAGCTCCATGGCATGGGCGACAGTGCCTACACCAAGCGCCTTCGCGTCGCTGGAAATGTTCAGCCCGGCTCGATCAAGCGCACCGGTACCAAGGTCGAATTCATGCTGGTT
>Ga0335078_10001875_pt1 | contig 31834 bp, 32 predicted proteins | sample Lox_Sample_32_FD_206711 | JGI IMG/M metagenome (GOLD analysis project Ga0335078, IMG submission 206711) | Soil microbial communities from Loxahatchee National Wildlife Refuge, Florida, United States - Lox_Sample_3.2 | ecosystem: Environmental > Terrestrial > Soil > Wetlands | place: USA... | reverse complement strand
GGACCACCCGAAGGTAACATGCGCCCGAGGTTGTAGTCAACAGAGCCGGTCCGCAAAACACGACCCCGAGGGAGAACCAAATGGCCGACGACATTCCGAGCCTTGTCAGCACCGAGATCCGAGGTCGCGTCGCGATCCTGACCCTGACCAACGAGCGGCGCCGCAACTCGATCACGCTGCCGATGGTCGACCAATTCGTCGACGCCCTCGCCCAGGTGCAGCGCAACGACCAGGTTGGCGCGATCATCGTCACTGGCGCCGGCGAAGCGTTCTGCGCGGGAGCCGACCTGCGCCACCTGAGCAAGGCATCGGGAGGGGATGCGGACGCCAAGGCCGCGGTTCGGGGCGTCTACGTCCTGTTCGAGCGGATCTACGACAGCGGCCTGCCGACCATCGCGGCGGTGAACGGCGCCGCGGTGGGGGCGGGAATGAATCTCGCGCTCGCCTGCGACGTTCGCATTGCCGCCGAGTCCGCGCTGTTCTCGACCCGGTTCCTCGACCTCGGTCTACACCCCGGGGGAGGTCACACCTGGATGCTCAGGCAGGCCGTCGGGCCACAGGTCGCCTCTGGCTTGGTGCTGTTCAACCAGGATCTGGATGGCCGGGACGCCGAACGACTCGGCCTCGCCTGGAGTTGTGTGGCCGATGGCGATCTCCTGACGAGGGCTATCGAGCTTGCCGAGGGCGCCTGCCGCGGCCCGCGGCAGGTCGTCGAGGTGACGAAGCAGACCATTCGCGACATGCGGACCGTTGCCGACTACGCCTCGGCCATCGACTACGAGATCGAGAAACAGCTGTGGTCGGCCCAGCAGGACGCATTCAAGGAGCGAATCGCCGCGCGCACCAGGTGATGGCCGCGGCTGTGGGCCTCGGCGACCGGTCATCTTGAGCGCGTGCCCTGGCCTACACAGGCGCCCACAAGCTCGATCGCCGAGGCGACGCGATCGATCTCCGTGAGACCCTCCGCGATCATCTCGCCATCGAAGCGCGTCCTGATTTCCGTCGAGGCGGTCGGGATCGTGGTGGACGGCTCGGCACGAACCACGGCCTCTGGGCGCGCAGGCAGGCGAGCGCCACCTGCGCGGGCGCCCGAAGCCTGCCTGCCGACGTGCACGACGCGAAATGCACCTCGAGCGCCGTGAGCCCGAAGCGGCGGACGGCGTCTCGGAACTCGGAACTACCGAACCTCTCTCCACGATGATGTTCCCCGTCAGAAATCGGCCGCCGAGGGGGCTGAACGGAACAGCCCGATTCGGAGCTCCGCCAGTCGACAGGAGCGCCTGGCTGAGATGTGCGTCAAAGCGTCGTATTCGTTGCCCCCGGCTGATCGACGCTGCTCGGTCTGGCAGCCCTCGCCCACCAGATCCCGGTTCGGTCACCGCCAGTGCCTGGTTTCTGTCCTGTCGCTCCTGGTTGTGCTGCCCACGCAGCCTGTGCCCCGGCCTGCTGCAGCCGCTTGGCGACGCACCGGTCCGTGACCGGACGTAGGGCTGCCGCTGCTGGCCTGGCGCGGGACGCGCGGCAGTCGGCGCGGCGACGGGCTCGGAACGACAACGCCCCGTCGCCTTGTAGCCTCTCGGCAGTGCCTCAGAACCATCGCACCGTTGACCGCGTCACACGGATCCTTGAGGAGGTCGTGTACCGGCCAGGCATGACGTTTGGCGAGCTTGCACGTGCGATCGATGCTCCTAAGAGCTCGGCCCACGGATTCATCAACGGCCTCCTGGCGCAAGGCTGGCTGTATGAGACCGGCCGACGCTTCTACCTCGGTCCGGCCGTGTACGCGCTGACGCTCGCCAGCGGTCATATTCGGGCCGGCTCGGTCACTCACGCGGATTTGGAGAAGCTCCACCAGCAGTCCGGGACAGCAGTGTTTGTCGGGGTGCTGGCCGGCGAGCATCTCATCTACATCGCCGAGGTCGGAAGCGACCCCGCCGCCGGGTTTGACGCGCGCTCGAACATTCGCCGCAGTCCGCTGGCGACTGCCGGTGGCAAGGCGTTGCTGGCCTCACGCTCGGACCACGAGCGTGAGGCGTACCTGCGCCGGCTGGGTCCCGAGGACGCGGAGCTCGTAGCGAATTTCCTCGACGAACTCGAAGACATTCGCGCGACGCGAATCGCGACCAATGTACGGCAGGGTGGGAGGAGATTCGCGATTGCGACGGTGCTCCGCGATCAGTCCGGTGACGCCGTGGCATCGATAACCCTTGTCGGATCGGCTGCCGACATGCAGCCCAAGAAGGCGAAGCTCAGCAAGCTGCTGCTTCGGAGCGTTGACTCCTGGCAAGCACGCACGCTTAACGCTCGCGAACGGATCTAAGACGGAGCCGCAGGTCGCGCGGCGGCGGGCACCGCCGCGCGGTCCGAGGAATCGTCCACGCCGGGCGATTCTCACTGAGTCAAGTCGGGTCTTGCGGTACTACCGAGGATCTCGCGCATCCGAGGCGATTGCGGATATGGCGACCGGCTGGAGTTCGTCGGTGACGTCACGACGCTCGATTCGGCTCCGCGCCATGGCCGGCCGGTTCTCGTCGGTCACTTCCCCTCTGGCTATCGGGCGTGCTGGACAGCCTTCGGGTGCAAAAGGGGGGCGACGGGACGCCGTGGCCTCCCGTCGTGCGCCGGGGCAGGGACGGGAGGCTTCGGGTTGATGTCGGCCGGGCTTACGTGCCGCCGGTTTCCGTGTCGTCGCCGAGGTCGACGTCGCTGAGGTCCGAGTCGCCGCGGTGTTGCTCGAGTCGGACGGTGCTCTCGAGCGCCTCGTCGAGCACGAACGCGTCGCGGTTGAGCTGGGCCAGGTTGGGGGAGAGCATGGGACGCATGAACTCCCACACCGCGCCACGCAACGCGCTGACCCCGCCGGGCAGGGAGTCTGAGAGCCTGCGGGCGATGCGTTCGCGGCCGAGCGCCTTGGTGCGGGTCACGCCGTCGGGGTTGAGGACGAACGCCGCTCCCCAGCGGGCGGCGAGCTGCGCGATGCCGCGTAGCGGGTCGGGTTCGTCCAGGGCTCGTTTGAGCTCGGCGGCGAGGATCGCGTCGGTGTGGCGCGGTTCGTAGTTGCCGGTGTCGCCGACGGGTTGTTGGCGCTCTCGGTTGGTCGAGCCGGCGCCGTAGGCGATCACCTCACGGTAGTGGTTGGCGATCAGGTGGCAGACGATTTTGCGGAGCGCGTCGAGCTGATGGGCGGTGGGGTCGATCAGCCCGGCGGCGATGTCGTGGCCGAGGCCGAGGTTGCTGCGCTCGGCGTCGGCTTGGCGCTGGCGCTCGGCCGCTCGGCGCTTGTGGTCCTCGGCGGCCGCGTCGCGGATTTCCTCCTCGCTCAGCTTTGCGTTGCCGAAGTAGGCCTGTTCGATCGCGGGGGCACCGTCGGTCTGTTCGCCGAGTTGCTCGCGGACCAGGTCGATCATGAACGCGGGGTCGATGACCCAGATCGAGGCGGCGAAGTCCTGCCCGCGGTCGTACACGAACGCGTAGCGGCCGGTGCGGGCGCGGTCGCGGATCGCGCCGGTGATCCTGACCTTGAGCGCCTTGTTCTTTGCGCGTGCGGCGAGCGTGTCGAGTTCCTTCTCGAGCTTGTCGGGCTCGCAGCCGAGGATCCCGGCCAGCGGTCCGATGGATTCTTGGCTGAGGTGGGCGCGTGCGTGCTGGACTTGCTCGTGGCCGTCGAGCATCGCTCCGTCGTCGATTCTGACCGCGTAGGTGTGCTCGTCTTCGACGACGGTGCGGTGCACGAACGCGCCGAGGTCCTTGACCGCCTTCTCGTGGAGTTCGGGGCTGGTGATCCGTTTGGCGACCGCTTGGGTCAGCTGTGGGGCGATCTCGTTCATGTTGGCGAGCTGGTTGGCCATCGTTGCCGATAGTTGGTCGGCGACGGGTCGCTCGGCCACGCGGGCGCGGATCGGGTCGGGCAGGGTGACCTGGCGTCGGAGGTTGTGGGCTTTTTTGGCGCTGATTCCGAGGTCGGCGCATACCCCGGCGATTCGGTCCTCGTCGCGCAGGCCGGCGCGCGCGAGCCAGCAGTCGGCGAACTGGTTTTGCTGATCGACGACGGTGAGTGACTCTCGCGCGTTGTTGGCGATCGCTTGGATGCGGCGGATCTCGTCGGCGTTTGGCTCGTGGTCGAGGAGCAGCACGATTAGGCTGTGGACTGGGTTGAGCCCTTCGTAGCCTTCGGTGCCGGCGAGCTCGTGGCTTCGTTTCGCGGCGAGGAGGCGGCGTTGGCCCTCGTAGATGGTGACGGGCCCGCCGGCTTTGTGGCGGTGGCCGATGAGCGGGACCAGCTGGCCGGCTTGCATGAGCAGGCCGGCCAGTCTTTCCAGGCCGTCTGCGGAGATGTCGCGCCTGGCGTTGGGGGCGAGCTCGAGCTCGTCGAGTGCGAACCGCTCGATGCTGCCCTCGACGCCCTTCTTGCCGATGTCGGTGACGTCGAACAGTGGTGGGTCCGGCAGCAGAGCCGGGTTGGATGCAGTCACTGGTGAGGCTCCTTTCGGATCAGGTGATTCCAGGCGCAGGCCTGGGCGCGTGGGGAGCTGGCCGGAGGGTGTCAGCGTCGGCGGCGGTGGGCGCGGAGCGCGGCGACGGTGTCGGCGGCGACGATGTCCATGGCGGTGGCCGGGTCGGTGATTGTCACGATCCGGTCGGCGTCGACGGCGAGGGGCGGCATCCCGATGCTGATGTGCACGACCCGCACGCCGAGTTCGCGCAGCTCGCGGATCTTCTCGACGCTGGCCTGCGTGTCATACCACCCGCCGTCTGAGATGACATAGGTGAATCTGGGTCGCCGTGGGCTGTGGAACTCGAGGTGCTCGGCGCATAGGCAGATCGCGTCGGCGCTGAACGCGGTGCCGCCGCCGGTGTGGATTCCCGGGATGAGCCGTAGCGGTTCGCTGCCGTCGGTGAGTAGCTCGGCGCCGTTGCCGAATAGGGCGATGGCGAGCCGCCCGCCGAACTCCCTGAGGCCGCTGCTGAGCACCCACGCGATCGGGCCCAGCGCGTATTCGTAGGATCGCATTGAGCCGGATGTGTCGATCACGAGGCCGACGTGGGGCTCCTGCAGCGGCGCGGCGACGACTTTGGTGATCTCCCATGGGTGGGCGGTGACCGGCGCGCCGGTCGTCCGCTGGCCGTGCGCTCGCATGTGCGCGCGGGCGTTGAACCGCCCGCCGGGCGTGCGCTTGTCGATCCGCTTGAGCCCGACCTCGCGCGCTTGGTGCATCCGCCGCGCGTACTGGCGGGCCATCTGCACCTCGTCGCTCATGGGTGGGCGGTCTACGCCGCGGTCGGGGAGCCTGCCGGTCGGCATCCCGGTGCCGCGGCCGCGGTGTCCCGGCGGCTCGGGCGTGGCGGCCGCCCTGAGCAGCGTCTTCAGGTCGAGGTCCTCATTTAGCTGTTCGAGCTCTCCCTGACGCTGCTCACGCATCGCCTGTTGGAGCGCTTCGCCCAGCGACTGCGGCGTTACCGGCTGCTCGGCCTCGCCGTTCGCGGCTTGCGTTCCGCTGCCCGGGCCGTCTTCCGTGCCGGTGCCGGACCCGTGTCCCTCGCCTGGGCCCGCCGCGCCCTGCCCGGTCTCGCCTTCGCTGTGGCCGCCGCCGCGGGCTGGGGGAGGGCCGATGACTTGGCGGTACTCGCGGGCATAGCCGTCGAGCGCATCGTTCTCGCCGTCGTCGGCCCAGACCAGACGGGCGAATAGGTCGTCGAGCCGCGCGACGTCCTCCGCGCCAAGCGCCTGTGCCCACAGCCCGGGCAGCGACCCGAGGCTGGCCGGGTCGCACACCCCGTAGTGGCAGCGTGCCTTCAGGTACACCATGCTGCGCCCGGCGAGGTCGCGGCTGACCGCTCCGGCCGTCACCGCCTCGAGCATCAGCGCCTCGGTCAGTCGGGGGAGGATCACCTCGACCGCGGCGGCGCCGACCGCGCGGCGGATGAACCTCCCGCGCCGGGTGCTTTCGGGGAACTCGCGCACCCCGTTGGCCTCCATCCGCGGCTCTTCGAGCAACCGGCGGTCGACCGCGAGTTGCCGCTGGTCTGCGTCTTCGCTATCGGCCAACTCCGTGTCCAGGTCCGAGACCCACAGCTTCGTGTGCTTGGCGTGCAGCACTTCGTGGATTCCGACGCCGAATGTGGCAAGGATCCGGTGGGGCTCGAGCGTCCCTGTGACGATTCGCTCGCGGGTTCCGAGCAGGCTGTCGGAGTCGAGGTAGACGGTCCGGGAGGTCAGCTCGATGTGCCCGGGGTCGGCGAGGCCGGGGCCGACCACCGACCACACCGGGAACAGCCGTTGCAGGATGAGCGTCCAGTGGTCAGACAACGCCTGGTAGACGGGGTCGAGTCGGCCGCGCTGGGCAATCGCGCGCGAGAGCTCGCGCGCGAATATCCCACCCTCACTGGGGCGGTTGGTCGTGGCGGGTTTCATCCGGCCACCGCCCGCGGATAGCCGTGCAGGTTGGGGATCTTCGAGCTCGCCCCGACCCGCAAGTGGCCGTAGCCGGCCTCGTCGAGCATCCGGCACGCGGCCGCGGCCTCCGCGTCCTGGATCGTCCCGGCTCCCTGCTGCTCGTGGAGGTTCGAGCAGAAGAAGGCGATCGCCGTGCGCTCGCCGACCCTGAGCATCATCTCGTGCAGTGACTCGACGTCGCGGAATTGCGGGGTCCAGACGAGCCCGTCCTCGCCACTCATGCGCAGCTGGTCGAGCCGCTGGGCGCCGGCGACCAGCGCCTCCGGGGCGCCGAGCTTGACCAGCCCAGCCCAGTTGGAGGTCACCTCGAGCGTGGCCGGGAACCGTGAGCGCCACGCGTCCGGAATATCGGTAGCGCCGACCAGTCCCGGGTTGTAGGCCAGGATCACTCCGAAGCCTGGTTCGGCGGTCACGGTCTCGGCCGTGGCCGGCAGATACAGCGCCAGGCGCCCGTCCAGCGTCCCGTTGATCGACAGCAGGCACACGTCGCGGGCGGTGTTCACCTCGTCGATCATCACCAGCCAGCCGCGGCGCATCGCCTCCACGAAGGCCGAGTCGACCAGGCGCACGTCGCCGCCGCGGTCGGCCGCGGGCACGAAGTCGTATCGGAAGAAGTACTCGTCCGAGGAGGGGCCGGGCTGCATCTCAACCAGCCCGTAGAACATCTTGCCGTGCCGCTGCTGCACTTTCATGCCGCGCTGGAGCCACAGCCGGTAGGCCAGGGCCCGCGCCACGATCGACTTGCCCGTTCCGGGCGGTCCGATCAGCCTGAGGAACCGGCTGGCCGCCGGATCCTCGGTGTCGATCAGGCGGCACGCGACCTCGTCGATCGGCTCGCCGAACAGCCTGGGCGGATAGATCCGCTTGCCGTCCGGCAGCACGATCGCCTCGGCCACCCCGTCCAGGTCGAAGCCGACCGGGGCGGGTGCCGCCGCGTCCATCTCGCCCTCGGCGCCGACGCCGTCGATCGTCGCCAGGGCAGCATCTATCGCGCTCACTCGCGCTCCTTTCCTTCCGCCTTTACGAGGGGGCGAGCCCAAGGGCCCGCCGGGTACTTCGCGCTGCGTTTCAGCTACCGAAGACGCTGGCTGCGACGCGCAGCCGTGCGGCGGTCGCGGCCCACCCGTCGAGCGCCTTGTGCTCGGCGACCTGGCCGGTGATCTCGCCGAGCTGGGTGGCTATGGTCGATTCGGCCGCGGGGACGCCTTCGAAGCTGTCCAGGATCTGGTGATGCTCGCCGCCGCGCGGCGCGAGCACCGAGACGACATGCTCGAGCGCGGCGCCGCGAATGTAGGGGATGTAGGTCGCGACGCTGGCGTGCGGGGAGCCGGGCCGGGCGGCGCGTCCGACGCGCTGCTCGAGTCCGGTCGGTACCCACGGGAGATCGAGGTGCGTGAGCGCACCGGCGGCTTGGAGATTATGGCCTTCCTGTCCGATGCGGCTCAGGCACAGCACTGGGTAGTCGCCGGCGTTGAAGCGCCGCTTGAGCTCCTCGAACTCGGTGCCGTTCACTTGCCCGTCGGCCACGTGAGCCTCGACACCGTGTCGTTCGCCCAGGGTTTGCGCGAGCTGGCGCAGGCACCACACGCGCTCGGCGAACACCAGCACCTGTTCCTCACGCGCGACCCCGGCGAGCGTCTGCGCGACGATCCCGCGCAGCAGGGGCAGCCCGTCGCCGCCGCCGCGCATCGCCTGCTGCACGAGGCCCTGGCGCACCAGCGCCAGGGCCAGGGCGGCCTTTGAGTGGGTGAGCGTCTCGGGGTCGACCGACGCGTCCAGATAGACGCCCACGTTTCCCAGCACGATTCCCTGGACCCGGGAGAGCTCGGCGAGCGCCTGCTTGAATATGGCGGTCCCGGATTCGAGTCGCTTGAGTTCGCGCAGCACCCCGAGCAGCTGCCGGTAGGCCTCCCGGCCGCCCTTGCGGATCGCCTCGAGCAGTGCTCCAAGCGCCGGGTCGGGGTCGATCACCAGCGGCTTGGCCGGCAGCACGGCCGGCATCCACTGCTGCATGTCCCGGCGGGTCACCCGAACCAGGTGCGGCCCGTAGTTGACCCGCAGCCGATGGGCGTTGAGCTCGTCCATCAGGTCGCCCGCCTCACGGGTGCCCAGCCGCTCGCTGATCATCGCCTCATCCCCGACCGCGAGACCGACCAGCACGTCAAGATGCTCGGCGCGCTTCCCGCGCGGCGTGGCGGTCAGAAGCCAGCAGTCGGCGGTCGCGCCGAAGCGGACCTGCGCGAGTGCCTGATGGGCCTCGGTCGCCGGGTTGGCGTAGCGCAGCGCCTCATCGGCGATCAGCACGTGCCAGCGCAGCGTTTGCAGGTCGGCCGGGTAGCGGTCCAGGATGCTGTTGGCGCACAGCACAACCCCGGACCGGTCTCCCAACTCGCGGTCGAACCCGCGTAGCTGACCCGCGACCTGACGCTGGTCGTCGAGCACCAGCAGCTCAACGTTCGGCGCGAGCGGCGGGAGCCCTCGCCCGGGTGCGCCCTTGGTCAGCTCGTCGCGCCACTGACCGAGAAGCCTTCCCTCGGCGACCACGATGCCGCGAAAGCGCCTCATGGTCGCAGCCCGCTGAGCCAGCGCTCGGCCGGTGCTCACCGACTTGCCGGTGCCCACCTGCCCGGCATCCACACCCGACCCGACCACCTTCAGCGCGGCGATCTCCTTTTGGCGGCCGAGCAGCACCGGGTCGTCCTCGAGCGGGCGGGCGACGGTCATCCGCACTACCTGCCGCGCGCCGGCGTCGAGTGTCACCTTCGCCCCGGCACGCTTGAGCGCGCGCAGTTCGGCGATCGCCTGCTCGGCCACCAGGCGCCGTGTGCTTGCGCTGAGCCCGTCGGAGCTGGTGATCGTCAACGCTCCGGGTTTGCCCTTCATCCGCCCGACGCGAATGCTGTCCTTGAGGTGTCCGGCGGCCTCGGTTGAGAGCAGCAGCGGCAGTTCTCGCTCGACCGCGGTCTGGACCGCCTCGCCGAGGTCCATCGCCGCGCTGGCCTGCGCGTAGTGAGCTTCGCTGGGGCGTCGTGCGCCGAGCCGCCGCTGGGTGAAGTCGCGGGCCGCGAACGTGACCACCCGCAGCCGCAGCTCGAACCGCTCCGCTCCGGCGCCGCTCCTGTAGCCGGTGCGGGAGACCAGGAGCCTGCCCCACCGGTCCCGCTTGTCGCGCGGCATCCCCGGGCTGACGTGGAGGCGCAGGACGCGCGAGAGCTCCTGCGCCAGCTGTCCGGCGGAGTCTAGGCACGCCCTGGGCCCGGCGTGGAGCGTCTGCACGTTGATCTTCTCGAGCACCGCCGGTACTCGGTCGAACGGCAGCGTGGCGGCGCACAGGTCGCGCTCGACGTGTCCGCCGAGCGCGGTGAGTAGCCGGATCGCCTCGAGCGAGAGGACCGGGGTCAGCTGCCAGCCCTCCGTCCTGACCGCGGGGGCGAGGAACAGGCCGACCGGCCGCTGCACCCGTTCCACGCTGTCGAGCTGCTCGTCGGCGAGCGCCAGCCACGTGGTTGACCCGATCCGCCAGCACCGCAGGTCCTCGGGGTCGAACTCGCCCGGGTGGGAGAGCGCCCACCGTGACAGATCGTCGGCCGTGCCGGCGGGCAGCCCCAGCCTTTCGGCGAGCGCTCGCCGCTGGTCGTTGATGTACGCGTAAACGGTCGGGTCGCTCAGGTCGATCGGCAACCGAGCGTGCGCGCGACGCAGTCGCTCATCCAGACCGCTCGCCGGAGTGGTCACCCGGCTCCAGTTAAGCCCGGCCTCGCGGTCGGCGGCCGCCTGCCCGTGGAGCAGCGTCTTCATGGCTGCCATGCTCAGCCGCCCGGCGTTGAGCGTGGTCAGACCGTGACGGCGCAGCACCGCTTGGGCGTGTGCTTCGCGGCTGGCCCACATGTCCGGGTCGTTGACGTCAACCGGCTCGTTGGCCCGGAGCCTGATCAGCGCCCGCTGGCTCAGATGCTCGAAGGCTCGGGCCCAGCGCGGAAAGCACCGTTGCAGCTGGCGCGCGGCGTCGGTGCCGCGCGCGTCGGCGATCAGCCGGGCTCGTTCCTCGTGTTCACCGGCTAGATGGCCGCCCCAGGCGGGCGGGCTGAGCGCCCGTCCCGAGCTGGTGGAGGCGGCCGCCGGCGCGACGTCGGCGGCCTGAGAGGTGTCCGTCATGGGGGTTCCTTTCGAGGATGCGCACGAACGCCCGCGAACCGCGGGCGTTCGTGTGGTTGAGTGGATTGCGCGCGGCGCGCGCGGAACCTCAGCGGGTGAGCGCGAGCGCGCTCGGGCGGGTGCGCACGTCAGCGGACAGCTCGCCGCGAACACGCATCAGCGCGAGCCCGAGCAGGTTCTGACGGTGGTACCGCCGTCCGGGATCGCTGGCGCGGCGACGAGGTCGCTGCGGCCGTCCTTAGCGAGCGGCCTGAATGGGTCAACCGTAGGTCGCGGCGCGGCGCGCTTCGGGCGGGCTCGGTTGCTCGGTGTCATCGAGTGACGGTCCAGCAGGTTTGTGATCTGCCGCGTTCTACGAGCCCGGCTTGCGCGAGCGGCTGTGACAGCCTGCGGACTCGCCCCCCCGGCCGGTCGCGGTGATCAGCCCGATGTGGCGGCTGATCAGCTTGGGATTCATCATCGCCGGCATGCCGTTGGGCGTGGGCCTCCGCCGGGCGGCGAGTACCTGATCATCGATGCCCAGTTCTTCTCGGTGCATGATGTTCTGTGCCCGCTGCTCGCCGATGGGGTCGTAGCGCCGCGCCGAGGTGGAGTGTCACCGGGCGCCGGGTACGGCCGTCGAGGTGGCGTGACCGTCTTCGGTGTCAGTCAGAACGGTAGGTCGTCGGCGCTTGCCTGCCCGGCCGTGTTGCCCGCCGTTTGCGCCGCTGACGAGGCTGTCGCCGCGGGCGGTTGGGTGACCGCAACGGGCGCCATGGCGGGCGTGCGCTCGCTGGCGCCGTTGCCGCGCGGGGCCGGGTCGGGCCGGGCGCCTTCGAAGAGCACTTGGCGGGCTTTGAAGGTGACCGCTTCGCGTTTGTTGTTCTGCTGGTCTGTCCATTCGCGCCAGTCGGGCAGTCGCTGATTGGACAGCGGTGCATGCGCTCGCCGCTCACCATCCCGCGGATCAGGCAGCCTTTCGTGTGACCGGCGACGGTTGCGGTCGCATCCGTTGGTTGATTGCGATGACGCGTGCGTTCTCTTCGGGCCAGCAGCCGCACTTTGGGGTGTGGTCGCCGGGGAGGCGGCCGTGGGGGCATTCGTGGTCGGCGAGTCGGCCGAGCACGCCTGACTCGATCGGGCAGGCGCCGCCCGCTTGGCGCGTGGCTTCGCGGTACCGGTCGGCGAACGGTGTGGGCATCGTGTCTCCCTGCGCTCGTGGTTCGTGTGTAGGTACTGGGGGCAGGGCCGGCTGGCCCCGCTCTGTCGCTCGTCCCGCTCTCCTTCTCAAGGTCGGGAGGGGACTGGGTTCAGGCGGCTCGCGCGGCGCCTGCTGTGCCCGCCAGCGGGAGAGCGTGCTGGGCGAGCCGGTCGGGGTCGGTCTCGCAGGGCGAGAGCCCGTAGGCGCCCGGGTGGCGGTAGCGGAGGCTCGCGAGTCTGAACGCGCGGTGCCAGAATCGCTGGCGCCAGTCCTCGCCGTGGCGGATCTGGTAGTCGGCGATGTGCTCGGCGAGCGACTCGGCCCGGTAGCCGGCTTGGGTGAGGACCTCGACCGCGTGAGTCACCTGCTGGACCTGCCGTTCTTCGAGCTGCTCGCCGTCCCGGTAGCCGGGGAGGGTGGCGTGCGCGATGAGTGCGAGCAGGTCGGGCGGGTAGCCGGCCGCCGCCGCTTGGGCGGCGAGCCGGCTGCGTGTGCCGGTGCTCATGCGGCGGCGGGTCCGAGGCCGCCGAAGTCCACGGTCACCACACCGTTGCCGTCGGTGGATGGGGCCGGCGACGTTGCGGTGACAGGGCCCTCGAGGGTGTCGTTAGGTGGCTGGTTTGCCTCGGTGGCTTCGCCCTGGCCCATGCCGGTTTCGGGTTCGCCGTGGGCGAGGATCTCGCCAAGGTCGCGCCGGACCGCGGGCGTGTTCATGCGCGCTTCGTAGCCGTGTCTGAGCCATTGCTCGGTGGCCGGGGAGATCGCGAGCAGGTCCGGCTTGCCCTGCCGGCGGATCGCCTGGACCTGCCGGTCGCCGGGGCCGACGGGCAGGACGACGGGGGCGAGCGCGGTGTAGAGGTAGGCGCCGATTCCGGCGGCGACGCCGGCGCGCTTGCGCGCGTCGGAGTAGAGCGCCTTTAGGCCGGCGAACGAGCCGGCGTCCATCTCGCCGACGTCCTCGTAGACGGCGTCGACGTCCGGCCCGCCGACCTCCACGGGCAGGGTGATGGTCAGCCGGCAGGTGAGGTACAGCCGACCCGGCCCGCGGTCACTCGCAGGGGAGAGTGCGGCGGGGAGGGGGGTGAACTGTTGTTGCCAGCGGCCGGGGATGACGTGGTTGAGGCGTTGCACGACCGATTGGGCGCCCAGGAACGCGGCGACCTGCGCGCCTGCGTACTGCACGCCGCCCAGGGTGACCTTGGTCATGGCGCGAAAGCCGATCGCGCCTGGCGCGAACGGCCGGCGCAGCATTTCGCAGGCCTCCGCGTGCGTGCGGGCCGGCGCGGCCACGGCGCCGGTCGGGGTGTCGGTGTCGGGGTTGGGCATGGTGTGATCCTTACTGTTCGTTTTGGTGCTTTAGGCGGCGAGCGCGTGGGATGGTTCGATCAGGCGCGCTTCGGTGAGGAACCGGGAGGGGCCGCCGGTGGTCCGGCCGCCGCGTGTGGCGGCGTGGGTGAGGATCAGCTGGTCCTTGGCGCGGGTGCAGGCGACGTAGAACAGCCGGCGCTCTTCGGCCAGCTGCTCGCCGTCGGGTGATTGCAGCGCGCGCCAGAAGGGCAGCAGCCGCTCCTCGCAGCCGAGGAGCACGACGAGCTGCGCCTCCGTGCCCTTGGCCTTGTGGATCGTGGATACGGTGATTCGTCGGTCGGGTTCGCCGGGCGCGATTTCGTGGGCGTGCAGGCCGGCGGCCTGCTCGAGGAACCCGGTCAGCGTGGCGTTGTCGCCGTGCTGTTCCTCGTGTGCGTGGGCGGCGCGGCACAGCGAGCGGAGGTCCTCGAGCACGCGTTCGGCGTCCTGGCGCTCGTCGGGTTTCGGTGAGGTGTCGCGTCGCTGCTGGTGGTGGCGGACGAGGCCGCCGTCGAGCATCACGGCGGCGACGGCGACGTGACCGATCGACCGCCCGTCGCGCAGCTCTCGGCGGACGCGGTCGAGTGCTTCGCCGAACCGCCGGAGCCGGTCGCGTACCGCGGGCGGCCGGATGGTCTCGATCGCGGCCGCGTGCGCGCTGGCCGCGATCAAATCGCCTCCGTGTGCGTCGCGGGCGAGGTGGATGACGCGGTTGGCGGTGGCGGCGCCGACGCCCCGTTTGGGTGAGCCGACCGCGCGCTTGAACGCCTGGGCGTCGGCCGGGTTGGCGAGCAGCGACAGGTAGGCGAGCGCGTCTTTGACCTCGGAGCGCTCGTAGAGCCCGAGGCTGCCGAGCACCCGGTGGGGAACCCCCGCTCGCGCGAGCGCGGCCTGCAGCGGCCCGGTCGCGTAGCCGGTGCGGGCGAGCACGAGCACCTCGCCGGCGGACATGCCATTGGCGAGTATCTGGGCGATTGCGCCGGCGACGGAGTCGGCCTCGTGGCGGTCCGAGACGTAGGCGATGACGCGCACCTCGCCGCCCGCGCCGCGCATCGCGATCAGCGCCTTGGCCTCGCGGTGCGGGTTGTGGGCGACGCACGCGACGGCGGCGTCGAGGATCTCCGCCCGGGAGCGGAAGTTCCGGCCGAGCACGATCCGCGCATGAGCCGGGAACCGCTCGCCGAACGCCAGCATGTTCCGCACCTGCGCTCCGCGGAACCCGTAGAGATGTTGATCGTCATCGCCGACACAGCAGACATTCCCGTTCGCACCCGCCAGCAAGCTGACCAGGACGCTCTGCGCCTCGTTGGTGTCCTGCCATTCGTCGACCATGAGCCAGCGCCAGCGCTGGCGGTAGAACGCGAGCCGGTGGGGGTGCTCTGAGAGCAGTCGCACCGCGTGCGTGAGCAGGTCGTCGAAGTCCCACGCGTTTGACCGCTGGAGTTCGAGGTCGGCCTCGCGCCAGACGGCGGCGATCAGCGGCGCGGCGGTGTGCCGCGCGTGTTGCTGGTAGCTGTCGGGGGTGAGCAGCCGGTTCTTGGCCAGCGAGATCTCGGCGAGCACCTCGGCGGCCGCCGGTTGGCCGTAGTCGGCGAGCGCCTGTTGGATCTGCCCGCGTTGCTGGTCGGAGAGCAGCCATTCGATCACGCGGCGCACGTCGGTCTGGTCGTACACCGTGTAGTTCTCCGTGCGGCCGAACACGCCGGCGTGCTCGCGGAGCATCCGCGCGCAGATCGAGTGAAACGTCGCCGCGGTGACCCCGCGCGCGACCTGCTCACCGAGGAGATCCGCGAGCCGCAGTCGCAGCTCGCCCGCCGCTCGTACCGAGAAGGTGACGGCGAGGATGTCCCAAGGCTGCGCGGCGCCCGTGTGCAGCAGGCGGGCGATCCGGTGAATCAGGGTTTTGGTCTTGCCGGCGCCGGGGCCGGCGATCAGCAGCAGGGGGCCGGGGCCGTGGCGGACGGCGCGCGCCTGCTCGGGCGTCAGCCCATCGAGCAGCGCGTCTCCCGCCGGCTCCGTACGAGCGGGGTGGGCACCCGCGTTCGGGTGCGTCATATGTCACCTCCGGTGAGGTTGGTGTGTGCGATCGAGCTGGCCGCCCGTTCGGGGCGGCCGTCAGCTAGGCGTCCTGGCGGCGCGGCACGCGGCCGTCGGTCGCCCGCGTGTGGGTCTCCGCCGCTGCGCCGTTCACGAGCCCGAGTGTGCGGGGCGTGGCGGGTATCGCCGTGCCGGTGTCGTCGGTGGTTCTGGCTGGGTGGGGACGGGGTCGATGGTGATCGTGCGGTGCCCGCCGGCCAGCGGCCTGCTCCAGCTGGTCTGCTCGTGTTCGTGGGGCTGAACGGGTCGTTCGAGTAGCAGCGCGACGAGCGCGAGCGCGTCGGAGCGCGGGTGTGGCGGGCTGGTGTACTCGCGCCCGTCGTGACTGGCGAGCGCCCGGTTGACCTCGTCGCGTGCGTGCACGAGGACCAGGTCGTTGCGGGGCAGGGCGGTCATGGGCACAGGCGGTTGGCGAGCCAGTTGCGCTGGCGTTCGGTGAGCGCGCCGAGTGGCGCGGCGAGGTTGACGTGCCCTTCGCGGATCGCGCGGGCGTTCAGGGCGCGCAGTCGCGTGCGGCCGACACCGGGCGTCCACAGGAGCACCTCCCAGGTCATGTGGCGCTCGAGCTCCACGGGCGGATGTTGGAGGATCTCGCGCAGCGTGATTTCTCGCCTGCGCAGCCTGGTCTTCAGGAGGGCGGCTGCGCTGCGGCGCGTGTTCGCGAGGCCGAGCGCGCGGACCGGCTGCGGGATCGTGGTGTCGGGGGTGAGGGTGAGCATCGAGGCTCCTTTCGGATCTGGGTTGTTGGGTTCAGGTGAGTTCGCCGAACACGTCGGCGACGTAGGCGCGCGCGTGCTTGAACTGCTCGCCGCGGAGTTCGCGGCCCCACGGGCCGCCGAGCAGGACCGAGGCGAGGTCGTAGATCGCGCCCCGCGCGCCGCAGTTGCCGCTGTGACAGCACCACCCCTGGTCGGGGCTTTGGCCGACCGAGCAGGACGGGTGCTTGTCCGGGTGCCCTGGCGCCGGGCAGGACACCAGGCCATCTCGGGGCACCTCGATCCCGGCCAGTTGCTCGAAGTAATCGGGCGGGCTGATCCGCTTGTACGGATCCGGGTGCTCGACTCTGCGCCCCGGTCGTCTTGCCGTGCGGGGTGACATGGGGTCGGTGAGGTCGCCGACGAGCTGCTCGATCGGGAAGGGCGCGAGCTGGAAGTCGGCCTCGAGGATCCGCGCGGGCCGACCGGTCTTGCCGTTGACCGAGCCGCTCAGGCGCATCAGCCTGCTTCGATCGCGGCACGCCGGGTCGGCGACGTTCGCCCGGCCCCGCGGGTCGACGCCGAGGCGGTGGATGATCCGGTCGTGCGCGCGCTCGATCGGGTCGACGCTGCGGCCCGAACGCTGGTCCTCATCGGTTGCCGGCAGCGGCTTGTTGAGCAGCCAGTACGCGTGCACGCCCCCGCCGCCGCTCTCGACCAGGAGGTGGCAGGGCTTCTCAGCGAGGAACACCCATAGGTGGTGCAGCTGTCCGGGCCGGTCGATGTCGACCCACAACGCTCGGGTGTGCCTGACGGCGCGCTTCTCGCCGCGCGGCTGCGAGCGCACCGCCGGAGCCATGAACAGCTCCGCCCCGCGGTCCGCGTGCATGGCCGCGAGCGCGAGCAACGCCTCGAGCCATCCGGGGGCGCCGGTGCCACCGCCGGGCAGGAAGTGATCGACCCGCGCGCGCGTGTGGATGTGAAGCGTCCCGCCGCGTCGCGTGCCGGCGGCGAGCTCGACCAGCCCGTTGGACTCGGCGTGCAGCAGTCCGAGCTGCAGCGCCCGGTGGCGCTCGGCCGGCAGCTCGCCACAGAACACTCGCCCATCGGTGAGCCGGATCCGACAGCGCAACCCACGCGGCCGGGGACGCCCGCTGCCGGTGTCCTCGACCGAACTCCCGGTCCGCTCGCCCGCGCGCCCGCGGAATGACGGTGGCGACTGCGCGGTCACGCCGCCGCTCGGTGTTCGGCCGCGCGCCGGCCCGCGCAGGCGTCCGGGTGGTCGTGTTGTTCGGCGTAGTCGCGGGCGATCGCCTCGGCCGCCGCGCGGCCTTCGCCCTCGCCTCGCAGCGTCTCGACCACGGTGACGTCAAGGACCTGCCAGGCGCCCGCCCGGCTCTCGCGGACCAGCACCCGGTGCCGGGCGCCGGCGGCGTCGCGATACGCGAACGGGGTGGTGCGGGGGGTGCGCATGATCACTTCTCCCTTCACCGGTCGTGGGTGGTGTCGGTGCGGGTGTGGCGGCTGAAGTCGGCGAGCTGCTCGAGGCTCGCGGCCGCGGCGATCAGGTCGTTGATCTGCTGCTGCCAGCGCTGATCGACGAGCCCGCCGGGCGTGGCGTAGAGCGCGGTCATGCACGCCAGCGCGCCCGCCGCCGCTTCGATCACCTCGGCGGCCTGGGCAACCAGGCGGTCCATAGGAGCGCTGCCGAGCCTGTCGATCGCCTCCTCGACCCGGTGGCGCGCGAGCTGGCGGTACAGGTCGGTTATCTGGTTGGGCTCGCTCACCGTCTCGCCTCGCTTTCGCACAGGCGATAGCCGACGCCCCACACGTTGATCACCAGCGAGCGGCCGGGCTCGGCCGCCGCCAGCTTGCGCTTGAGGCGGAACGCGTGGGAGTCGAGCGTGCGGGTGCGTGCCTGCCGGTTCAGCCCCCACACGTCGCGGAGCAGCTCCTCGCGCGTGAACACGCGTGTCGGGTTCGCGATCAGCGTTCGCAGGAGCTCGTATTCCTTCGCGGCGAGCACGATGCGCTGCTCGCCGACGTGAACCTCCCGCGTCAGGTGGTTGACGATCAGCGTTCCGACCCGGCTGACCCGGGCGGGCGGGGGTTCGTGGGCTCGGCGCAGGAGCGCGCGGATCCGTCCGCGCAGCTCCGGGTAGGAGAACGGCTTGGCGACGACGTCGGCGCCGCCGCGGTCGAACACGCGGACGCGCGCGAGTTCGTCCGCGCGTGCGCTCAGCACGATCACCGGCGTGTGCGGGTCGAACTCCCCGGCCGGTGCCTCGCCGCGGCGTACCGCGTCGAGCAGCTCGAGCGTCTGCCCGTTGAGGTCGGCGAGCACGAGCTGCGGCCGGTGCGCGCCGAGCAGCGCCAGCGCGTCACGGCCGCTGTCGGCGAGCAGGACCTCGTAGCCGTCCGCTGCGAGTTGATCGGCGAGGAAGCCGCGCGTGCGCTCGCTCGCCTCCACGATCAGGATCACGTGTGAACTCATCGAGTACTCCCTTCGTTCTGTAGGTAGTCGGCGCAGCCCGATCTGCCCCCGTCGGGGGAGGTCGAGCGCGCCCGTGATGTCGGGTGTCGGCTCAGCGGTGCCACATGGCACCCGCCGCATCGGCGCGGACGCGGGTAGCGGACCGACGACTGCCGAGTGAGCCGGGCGAAGGTCGCTGTCAGACGATCACGCGGCGAGCTCGCTGCGCGCTGGCCACCGCGGTTCGCGGCAGGCGCGCGATGATCGCGTACGCGACGCATGCCGCCCGCGCGAGGTCCGGGTCGCGCCTGGCCCGGCGCGAGCTGCGCGCCGCGTCGCGACTGATCGCCCACAGCGACCGGCGGGCGACCGCTCGGACCTCGGCGATCCGGCCGCCCTGCAGGGCCCGCTCGAGCTCCCGGCGCTCCGATTCCCACCCCCGCGCGCCGGGGTGCGCCAGTGCGGCGAACGCGTCCGCGACCGCCGGCGGCTCACCCGCGCGCGCGATCCGCTCGCGGGCCTGCGCCCGCGCCTGATCGGCCGCGTGGCGGCGACGTTCCCGGAACGAGGCGATGTCGCGCTCCCGCCGCGACGTCCGCCCACCGTCCCCCGCCACCGGCACCGTCTCGATCGTCGAACGCGGTCCCGCGGACGCGCGTGTGCTGTGTGAGCCGGCCGGCGGCTGCGCGGGCTCCGGCACGCCGGTCCGCCGCGCGTCGAGCGGCCGCATTGCCTGTGCAGGGTTGGCAGGGCGGTGCGGGTTTGTGGTTGCGGTGTCCCGGTCGTGGCGCTCGAGCGCCTGGCTCACGATCCGGTCAAGCTCCGCGTTGACCTGCTGTTGCGCAGAGCGCTGGATCGCTGACGGCATCGCCGGCGGCGCGCCGGTCTCCACGCGCTTGCGCTCGCGAGCGTCACGACGCTCCCGCTTGCGCCCGATCCTCGCCTGCCGGCGCTCGCGCACGAGCTCTCGCCGCTCTGAGTCGGCCTTCAGCATCGAACCCATAAGGGCCTCCTTGTAGGTATGTGGTTTGAGCGAGCCCGCTCGAGCGGGCTCGCGGCTTGTCGATCCGGCCCGCGTCACCCCACGCGAGCCACGTCTGCTTCGTCCAACCTGGCTCACCGCTCGCCCGGCCGCGCGGCTTCAGCCGCGTCTTGACTCAAGCGTTTCGGCCGTACTCGCCCGCGCCGCGGTCACGCGCGCCCCGTCGTCAGCTGAGCTGCCCACCGGTTCCCGATCGCGCAAGCTGTGGCGAGCGGCGGGAAATGAAAACCGATGACGGTTCACCTAACAATGTGCCCTTGACAGACGCACCGAGCCGTCTTGTGGCCGATCGAGGTGGTTCGCTTGAGCGGGGATGTAGTCCTCACCGCGGTCATCGCCGAGCGCGGACGGCGTGGTAGCCGACGCGGCTTGAAAGGAGCAACCACCGGTGGGTCGGGCCAGCCGCCGCGTGTCAGCGATCAGGTGTGCGGTCAGGATTCGGCGGCCGCCCCGTTGGCACAGGGCGGCCGTTCTCGGACAGGAAGCCCGGCGGCCTCGCGAGGGCGCCGCCAGAACGTGAGCTGTGCGCTCTCGTCACGGGCGTCTCCGTCGTCTCTCGCTTACCGGCCCGACTCGCCGAGCGGGCGCGGACCGATCGGGTCGCAAGGTCACGCGCGCCCGCGCGTTATGTGTTGCAGACCCCTGGAAGGGGTCGTGGTACAACAACGAAGAGGGTTAGCAGCATGGCGTTGGCAGACACGGCGAGGAACAGGGCAACGGACTGATGCCGCTGCCCGCGATGCTCGCTTTTGCCGTTGTTCTGTTCTTGCTCGCGGTGATGGCCGTTCGGGTTTGGGCTCACCACTCCCGCGCCGAACCGGAGGCGGTCACCGAGGCGCAGGCGCGGGCCCACGCGTCACCGCTGACCAGGAGCGTCCTGTCGGTCAGCCCGCGGCCTCGCCGGCACGGCGCCGATTCGTAACGACAACCTCCGCGCGGAGGACGTGAACGAGTCCGGGCGTTCTCAGTTCGCCGGCTGCCGACACGCGATCATTTGGACGGCGCGGGCACGTGCTGACGTTGCCGGGTCCTCGGGCTTGTCATCGATGACGGCTCGCCCGGGATGAGGGCTTGCCCCGCGGATCCTGGCGCGGTCGCGCGCCGGCTTCCCTTTCGGGCCAACCGCACCGCGGCGCGCCCGGTGTGACCCCGACCGGGTTCTCAAAGTTCACGCTCGAAGTAACATCGGCGGCGAGACACCATTTCGATGGCCGCGTCTGATGAACATCAGCGGAGCGGCCACGGCGCGACCTCACTGCGACGGGCTGGACGCCCGGCCTTCGGTCGCGTCTAATTTCAGCGAGTGCACAAGGAGCAAACCATGCCTGACTTTGTCGAGACCGCGGTCAAGGAGATCGATGAGCAGCTTCGCGTTCTGAGAGACGAGGCGTCGCGCCTGGAAGCGGCCCGCGGCGCTTTGACCGGCGCAACGCGCCGGCGCGGGGGCCCGGCGAGCAATGGGGCCGCACCGGCCCCCGCGCGCGCAGGCCGGCGCAGGGGTCGCGCCTCGGGCACGCGTCGCGGTGGTAACACGCGGGCGAATCAGGCGCTCGAGCTGGTCCGCGAAGAGCCCGGGATCACTATCCCCGAGATCGCCCAGGCGATGAAGATCGAGCCCAATTACCTGTACCGCGTCCTGCCGCGGCTGGCGTCGGACGGTGAGGTCAAGCGCGAGGGCCAGGGGTGGCATCCGGCCGCGTCGTCGACCTCAACGCCTTCCGAGCCCGTGCGCAACGTTCGTGCACGTAAGCAGACGCGCGCCGCCAAGGCCAACCCGACGGCGTCAGCAACCCTCGCCGCGACGACGCCCGCCAGCCGCGAGTCGGCGTCGGCGACGAACGGCCGGACCGCTCCGGGTGCGACCAAGGCCTCCGTGCTCGCCGCGCTCGCGGGCGGCGACGCGATGACCGCCGGGCAGGTCGCCGCGAAGGCCGGGCTTGCCCGCCCGACGGTGTCGACGACGCTGTCCAAGCTGGCCAAGACCGGCGAGGTCCAAAAGGCCGCGCGCGGCTACCGCCTCAACACGGCGGCCTAGACGCACACACACTCAGCGATCCGCGAGGATTACCGGGCACCGTCTGGTGATCCTCGCCGATCAGCACCGGCGGGTGAGAAATGCCGTAACGCGGTTCTCGGCCATGCGCATGACGCGGCGCGGGTTCGGGAGTAGCTGCCGGCGTATGGGCAGCGAATGGGAATGCCTGCGGCTTGCCGCGAAGGCCAGCGACCGGGAGGGGGCCTTCCGCGACCATTGGCCGGCTGTCGAGGCGCAGCTCAGGCAGTGGGGTTACCCGTCGTGGGGGATTGCCCAAGCCCACCGGGTCCTGTCCAGCGGCGGGAGCGTGACCGAGGCCGCGAAAGCGCTTCGAAATGACGAAGCGCTCACTGAAGCGGGCCGAGCCCGCTTCCGTCGGCTAGAGCGAATCGCCGACCGCTGGGGGCTCGCGCTCAGACGATCGGCCGGCCAGGCTCTGCGGCCGGTCGGGTCCTGCTGCTGGACGATCGTGGACCCGCGGACGAACACGATCGTCGCCCCAACCGAAAGCGCTGGTCGGCCGGCCATGAACCTCGACGAGGTCGAGGCATGGCTGGCCGCGGAACAGACGTGATGGCTTGGCCACCGCGTCACCTCGCGGGATGAACTCCAGTCTTCCGGCCACCTGCGAGCCGACCTTGCGCCCGACCCGAGATCCCGCCAGTGTGGCGGGTGACGGCGGGTATCGTCGCTGGCGGTGCGCCACCGAGAAGACCAGCCAAGATTCATAGCGCCGATGCTGCTCACCCCCGGCGCGGTGCCCGACGGCGAAGGCTGGGCGCTGGAGGTCAAGTGGGACGGCTGGCCGGGCGCAGCTGCGCTACGACGGCCGCTCGGTCTCGCTGCGCACACGAAACGGTCGGGAATGCGCGACGGACTTCCCCGAGCTGGCCGAGATCGCCGGCGTGCTCGGCAAGTGTCGGGTCACCATCGACGGTGAGCTGGTCTGTCTCAGGTCCGACGGTCGGCCGGATTTCGCCCAGCTGCGTCACCGTCTCGCCGGTTCAACCAGGCGAAGGCGTCCGGCGATGCTGCAAGCGTTCGATCTCCTTCACCTCGATGGCAAGTCGACTCGCGTCCTCCCGTACGTGGAGCGGCGATCCCTGCTCGAGGAACTCGCCCTCGACGGCCCTGCCTGGAGGACGCCGGCCAGCGTGGTGGTCGAACGCAGCGAGGATTTCGTCGCGCTGGTCGAGGAACTCGGGCTCGAGGGCGTCGTCGCCAAGCGCCTCAGTTCGACCTACCTCCCCGGGCGAAGATGCACAGCGTGGGTCAAGCGGAAGATCCGCCGTGAGGAGCGACTCGCTGTCACCGGCGTGCGCCGAAACCGAGACGGGCACGTGCACGCGATCTTCGTCGCACGCCATCAAACCGACGGCTCATTCACCGGTGCGGGCGCCATCGAACTCGGCCTTCACCGTGAGCTCGTCGAGCGTCTCGAAATCCGCCTCGCCGAACTGCCGGCGCGTCGGCGAGGTGTCGTCGTGTGGTATCCGGCCGAGGTGTCCGTAGTCGCACCGGTGCATGGACTGAACGACGGGCCGGTGCGCGACGCGATCCTGCGGCAGGTCATACACGTCTGAGATCGGTCACCCGCTGCCGTCCCCTGCTGGCAGGCAACCGCCTGGGAGCCCGCGCTAGGACGTAGCGTGTGCCGAGTGGATCTCACTTCCCTGGCGGTCGAGTTGCTCGACGTGCTACCGGCTAATCGCACGCTGGGACTAACGGTCGTCGAGGCTGTCGACGGTGTTGGGCGGGTCGTGTTGCCCGTGGCCGAAGGCACGCGCAATGTCATCGGAGCTTTGCACTCGAGCGGTGTCGCGGCGCTGGCGGATGCGGCGGCGCTCGCTGCGGCGCTCTCGGCGGCCCCCGACGAAGCCACGGCGCGTCGGTTGCAGCCGCTCGGCACCCAGGCCCGCCTCACGTTCCAGCGCCCGATCCGCGGAACCGCATCCGCTACCTGCCAGCTGGACCCCAGTTGCAGAGCCGCCCTCGCCCGTCTCTGGGACGGTCGAGACGAGCGGGCCCGCTTCACGACGCTCGCAACGATCGACGGCGACGAAGCACCACGTGCGGCGACGGGCGAGTTCGACTGGATAGTTCGGCTTGCGCCAGGCTAGAACGCCTGAGCCAAGGCGTCCGGCGAGCCGCCCACTCCGGACACGCCGTTTGGTCGGCAGTCACATCTCGGGCCGCTCCCACTCGTCGAGCGCCCGGCACAGCTCGACCAGGCGCCTGTGGGTGGCGAGCGCATGCAGCGTCTCGCGTCCCGCGGCCGGGCACGGTCCGGCGAGGGCGGAGGCCGCGCTCAGGACGAGGTGAGCCTCACGTGCGTCCGGTGCGGGCCGAACCTCGGCCACGTAACGGGCCGCCCACCTGACGGCCGCCGCCTCCGTCTGCGGAGCGCGCGCCCGGGCGAACACGAGCAGCACGAGCCGGGCGTCTGCGAGGGAGAGTCGCGGGAGCTCTGCGGCGGCGGCGACGACGATGTTCGGGTTCCCGGTCTTGATCGCCCTCGCGAATCTCGAGACGGCGTGACCCTGTGAGGTCATCGGCTGGACGGGCGGCGGCTCGGTCGCATCGCCCCATTCTGACGCACGAAGCGAACGTGTGTTCGCGTGCGGTTTCTGCGGCGGCGAGGGGAACCGCACTCTTACTCCCATGCACCCTGGCTACAACCCGATGCCTCGAGCGCGTCACCCCATGCGCGGCGGGCTGTGCCCTGCGCGGCGCCGACCTCAACCCCGAGCGCTGGCAGAAGCCGGGCTCCGTCCGGCAGCGGCTCGGATGCCCGCCGGTTTGCGCCGCGCTATCCGTGGCCGCGACGCGGTGCGGGTCCGGGGCCCGTTGTCGCCAGGAGCTCCTGTTCGGGCTGTGCGGCGGCCCGTCGGCGAAGAGCCCGGGAGTCCGTCGCTTAGGCTTCGTCCGATGCCCGAGTCCGACGAGCTCCTCACGGTCGCCGAGATCGCCGCCTTGCTCAAGCTGAACCAGCAGACGATCCGCAATGGATCGATAGCGGATACCTTCCGGCGATCCGCATCGGCCGCCGGGTGCGAGTCAAGCGATCCGACTTCGACGGGCTGCTCGAGGCGAGCTACACCGGCAGTAAGCAGCCGTCTGCCGGCGTCTGGGGCGGCGACGCGCCGGCGCCGGTCGCGCCTGGCGAGAGCGTGGAGCACGAGGCCCCGCCGCCCGACCCCGCAGGCGATGCCGGGGAAGCGTGAGCGTCTTCACTGACGCCGAGCTCCGCTACCTCACCGGCGGGCTCCAGCTCGGCCGGCTCGCGACGGTGGGTGCGGACGGCACCCCGCACGTGGTGCCGGTCGGGTGGATCTACAACGCGGCCCGGGATGCGATCGAGATCGGCGGCATCGAGCTCGAGGCATCGAAGAAGTTCCGCGACATCGCGCGCACCGGGAGAGCTGCGATCGTGATCGACGACCTCGAGAGCACGGATCCGTGGCGCCCACGAGGGGTCGAGGTCCGCGGGCGGGCCGAGGCGATCGCGCTGCCGACGCCGCTGATCCGGATCCATCGAGAGCGGATCGTCAGCTGGGGACTCGAAGCTGGCCGCAACGCACGCACCGTCACGAGCCGGCCGGCCGGCGGCGGCTGACCTCCGCCCGAATCGCCCTTATTGAGTCACGCTTGGGCAGCCGCCGCCATCGCAGCAGGACTCGATCTTCTGGCGGCAGTCGTGGCACCACCACGCCGAGCGCATCCAGAACATCCGGTGCGGCCGGCCGGTCAGCGGACAGATCATCGCCGGATTGTCACCGCCGGAACGGACGGGGCGCCGCTCCAAGCTCACTCGCAGCGGAGAGGCCCGGAGGCCCGCCCAATAATGGGCAGAACCTCCGGGCCCAGTGTTGCCGTCGCGGACTACACGCCGCCGAGCAGGTCGAACCCGCCGCCGTCACGCATCGTCACGAGCTCCATCACCCGCCCGTACGGGTCGCGGCAGGTAAACGACAGCGCGTGCCGGCCGAGCTCGCGCTCGTAGCCGAACTCCATCGGCTCGGGCACGAAGTTCACCGCGCGGTCGAGCAGGTAGGAGCAAGGGTCTCGCCCGTCGAACCAGGCCATCGCCTTCACCTGACCGAACGTCGGAATGTGCTCCAGCCTGCGATGGGCACGCGCCAACCGAACGATCGCGCACGCGGTTCGCACCAGGCCGTGACTCTCGACGCGTCCTTGCGAAGGCTGGGTGCGCATCAGAGCACCCCGCGCTCGGCGAGTAGCGCGCGGATCTCGGCGCGCTCCGCCTCGGCGTCCAGGTACGGCGACTCCGTCGCCGCCTGCTCGAGCAGGGCGCGTGCGAGACCCGACACGACTGCCGCATGCACCACGGCGGTCTGCCGCTCGGTCCGAGCGCGCCTCCCCGCCGACAGCACCTCGCGCGCGCGATCCCGCCCGACGTCCGGCACCGGCCAGACGACCTCGCGGTCGAGCAGGGACACGGGAAGCCCGTCAACACGGGCAATCAACTGGGGGACCATTTGGTACCCTCCTACGTGTGTGTTTGAGCCCCGTCCTTGCGGCGGGGCTCGGCTTTTGCCGCGACACCGTCACGGCACGGCGCTCCTTAACGACGAGCAGCCCGCAACCCGAAGAGCGAACGGGTCACGGGCCTTTCTGGGGGGAAGTCTTCGATCCGTCGAGGCGCGGCGAACACGCTCATGCTCGGCGGCTCAGCGCGGCGCGAGGCGTAGCGCTGAGCGGCGGAGGAGCAGGACGTCGACCAGCGCCCCACGAACCCGGGTTACTCGGGTTCCAGCGCACTCGCGATGAGTCCGCCTCGGGGCGGACTCATCGCGCTCACGGCTGCATCACGCCTCAGTCCGGTGGCGACTGCGGAAGGCGTCGAGCTGGCGATAGCGAACCCGCACCCGCAGGCCCGGGCGCACGCCGTCGCATCCGACGCGACCGAGCGTTGCGACCCGGCGGACAGGAGCTGCCACAGTCGGCCACGGGGTGCGTCGGGTCAACCCGGAATGTCGCGCACGGAGTCCCGCCGGACAACCCGCTCCAGCACTCGATCCAGTCCCGCTCATACCAAGGCAGAGCGACAGACACGAGACAGGTGCGGCCGACGGGATGAGCGAGAGGGCGACGCGATCAGCAAGAGCCACGGCAGCCACCAAGGCGCACAACACCGGTCCACGAGGGTGGGTTCTTTGAGGTGTTGAGGGCGCCTTCGTGCTCTCCAAGAGAACGTCTGGCTATGTCTGTCGTTCTCGGGCCCCGTCCATTGCGGGGAGGTCGCCGTAACACAGCGAGCCATCAATCGAGACACCGGACAGTAGCACCGTCAGCCGACACCTCAACCCGAAAACCCCATAAACAATGGCGATGACGCTCACCAACAGGTCCAGCTCGCAGACCACAACGAGCTACGACAACGCAACCGAATCGACGACCACGAGGCCGTCAAGGCTCGCAGCGAAGGCGCTCAAGCCCTGATCACGGAAGACGGTCAACCTGCCCAGGCGCCCGGTGACCCACCACGTCACGGAGAACCTACCCTAGTCACCGGGCCAAGCGGCCTCGTACTCTGGATTATGTCGGCGAAAAGTCCTGGAAACATGCATATTTGTCGGTCTGCAGGGTTCCGGGTTGCAGGTCACCAAATCCAAAGTGGCCGTGATCTCGGCCAGCTCCAGAAAATGTCTGCAAATGACCAGTTTTTGCCCCGTCACAGACGACGACCTAATCCAAACTACGGGCCACCTAATCCGAACTTGCTGCCACCTAATCTCGCCGCGTCGACAGTCGGTCCAGCACGGGCGGTAGCAGCCGGCCCACACTCGGCCTGACCTCCGGTGGATCTGTGGACCCAGCGGCACCGGCTTGCCCCGCGAGCGGTGCCGGCGCGCAATGCCACCTCGGCGGCGCGGCCCGAGATGGCTAACCACCGCGTAGATCTGAGCCTGGTCGGCGTTGTCGGGTACCCCGCGGTCAGCCCAGGCGACGCGTTGACAACTACCGCGCCCGTGGGTCACCAGCCGAAGGACATTCCAGCCGGTAGCTCTGTCCGCAATCAGTCGGAGGCCGAGACCGTCGCGACGCCCCCGTGGCCAATGTAGTACTCCGCCAGGAGATGCGTGGCCTGAGGCGAAACAGCTCTTGGCATGGTTCTGGCTAGCGCGCAGAACGGGATCCTCCGGGTGGAGTGAGGCGTCAGCACCCGAGGCGATCAGGAGGGCGATGCTGCTGCCGCCCCGCAAGCTCCCAGCTTGGCTCAACGGGGCTGCTGCTCAGGCTGAGCGGGAGGTCACTGCGACAGACACCGAGAACGGCACGGCGAAAAGATCAGCCGGGCCTCCCGAGGGCTCCGGCGGTCGACGAAGCACGATAACCAAGGTGGCCGGCGGTGCCAGCGGGATCGTGGACTCCGAGCTCGGGCCGTCGCGGCCGACATAGGTACGGCACGACTCGTGACCGACGGGTTGCGCTTCTGGCGAAATCCAGGAAAGCTGCGGTCGTCGGATGACGTCGGTGTCTTCCCTCGTACAGCCGCGTTGCAGGTCTCTCCCCGTTGGCGCCGACACCTGAGCATGCGCCGCTCAGGACGATGGCTTGCCGGGGGTGACGATCCCGATTTCGTAGGCGAGGACGACAGCTTGGACGCGATCTCGCAGGTCGAGCTTGGAGAGAACCCGGGCGACGTGTGTCTTGACCGTGGTGCCGGAGACCACGAGCTGGTCGGCGATTTCGGCGTTGGAGAGGCCGCGGGCGATGAGAGCGAAGACCTCTTGCTCGCGATCGGTGAGCTCGGCGAGCGCGGGAGTTGGGGTGGGTGCGCGGGGACGGTCGTTGAGAAATGACTCGATCAGGCGGCGGGTGACTGCCGGCGCCAACAGCGACTCGCCCTCGGCGACGACTCGTATGCCGGCGACGAGCTGCTCGGGAGGGACGTCCTTGAGCAGGAAGCCGCTGGCGCCTGCGTGGAGTGCGTCGTAGACGTACTCGTCGAGGTCAAAGGTGGTCAGGATGAGCACACGAGGGGAGCTGGCCGTGCCGGCGGCGATGGTCCTTCTCGTGGCTTCGAGCCCGTCCATCCGCGGCATCCGGATGTCCATCAGCACGACATCGGGGCGGCAGCGGCGGGCGGCCTCGACCGCCTCTTTGCCGTCTCTGGCCTCGGCCACGACGCAAAGGTCCGGTTCGGCCTCGAGGATCATGCGAAAGCCGGTGCGGACGAGCGCCTGGTCGTCGGCGATTACGATCGATGTGCTCATGAGGTCAGTGAGCCCTCGAGTGGTAGTCGGCAGCGGACCGCGAACTCGGCCGGTTTGGCGTCGAGCACGTCGAGCCTGCCGCCGTATAGAGCGACGCGCTCGGACACCGACCGGAGATCATCGCCGGGGTAGGGGAGCTCCCGATCCCCCCGGATCTCGAGCTCGAGTCGCTTCGGTTGGTAGCGGACAGTCGCGCTCGCGTGCCGGCACCGCGATGCCGCCGCCCGTTCGAGCGCGGTCTCGATCACGCGGTAGCTGACGAGATCGATGCCGGGCGTCAGCTCGATCGGCTGACCATCGGTGCGGAGGTCGCAGACGAGCCCGTCGATCTGCATTGCTCCGGTGAGCTCCGGGAGCTGGTCGAGGCCGGGTTGGGGCGTCAGCGCCCGGGGGTCGTCGTCCTTGCGCAGCAGCCCGAGCAAGCGGCGCATCTCGGCGAGCGCTTCCCGCCCGGTCTGTTCCACGTTCAGGATCGACTCGCGCGCGCGGTCGGGCTCGTCGTAGAGCAGTCGTCGCGCGCCGCCGGCCTGGACGACCATCACACTCACGTTGTGGGCGATGATGTCCTGCAGTTCGCGACCGATCGTGAGCCGTTCCTGGGCGACCGCGGCCCGCTCACGCTCGACCCGCTCGGTCGCAGCCTGCGCGGCGAGCGACGAGAACGCCTCGGCCTTGCGGTGGCGAGCGTTGACGAGCCGCCCGAGCACCCACGGCGCGGTGAATAGTGCCATCAGAGTCGCGAGGCCCGAAAGATTGCCGCCAGTCACGTCGGTGACGTACGTCGAGATCAGCTGGCCGGCCACCAGCAGCACGGCGGCGATCACGAACGCAAGGATGCTCCGTCGAGGCTCGAGCCAAGCTCCTGCGCCGTAGCTGCACAACATCAGCCCGAGCACGACGCTCTTGCTCGGCAGGTTGAACAGCTGACCGTAGAACGGGTCCTGGAGCAGGCAGATCCCCGAGGCCCACACCACAGCAGCCGCCGGCCAGCGGCGCCGGACGGCGATCGGCGCGGCGAGCAAGACCGCGAACACCGCCGTCGCCAGCCGGTCTGAAATGCCGACCCCGAGCGCCGCCTCGAGGATCAAGTCGATCGCCAGCGCGGCGGCGACAAGCGCATCCACCATCGCCGGGTCGATTCGGCCGCCCCACCAGCGCCGAGCAGCGACCTCGGGGCTCATGATGCTCCCGGCGCTCATGACTTGCCTCCGGCGATCAGCGGAATGCGCGTCTGGACGGTGAAGCCCCCGCCAGGCGCCGGTCCGGCGTGGACGGTTCCGCCGTGAAGCGCCGCCCGCTCGCACATTCCGGCGATCCCATGTCCCGACGAACCAGCAGCTGGCTCAGGGCGACGGCCGCCGTCATCACTAATTTCGAGCTCAAGCGCGTCCTCCCCCCAGCGGACGTTGACCTCGGCGCGCGTCGGCCCGGCGTGCTTGAGCGTGTTCGTCAGCGCCTCCTGGACCACGCGATACACGCACAGGCTGAGCCCCTGCGAGACTGCCACCGGCTCACCCTCGACCCGGATCGAGGTCTCGAGCCCCGCGGTCCGCGTGCTCGACACCAGCTCGGGCAGGTCATCGAGCCCAGGCTGCGGCGCCAGCGCGCGCAGATCCTCGCTGTCGCCGAGCACACCAAGCAGCCGCCGCATCTCCGCGAGCGCCTCGCGGCCCGCGCGCTCCACAGACCGCAGCGACACCTCAGCGCGCGCCGGTTCGCGGTCCATCACCGTCCGCGCACCAGCCGCCTGGATCACCATCACCGAAACGCTGTGCGCGATCACGTCATGGATCTCACGCGCGAGCCGCACCCGCTCGCTCAGCGCCGCCGTCCGCACATGCAGCTCGCGCTCGGCGTCGACACGCTCCGCCAGCTCGCGGGCGGCGCGCTCGCGCGCCGTCGAGAACCGGCGGGCCCGACCGACCAGCCAAGGCAGCCACGCAAACGCGACGAGGTTGAACAGGCCAGCCAGCAGGCTCCCCTTGAACGAAAGCATCGCGCCGATCGCGGTCACGAGCCCAAACCCCAGCCACGCACGACGCCCGTCCAGAAACGCGCCCGCGCCATAGAACAGCAGCAGCACACCGACCAACGCAAACGGCTTCCCCCCACCCTGCTGCATGGTCCCCAGCAACTTCCCGGCTATTACGGCCGCACACACCAGCGTGAGCGCCTGAAGTGTCCAGCGGCGACGGGTCGCCACGCCCACCGCGATCGAAGACCCGAGCACCACCACGGCCCAGCGGGCGTGCCCGCCAAGGGCAGTGAAAGATTTCAGCTCGAACCCGATTAGGACGATCACCGCGACCACGTAGTCGACCCGGACGGGATCGGAGCCGCGGATCCGCTCGAAGAGGTGCCCAGCAGGCGAGATCACAGCAGCAAGGTACCGCCGCACGACCCGCTTCACATCATCAATCGGGACGATCTCGCCGTCGTCCTCCAGGACGACTCCCGAGCTCGGGTCGATCATGCAAATCGTCCCGCAGGACGACGGACGATCGTTACTCCGGCCGACGACACGGCCGACGATCGCAGCAAGGCTTAGGGAGCCAATCAACCACCGGCTCGTGCGGGCCACAACAGGAGAGTGCAGACATGCGTAAAAGAATCCTCGGACCGGTCACCGTCGTGGCGGCCGCCGCGATCACGATCGCGACCACCGCGGGTGCGACAGCACCCAAGGTAACCGAGACGTTCTCGATGATCACCTCGAGCGTCCCGACCGGCAGCGTGATCGCGACAGGAGACTTCACCGCCGGCGGAACGTTCACCGCCGACGGGCGCGTTCAGAAGGTGCGGTTCCCAGACGGAACGTTTGAACTTGTCCAGCAGCACAAGCCCCGCCACAAGAACGGGCACTTGAACGCAGCCACCTGCCTCTACACCCAGACCGGCCACGGCAGCTATGCACTCGCTGACGGGACCGGCGCCTACAAGGGGATCAGCGGAACGGGGACGGACAGCTACGTCCTGCGCCAGGTCCTCGCGCGCGTCAAAGGCGTCTGCGCGGCGCCGAACACCAACGTGGTCGCGCTCCAGTTCATCGAGACCGCGAGCGGACCGGCATCCCTCACCTAACGCCAACGCCGCCATCGGCCCCAAACAGCCGGCT
>Ga0335078_10001874_pt1 | contig 31835 bp, 20 predicted proteins | sample Lox_Sample_32_FD_206711 | JGI IMG/M metagenome (GOLD analysis project Ga0335078, IMG submission 206711) | Soil microbial communities from Loxahatchee National Wildlife Refuge, Florida, United States - Lox_Sample_3.2 | ecosystem: Environmental > Terrestrial > Soil > Wetlands | place: USA... | reverse complement strand
GCACCCGTCGGCGAGAAGGCACTCAAGCGCGAGGCCTTGACAGCAATCCCTCTCCAGACCGCGCTTTGGTCCGAGACGCGAGTACCCCGCGAACGCAAGGATTCCGTAACGTGCGCGGCGCGCTCCGCTCGTCCGTGTGAATACATGATGTGATCAGCTTGTTGTAGTTCCTCGGTGGACATTTTCCAGCGGCCTGCTTCCACGCACGAGACCGGAACAACGATGCTCTGTTTGGCGGGCGCCAGGATCGTAAGATTTAACACGCGGTTCTGTTTCGCGCCGACCAGTTCCTCACCATCCAGGATGAGGATAGGGAGATCTTCCTGGTTGTCGAGGCGCAGTTCTGGAATCGAAGCCTGTGATGGCAGCTCCGTAATCCTGACCTTTCCATGAGCGATGCCGTCTTCCAGGAGCAGATAATCCAGGCAAACGAAGTTTGATTTGGGACGGAACAGCGGGACAACGGCTAGATTCCCAAAGCTCCGAGGCTCGCCGGCAACGATGCTGGACAGCTCTTCTTGTAAAGTGTGCATGAGGCCTTCCCTTTGCGATCGATCATGCGTGGATCACAAAGGCATTCCCGATGCCAAATCCGGTGTGCGCAAAATCAATGAGTTATGGGCAGGAAGGGCATGGCAACGACAACTACGGTTTACTGTGCGTCAATCTTCGTTGTCACACGACTCGCGAGAAACTTGCTTACTGCCTGTTTGGAGACGCCCAGGCGCTCGGCGGCTTCGGTTTGATTGCCATTGCAGGCCTCCAAAGCCTTGATAAACAGAACTTCGCGAACTTCGGTGAGGAAGTCTTCAATTTTAAACCCCGCAAAGGGCTCCGGGAGTCTGGCAGAGAGCGCATTGTCGTGCTGATTCTCGTTGATGATCAGGTCCTCTGGCTGAATCACGTCGCTACGGGCGTAGAGAACGGATCGCTCTAACACGTTGGATAGTTGGCGTACGTTTCCGGGCCAATGGTACTGCTCCAGACGCAGTAGAGCTCCTGTTGTGAGCTGTCGAGGCCTGAGCCTGCGGAGATTGATCTGCCGGAGAAGGGCCAGAGCCAAATCCGCAATTTCCCCTCGACGTTCGCGTAGAGCAGGCAGTTGAACCTGCACCACCTCAAGGCGAAAGTAGAGATCCTCCCGGAATCGTCCCGCTGCTACTTCTCTCTGAAGATCACGATTGGTCGCAGCAATGATGCGCACGTTTACTTTTCGAGGAGCGGTGGTACCCAGGCGCTGAACCACACTGTCTTGGATCACGCGCAAAAGCTTGGCTTGGATGTCCAGGGGCAGTTCGGCGATTTCGTCTAGAAACAGGGTGCTGCGGTCAGCACTTTCGAACATGCCCTTATGTTCGCCCGTGGCACCAGAGAACGCTCCCTTGGCATGACCAAAGAGATAATCTTCAGCCAGTGTGTCGGGAATGGACGCGCAATTCACGGTGACAAGCTCGCTGGAGGCTCTGGAGCTCATTCGATGGATCAGATGGGCGAATCGTTCCTTTCCCGTGCCGGTTTCTCCCTGAAGTAGAACCGGGAGATCACTCGCGGCGGCGATAGCTGCGCGTTCTGCGGCATGACGTAGGTTGGCCGAACCAACATGAATTCCTAATTCTTGCAAGGCATCATCTAGCCCAGGAACCTCCATATCCCTACATTCGGATTTCGTCATGTCGCCCGGTACTTTCGAAAGCGATGATGCTTCCTCGGAAGCACTGAAGAAAGTGAACTCGTCAAACTCTCCCGTTCCACCTGTGAAGTCCGGCTTTCTCGCACGGGGGGGCGTCTGGGGGTTTTTCGCCAGCGGGACGGTTGGCCTCGGAGAACGCGCTCCTGGAATTCGTTCCTCACTTAGGACGACGGTGTGTTCCTGGGGGAGAAATCCGTGGGTGCGGAAATATTCGGCAGGCATGGCCAAATTACGAATGACTCTCCAGTCGCTCGCGCTGACCGCAATTTCCTTGACATTAGCCCCTCCGAAGAGTTGTTCAGCTGGTGTTCCAACTTGCAAAAGCTTTGCGGGGAGCATTCCCAGACTCGTCAGGAGAAACCAGGCCCCTCTCATCTCTGCAGTACCACTGGAGATACAGATGTAAGCCTGAATGGAATGATTCAGCAGTCGCGTGTGTAGGTTCGCTAGCCGAACCCGCTCCGTCAGAAGGCTAACTATCATCGAATAGTTCTTTGGGTCGGCCAGAGCCAACTCCATTTTCTTGACCACGCGAGTTCGTGGGTATCGACGCTTCACCTCATCGGCTGTAGCCAAGGCATTGGCACGCGTGTGAGGGGTGCAGAAGAGAAAAAGAGAATCGAACTCTCGCGTGCTCATGATCGAAAGGATCGGTCCAGTCAGTTCCTCACCGGCAACCGGGCCGACGGCGAACGGATCCTTCGGATCGACGAAACTCAGAAGATAGTTGACCTTTCTTTGAGGGGTAGGTTCCGGTTCTATGACCTCCTCGGGTTGGGACTCCCTGAGGAGCATTTTCCGTTCCTGGGTGGCCTTGGATTCCGCGAGCGCCCGCCTGTTTTTCCATCGCTGAAAGAGATTCTTCGGCATGATGCTTTTGCCCCCCGTCCGTGCCGCGCATTATACCTGTAGTCGGCGTAAAGATTAATCCCCGGCCCTGTTCGCGTATTGCCCGGAAATCGATCGAAAGAACCTGATATCTTTAAAAATATTGCTCCATCGCGACCGGTTGGACGACAGCGGCTAGTCGGGACTTGGCTTCTGTTTATGGATTGTCACTGTCGAAAACTGACTTGGTAGTGCTGAGTGGGTGCCAGTCTGAGAGCGGTAAAAGAACTCGCGGCGACGACATAATTAGGCAGAGCCGCGCTTTCCTCCACGCCGTCTCACTTTCGGTCATATCTAGCCTTTGGAGCGTTGAGGACGAGGCAACAATGCTGTTCATGACCGCCTTCTATACAAGAATCATCCAGGGGCCTCCTAAAGCAGATGCTCTTCGGGGCGCGCAGGATGAAGTCCGACAGAAGTAAGCGTCAGTGACTTCCTCGTTTCGGTTTTTCCATAATGACAGTTCTTGGCACACGTCGGAACCCAAGTCATGAATGGGAACTCAATTTTGGATATCACTAGCGCAGCATTCCTAAGCACTCGCGAAAGTATCAATCTTTCACCAAACATGCTTCATTGCCCCCATCAAAAGCAAATGCAAAACCCTCACGTTTGCAACTCGTTCTGTTGCAACTCTTACGGCAAAGTGTTTCGCGACGCGGTCAAAACTTACAAAGTATTCGTCAGCTTGGAACCCCGCAATCTCCCGCCAGAGGATCGTCTTCGGAACTAGCCATTTTTGGATAATTATGCCGAGCGAGGGTGTAACACGAATCGAGCCAAAGGACAATTCAGTTCCGCTGTTAAACTCCTCCACAGCTCTGCCGTAAAGACGGTCGAACGTCTTTTGAGACGCCGCCTCGTAGAGCATGCTCGCATTTTGAATGTTTCCCCCGAATGAAACCTTCCTTTGTTCTCTTGTGACCAGTTTGAGCCTCTCAAGCTTCCCTAGTGGTATCCAGTGTGCCTGTAGGTCTGCCGCGCCGTAATAAATCCACTCAATCTCCTCCCAGCGGACCTCGCCATATCCGAATATACTTCGGTAGGAAATTCCGCCGTCATGCAACCAAGCACGTGAGGCGAGAGAGCCCACAATAGTCACCCCAAAACCCACGGTGAGGGCATTAAAGACTATCCACGCAGTGCGGTCCCGGATTTCGTGTGCCACGGCGTATGCCAGGCCAGAAAACAGAAACCCGATCACCAATAGAACGACCAGAATCCGCAGGTTGGGGCCAAAGGTCTGTCTCGAAGGGCCGAGGGTGCTATGACTCATGGCGCGATAAAACCTCCGGGAGTCGGTCATGGTGCCTCAGAGCTAGACAAGGTCTCGAGGAAATCTGCTTCACAGGGATTGTCCTCTTTTGACATCGAATGCTCCATATAGCATAAACGGTTATAGATCCAAACAATTTAGAAGCGACAAACAGCGACAGCGTGTGAGAGAAATTCGTGTCGTGCCTTGTCGCTTGATAGAAAGGTCTCCCGCCCGTAGTGTGCGTGGAGAAGTGGCGGAAAGCCTGCTTCCTAATCAAAGCAACCCAAGAGGCTGACATCCTGCGACGCTTCACAAGTACCTTCTCCTGGTAGAACCCAATCTCAAAGGAGGGCGAAAAGAAACGACATCCGGTTCATGTCGTCGTTTGCCGCTTGTGTCTGACGGGGGCGACTGATTATGGTTGCCAAGAACTTGCCGGGATTGCTGAAAATCCAAGTGGAGGGGTGACAGGTGAATCGAATCTTTAGAAATGCAATCTCAACCTTAGGACTGTTGCTAACTCTATGGATAGCCGCGCTTCTTGCGGCCTGCGGAGGCAGTGGAACACCTGAACCTCCGTCAAAAACTCTGAGCTCCATTCAGGTAACACCTACCTCTATGTCCATTTCTGTTGGAAGCTCCCTCCAATTTACCGCCACAGGATCATACAGTGACGGCAGCACGGGTGACGTAAGCTCGGCAGTCACCTGGAGTTCCTCTGATATCACGGAAGCGTCAATCAATAGTGCCGGCAAGGTCATTGCCGTGTCTATCGGACGGCCAAAGATTACAGCCACGTCGGGGGCTGTAAGCGGCTCCACTCAACTCATTATAGTGAGTGCAGAGGCAAACAACATCCCCCGATTTGCGTTCGTCGCTAATATGGTTGACGGGACTTTGTCGGCCTTCACCGTGAACCCTGGAACGGGGCAGTTGCGCCATAACGGCTACCAGTTGGTTGGTAGTTTTCCTGGAGCGGTCGTGGTTGAACCCCGAGGCAAATATGTTTACGCCGCAAATTCAAACTCGAGTTCGATCTCGGCATTCTCGACCGATCCATCCGGACACCTGTCTGTACTTCCTGGTTCTCCGTTTACCGATGATTCCAATCCGCTCGCGCTGGTTGTCGACCCTACGGGTTCCTTTCTGTATTCCGCAAATTCGGGCAGCAGCACAGTTGTGGCCTATTCCATCAGTGCCTCTACGGGAGCGCTGACTCCGATTCCCGGCTCCCCTATTGCGGTCGGAGCAGGACCTAGTGCCCTAGCATTAGAGCCCTTGGGCAAATTTCTATTTGTGGCAAACCAAGCTGCGAACAGTATCTCTGCGTTCGCCATCGCGGGAGACACTGGCGCGCTAACGCCGGTCTCTGGGTCGCCTTTCATTGGAGGGACCGGACCGTCTGCAGTGGCCGTGGATCCCACAGGGCAATTTTTGCTCGCTGCGAACTCTGGTTCGGCGGATGTTTCAGTGTTCTCCGTGAACCCCAGCACGGGAATTCTAACCGCAGTAACAGGTTCACCCTTCGCGACGGGTGGAGGCAAAGAGATTTCGGGGATCACGGTGTCGCCGGATGGAAAAACTGTGTACGTGTCCAACTTCGGCTCCAGCAACATTTCCGTATTGGCGCTGGGCAATACAGGTACCCTTACGTCCGTTGCTGGATCTCCTTTCGCGGTAGATGCCGATCCTCGTGCTTTGCAGATCGATCCATCAGGACACTTTGCATACGTTCCGATTCTGACCGCGTGCGAAATCGAAGTCTTCTCAATTGCGGCCGACGGGTCGCTCTCCGTTGCCAATCGCATTCGCGCGCGCCAGCAGGCAGCCGCGATCGCTTTCAGTTCCGGGGCATCAGCGGTCATGTACACACCGAAGTTTTTATATGCCACAAATTTACAGAGCAACAATCTTTCGGGGTTTTTAGTCGACGACGCTAGCGGGACTCTTAGCCCAATTCCCGGGGCTCCGTTTGCAACCGGCGGTGGTCCGTTCGGAGTAGCAACGGATCCCAGAGGAACATTCATCTATGTCTCTAATGGCGTGAACTCCAATACGAATCAGTATGAGAAGTCCATCTCAGGGTTTGTAGTTAATTCAGATGGGAGCCTGACTGCGATACAAGGATCACCTTTTCCAGCTGGCGCGGGGGGAGCAGGTCTTACGGTAGATCCCTCGGGCCGATTTCTATATGCAACCAACTACAACGACTTCACACTTTCGGCGTACAGTATCGATCCAGATAGTGGAATTCTGACGGCCTTACCTGGTTCACCTTATCCAACGGGCCGAGAGCCGGTGACGGTTACCGTCGATCCAGCAGGCCGATTTCTTTATGTCGGAAATCAAAACAATACCTGTGACAGTCCGCCGTCTCCGAGTTGTCCAATTTCGGCATTCCAAATAAATCCCGTGGATGGAACTCTGACCAGCATTACAGGACCAACTGAGGGGGGCATAGAACCGAGTGGCCTAGCTATCGATCCAACAGGTCAGTTCTTGTATCTTTCAAATCAATCTCTCGCTGCCGTATCCCAATATTCGATTGACGCGATTGATGGGACCTTGAAATTTGTAGGATATTCTCCAATGCCTGTTTTGGGAGGCTACTCGGTGGCATCAGTCGTCGACCCTTCCGGAAAATATGTGATCTCCGATTTCGGCGAGAGTTTATATTCGTTCGCGATTGACCCCGCGTCTGGAGCGCTTCCTACGACCCCTTCAAATTCCGTAGTAACAGGCGCCCCGGCTTTGTTCTACATGGGCATCGATCCTTCCGGGCACTATGTCTATATCGCGGATCAAGGGGCATCACCGACGTTCCAAGGAAAAATCTGGGCATTTTCCTTTAATGCCGCGACAGGTGCGTTGACTCCGGTGAGTTCTTCGCCATTCGCCGCTGGAACGGCCGCCATTTCCGTCACCGTCACGGGGGAGATCCACTGAAACTTAATTGGTTGAGTAGGTAGGTTATGCCGATGCTGTGTTAGCCGGAGACCACCATTGGCGCTAACAGTCACAAACTAGCCCCACTAGAAACACAATGCAGCGTATAAAACCAGCTCTGCGCCGATGGAATCAATGCTTAAGGATCGGCATTGGCCCGCTGATGAGCATGCTCATGATTGGTGCTTTGGGTGCGCAAGAACCGGCCCAAAGTGCGAGACTCAATAGAATTCATACGTGGAGCCTAAAGCATTCTGACAAAGAACTTCACTTGGAGCCGAACGCTCTTGTCTTCGCCAAAAAGACATCTGTGTTTTCCTATGGCGGCTCAACAGATGGGACTCCGCCGCTAGACAATGCTCTTCCCGACGAGATCCCGATCTCATCGATCCTCGCCATAGTGGAGGAGGTCGTGACACATAAACCTGCTGAAGAAGCGCGAAATCGCACACTGAAAAGGCTCGATCCGGAAATCATGTTAGCCGAGATCGGCGGTGCAGGAGAGGGTGCACTTGGCGCTCCTGCATATCCCATCATGCTGCTCACCCAGGCAGGAGCCTTGCAAGTATTTCATGGTGTTCGGACCAAATTGTATTCGGTGCGACTTGTTTGGATGGAAAACGGAATACTTCGCAACACAACTCTCGCCTTGTCTCCAAAAGGTGCCGATTCGTTTTCCCAGCAATTGGCAGCAGTCATGCACAAACAGACGATAATCGTCAGGTTTGATAGCGAGGCGGGTGACAAGGATGCATACAACCTAGTAGTCCGTTTCAGCGAGCCCACCGCAATTGGCAACATCACAGTATGGGGAGGAATCTACGATTTGCTACTTCTGAAGGGCTCAACCGGAGAACACCTAGTCTACTTCTTCAGCAAAGGCACAGAAATGCCCGAAGACGCTTTGATTGCAGTGCCCGCGGAATCTTTGCCTTCGGGCAGTCACAATCAATGGAAGATTGAATTCGGATCGGAGCCCGGTGGCAGCCGTTGCGTACTGGTGATTGCCACCGATCAGGAGCAACTCCAATTGCCGTCATGTTCAAAGACTGTGGTCCTTCATTGATGGCGATGCGAAGTGTCTAAGTTTAAGCGGGAGTCAGAGCAATGGACGAGACTGTTGAAGCAGGGATGAGTACCTCGAATTTGCTAAGCACAACCTGGCGGCTATGGTATTCGCGCGCCGGCATGTTTTTCTTGATTATGGGAATCCCCATAGCCGCACTGGGGATATTGTCCGTCATCGTCGTATATGTGATCAGTCCCCACGCTCAGGTTATGCCACTGCGAGAAGTGTACGAAAAGATGGGCATACTGCAGAAACTCAGCGTCGTCGTAGTTTTTCTAGCAAGTTTTGGGATGCAATACCACGCCTTGGCAGCTTCGGCGTTTGCCACGCAAGAGATTTGGCAAGGACGAAGCGTCAGCATGTGGCAAGCAATTCGCTCGGTTCGCCGCAAACAGTTGCGACTGTTCTGGATGGTGATGCTGGTCTGCATGATCACCGGCCCACTTGGATTGGTTGCATTCCCGTTCCTTGCGTTTGCTACTGCACCAGGATTTCCCGTGGCGATATTAGAAAATAGGCCCGCGCTTGCGGCCATCAAACGGGGCAATTCACTCGGCAAAGGCCGTCAAGGCAGAATCGCGGTATTAGTCGCTCTTTGGTTAGGCCTGGGCGGAGCGGCAGTGGTCGGCTTGGTTTCGATCCTATCGTTGATTGAAACGCTCTACGGGCGGCCATGGTTCCTCCGACCACTACCGCTGGTCGGGCTTTGGTTCATTATGCTCATCCCGCAGTTGTATATGATCGCGCTCACGCTGAACTATCTGGACCAACGCAAGTATAAGTCGGGAATGGGTTCAGCGAGTTCCAACTCTGTGGAAGGTTAATCGGCTTGTGCAATTCGCGAACACGGCTTTTCACTTCGCTCTGTAGGAGGGACTTTTTGCGTTATTTCCGTCTGCTATACCTGCCATTTCTACTTGCTCTATTCTTTGCGACATTCGTGGTCTCCCAGGATGAACCTTCCCAAAAATCGCAGGAGATTGGGAATCTCTTGAGATCAGAAGAATTCGCAAAAGCGGAGACGATGGCCCGTCAATGCCTCCTTCAATCACCCGATGATATTAATTTCCTGAGCCAATTAGAGATGTCGCTGAATGGACAACAAAAGTACGAAGAAGCAGATCAGGTAGCCGCCCGAGTTCGCCAAATATGGAAGAGCAAGTACAAAGAGGAATGGATTGCAAAAGGTTCTCCAGTCGCCGAGTCATCCTGGGCGAGAGTTATCACTAGTTCGAAAAACTACTATGTGATTGGCACGGAGTATTTCATGCCTCACCGTCTGGGTGGAGATCCAACCGGCAATGACAAAGAGTTTGCGTTGATAGCTAGCTACAAGATAATTGCGACCCCAAAGCGGGAAAATGGCAGTTCAAGAATTTTCATGCTGGATAAGACAGCCTCTGAGAATAACTACTTTCTCGAAGAGTTTTCGGGCAAAGCGATCGTCATGGTTGCGGCATATGGCAGACGAGAACCTGACATTCGTGTTTTGGCAAAAACGGTGGTGGATTATCTCGACGGAAGCAGTTCGGATCATTGACTTTGCTTGAGCGGCCGTAATGTACTCCCCAGAGTCTTGTTCACTTTTCGATTTTGTCGCCCCACTGAAACCGCCATGTGATCTGTGTGATTTCAAAGGCGTTGCCCGAAATCGAGAGTCTCCACATAGGTAGCCAATGGCACCATTATCCGATCTAATCGCTTGGGCCATCACGATCGTTGCCGATATTTTTGTTGTGCATCTCTTCTTGGTTCGGTGGCGATTCCGTAGGTTCCTGTTCCTTAATTTCTTTTTTCTGTTCTCGGTAGTAATCGAAGTAATACTATGTGCCTCGTTTTTGCGTTTCGGATTAGCCAGCATCTGGTACAGCTATTTCCATTTCTTTAGCGAGGCCCTACTGACGGTTTTGCTGTTTCTCAGCATATGCGAATTGATTATGCATCTCGTTAAGACCAGTATTCTGCGCGGAAAACTTATGTACAGGCTCCCAGGTGCGGTTGTTGCTTCGGTATTGCTCAGTGTCTCGGTTCCTGCGTTCTGGGACTCGCACACGGCAATCGGATTTTTGTCCGAGTTTTCGCAAAGCATGTTTTATGTTTGCTGCTCCGCAATTGTTCTGCTTTGGGTGTGGAAGTTACCCAATGATTTCGAGGATCGAATTGCAGCCCAATTCGTTAACGTACTTGGAGTCTATTTTTCGCTATCCTTACTTATCCATGGAGTGGATCAATTGACTCCGCACGTCGCTGACCTCAATAGTCTGCATTTCATGATTGGCGCGTGGCTGCCGCTTGGATGTGGCTTTGCCATTGTTTCCCATCGTCAGGCCAAGAACACTAGGTACTGAGATCACAGTGGTTCTATTGAAGGTCGAACCTGCATTGAATTCACAGCCTCGGTTAACGCCTTTAGCGGACCTGGCCAAGCCATTCCGAAGTGTGCTTCGTCCTGCTTCACCTGATGTCAAGGGGTTAGCGGCGGAACGCTAGTCTGAGTGCAGCTTTCAGAGCGACGGATCGTGAGGCGGCGGGGGAGAAGGATTTATCAGATTATCGGCAAGCGCGATATCGCGAACGAATACAGCGTAAAAGAGTGCGTTGATCGCTCCAATGGCAGAAAGGCAAACTACCAAGCCGTGGGCAGTGAGTGAACCAGCCCACCACAAGGCAAGAACCACCGATATAAGAATTATGGCGGAGAAAAGAGTCAGCAATATAAGGCGCATAAACACGGAGGCATAACTTCGACCGATCCAAAGAAAATAGAACGCCGAAGTAATCAGAATCCACATCACCTCTTTGTACAACGATGAGGGAACTGCCGGAACTTTCTTCAGCAGCCAGCCTGCAAATATAAAGGCACTTAGACCACTGGCCAAACCGAGAAGAGCAAGGGGCAAGGCCGCAACCAGACTGCTGGTCTTAGCCCGGCGCAATTGCAGGAAAAGCTCCTGCCAGAGATTCGAAAGAGCAACGACACCGAAGCCAGCGGTGGCGACTGCCAGGGCCCCGCAGAGACCCATGAGCATGCCTACCAGGATCGCCAAGCCTTCACTAGTGGCATCGGCAGCGCCTGCTAGCAAGAAGACAATGACCGAGAAAGCGATCCCGAACCGGAGAAAACGCACTTCCGGCGATACTGCGGGTCCGCGTTGCGGGACCCCGGCAAATTGTGTTGTTACCGGTTTACGTTCCATTAGCGTGGTCCGAGCTTTTGCGTAATAGAGAAAGACGGCCGTCAATCCCAGCAGTGCACAAGCCGTGCCGCGAGGGAAGGCTCCGCTATGGAAAAGGCTATTGACTATTGGAGGACTCCTCGAACGGAATTTATGAAAAAATCCGATCAGAGGTCAAGGTATTTAGTGGTGCCAGACCACGTCCTGACCATAGTCGCCCCCTTGAACAGACTCTTCAGAATGTGACAGCTCCAGGTCGTGTCTAGCACACCATCTCTGAAATTCCTTCAGATACCTTTCGATGATTGCTGTGCGGTCCAAATAGGGAACGTTCTAATTCGTGAATTGAGGAGCACACTCGCAGCGCTAGTTGAAACGCCCAATTTCTGAATAATCTGAACGTGCAAGTCAAGTCAGGAGCACTTGGTCTAGAAGAGCTGAACACAGCGTGGGCCAATTCAGCTTTTGAACGCCCGCATGTTCGACCTGAAGCCTCACGGATTACATGATTTTTACAGGGCCCAGATCGTCCTTCATCGTCTGAAATGCAGGCGTGTTTTTCTTCGCTCCGTCCCAGCGGCCTTCTGGATATTCGCGCATTAGTTGTACGGTCAGGAAACTCCCCCGGATCACGCTCGAGTCGTGGTTCGACCACAGCTTGCTCGCGGAACGGTCGCCGTAGCGATTGATGATGATACGCGAGAAGTTTGGCGCCTCCCGCGGATCGTACCCGTGTTCGATCACGTTCTGCAATCCCAGCCGGTCCGCCTGATTCTCAAGGTCCCGCTGGTGACCGTTCACCACGGACGCAATTCCGATTTGTGCCATGAAGACGCCGGCGTTTCCGATGAACGCGCCCGCGGCGACTCCCGCGATCGTCAGTCCGACACGGGACGCGCGGGTCTCTTCGACTTCACGCCGGTAGTGGACTTGCAGTACATGGGCCATCTCATGGCTCAATACGAACGCGAGTTGCGCTTCATTCTCTAGCGCACCCAGTAAACCGGTATTGATCAGCAGGGTTCCGTCCGGCAGCGACGCGGCATTGATTTCCGGATCTTCCACCACAAAAAAGCGAAATTCAATGGGCCGCCTCGTCCCTTTCGCTCCTGCTGGAATCAATGAATCGCCCAGGTGAGAAACATATTCTTGAACACTTCGCTCGGCCAAGAGCTTCATTCGCCCCTGGACCTTGTCCCCCTGGCGAAATTCGAGAACCTCAATTCCCGTCTGGGCGTCCTTTGCCCGGACGACTTCCAGGTTGTGTGGCAGTTTGTAGTCGTCGCTGGGAGCTGGCGGGCCTAGCTCCAGTTCTTCGACCTGGATTCGCCCGTCATTGCGCCGTGTACCCACATACTTCGCGTGAAATCCGGCGAGAGGTGTATGTTGCCCTGATGTCTTAGTAGCCAGTCCTTCTCCCTCCTTGGCCGGGTTCCAAGCGAGTTTTGTCGTGTTGTCCACATTCAGCCAGTAGCCATCCAGCTTCAGCTCACTCGTTTCATTGATACCACTATTTGTGGCGTCCGTCGGCTCTTCCTGCAGGTATGCTGAGCCGTGAATTTTCTTGTCATCCTCTCTATTCTCAACAATGAGCTTCTCCGCAAAAAATCGATGTTTGTCCAGCCACTGCCCTTCCGCTTCCACCAACATTCCGAAAGACAGTTCCTCTGGATCGAAGGGATGCTCGCCAGCGGCATCCTTACTTAGGACGCGGCTAGTAGCAGTAAGCTCAATTCGGTCGTCCAGAATCAGCAGGGTGTTCGTATCGGCTCGCCCGGTCACGTAGCCGCGAAACTTCGTCTTTGTTACTGCAGCTGTTTGTGTAACAGCCAAACAGGCCAAACACAACGCTGCCGTGAATCCGCCCACTGCAGCACGCTGCAGAATGGTCTTCAACATGAGAAACGCTCTCCAACTCCTCAAGAGGGCTTAGTTCCCTCGGCCAGCGCCTTTTTCATTTCCTTCACCATCTGGTGCGCCGCTTCTTTCGCCATGATTTTTTCGTTCCACCTCGGATCAATCTTCACGAGTACGTGCAACACGCACAGATTTTGCTTGTCACTTCGCCTCACCACGTCAGCATCCATCTTCAGGCTCTGCCTACCTATTCCGATAAGGGCGCTTGTCACCACGTTTCCTTTCTTGTATTCGGTTATTGTTCCGTTGATCACGAGCGATTTCGTCGCGTCCGCATCATCCACCACTTCCCCTTCTCCGACCACTTCATTAACCAGCTTGGATTTGGTCAGTTCGCTCCGCAGCTCAGCATAAAAATAGTCCGCAAAAGCGGGGGTCAGCTCCACTCCTTCTGCGGTAGTGAAATGTTTGGCTTCCGCTGTCTTATACTGCGGCGTTTCATCTTTGGGGTTCGCCAGCGTCGTCATCGCGAATGTCCCCGCAACCATCATCAAAATCAAGATACGCATTGAATCTCCTCTCCTGCTCTTCTCTGGTTTGTTCAGACTCTTGAAAATGCGGAATCCTTTACCTCGATGGTGGCTTCGGTGTTTCGGTGGCGCTCGGGACCTCCACGGGTACCGCTTCCGTTCCCTTCCACAATGCTGTTACCGCCTCTTTTAGTTCTGTCCCCCGCAAGAAGTTCCGTGCCGCATCCCGCAGTGCTTCTTCAATATCCTCTTCCACGTTTTTTTGCATGTTCTTCTTTCGGACAGCGCCCTTCGCGATTGAGGTTCCCACCGCTTTCACTTCCTGCGATTCTCCGGTCTTCGTATTTTTCACCATCGTCGAAAATTCAACTTTGCCGAAAAAATCAAGTCCCGATCCTTCTGCCAAACCGAAGTGAAACAGGTACACGCGCAACACCAGGTCCGCCGATCCCGAGTCAGGGGCCAATAAGCCCGCCGCTTTCAGCGACTGCTCGATCGCCTCCTTCACAATCACTGTCGGCTGTTTGTCCAGAAAGACACCACCTCGCTCTTTCATAACCATCATCGGCTGCGGATTTCCCGACCGATCGGTAACATCCGCAATCCAGAATTTGGGCGGATGCTGGAACTTTTGAGGTGGAACCGGCTCTCCGAGCTGGATGCTGATCGTGTTTTCAGGCTTCGGCTTCGGTTCGTCTGCATTCGCTTGGAGGTGTGCCATCCATACCAGTCCGGCCGCCACTAGAATCGTAGTTGTAAGACGCAAGCTGTCACGAAGGGTCATAGGAATCTCCGGTGGCATCGGTTCAGCCGGTGGTTCGCCCCGCCGAGCCTTCTGGCTCCTTCCGGCTAGTAGTGTTATGCGTAGAAGCTACGCCCCTCCCTGATCACTCTCAATAAGTAAGCGCCGCTGCTGTGTTCAAGTGGAAATGAGCAAATACGCGGGCTGGGGTGAGGTCGATTCGTTAATTATTGGCAATACGAAACGCTTCATGGCTTCTCTTTTTTCAGCCAAAATTTGCGCCGTGCAGGGACACACTAACGATTGCGAAGTCCCGCTTCAAGCGACAAAGGACGACAATGGGGCCGCGCGCTTAGTCGTCAACTCGATAAGCTGTTATTCTCCACGTGCTTAGCAGCAAAATTCCTTCGCAAGACCGCGACAAATAACGACATCTCAGCCCACTAGTCGATTGGCGTTCCTTGTCGCTTGAGCTGTTCCGTTGAGGCCTCGTACTGTCTACCAGAGCACGGAGGAGTGCTGATCATGAACCTCCAGTTCTGGGGAATGTCACTCAAAGGTGTCGCAATGGCGATTGGCTTTTCGATCTTTGTTGCCGAACTGGCGGGCTATGTCCTGCACCGGGTAATGCACGGTGAACGCTTTCCTGCCCTCAGCAAGGCGCACATGATCCACCACATTGAACTCTACGCCCCCGACCAGTCCATGCGGTCGGAAGCATATAAGGATGCTACAGAAGGGCGCGCCTCTGTTGGAAACATAGGGATGGAGTGGGTCGTCCCTTCTGCACTAATTCTGGGAGTTTGTTGGGTATCCATGTGTAGTCTACATGTGACTTGGAAATACCAGCTGTTGGTGATGGTGATTCTGCTGGGCTGGCCCATCTTCATGTTTAGCTACCTGCATGACCGGATGCATATAAGTAATTTTTGGATGGTACGGGTACCCGTGGTAAGAGTCTGGTTTACCAGGGCACGCCGTTTGCACGACATTCATCACCGCGCTCTGAATGACGACGGACGGATGGATAGTAACTTTGGAATCGGATTCTTTTTCTTCGACCGGGTCTTCCGGACGATGGCAAAGCAGCATCGCCCGTTGAACCGGTTGGGCCTCCAGACCGCGATCAGTCGTCATCGTAGTAACTTTGGTCCTGATGAAATTGACCGAGCTTTCCATCGGGCATCCAGCGCTGATCCTGACCAAAGGTGGCGCAGGAGAGGAAACTGAATCAACAACGGAGCTGAGGCCTCCGAAGCTGCCTGAGCGATAATGAAGATCTTACATGAGGCCATGGGAACGGTTCGGATTTTGTTGACTGGAGCTAGCTGGCAAATGAAGTCGTTGTAGAACGATTGCCTGTCGAGGCCTTCGAGAGCGGATACAAATTGACTCGAGTCAAAGAAGAGAGAGTAGGGGATCCAAAAATGTCAAGGAACAAGTCGCACATTTTCTAGATGCCATCTTGGGACCTTTGAAATGATGTGGATCCCTTGAAACCAACTGGAGTTCAGAATGGACAAAGTAGTCTGCTACCAGAATTGTGGAGCCCTAGTTCGAGTCTCCGCTGAGGTGGACCAGACGTCTGGCCAAGAGGAGGTCGAGCAGGATGTCACTTGCCCCGCTTGCGAGCATAGTATTCAAGTGCTGTGGCCCAGATCGAAATCCGGGTGGTACGTCTTTTGTGTGGGACCAGCTCAGGGTTACACTCAGTTTCCCGCCAAGGTTCCGGGGAAGATTTTCCTGAACTGAAAACCATCATGTTGACTAAACATATCATTTGGTGCGCCGCGTTTCTTCTGATCCTCCCCGATGTTTTGTGGGCACAAACCTCTGGGGTCTCGGTCAGCGATAGAGTGGATCGCCTAAGAAAATCACTCCACCTTTCGGCTGAGGAAGCGACGCAACTTGAAACTGCGGTTGCCGCCAATGACGACGATTCCGCCGACCGCGAATTGCTCCTCGGCTATTACTATTACACACAGATCAAATCGCATTCTGATTCGCTCGAAGCAAAGCGAGAGCAGCTCATTTTCTGGTTTATCGAGAACGCTCCCGCGTCGGAAATCGCCGGTCAGCCTGAAGCAGAGATCATTCCGAATTCGAGCGTTGGCACGGAAGAAGGATATGCGCGCGCCAAGCAGCTATGGCTGGAACAAACCGAGCGGCATCCCAAGAGTCCTTTGATCCTTTTCAATGCTGCCACATTTCTACTACTAAAGGACCTCAGCATTGCTACGACAATGCTCGAGAAGGCCCACGACCTGGACCCTGCCAATCGAAACATTGTAGCCCGGTTAGCTCTCGCGTATGACTTCGAGCGCCGTGAAACGACGTCTTCCTCCGAAGAATCCGCACTCGCCCACAAAGTGCTTGCTTTGCGTGAACAGGCACTCGCCGTGGCCTCCAACCGGTTCCGGCTATTCGACCTTCCCGATGTTGCCGAGGCAGCTTTCGCTGCCGGAGAATTTGATAGAGCTCAACGATATGCTTCCGAGTTTCTTGAGGGTGTCGCCACCCCTAAGTACTCCAATGAGTACGGCCTTGGCATCCATCGATGTCGGATTCTTCTCGGGTTGCTTGCGCTCAATCAAGGCCACGTCTCTGCTGCCAAGGAGTACCTTCTCGATGCGTGCCACATTCCTGCGGACCCCCTCCTTCTTATGCGCGAGCCGGACTTCACGCTGGCACAAAGAGTCTTGGAAAACGGAGATTACTCGGCCGTTATCGCGTATCTCGACTCCTGCGCCATTGCGTGGCCAGACCTCGCAAAACGCATGCATGGTTGGGCCGCAATCATCAGGGAAGGCGGAGTTCCCAACTTCTCAAGCAGCGGGAACCAAGAATAGTCCGTATTCGAGAACCGGGAACCCGCCGCATTTGCTGGATCGTTCGGCCAAGGTAAAGCGATGTCACAAGACGGACTCTGAAGAGTTCTATCGGGAGCTGCTTCAGGCACAAAAAGACCGCGCCCGAAAACTGAAAAGGCGGGAAACGGAGTACAAGGAGGATCGACCACATCTCGCGGTCACGGGAACGATGCCCCCTGAACGCGTACACGAACTTGTTCAGCCATCCAAATCTGCAAGAGATCTCGCTGACTAATACAGAAAGCTCTTTGAGCAGCCACGCGCTATCACCAGTTATTCAAAATTTCATCCTTGAATTCCATTGGAGGTATAGTATTTGACTTTGTTATGACACCCCTATAGCGGAGCTCATAAGTAACCAATTCTCCGTCTTTTGATCGAAATTCAATTGTAAAGTTTGGGTTTCCGAGAGAATCTTCCTCCACGCCGTCATTGAGCACCTTCAAGAGGTCTTCTCGTATGCTCAAGTTTATATTCTGGCTGAACTGCACCTTCATTCCGCCCGGTCTTACCCTAATTCTCCCGGCCTTGAGTTGCCTTAATCTCCGGGCTTCGGCAGCTTCATCCGCAGCAAGGGCGCGGTGGAGTTCTTGCTCGTCGAGACGCTCTCTAGCTGCAACTTCCTCCCCTTCTTTGTAGGGCTTACGCGCTTCGTCTACCTTGATTAGAAAGTGCGAAATCAACCGCGCGATGTCGTTGTTCAGCTCAACTAGAGGGCGCTCTTCAAAATAAAGTACTCCGTTATCATCCGGATCGTACACGGTGAGCGAGATGGTACCAGTCTCAATCAGAGTTACACTTTCGTGTAATTTTATGATGATGTCCGGTCTCTGAGTGGTCATCCGAAAGTATTTCGACAAATTTGTGCCGAACGCAATCCGTTCCATCCTTCCTAACTCTAAGTCTGAGTTGAAATGACGTAGGTTGCACACCACGTCGTCCAAGAACTTTGCCGATTTCGCCGTCCCCAGTAGTTCCTTGTTCGCAGCATGCGCAGAAAGAGCTGTGAAAAAGAATATAGACAAAAGAAGCTGGGTTTTCATCTTTGTCATCTCCCAACAGCTTTTAGTGGCTGAGCACTGCCTGGGCTCCAGCTTCCTGAAAGGCACGCCTCAAGCCGAAAACGCCCTCGCCATTTTCGATTTTTCCCAGACCGGTATCGCACGCGCTCAGAACGACCAACTCAGTCCCTTGCAAATTCAGGTCAGTTGCTTCATACGCGGTGAGGATACCGTCGTCCAAATCTTTGGAAACCTTTTCGCCTCGAAGAACTCGATTTGCACCTGCAAAGAACAACCCCGACCGCAGCATCGGATCTTCAAAACCGGGCGGCAGTTGCAACAAGGCACCCCGAACCCTTGCCACTTGATCCGGCAGGAAGAATGCGTGGGTAGCAATGTGCAAGATCTTGGGTGCTTTGACCTGTTGGATGGATCCCTTTGTCGCATTGTCTTCCGTGAACTCTTCCAGTTGCCAGTCGTGCTTCCGTAACAAAGCCGCGATGGATGTGATCTCATCTTTCGTTGCTGGGAGTGGAGTGAGCCTCATTCCTTCTCGAAGCTCCTGGGAGCGGAGGCGACTCCGTCCCGCCAGGACAAGAGAAGAATCAGAATCCTTAATTTCTTGGCTTTTCTTTTGAGTGGCCGCTCTTTGTTCCGGCTCGGTTAGATCAAACCGGGGATCACCAATAAGAACAGCAGTCTTCCTACCCGAGTTCAAAGGGTCCCGCAGTAGGTCCTTTGTGCTGGAGAGCACTCGAATGTCATACTTGTCCTCCAGACGTCGTCCGTCTCCCATTGGAATCACAGGAAACGAAACAAGTGTGAGCAGGCCCGCGGGGGAAAGAAATATTGTCTTCGCGTCCCCCAAGGAGTTCTCAATTGGCTGCCAGATCGTTTGATAGACTTTCCCATCGGAACGGGCGCTGATTGTATTTTCCGAGACCAAGGCTCGATATTTCAGAAGGGGTATATCTTCAAGTTCTTTCTCTTTTCCCAAGAGGACTAACGCTGGAGCGATTTTCGTCTGCGGAGTCACAATCAGGGCGACATAGTAGTTCTCGCCCGTCCAATGTTTGCCGTCGTTAAACGCAAATGATACAAGTTCGACGGCCGCTTCGCCGGGTTTGAGAGAGGCTTGCACGTCGCGCCAAGTCAAACGCTCCAGCTTCTTTTCAGCGGCGAACTGCCGGGAAAGCTGCAACAATTGTTTTTCCAGTTCGCCGGTCTCAAGTGTGAGTTTGTCAACGCTATTCTTCCACTCGCTTTGCTCAGCGGGTTGCGAGAGGAGCAAACCCGCTAATTGGCTTCTTTTGGAAGTCAAAGTCTCAAAGAGAGCAATCGCTGCCTTATCGTTGCTTGCGGCGATCTTCGCCCGCGTCGCCGAGATACTTCTCCCCACGAAGCCTTTTTGCCAAAGCAAAACGTCGTACATCTTTCCTATAAAATCGGGATTTGCCTTACCATAGACAAAACAAAAACTGTAATAGTCTGGGAATATATTTCTGACAGAGTCCAGAAAAGAGAGCCTTTCCATTTCTGACATGTATGGGAACAAATAATCGAACTGCTTTGCGTAAATATCCAAACTGCGGTCATAAAAGGGTGCGGCACGTTCAGGACTTCCCTGGGCAGCATAGAGGGCAGCCATATCACCGGTAGTTATGCCAAGGCTCGGATGCATGGCACCCAGAGCCTTTTCCTGAATCAACAGCGAGCGCTGCAGTAGGGGTTCCGCCTCGACGTATTTGCCCTCCGCAAAATACAATCCAGAGAGGTTCACAAGCCCGGCAGCCACATCGGGATGCTCGGCACCGAAGGCTTTCTCTCGAATCGCTATTGACCTCAATAGAAGTGGCTCTGCCTCCCCGTATTTTCCCTCCGCCTGGAAGGCCAGTGCCAGATTGTTTAAACCCAGGCTGATGTCGGGATGTTCTGGCCCGAGTGATTTTTCCTGGATCTCTAAGGAGGCCTTGATAAGCGGCTCGGCCTCCGTGTATTTGCCTTCCCGTTCGTACAAGGTTGCGAGATTGTTCATGCTTTGCGCCACTTTTGGGTGCTGAACCCCGAGTCGACTCTCCCGAATCTTCAGGGAACGCTGGAATAGGTCTTCCGCTGCGACATACTTGCCCTCCAGTTGATAAAGATCTGCAAGATTATTGAGGCCTGTCGCCACCTCTGGGTGGGTGGGCCCATAAGCCTTTTGGTAAATCGAGAGCGCCCGCTCAAAAAGCGGTTCGGCTTCCCCGTACAAGCCCTTGGTACGATAGTAGAGCGCCAGATTATTCAAGCTCGTAGCAACATCGGGATGGAAGGGGCCCAGTGCTTTTTCCCTGATAGCGAGTGACCGCAGATAAAGTGGCTCCGCCTCGGCATACCGGCCTTCAACCCGGTATAGACCTGCCAGGTTGGCCATAGTTCGTGCAAAGGCCGGATTATCAGTTCCCAGCACCTTTTCCTGAATGGTCATCGAGCGCTTGTAGAAAAGCTCTGCCTCCTGGTATTTGCCTTCTGCCTCATCGAGATCAGCCACATTATTCAGGCTGGTGGCTACATCGGGGTGTTCTGGTCCCAAAGCCTTTTCGCGAAGCCTCAGCGAGCGCTGGTAAAGTGATTCCGCTTTCGGATATTTGCCTTCATCTCGATATAGGGCAGCGAGGTTGTTCAGACTCGTCGCCAATGATGGATGTTCCGACCCTAGAACCTTTTCCATGATGACTTGCGATCGCGTATATAAAGGTTCCGCTTCGGCATATCTGCCTTCTTCCGTGTAGAACTCGGCAAGATTGTTCAAGCCTTCGGCCACTTCTAGATCGTTCGGACCCAAGCTGTTTTCCCTAAGTGCCAGCGAGCGTTTGTAAAGTTCTTCCGCTTCTGGAAATTTACCCTCGTCATCATAGAGGGCGGCGAGATTATTCGTGACCGTGGCAACTTCGGGACTTTCTGCTCCCAATGCCTTTTCAGCGATCGCCAGTGCACGCCTATATAGGGATTCAGCCTCGGCGTAATCCCCTCGCTTTCGGTAGACCTCAGCTAGACCGTTGACGCTTCTGGCTAAATCAAGATGCTCTGTCCCCAGTGTCTTTTCTTGAATGGCAATCACGCGTTGATAGAGAGATACCGCGTCCGTGTATTTGCCTTCGTCATCGTAGAGCTCGGCCAAACTATTCAGGGTCTCGGCCAACGCGGGATTTTCGAGTCCGAACGCTTTTTCCCGAATGCTCAAGGAGCGCAATAAGAGCGGCTCGGCAGAACCGTACTTCCCCTCCATCCGGTAGAGAACGGCGAGGTTGTCGAGCAGTGTGCCCAAATCGGGGTGGTCAGGGCCAAAGGCCTTTTCATCCAGAGCGATGGCGCGTTTGTAAAGTGGCTCGGCTGCTGAATATTTGCCCTCGTCGCGGTAGACTTGGGCCAGATTATTCAGGCCCACGATTACGACCGGATTCTGTGGTGAGGAGATCTGTTCCTGGATGGCCAGGGCGCGTTGAAAGAGGAGTTCCGCCTCTGAATATCGCTTTTGTGCTAGATAGACCGCACCGAGATTGCCCAAGCTGGCCGCAATGTTTGGATGGTTCGGTTCCAGAACTTTCTCCAGAATTTCGAAGGATTGCTTGTATAGAGCTTCTGCCTCAGCAAGTTTTCCCGTTACCCGGTAAAGCTCGCCAAGATTATTCAAACTTTCGGCCACGTCCGCGTTTTGCGGGTCCGACGTTTTCTGCCGGATGGCCAGTGCTTGCTTGAATAAAGGCTCTGCATCAGGGTATTTGCCTTGCGCCAGGTAAAGTTCACCCAGGTGATTCATCGTAGAGGCCAGATCTAAACTCTCCGGCCCCGCCGTTTTTTGTAAAATTGCTAGAGCTTGCACGAAGAGTGGTTTCGCCTCGGCATATTTGCCTTCGGTTTGCAAAATCTCAGCCAGATTGTTGAGGCAGCTCGCCAGCACGATTTCCGAACCGGATTTCTCGCACTCATGAAGAGCCAATTTCAATAAATTCTCGGCTTCGGAAAAATGCCCTTGTTGGTAGGCTTTTCCCGCCTCAGACGTATATTTGTCCCACGGGGCCGATTGAGAAAGGAGGGGTGATGAGGTACAGAGCAATATAGCGCAAGCAACAAACAAGCAGAGGAAAAAAGCGTCGCAGCGCCTACCATGTATAAGCGACATGCCGGCACACTCCCTGCGTCAAGAGTTTTGGCGTTTGTGAACTCAGAACCTGGTTTATAACGCGGGACTTTATCACAAGGTGACAAGAATTACCGATCGATTTCAATGTACTCCCGATGCCCGCAGTCCCTTCGCTCAACTTTCTCTTTTGGCATGCTCCAGCGAATGCTCAGGTTTTTGGAGCGTTGCTTCTCGTGATTTCGAGCCTCGGCGGCAACGTTGACAAACAAAATCCTCGGTATCGCTCATGCAACTCCAGCGGACGCATGTCCACGGTTCATTGCATTCTGGACAAAGATGAACATGACTGAGGACTTTGGCCACCTGACTTCTTTCTACTTTCATCTAAATTCTTAGGGTGATTTATGGATCGGATACTTTCCCCACGAGGAACACCCCCGGGCACTTGAGTCGTGACTGCCGACGTAACAGCCTGCGCGAGGAGTTGCACAAGGGCGCGCTCAATCAGTGAGCAAAGAATCAGTTCGTCCCTACTTACCGGCCCGCGAGGGACTAACACTTTGATCGAGGCCATCTGTTTCGGCGTGCCTACTTCCCTACAATTACTTCGGCATTGCTGCCAATCATCTACTTCGTGCTTGTATGCAAAGATCGTGGCGGCCTTTCGGTGGTCATGACGGTGCACCGGTAGCCCTTCGTATCTTTCCCATCGTTGAACGGTTCGAACCTCGCGATGCAAGTAGGAGGCTATCTCCTTCCAAGAGTGGAGCACATCTTCGGCTGTGTGTGGGGCAGGTTGTGAGCTTGCACGGAAGTCTCCCGCAGGGTGCAAAGAAGACGTCCCGGCCCGCGAGAAAGGCGCTTCGGGCATCATCGCCATGGAAGAGTTGAGATTTTGGCGGTCCGCAGTTGCACGCATCGTAAGGAATGCCTCCAGATCAAGGTCGCAGACGTGACAAAAGGTGTCCCTGAATACCGCGACCTAGTCTCGTCTCTGTTAGTTAAAGATGTAGAAACCTCGCGGATATTACCGAGGGTTAGTGATGATGTTTCGGAATCGGAATAATCTGGATGTTTGAGGCGCGGAGTTGTTCCAATTGCTCTAGAAGTTTTCGAGCAGTGGAGTAGTATGGGTCAGTCTGAGGTACAGCAGCAAATTCTGCGGCAGCATCGTCCAAAAGCCCGGCGTGGGCAAGGAGAACTCCCAAAGCAAAATGTTCCTCTGGATGAGCTCGCACGAGTTCCTGTATTGACTTCCTTTGAGATGGCTCGATGATTTGAAAGCTGGCCTCGGGCAGTTCCGTTCGTGAAACGGCACTTTCCTCATTCTGATCGGAAGGGATGACTCGCCAGAGGTAAGGAGTATTTGCGTGCAGGCGCGCCGTGGACCGCCATTTCGTATCACTGACGGTGGGGCTCGAGTCCACCAAGTTTAACGAATAATCGTAAATCTTTACTACGTAAGCGCTCGCGTTGCTAGCGCCCTTCCAGCGAAAGGTGGGATTGGCGGTAGAAACAAACGTTCCAACCGGGCTCAATGGTTTGGGATCAGATGTTTCTTCGAATCCCCGCGTGATCGATACCTGCATCCCTGATAGCTCGGCCAATTCTGCGGGGATCTCTAGCCGGTCAGCCACAATCGCGTCGCCTACGATGGCCTTGTCCGTCGAACTAAGGAACGCAAAACGAACCGCTGCCCTCCCCATGGCACCTAATTCTCGAGACGCAGAAAGAGATTCAGAACCGCCCTCTCCATGGGCACCTAATTTTAAGTCTTCGAATGGGTCGGACGTATCACGAGACACGAGACCGCTGCCTTCTCCATGGGCACCTAATTTTATGCCCTCAGATGGGTTTCCCGCGGATTGTGAGGGGTGGTTCTGAGGCGCAATGGAGTGAACGGAATTCAAGGAATACGCAATTATTATGGTTGCCGCGAGAAGGCCAATCAGGCTAGCTCGACGAAACGTCAACCAAGACAAGAATGTGTTCCAGCGATCCACCCAATCCACTCGTCGAGGAGTAGACAGGCTGTTGTCGGTCGTAAGACCTTCACGAATGATGTTGGCGGCACTTTGGAATGCCTGATGACGACCATGCGCCGATACTTCTTGCGCGAATCGGTGCAAATCCTTTAGCTCCTCCATGCACGACTGGCATTCCAATAAATGACTTTGAACCAAACGCTTTTCTCCGGTAGTTAATTTGTTGTCAACGTACGCTTCGAGGATTTCGAAGGACAGGTGAGCGGTTCTTGGCTCCCCTGAACCATGAAGGTTGTCGCGAAGGGATTTGCTAAATTGACTTACGAACTTGAGTGCATCAACTGGTCTGTTGTCCGTTGTGCTCATTTCAGAAGTTGTGCATGCCATTGCGGAAGAAGGCACGCTTGAGCCCGATTCTTTACTTGCCTCAACGAGTTCATTGCCGATGCCTGAGAACTCAGCCGTATTGGGTGCCCTCCATACTCCGGGAGATATTTCGATGCTGGACGGTTCGGAAGCATAACGCCTTATGGAGAGAAGATGCGCCCGGCATTCTTTACAAACCGAAAGATGGTCATCAACTTCGATCAGGTGAGAGGAGGGAATCGATCTCTGGAGGTATTGCCTGAGTGTCTCGGGTGAAAGATGAGCAGGCATCGTGTTTCGGTCGCCGTTCCCCAAATTGGATCAGCGAGTCTGCCTCCTTGTGAGTATTGATGTGGAGACGGTCCTCATATTACTGCCCTCCTGACTCGTTCTCTCAAATCTTGGGCATTAGCCCGTTCTTCGGTTCAAGCGTTCCTTGGCTGATTTACGAAAATTGATCACTTGCTGACGCGTAACCCGCAGGAATGCCGCAATCGCATTGTCATCCATGGGGAGTTCATTCCATAGTGCGGTGAACGCATCCATCTCAATTTCAAGCACTTGGCTGATAGCACGCATACTCGTAATACCCATCAGCGTGAACAGGATAAGGGCATCGTTACTCCCGTCTCGCAGATTCAAGAGCAGAGCGACGCGTTGATTTCTGGGCAATTGGCAGATCTCCACCCAAAGGCGTTCCAAGTGCAATTTCTCTATGAGTTGTGAGGAGGGGTCCGGGGCACGGGCCGGTAGAAGTTCACAGAATGCCGCATCGTCTTCCCCCACCGACTCAACTTGTTGTAGGTCCCTGACACCCGTGAGTTCGGCAACTATCCCAACAAGCTCTTCCACCCGCACGGGCTTGCCCTGCCACTCCAATACCGCAGCTATCAATGGGGCGAGGTCCTTGTGGGATTGAGAAATAATACTCCGGTTTGCGGCGGCGAACTCCTCCCAGCTGCAGGGGATATGTTTGGCGTCAACCGCGACACCGCGCTGCCAGCCGGGGAAACCGCAAACCAACTCATTGGCGCGACCGACCGTCCACTGTTCGACCTCTGCCTGGTGATTCAAGAAATACCGGATGCGGTTCTTGAGGCGCCAGCGCCTTGGATTTTTCGAACGAACATGGTTGGAATATGCGTTCTGGGCGCATGTCACTACGTATCCCTCAAAGTTAAAGACCGCGACGCTATCTTGTGAGACCCTCAGAGCCTGGAGGCGCCGGACAATCTGGAGAACGACGTCCTGACAGAGGTCGTTTTCATTCTGGAGTTCTCGACTCCTGCGGCCGCCAAAGGTGAGCTTTGCGTGGATCACTTTGTGAATCAACGGAATTGCGTACTGCGCAAGCAACTGCTCAAGATATTGCTCGGCCCGTTCTGGAGCCTTTTCGAGAACGTATTGTCGTAATAGGAGAAGTGCTGGGTCAGAGGGCGGGTTTGCTTGATCGGGCATCTAGAATTTATTTGTGGTCACACTCGTCCAGTTCAACCGTTACTAAGTCTTCTTGATTGGATTCCCGTTCATACTAGGCATAGTGCCCTATCTTGTCAATCTGTTACGTACAGGGAACATTAACCCGCGATTTGCGCGAGCACCGTGAGCAGAGCTTAAGCTAGACAAGCCCCTCCTCGAGGTCCAAATCGTGTCCGCAATTAGAGCGACGAGTCTGCTTGCACGCAGCAGTAATATCGGTCCGATTCCCCCATCAAAACAACGCAAGCGGGAATAACCGTCGGTTTGGGATAGAAGCTCCTTCGCATCGCCATCCGGGCTCCAGTTGTGTGCGACAAGAAACGATTTCCGGGCCATGTCGTTGTTTGTCGCTTGTGCGTCGCCGGGGCGACCGACTAGGTTGCGATGAACACATCACGATTCTCGAAAATCGGAGTGGAAGGAGAAAACCTCGTGATACGAGTTGCTTGGAAGGGTGAAAGGCTCTTGCGGTGGATTGGGGCACAGAGTTTGATTGCCGGGTTGCTCGTCCTTGCCGTGAGTCCGGGAGCTTGGGGGCAAAAATATGTCTTTAATGCCTTGTCGATGCCAACGGGGCAGAATCCTGCAGATGTAGGGGCCGGGGACTTCAATGGCGACGGCATCGCCGACCTGGTCGTAACGAATCAAGGTGAATCGACGATATCGGTCTATCTTGGAAAACCAGATGGGACATTTCAGGAAAAGATCGATGTGCAGGTTGGCGCAAATCCGCGTTTCGTGTTAGTGGCAGATCTAAATGGGGATGGATTGGCGGACCTGGCGCTTACCGGCGGAGCGCCGAATGCAACGGTGAGCGTACTACTTAGCAATGGGGACGGAACTTTTACTCCAACGGGTTCCTTTGCCACTGGGTCTGGACCGAGCCGAGCCGCGGCGGGCGACCTTAATGGAGATGGAAAAGCGGATCTGGTCATTGCGAATGAGAGTACGGGGACGGTGTCCGTCCTTTTGGGAAATGGAGACGGGACTTTTCAAGGGAAGACGGATTACGCTTGCTCGGCAAGTCAATTGGCGGCGCCGCAAGCGGTCGTGGTGGCCGACCTGAATGGTGACGGAGCCACCGACATCGTAGTGGCAAACACAGGGTGGGATACCTTGGGTATTTTACTGGGGAAAGGCGACGGGACTTTTCAGGCGGTTAAGGAAATACAGTTAACGTTAGCCCCAGTGACCGTAGTCGCCGCCGACTTCAATGGGGATGGTAATGCAGATTTGGCCGTGCCAAATAACCAGGGCGATACGATACCGGGGGCAAGCAACGCGATCTCGATCCTGCTGGGAAATGGGGACGGCACATTCGGGACGGCGACAGACTACAAAATACCGGGCCCCACACAGGCGCTGCAAGCCGCAGATTTCAACGGCGATGGGAATCTGGACCTCGCAGCATTTTCGTTTTCAAGCACTGCGGCCGGGACGGTGACCATGCTTCTTGGGAAAGGAGATGGAAGTTTCCTGGTCCACGGGAACTATGGGGGAGTGGCGTCGTTCGCTAGCGTTGTGGGCGAATTCAACGGCGATTCTCACTTGGATGTGGCCATGCTCAGTCGCGATGACTTCCTTGTAAACGTGTTGTTGGGAGACGGGACTGGCGGAATGAGCTCGATCGTTGACAGTCCTATCGTTAACAGAAACGCGCAGATGACACCGGATCTATTCGCGGGTGAGTTCACCGGCGACGGAAAGCTGGATCTTGTAAGCACGTATTTGGGTCTCGGAGGAGTGGCACTCTCACGAGGAATTGGCGACGGAACGTTTCAGGCCCCACAAGGGACGAGCATGCCGGGATACGGACCGATCCAGACGGTGGGAGACATAAATGGAGACGGCAACCTGGACATCGCGATTTTGTATAGCGGTGCAACGTCCGGGCTAGGGACGTTATTCGGAAAAGGCGACGGTACCTTTACGGCTGGCCCCATCACTCCAGTAGGAACTCTACCGAGTCAAATGGTGGCGGCAGACCTGAACAGCGACGGCAAGCTCGACCTTGTCGCGTGCGGCCTATATACGGTGGTTCTCCTCGGCCAAGGCGATGGAAATTTCCAGGTGACAGCGGGAAGCAACACTCAGGAAGCACCGGCCACTTGCATCGTGACCGATCTGAACAACGATGGAAAGCCCGATCTCGTGGCGGCGTATGAATCGGGAGGCGTCTCGGTGTATCTCGGCAATGGGGACGGAACCTTCCAAAGCCGTCTCGACTACCCGATATATGTGAATCCCGGCGCCCAACAAGATGTCGTTGCTGCTGATTTCAATGGTGACGGAAACATGGATATTGCGGTGGTCAACAACGCGGCAAACGTGGTGTTGATCGCGCTTGGAAACGGCGATGGAACCCTGCAGCCACAAGTACAAATAGACACACCAGAGATGCAAGCTTCGGGCACGCGGCTTAAGGCCGGAGACTTTACTGGCCGCGGCAAAGTCGATCTGGCGTTGCAAGGCAATTTGCTGGAGATCCTGCCGGGGAATGGCGATGGTACCTTTGGCCCGGGAATCGTATACGGGAATGAGCGGTCCACGATCCTGCTCGCCGAAGATGTGGTGGGCGACGGGAACAAAGAGTTGATCACCGCCGCTCTAGGTCCTTCGGTCTACTTCGTGACGCCGGCCATTGCGATGCGGCCCGCGCAACTGAAGTTCGGGACACAACCGGCTGGGACCACCAGTGCAGCCCAGCAGGTCACGGTTTACAACCCTAGCCTCACAGCCCTTAGTGGATTGAGTGGGAGCGCGACAGCGCCATTCATTGCATCGACGACGTGTGTGTCGACCCTGGCTGCAGGCGATAGTTGCCTGTTCAAGCTAACCTTCGCACCGACGGCGAGCGGGCAGCAAAGCGGAGCACTGAAAATCCAGGACAACGCACCTGGCAAAACACAGAGTGTAGCCCTCCAGGGAATTAGCACAGATTTTGCGATTACATTGGCAAATGGTGGTGTCACAAGCACGACCATAACTGCCGGACAATCGACGACATTCAAGCTGGAAGTAAATGCACTTTCGGGGTTTGTGGGAACTGTGACGCTCAGTTGTGCCGGAATCGACTCGGCAGCAGGATCGTGCAGCTTGACGTCGAATTCAGTGAACGTGAATGGAACGTCCGTGCCATTCACACTGAGTGTCCAGACGCGCGCGAGCGTTGCAGCCGCAACGATCTCCAGGTTGCCATTCGAGCTGGGGCCCACGCCTCTATATGCGATGGGCATGGCTGCACTCATAGCTGCCTTTTGTACAACGAAACTAAAAGCGCGACCCGTACTAGCGATGGCCACCGCGTGTTTGGTTTTCACGGGGATGTTTCTCGGGGGATGCGGTGGTGGGTCGGGGACCAAACCGGCGAAGACATACACCATTACCGTGACGGGGACGGCGAACGGAGCCACACGAACGCTTCCGGTCACCGTCACAGTAACAAATTTCTGAGGCCAAGGAAGACCTTATGGCACCGGGACATAGATCTCTGGGAGGACAACGAGGATGAGGCTCCACCACAGTTTGTGCTTGAAAGTACTGATCGCTTCTGCTGCGCTCCTTCCGCTCCCGGTGTTTGCGCAAAACACTATCACGACGGTGGCCGGTGGAAGGCCGAACAATGTGCCCGCGAATGAGACGAGCATTGGCTCGCCCGTCGCCGCTGTCAGGGATTCGCATGGCACCACGTACATCTCGGAATCCAACCTGATTTACAAAGTAGATTCAGCCGGAGAGATAGCGCTGTTTGCCGGAGGGGGCGGATACGGATCCGCAGGCGATGGCGGCACAGCGATTGACGCGCAGTTCCGATCGATTGTGGCATTAGCCCTGGATGGATCCGGCAATCTGTTCGTCGTGGACAACCAGGCATGTATGGTACGGGAAGTCTCGGTGGCCTCGGGAAAAGTTAGCACCGTAGCCGGAAATGGAACTTGCACCGACTTTGCCGGAGATGGACCGGCGACCAGCATCGGAATGGGCATCGTGTCCGGAGTTGCCGTGGACGGTTCAGGCAATGTGTATATTTCGGAGAGCGACACTTGCCGGATACGGGAGGTCCCAGTGAGCACGGGAATCCTGGTCACGATCGCTGGAAACGGTTCGTGCATGTATGGGGGAGATGGGGGACCGGCAAACTTGGCAATGCTGACTGGGCCACACGCAGTTGCCTTGGATACCTTCGGAAGCCTCTACATCGCTGACGGAAACTTCATCCGCGAAATCGCCGCTAAGACCGCAGGGGCGATGACCGCCGGACATATCTACACGATCGCCGGAAACGGAAGCTCCGGGCTGAACGGAGACAATGGTCCGGCCACAAGCGCATCCTTGGGACAACCGATGGGCGTGTTCGCCGATGCAGACGGAAACGTGTTCATCGCAGACACTACGAACGAAGTGATTCGCGAAATCGCCGGAACGAACAATAGTTCATTGACTGCGGGATATATTTACCGGGTCGCGGGAACTGGCGCGCCAGCCTACGGCGGTGACGGAGATATCGCTACCAATGCCAGCCTTTCCTCGCCGCAAAGTGTTTTTGTGGACGGAGACGGTAACGTCGTAGTTGCGGACATGGGAAATCATCGCGTCCGGCAAATTGCCGGAAAGTCCACAGCAACGATAACGGCTGGAAATATGTACACAATGGCCGGAAATGGCTACCTCGCCTACAGCGGCGACGGCGGGCCCGCTGTCGGCGCCACCATGAATGAGCCTTATGGAATGGCGACCGATAGTCTCGGAAACCTTTACATCGCGGATACCTTCAATCAGGTGATCCGTGAAGTGTCTGTCAACGACGGCAAAATCAAAACGATCGCGGGTACGGGAAAATTTGGATACAGCGGAGACGGGGGACCGGCAGATCAGGCCAAACTCAATTTCCCGTATCGCGTGACTTTAGACCATGCGGGCAATCTCTTCATCGCCGATGCTTCGAACTGCGTTATCCGCAAGGTCGCCGCCGGAACGGCAATCATCACAACCGTGGCGGGAAACGGAATCTGCGCGTTCAACGGTGACAATCTGCCGGCAACCAGCGCGGCGTTGAATGATCCCTATGGCTTGATTGTGGACGATGCGGGCAACCTGTACATCGCAGACAGCGCAAATTTCCGGATCCGCGAAGTGCCCGCGACAACCTCGGGCAACATGACCGCGGGCTACCTGTATACGATCGCGGGGACGAACTATGCCCCCACGATCGGAGACAACGGACCGGCTACGAGCGCGATGCTGTACTTCCCACTGGGAATTGCCATGGACAAAGACGGAAACCTGTTTATTGCTGACACCTACAACGGAAGGATTCGCGAGGTAGCGGCAAAGACAACCAGCACGATGACAGCCGGCTATATCTACACGGTCGCCGGCAACGGTACCTCGGGACCGACGGGCGACAATGGACCTGCGCTGAACGCCGCTCTGTATTATCCGTCAGATGTACAAGTGGACGCGATGGGCAATTTGTTCATTGCGGATACGTATTCGAATGCGGTGCGCGAAGTTCCGGCAAATTCGAAGGGAACGATGACCGCCGGATATATCTATACGGTAGCCGGAACCGGCACTCCTGGTTACAGCGGCGACGGCGGCTCCGCAACCAGCGCAAGGATCAGTGGGCCGAGAGCGTTGTCCGCTGGTTCCGGTGGAGATCTGTTAATCGTCGACACGGATAACGGCGCGATTCGAAGCGTGGCCGGACTGATGGCGAACCCATGGTTGAGTATTGGAGCTCCCGCGCTGTCGTACGGCGCCCAAGTGGTTGGCACAACGTCAACCGCGCAGACGATTACGGTTACGAACAGCGGAACTGCACCGCTGCATGTTTCCGGTGTGAGCCTAACTGG
>Ga0335078_10001873_pt1 | contig 31837 bp, 33 predicted proteins | sample Lox_Sample_32_FD_206711 | JGI IMG/M metagenome (GOLD analysis project Ga0335078, IMG submission 206711) | Soil microbial communities from Loxahatchee National Wildlife Refuge, Florida, United States - Lox_Sample_3.2 | ecosystem: Environmental > Terrestrial > Soil > Wetlands | place: USA... | reverse complement strand
CGCACAGCGTGATTGCAACCGCGACGGGGGCGACGCAGGAGGAGTCAGATTATTTCCCGTATGGCGGCGAGATACCAATCAGCGGCAGTGATTCCAACCACTACAAGTTCACCGGCAAAGAACGGGACGGAGAGAGCGATCTGGATTACTTCGGAGCGCGGCACGACGCCAGTGCGCTGGGCCGTTTTATGGTGCCGGATTTCTCGGATGCCCCGAGTGCAGTTCCGTATGCGAACTTGGGAAATCCGCAAACTCTGAATCTGTACAGCTACCTTCAAAACGCTCCGTTGAATGGTGTTGACCCGGAGGGACATTGTCGGCCTGGGCAATTTGCATGTGCGATAGATGAGGGCGGCGGACGACTGGAAGGGGTAGCTGACGACAATGGGTCGAGTGATGATCGGGAGAAGGAAGAGTTGGCGCAAAATAAGGACACCGTTACAGTTGAGTATGTTCAAGGACACGACGGCAATCCCGCCGGTCATGCAGTCATAAGCGTTGACGGTAAAACTCCTGTTGGCCTCGACCAGAAAAAAGCTTCTGCTGCCGATGCGCTGGAGGACAAAACAACTCTAGGTGCAGTTGTACCAGTTGACCCCAGTCGTAAGGTGAAAGATCAAGCCACCATTCAAGTAACGCCAGACCAAGCGGGGAAGATACAGACCTTTCTCGACAACGCAAGTAAGAACGCACCGAACTATAACCTGTACCACTCAAACTGTGCCCAATTTTGTGAGCGAGCGCTCCAGGCTGGGGGAGTGAAGAACGTTCCGAACGACCTAACGCCCAAAGGTCTAGTTAACGACCTCAACCATGCACCGAGTTTTGTTGACTATCTCCGCATGGTGCCGATAGGGCCATTTTTCTGAGTGTAGCGAATTGATGGCGAAAGGAGTTTGTATGCGCTCAGTGCTTAAGGCTGCGACAATTTGGGGGGCGGTGGGGTTCGCCGTCGCTGTTTTCTTCCTGCTGGTTTCCCACTTTACCGACGCATTGGCCTCTGTGGAACTTGTTTTGTGGCCAGGCAGTTTTGCTTTCATGGCATTGGATAGCCCGACAGCTACACGGCTTAGTTGGATAGAGGGAACGGCGTTTTTGGTCTTTACGAACATCGTTCTGTACTTTGTTGTGGGGCTGGTTCTGACAGCAGCGTGGAGGGTCTTAAGGCGCGTGACGGCGAAGTCCTCTCCAGCAAACGGAAGCAGTAAATCTACGATTTGAAGGAGGTGCAACTACGACGGGTGCTCTCGTGAGTAGGCGCAAAATAAGCCGCAATACGATCCAAAGAAAAGTGGCCCTGAAGATCCCACAAACCCAGGCCATCCGTTATCCCAGAACCCGGTCTACAAGAAAGCGTCTGATGATGCGTGGCAAAAGACGACGAACGGTACGGCGCGGAATGGGCGCGCTGAAGCGGGAGGCACCATCGAAACCGATCACAGGATTTTGCGAAAGATACAGATTGTGGCTCACAATTTGCTGATCGGTTTGGGCTCGGGAGAGTCACCACCTTTGTAAGTGGTATACACTTTGAAATTTCGGGCGATTCTATATGCGTATCTCTAAACGACTACTCGCGGTCCTCGGCATTGTTTGTCTCTCACCAGCAACTCTCTTTTCCCAGAGCACCACCGGGCCGCAACCCGCACTGTTGCCACCGCCTATTGCCCAACCGGTCGATAAGCCTTATTCCGGCACGATCTCGCTTGAGGTCGATCTCACCAATGTGAACGATCGCGTATTGAATGTTCGTGAGACGATTCCGGTGAAGCCGGGCGAAACCACGCTGCTCTATCCGCAGTGGCTTCCGGGCACGCACTCGCCGTCAAACCCCGTTGAGAATCTGGCCGGACTTGTAATCACCGCGGATGGCAAGCGAATTCCGTGGCGGCGCGATCGAGTAAACATGTGGGCGTTCCACGTCGATGTCCCCAATGGCACATCGCCCCTGGAGCTCAGCTTCCAATATCTGGCATCCGTCAGACCCCAGCAGGGACGAATATCAAACAAGTTTGCCGACCTGACCTGGAACAGCGTCCTTCTCTATCCCGCAGGATACTTCGCCAGAGATATCGAGTTCTCTCCCGAGTTGAAACTGCCACAGGGTTGGAAATTCGCCTGTGCCCTTGAGGTGAGCTCGCAGAACGGTGACCTCGTCCATTTCAAGAACGTTCCGTTGAATACCCTGATCGACTCGCCACTCTATGCGGGCATCAATTACAAGCGCGTCGATCTCTCGACCGGCCCGGATAATGCGGTCTATCTCGATGTCTTCGCCGATAAGCCTCAGGATTTGGACATCACTCCTGAGGAGCTGCAATATCACAAAAACCTCGCCGTGCAGGCGCAGAAGCTTTTCAGCTCGCATCACTATGGGCACTACGACTTCCTCTTCTCGCTCAGCGACAACGTAGGCGGCAAGGGCCTGGAGCATCATCAGTCCAGCGAGGATGGTACTCGCGCCAATTACTTTACCAACTGGGCCGCAGGAGTGGCGGGCCGCGCCCTTCTGCCGCATGAGTATGTTCACTCGTGGAATGGCAAGTTCCGCCGGCCGGCCGATCTGTGGACGCCCAACTTCAACGTTCCCATGCAGAACGACTTGTTGTGGGTATATGAGGGTCTAACCGATTACTACGGCAACGTTCTATCCGCGCGCTCCGGTCTGCGCACGTCCGATCAAGCTCGCGACGTTTTCGCCCGCATCGCAGCCATCTTCGAAATCAGTCCGGGACGCACATGGCGTTCCCTCGATGATACGACCAACCAACCCATCATCTCAGCCCACTTCACTACGCCCGAAAACTGGCCAAGCTGGCAGCGCTCTTATGACTACTATCCGGAGTCAGACCTCATCTGGCTGGAGGCTGATACGAAAATTCGCCAGCTCAGCAACGGCCAACAATCTCTCGACGACTTCGCCAAAGCATTCTTCGGGATCAACAACGGCAGCTTTGTCACCGTTACATACACGCTGGACGATATCGTAAAAACATTGAATTCCGTGCAGCCGTACGATTGGGCTCAATTCTTGCGGGAGCGCATTTACCAGGTCGCGCCGCAGGTTCCGGAAGCGGGCTTCACGCAAGGCGGTTATCGGCTCGTTTACAACGACGTTGAACCCGAGTGGATGAAGCACATGGATCCGTCGCGCGGGGTTAGCTTCGCTACGTCTCTCGGATTCGACCTCCAGGGCAGCGATGAAGATGAAGATGACGGTAAGGCTGGCATTGGGAGTGTTTATTGGGACAGTCCAGCATTCAAAGCCGGTTTGACGCCCGGGATGCGATTGCTGGCGGTCAACGAACAGAACTTCAGCATTGAGAATCTACGGGAGGCAATCGTCGCTGCCGAAAAAAGCGGTGCGCCTATAAAGCTGCTCCTCAAGCGCGGCAAAGAATTCTTCACGCTCTCCGTCGATTATCATGGCGGTCTGCGATACCCGCATCTGGAGCGCGTGGAATCTACTCCCGACCGTTTGGATGCGATACTCGCGCCGGTGAAATAACCCGCAGTCATGAATCAGGCGAACTGCTGGGTTTCAGCGGTTAAACCAACGAAAGTGTGCACACGGATTTCTGTGCAAGGAGGAATACATGAGCGACCACTACCACGACCCTGCCGACATGCAGCTTCTCAAAGACATGAGCAAACTGGCCCCCGCCGAGTTCAAAGCCTGGTTCGCGCTGAATGACATCGTCGCTAGAGATGGCGGCGCCATCCCGAAGAAATATCGCGAACTTATTGCATTAGCTGTGGCCTTCACCACTCAGTGCCCATACTGCATTGAGGCGCACGCAAAAGGAGCGAAAATGGCCGGCGCATCCCGCGAAGAGATCGCCGAGAGCTCATTCATCGCCGCTGCATTGCGCGCCGGAGGAGCGGCAACGCACGGGGCTATGGCGCTCAAGTTTTACGATCACGAAGCCAAGCCGTAGGGTTCGACGCGACAAATCGAATAACGCCAGCATTCAGGCGGCAGCTTCATTGCTTCGCTCTTGAACGCTGTAGTCGATTCTTACCCCGCGTGCCTGTACCTCGTCTAGGAACGCATCAACCGGGATATCTCGCTCCTGCAAAACCACGCCCCGCTTGATGTTCATGCCCGAAGCGAGCATCTGCAATACGATTGACGCAGGAAATGCAGTAGTACGCATCATGGCGCTCATTTGCGTTGCCGGATCGTAGTGGTCCACCATAGTGAACGCAGCCACTCGTCCCTCATCCTTCACGGATTCATGCGCCTCGACTCGCATGATGCAAACATCGGGTCCTTTTGAGGCGAACTTCCCTTCGAAAATCCTGGACAGTAGTGCGCGAGGCGCAATCTTTGTTTTCCCGACTGCAATTTTTTCGCTGGAGAAGAGACCTAGCTCTTTCAGTTCGCAGAGCAGATGGTAGTGGGCGGGGTAGCGCAATGTTTTCTCAAAGCACTCGCCCACGCGGCCTTCGAATGTCTCTGGAAGAGTAGATGTACCGCCGGACGTGTGAAAGGCAACCAGCGTCGGGAATCCTTTAATTGCAAAGTCTTCCGGTTCGGTAAGCGGTTCAATCGTCGCTAGCTTGCCCTCGCGAAGAACGCGCGCCGGCTCAACATATTCATTGATCAGCCCCTCCACGGAGAACACCAGCTGATATTGAAATGGCGGCATGGGTTGTGCGGGCAAACCGCCAACATAAATCCGCAGGGCATCAGCTCGTCCACCGAGCCGCCGAACCAACTCGCCTCCCAGAATCGACGCCATTCCCGGCGACAACCCGCAATCCGGAGCGATCGCCACGCCTCTTTTCTCCGCTTTCTCGGCTAAAGCAAGCTCCTGTCGCACGACAGTATTGTTGCCTCCCAGATCGGCAAAATGGCACCTCGCATCAATCGCCGCCCGTGCTAACCCGAGATTAAGAAAATAAGGAACCGCCGACAGTGCTGCCTCGTGCCCATGCATGAGCTTCGTGGCGGCTCGTATATCGCTCGCATCGAGTTCAACCGGCTGCACCTTTTCCTTTCCGCTCAGAGCATTGACTCTTGCCGACGCCTCGCAGGCGCGCTTCAGGTTGCTATCCGCAAGCGTCACGTGCCCCACTTCAGCATTGCGTGTCATATCAAACGCCGCTGCCGTTCCCATCATGCCCGAACCGATTACCAAAAGTTTCATTGCTGCTTCTCCCGGTTGAATGAATTTACGGTCTGCGCATCTCGCGAAACCGTGCTCGCATAGCGCAAACACGAACTGCGCATCCCAGACAGGTCAGAATAGTTCAGCGCGCGAAAAAGGGTGTGATCGCGATCACGATGGATGACTAAGCCTCTGTCTGGTCAACGCTGCCGTCGGTCGTGCGGTCTTTGCGGCAAGAATTCCGCCGCTGCTAACCAGTCGCACAAGATTTCGTCTCACTGCTACTGTGAAACAGTGCAAGTTGAAAGGAATATCAAGAGGTGAGCGATGAGCCTCAAAGTGCTCGGCTTCTTAGCCGTCTGCTCCGTCATGGTGACGCTGCCTTCGCCGTCCCACTCCCAGCAAAGTTCGCTTTCAGCTCACAGCGATAGCAAGGCTGGTCCAGCGCATGACGGCCAGCATGACTTCGATTTTGAAGAAGGCAGCTGGAAAATTCATTTGAAACGCCGTCTGCATCCATTGACCGGTTCAAACCAGTGGGTTGAATTTGATGGAACATCGGTCACGCGCATGCTCTGGAACGGACGCGCACAAATTGAACAGTTCGAAACCGACGGAGCAGCCGGCCACATTGAGGGCATGACATTGCGCCTGTATCATCCCGACTCTCACCAGTGGTACCTCTACTGGTCGAACAGCAAGGACGGTGCACTGGATCCTCCCATGATTGGCGAGATCAGGAACGGCCGCGGCGAATTTTACGACCAGCAGATAATTAACGGGAGGGCAATTCTCGTGCGCTTCATCTGGTCGGAAACAAATTCGAAGGTGCCGCATTTCGAGCAGTCATTTTCAGATGATGGCGGTAAGAATTGGGAAGTCAACTGGATCACCGATCAGACCAAAGTGCCGGACTGATTCCCTCCCGCGCACGGTGCTCAATTGCCACCTCCAGGCACACTCCAAAGGTCGATTGATTGGGCCTCCGAAAGACTCCAATCTTTTTCCCTCCCGAGTGCAAATTATTGACTCTTGACAGATTACCCTTGCCTCGTAAACTCAGCTTAGCTGGGTCAAACGGTGCTTGGGACGTGTTTTTACCCCCTCGGCCGTTCCCTCGATCTGGCCTCATATCTGCTTGGTAATATTCGTACTGGGGCCTGTTTATGCTTGATAACCTGCGCGCTGATTTGGCGCGTTTTCGTGGCGACCGCAAGCGGATGATCGAAGAAACCGCCTGGGGACGCTGGGTGTGGCTGCAGAACATCCGTGTATTGTTGTCGGTCACGATCTGGTCGGTGATCCAATATCGCTTTGCCCACTGGGTTTATAAGCTGCGCATCCCCGTGGTCAAGCAGATTTTGACCGTCGTCGCGCTCCTGTTTCAGAAGTGGGTGGAGTTGTGGACCTCTTGCCATATTTGCCGTGAAGCTGAGATTGGCCCGGGCTTGCTCATTCATAGCCCTTACTGCATTGGTATTGGTGCGACCAGGATCGGCAAGAATTTGACGGTTGGCATGGGAGTGCTGATCACCAGCGGCGCAAAAGGGCTGGGCGATAACGTTTATTTCGGCCCCGGCGCAAAGCTGATTGGTGACACTCGAGTCGGCAACAACGTCGTGGTTGCGGCAAACAGTTTGGTGATTTCTGACGTTCCGGATAACGCCACGGTCATCGGCGTGCCCGCCCGCATTATGCCGGGCGGGCAACCGAAGCGCTTCCCCACAGAGATGCCGGTGGCTATTAGCTAATCAACGAGGACGGCTCTTGGACTTTGCATGGACTGATGAGCAGGCTGCTTTTCGTCGCGAAATTATCCGCTTCGCGAAAGAGGAACTAAACGACCGCCTGATCGAACGCGATCAGAATTCTGAATTCTCCTGGGACGCCTGGAAGAAGTGCGCCAAGCTCGGCATTCAAGGATTACCGATTCCCAGCGCCTATGGCGGCGGCGACAGCGATTGCCTCACCACGGTTTGCGCCCTTGAAGCTCTCGGTTACGGATGCCGCGATAACGGCCTGCTCTTCGCCCTCAATGCCCACATGTGGAGCTCGGAGATTCCGCTCCTCACTTACGGCACAGAAGCTCAAAAGAAAAAATATCTGCCCAACCTGGTGAACGGCGAGTGGGTCGGAATTCACGCCATGACCGAGCCCATGTCCGGCTCGGATGCTTTCAGCTTGCGCACTCGCGCCGAACGCAAGGACAATTGCTACGTCATCAACGGATCGAAGACTTTCATCAGCAACGCACAGGTTGCTGAGATGGTCATCGTCTTTGCCAACCTGGATCCGTCAAAAGGCGCAGCCGGTGTAACTGCATTTATCGTTGATAAAGACACGCCCGGATTTTCGATCAGCAAGAAAATTCACAAAATGGGCCTTCGCACCGCACCCATGGCCGAGCTCGCCTTCGTCGATTGCGAAATCCCCAAAGAAAACCTCCTCGGAAAAGAAGGCGACGGGCAGATCATCTTCACCACTTCTATGGAGTGGGAGCGCATTTGCATTCTCGCCGGGCATCTCGGCATGATGCAGCGCCTACTCGAAACTTCTGTGAACTACGCGCGCGAGCGTCATCAGTTTGGCAAGCCCATCGGGGAGTTCCCTGCCGTTTCCGACAAGATCGCGGATATGGACATCCGCCTGGAAGCGGCCCGTCTCTTGCTCTACAAAGCAGCATGGTTGAAGAGCAAAGGCCGTCACCCGTTGCGCGAAGCAGCGATTGCCAAGGCATATGTGGCGGAAGCAGCGGTATTGAGCGCTCTTGATGCGATCCAGGTGCACGGCGGCTACGGCTACATGACCGAATACCAGATCGAACGCGATTTGCGCGATGCCATTGGCGGAAAGATCTACTCGGGTACGAATGAAATTCAGAAGAACATTATTGCTCGCTTTCACGGGGTGAAAGAATAAATGCCGTACATCCTGCAGCAGCTTCTGACCGAGAGCGTTAAACAGCATGCCGACAAACCTGCCGTCTGGGCGCGAAACCGTACCCTGACATATCGAGAACTGAACGAGCGCTCAAATCAGCTCGCGCACTTTCTGCGCAAGCAAGGAATCAGGAAAGGCGATCGAATCGGCTTGTTCTTTCCCAAGGCGGTCGAGTCTCTCGTTGCGATGTTTGGCGCGTTGAAAGCCGGGGCAATCTATGTCCCGCTCGATCCCAATCAGCCGGCCGACCGTATCAGCTACATCATCACCAACTGCGGGATTCGCGGGCTGATCACGACTGAAGATCGATTGAAGCTTCTCGATCCTGCTGCTATTCCCTGCGTTGAGTTCGCGTTGCTCACGCAGGAATCAGCGAACAGCGGCTCCCAGATTCATACTTTCGGCTGGAGCGCGTTGAACTACTTCCCCGCCGGTCACTCTCCGGAGCTTGACGCTACCACCACCGATCTTGCCTACATCCTTTACACCTCCGGGTCGACAGGCCGTCCCAAGGGTGTAATGCTGTCGCATCAGAATGCGCTGACTTTCATCGAGTGGTGCGCAGAGATGTTCTCGGTCACCTGCGATGACCATCTTTCGAACCACGCGCCACTTCACTTTGATCTCTCCGTCTTCGACGTTTACAACACCATCAAGGCGGGCGCGACCGTGCACATGGTGCCCGACGACATCGCAATCTTTCCCGCGAGCCTTGCCAACTGGATCGAGAAGCAGCAGATTTCCATTTGGTATTCAGTCCCCTCGGCGCTGGTTTATCTCGTGCTTCACGGCAAGCTCGACGCGCAGAAGCTGCGCCGCCTTCGCATCATCCTTTTCGCTGGCGAGGTTTTCCCGCAGAAGTATCTCAAACAACTCGCTCAGATTCTCCCGCACGTCGAACTCTACAACCTCTACGGCCCCACTGAAACCAACGTCTGCACTTACTATCGGGTAGATCGTGCCAGGCTGCCGCAGATGGACAAAATTCCTATCGGCCGTGCCTGCGCCAACACCGAGGTTTTTGGGGTTGACGAAAAAGACCGCATCATCGGCATCGGCGAAGTTGGCGAGCTCTTCGTCCGTGGTCCATCGGTCACGCCCGGATATTGGGGCGATCCCGAAAAAACGGCTAAGATGTGTGTTCCCAACCGCTTCCAGGGAAACTTTGAAGAAAAGATGTACCGCACTGGCGATCTGGTCTCGCCCGATGAAAACGGCGATTATTATTTCCTCGGCCGCCGCGACAATCAGATCAAGAGCCGTGGCTACCGCATCGAGTTAGGCGAGATCGAAGCTGCTTTGCTCAGCCACGCCGGCGTCTGCGAAGCGGCGGTCATCGCTATCCCGGATGAAGAGATTGGCAACCGTATCATGGCGTTCGTCATGCCCCATCGCACTGGAACCACAACCGCGGTTGAGTTGCAGCAGCACTGCGCGACGAAAGTGCCGAAGTACATGATTCCCGAGCAGATCGATTTGCTTGATGTTCTACCCAAGACTTCGACCGGCAAAATTGACCGGGTCACCCTTGCAAAGGGCGTGCGGCCCGTCGCGGTCTGAAATGCTTTTGTGTAGTATCGGAATACGAATTCTCGGCTGAAGCCGATTGGAGAGCGCATATGGCAGAAACAGGATCAGTGAAAGAACTGGTGCGAAAGTTCATTTTAGAAACCGCGCAGATCAAAGGAGTGAAGGAAGTCGGCGACAACGATTCGCTCACCGATAGCGGCATCATCGACTCGCTCGGCATCTTCCGGCTGGTTTCGTATCTCGAAGAAACCGTCGGCGTCCATGTGGGCGATGAGGAAATCACCCAGGATAACTTCCGCACCATCGCGGACATCGAGCGCTTCGTGAACGCTAAGATGGCCGCCAGCAATCAGGCTGCTCCAGCCCACTAGACTAGGCGTTTGTGGCTGGGTCCCGCGTCGTGCGCAACTCGGGAAACAGCCACGCCCAAAGCGCAATAATTGCAAGAGTTCCCATTCCCCCTAGAATCACTGCTGGCACAGTTCCAAACCAGTGTGCCGTCACGCCGGACTCAAATTCACCCAACTGATTCGAAGCGCCGATGAAAATCATGTCAACCGCGTTGACACGCCCGCGCATCTCGTCCGGCGTGCCCAGCTGCACCAGGATGGCGCGAATCACTACGCTTACCATGTCGCACGCCCCCGCCAACAGCAAGGAGATCAGAGAGATGATCAGGCTGTGCGACATACCGAAGATGATCGTAAAGACGCCAAACCCTCCCACGCACCACAACATGATCGGCCCGGATCTTCGATTTAACGGATAGTGCGCCAGCCACGCTGCCATAATTGCCGCACCCACTCCTGGAGCAGAGCGCAGGATTCCCAGCCCCCACGGGCCGGTGTGCAGAATAGTGCGGGCATATACCGGGAGCAGAGCAACGGCGCCACCCAACAGCACTGCAAAAAGATCAAGAGAAATCGATCCCAGGATCAGTTTATGGGCCCAGATGTAACGGAACCCCGCCAGCACCGTCTGCAGGCTCATGGGTTCGCGTGGCCGTGGTTTCTCCTTGGCTCGAACGCGTGTCATCCCGATCGCGGCCAACAGCGCCGTGCCCAGCGCCGTTGCATAAACGCCGGCGGGACCACGAAAAAACGCGTAGATCAATCCGCCGAGTGTGGGACCGAGAATCGTCGCGGTTTGAAAAATACTCGAGCTCCACGCCACGGCGTTGGAGAAGTGAACCTCGGGTACTAGCTGTGGCAAGATTGCCCGCGCAGATGGGAAATTGAATGCCCGTATCGTTCCGACCAACACGACAACGCCATAAATCGGATAGACCGTAGTTAAACCGCGTAATGAAAAAAGAAGCAGTAACCCGGAGCAGAGCCCGAACCCGATATAACACGAGATCAGCAAAAGTCGACGGTTGAGCCTGTCTACCACATGTCCCGCGGGAAGAAAAAACGTAATCCCCGGCAGGAACTGCGCCAAACCGATTAAGCCCAGATCAAGCGGCCTCTTCGTGATCTCGTAAACCTGCCAGGCCACCGCCACCGATTGCATTTCGATCGCCGCCACAATGCAGAACCTGGCGATCGAATAAGCGGTAAAGTCCGGATATCTGAAGGCTGCCCGGCCGGAGCTGCCGGAAGTGCGCTCAGCGCTGGGAGCGTCGGTCGGAGGCATCTCTGTTTAATCTACAATGAGCCCGCACCCTCATGCACCGCGCCCTCGACATCCTGGGATGGATTGCCTGCGTGATTTATTCCACCATTCCCGCCTTCTGGCTGGTGATTCATCCATGGGCACAATATTGGCGCTCACGCCGGCGTTCTCCCTACCGCGTTCTTTTGCCGCTGTGGATCAGCACATGGGCTGTTGTTGCGTTGATCACCGCTCCTTGGCGCGATCTTGCTCTCTATCGCGCTTACTGGACGTGGCTTCCGGCCATATGCCTCTTCGTTACTGGAATCTGGCTTTACCGCGCCTCCAGTGTGAGTTTTTCAGCAGACCAGCTCGGAGGTTTCCCGGAACTTATTCAAGGCTATCGCGAGCAACGATTGGTCACCGCTGGAATCCGCTCTCGTGTCCGCCACCCCCTATATTTAGCGCATCTCTGCGAAATGTTGGCCTGGAGCCTTGGAACCGGCCTGCTAGTTTGCTATGGCTTGATGCTATTCGCGATCGCCACTGGCGCAGTGATGATTCGCTCCGAGGATGCTGAACTCGAACAGCGATTCGGTGCCGAATATGCAGCCTACCGGACAGAGGTCCCGGCCTTGTTGCCGCGAGTTCGCGGGCGGACAACGGGCTGATCAGCAGAATCGTGCCACTGGCGCTCAGCCGTTAGGACCCTTGGCAAACCTCGCCCAGCAGTGCGGTTTCGTCCGAGATGATGCCATCGACTCCCCATTTGGCAAAGCGCTGCATGGATGCCCGGTCATTCACTGTCCAGACAATAACGTTGCCTCCTCTTTCGTGCACCTCTCTCACAAGATCCTCGGTTAGCACCGTCTTATGCGGTATTGCGTACTGCACCGGCAGATCTCGCCACAGTCCGATCCCGTGCTCGCTTTTGAAGATGAAACCCAGCGGAACCTGCGGACTGCGCGCCCGCAGCTCGCTGAGAACCGATGAACCAAATGATGAAACCAGATATCCGCGTTCCGGAGGGTACTCGCTCAAAGCCAGCAGCACCTCGGACGCCACGCCTTCAACCTTGATCTCAATATCCAGGAAGGCACGGCTACGGTATCGCTGCAGAACTTCCTGCAGCGTAGGAAGCGCCGGCAGATCGTCACGCATACAGTCGCATATTTTGACCGGTCCCACGTGCGCATCGTGACAGATCACAGCGCTGCCGCATTTCGTCCGGCGCACATCAAACTCGATGCCATTACAGCCCTGACTGAGCGCCAGATCAAACCCTGCGAAGGTATTCTCTTGAACGGAGGAGTTGGAACAGGTCCCTCGGTGGCCCAATAGCAGCATCATTTCAATGCTAGATAATAATGCGGACAGCTGTTGTAAAAATGTAATTACAATCACAAAAGTCCGCGGCCCATAGGGACATCCTCTTTGAATCGCGGACTAAACTGGGGTCGGTACGATGACCGAAGACTTGCAGGAATTGCGGGAACACGCAGAACATGCGCAGCACGACCCGAGTATGGCGCCTGTTTCTCTGACCATGGCAGTATTGGCTGTACTCGTCGCAGTTGTATCTTTACTTGGGCATCGCGCCCATACCGAAGAAGTCGTGCTGCAGAATAGGGCAACCGACCAGTGGGCGTACTATCAGGCCAAGAACATCCGCAGGCATACTGACGAAATATTTGCCGACCTCTCTTCGGTTATCGCAACCAAAGATGCGGCCCAGGCGAGCAAGCTGGGAGAGAAGTATTCATCGGAAGCGCAGCGCTATCGGGATGAACAAAAAGACGTTGATGCGGAAGCGCACCGTCTGGAACAGGAAACTGAGCACGAACGCCGCCGGGCTGATCGCTATGATCTGGCCGAGGTATTTCTCGAGATGGGCCTCGTAATCACGTCGATCACATTGCTCTCTCGTCGGCGGGCATTCTGGAGCGTGGGCTGCGTGCTTGGCGCCATCGGGGTCGCCCTCGCCGTTACGGGAGCGGCGCTGTAGTGGTCTTCTCCGGGATCTTACGCTGCCCGCCCCGGCTTGCGTCTTAATAACGCTGCGACATATCCCAGGTCGCGGATAAAATCCTGCATCTGCTGGTGGCGCGACTCTTCATCCCGCGCCCTCAAGATGGATGATGGGTGCACGGTGGCCATGATATGTGGTGCAAGTGGCGAATCGACAAATTTTCCCCGTTCGCGGAGAACGCTGAATTGCTTTCCGAGCAGCGCCTGCGCCGCCGTTGCGCCCAGGCAAATAAGAACGTCGGGTTTGATCGCTGAAATCTCCGCGTCCAGCCACGGACGGCAGGCAGCTATTTCCGAGTAGCGGGGCTTTTTGTGAATGCGGCGTTTACCACGCTCTTGCGGCTCCCACTTGAAATGTTTTACTGCATTGGTTACGTAAACCTCATTACGTTCGATTCCCACTTGTTCCAGCGCCTTGTCCAGAACTTTGCCCGCAGGACCAACAAAGGGACGGCCTGCAAGGTCCTCGCGGTCTCCCGGCTGTTCCCCCACGAACATGACCCGTGCTTTGCTTGAGCCTTCCCCGAAAACAGTCTGGGTCGCGTTCTTCCATAACGGGCAGGCGCGGCATCCGGCTGCAGCATTCCGCAAACTTGCAAGCGTCAACCGCGCCGGGATGAGAGGAGCAGCTGTGAGCTGGGCTGCCTTCCCCGATCGCCCGGTATTGTCTGACGCTCTCATTTGCGGCTTTGATGCTGGCAGAGTCTTCTAAATCATCCCTTGGTCAGGCCCCGAACACTGGGGTAAAATTCTCTGCCGCGCTCTGCCTTTCGCGGCATCTAATTTTTAGTTTAGCCCAGCTGCCTTTTCGCTCTTACTCTCAAATTAAGACCGAAATACAGTTGACACTGTATTGGAAGATTAAGGCGAAGACTGTAAGGTCAGCGATCATGGGCGCGATAGCGGACGCAACTATGACAAAATGCGCCAACCCAGGCTGCAGCGCGACGCTTCAGTCTTTTTCCGATGGCCGTTTTTTCTCTTTCGAAGTCATTTCAATCTCGGTTGCCGCGAATGACGATAACCGCTCGCCCTTCGACGAGAAACCACGAACTCAATCTTTGCAGTACTGGCTGTGTGGGGCATGTGCCACCCGTTTCAGCCTCGCGATGGAGCCTGCGCGCGGACTTCGCCTGGTATCGGTCGGCAGTGGAACCTCAGACGCTTTCACGGTTGAAAACGACCAGCCGGGAGATTGCCAGTCGTGAAAAACGTGCCCGGAGAAATTGGCAATTACAAACGTAAGAATTACACCCCGTGTTTTTCAACAGGTTTTTTGATCCTCTTTGCTTGCCGTAATTTGGCTTTGGCATTACTGATGCGATGATGAGCTGCACAGCTTAATCTGAATACAACGCCTGGCAAGACCTGTGTGCCAGGACGGGAGTTTCTCCAGGAGGTGTAGCGTGGCGCCCTTCAGAATCTTGGTAGCCGATGATCACGAAGTAGTTCGCAAGGGACTGGTGGCTCTGCTGCAACAGCAACCGGACTGGCAAGTTTGTGGCGAGGCCGGCGACGGACGCGATGCTGTAGACAAGGCGCAGCAGTTGAGGCCTGATGTCGTCATTCTGGATATCGGCATGCCGAGTTTGAATGGCCTGGAAGCCACACGCCAGATTCTCAAAGTTAACCCCAATGCACGTGTGCTGATCCTCACGCTTCACGATTCTGACCAGGTAGTTCGGGATGTCTTGAATGCCGGCGCACGCGGGTTCCTTCTCAAATCAGACGCCGCACGCGATCTCGTCGCCGCCGTCGAGGCTTTGCGCCGCGACAAGACTTATTTCACCTCCAAAGTGGCCGCGATGGTTCTGGAAGGCTATTTGAAGGGCGGTACTCCCGCTCCCACAATTGGCCGCAATCGTCTCACGCCCCGCGAGCGTGAGATCGTCCAGTTACTGGCTGAAGGAAAGAGCACGAAAGAAGTCGCCGTCGCCCTCGGCCTTAGCGTGAAAACAGCTGAGACTCATCGCTCGAACATAATGCGCAAGCTTCAACTGCATTCGGTGAGTGATCTGGTTCTCTACGCCGTCCGCAACAATATCGTTCACGTCGTACAGGCTGGACTGGAACCAACGACCCAGAACTAGCCTGCTCGCACGAAACCACGAAATCACGAAATCACGAAACTCACGAAACTCACGAAATAAAGAGCGCGGCAGCTGGCTGCCGCGCTCTTAGGTACCATCTGCGCGTTCACCTATGCCACGCGTTTGGAACGCTTCGTCGTAGTCTTGCGTTTCGGCGGCGCTTCTTCCTCCGCCTCCCCCGCCTCTTCGCTCTCGGCTTCTTCGTTGATAGTTTCTGACATCTCCGTCAACTTTTCGTCTGTTTCCTTCTCTTCTTCGAGCGTCTGCTCGAGCAACGAAACCGCCTCGTCCTCGCCGAGCAATTCGGCGAAGGTCCGCACCGTGCCGTAACCGGCGATCTCATAGTGCTCGACCCGCTGCGCAGCCGCGATGAGCGCGGCATCCTTCACAGGTTCCGGCATTTCTTCATCCATCACCTTGCCGCCTTCTTTTATCAGGCCTTCCATTCCCCTGCACTTTTCCCCCTTGGCATCCTCACCCAGGCTCTCAAAAATTGTTTCGAGGCGCTGAGCATGCCCCTTGGTTTGCTCCAAATGTTCTTCAAAACCGTTGCGCAACTCCTCCGAATTACTGGCCTCTGCCATCTTCGGCAAAGCTTTGATCAATTGGTTTTCCGCGTCATATAGGTCCTGTAGTTCCTTAACGAACAGCTCTCGCAATGAATTCACCGCCACGTGTTGTCTCCCTTTGATGAATTGGTTCAGCTGGCTAGACCCTTCCCATGCAGACTCGCCACGAACGCACACCTGAAAAACTATGAAGACGCCTTGGGCGCAACAATCCACACATGGCTGTAATTCTGTTGAGGAGGTCCTGTAGTGCTTGCAAAGTCCCGCTCGGCGGAGCGCTTTTGCGCAGCTCGCACAGATCGCAGCCCTAACCCTTACAGCAAGTTACGACATGCACTACAGCGAGCACCGGATGGAATGTTTGTCACCCCAAACATACTCTCAAAAGCGTGAACCATTCCGAAGTAGATCGCAGAACAGTGCCGCCCAGGGTTGAACATCGAAAGGAGACGCAAGTGAGCAAGGAGCAACAGACCACCTCCCATCCGGGAACAAATCTCGAACTGGTCAAGCGCGCCCAGCAAGGCGATTCAGATGCATTCGCCGCGTTATTTCACGCGCACAAAGCTCGCATTTACTCCGTTTGTCTGCGCATGACCAACAATACCGCCGAAGCTGAGGATTTGACCCAGGATGCTTTCATGCAAGTGTTCCGTAAACTTGCAACCTTCCGCGGCGACTCGGCGCTCTCTACTTGGCTATATCGCATCGCGGTGAACACAGTTTTAATGCATTTCAGAAAGAAAGCATTGCGTCAGGTCTCTCTCGATGAGCCTTACAACCAGGACGCCCGATTGGTGAAAAGGGAATACGGAAGCAAGGACGATCGGCTCACAGGTTCGGTTGACCGTATCGCCCTGACCCGGGCGATCCGCGAATTGCCCGATGGTTATCGCACCATCTTCCTGCTTCATGAAGTCGAAGGCTACGAGCACCAGGAGATCGCTGAACTATTGGATTGCTCGGTAGGAAATTCGAAATCGCAGCTGCACAAAGCCAAGCTGCGCATTCGCGAGCTTCTGGGCCATGCCCGCAACGAAAGTCACGATAAGGCCAACGGCCGAGCGGAACTACGCCACAGCGCAGCCATGGATGAATGGAACGGCTCAGCGGATGTGGCTCCTGCCGTTGTTGAACAGCCTGGTCAGCTGGCCACGCATGCGTAGCACCCGGAACCATCAGACCTTGCGTTTGTTCGCTCATAAGGGGAGAGAGCATTGCACGTCGCAGCAATCGTAACCATTCCAGGCGCAACAAACTCGCTACCGCCAGGGGGCGCGCAGCTCTCCGGTGCACAGCAGGCGTTGCGTCTGAACTCTCCCATCGCAACCTGGGACCTCTTGGGGGAAACGTTACTCGAACGCATGCTCTCGCGCATTCGCGTATTCGGAATCGGCGAAATCGCGGTGATCTCTGAAGATGCGGTTCCGGGGTTCTGGTCCGAATGGGACAAAATCGTCTCCACCTATCTCAATCATGGCTTGAAAACCCTTCTTCTCATTCGTGTAGGCCCGTACCTTGAGCTGGATCTCTCCGATCTTCTTCGTTTCCATCGCGAAACCTCGAGCCCTTTGACCCAGGTTTACGGCGGCCAGCGGCCTGTCGATTTGGTGGCGGTGGAGGCAGCGCAACTGCGCCAGGGATCAGGATCATTCCGCAATCGCCTCCGAATGATGATCCCACGCCAGCAGCGCTACTCCTTCATCGGCTATGCCAACCGGCTTCGGGACGCGCGTGATTTCCGCCAGCTTGCTGTTGACGCTCTTTGTGGCCGTGCGGCCATCCGCCCCATTGGCAGCGAAATTAGAGCGAATGTCTGGCTCGGCGATGAAGCGCGGCTCGATGGGTTGGCACGGGTTGAAGCCCCCGCTTACATTGGGAAACGCAGCACGGTGCGCTCCGGCGCCTCCATTACCGGAGCGAGCACAATCGAAAAAGACTGCGAAATCGATTTTGCCACCCAAATCCACGACTCCTCCGTACTTCGCGAGATCTACATCGGCGCAGGTTTGCGCGTGCGGGGTGCGGTAGTTGGCGAGCGAAGGCTCCTACAGCTCGCGCGGTCCGTTCAATTGGACTTCAGTAATTCCAGGTTGATTGGCTCTACAAATAGCCTGGGAAAAATCCTGAAGAACTCCGGCATGTCATGGTCTGCACGGAAGTTCATTGGAAGAGCTGCCTGTCAACCTGACAATCTCCAGGCGCATCTCTAATAAATACTATGAAGCCACTCTCCACCGTCTCGAACCAGCTCGACAACGGCCTACCCATCTGGCCAGACTTAAACGAAAATGTCACGGATCTTTCTGCGGGTGTATGTGACCGCGCAAGGGTGGTTATCGAAATACCACCTGTGCTCGACCGTAAACAGGCGAAGCGTCTTTGCCGTCAAATCCGGGCGCTGCCTTTCTCCAACCAGCAAGCCATGGTCCTCGATATGTCCGGCGTAAGGCAGATTAACCCGGCCGGAATTCGAATCCTGCTGCAATGTCTGTCCCAGGCATATCGGCATGATGCACCAATCAAGCTTATCGGCATCTCACCCGAGGCTGAAACTCTGTTAGAGCTCCTCGGCCTTGAGCGTGCATTTGGCGTAGTGGCAAGCAGCAACTCCAGGACCTCGGATGCCGAAGATCTTGGGGTTAATGTCAACATCACTCAAAATGTGACGGATTACGCCACAGAGAACGCAGCTTAAAACTTCTTATCGTGAGGCAAAAGATCCCACTGTCGACCTTCTCGAAAATTCTGAGCTGCTGGTTGATCGCGATTCTTGCTGCGGCTCAGATGGGCCTGGGACAACAAACTCCGGCCCCGCCTCAACCAGCTCAGAACACCCAGCAGCCAGTCGAAGCGCCCATTCCTGGGCAGCCCACCTTGCCACCCGTCAATCCCAACGAACTTCCCAATAATCCTGCCCCACAGCAGCCGGTGCCGCAAAATACGAGCCCCGCTTTGGCGCAGCGTCCTGCACAATCAGCCGGCGTTCCCCAACAACCGACGGGAACCGCTGCTGCGCAGGCCGAAAAGCCCGCCGGGAGCGCCGCATCGCGCCCCGCTGGCGCCGCAATTGCCCCCCCGAAGCAGAGGCAGATCCGGTCTTTTCTCATCAAGATGGGCGTGATTGCCGGCGCCGGTATCGCTCTCGGTACCGTATATGCGCTTTCTGTTGCCACTCCGTCACGAGTGCCAGGAAGCCCTGCCGCACATTAAGCGGGCTTACTCCTATGAACAAATCCATCGCTAATTCACAGCCCCCTGGCGCCGGTATTCTGATCAGCTTTTCCGGTATTGACGGCGCGGGAAAAACCACCCAGATCGAGAAATTCTGTACCTCGCTGCGCATGTCTGGCTTGACCGTAAAGCAATTCGCCTTTTGGGATAACGTAGTCGCCTTTTCCCGATTTCGCGCCGGCTTCAGCCATCGTTTCCTCGACAGCGAAGCAGGCATTGGCTCTCCAGAAAAGCCTGTCAACCGCCGTGACAAGAATGTTCAGAAGTGGTATCTGAGCGTACCGCGCGCCGCGCTCTATTGCGTGGACGCACTAAATCTCCGTCAAACCATAGCGGCCGCGCGGAAACAATCTTCGGATGTGATTGTCTTCGACCGTTATTTGTTCGATCAGGTTGCTACCCTGCCCTTGCAGTTGCCGCTCGCCAGGCGTTATGTTCAGGCACTTTTGAAAATCGCCCCTGCCCCTGATGTCGCGTACATGCTCGACGCTGATCCTGAAGCCGCCTGCGCCAGAAAGCCTGAGTACCCAGTCGACTTTCTCCACCGCTATCGCGCATCGTATTTGCAGCTCGCCGAACTCGCTGGAATGACGTTAGTTTGCCCGGGCCCTGTCGAACAGGTTCATAACGCAATTGTGAAGGAATTTGAACGACGCCTGATCAGCCGCATGCCCGCCTCCCGGTTTCGGTCGCTCACCTCGGTGTAAGGACCGACCGCTCCTACGCCTTGCCTTATCAGACACATCCAGTAAAGACCGTAGAGCTTTTAACCAACGGGCAGACGGATGAAGTCATCCAAAGAACCGGTACACAGGATTAACCGGCATGGAAACTGTCTCCCAGAAACTGGCTATCGTAATCCCGACCCTTAACGAAGCGGGAAATATTCCCGCCCTTCTGAATCGTTTGCAACGCGCGCTGGAGGCCGTTCCCGTCCAGTATGAACTGATCGTCGTCGATGACGACAGTTCAGACGGCACTGCAGACGTTGTTCGCGCCTTTTCGGATCAGGACCCGCGCATCCGCGTGCTTGTGCGCAAAGATGAGCGTGGCCTCGCCGGCGCTGTCATTCATGGTTGGCAGCACACGGATGCATCGCTGCTTGGCGTGATTGATGCTGACTTGCAGCATCCCCCGGAGGTGTTGCCCGAACTTCTTCGGGCAATTTTGAACGGAAACGATATTGCAATCGCCAGCCGCTACGCCGTGAATCCGCGCGAGAGCGTCTCCGAGTGGAGCAAGCTTCGTTATTTCATTTCACGCTGTACCACGCTTGCGACCGCTCCTTTGCAGAAAAAAAGCCTCCGAATCAAAGATCCGATGTCCGGATATTTTCTCGTCCGTCGTGAGTGCATCGACGGTCTCGACCTGCAGCCACAGGGTTTCAAGATTTTGCTGGAAATCCTGGTCAAGGCGCGCCTGCGTAGCGCGGCAGAAATTCCCTTTCACTTCGCAACCCGGCATTCCGGTACCAGCAAGGCAGATGTGCGCGTGGCACTTGATTACTTTTCCTTGCTGGGCAGGCTGTCTCGATACGCTCTTTTCAGGGCCGGACAGCAATGAAGATCTGCCTGGTTACTGCGTTCCCCCCGAGTCAGCAGGGGCTCAACGAGTACGCTTTCCATATCGCGCGCGAATTGCGGCAGACGCCGGGGCTCTCGCTTACTGTCCTGGCAGACGATCTGCCGCCGAACCGGGCCGAACTGGACGGTTTTTCGGTGGTGCGCTGCTGGTCCTTCAATAAGCTCAGCAACCCGTGGCGTCTGCTGAAGCAGATCCACCGCCTGAAACCGGATGTGGTCTGGTTTAATCTCGGCTTCGCCAGCTTTGGCGACAGAGCATTGCCGGCGTTCCTCGGAATCATCCTGCCTGCGCTGACGCGCGCTGCGGGCTACGACACCCACGTCACTCTGCATCAGTTGATGGAAACCGTCGACCTGAAGGACGCAGGAGTTCGCTCTCCGCTCGCATACAAGGTAGGTGGTTTCCTGGCGACCCAGATTGTGCTCTCCGCAAATTCCGTTGCGGTCATGCTGCCTGCTTACCGGAATATTCTTCGTGACAAGTATCGGCGCGGCACGATTTTCGTCCGGCATCATGGCAGTTTGTTTGGCCGTCCCGAATATCCGGATTTTTCGCGGCGGGCAAATCCCGACCATAGAATTCTGGCCTTCGGGAAATGGGGTACCTACAAACGACTGGAATTGCTCCTTGCCTCTTTTGAAAGCGTTTCTGGCAGATTCCCGCGCGCGCAACTGGTGATCGGCGGGACCGATCATCCCAAGGCCCCGGGTTATTTACAGTCGGTTGAACGTGCCCACCGGGATCATCCCCGCATCAAGTTCCTTGGCTACGTCGCTGAAGATGAAATCCCCGCCCTCCTGCAAAGCACCAGCATCATGGTGATGCCGTATTCCTCGTCCGCGGGTTCGAGCGGCATCGCGCACTTGGCGGGTGCGTACGGCCTGCCCATCGTCGCCTCGGATATTCCCGACTGCCGTCAGCTGGTCGATGAGGAGGGTCTGGCGATCGAGTTCTACCAACCGGGCAATGCCGCGAGTTTGGCGGATACGCTTGTCGATCTCCTCGAAAAACCGGATCGCCAGGTCGAGATGGCTCTGCAGAATGTCTCCGCCGCCCTGCGCACCAGCATGCCGGAAATCGTTCGTCAATACGTCCGCACCTTTGATCGCCAGCACGAACTGGGGATGTTAAAGTCTCTTGCAAGAATAAGAAATCTGCCAAGATGGCTTCCATTGCGGTCGTGGTATGCCCAAAGGGCGACCCGCAGGCTCCGCCGAATCTCCTGGGAAACGCAGCTCCTGAACTCTGATTACGAGCTCACCGCGGTGGAGCTGCAAGCGCAAACCGCCCTCCGCTCAATCGCCGCTGATAACCCTGGCTCACCTCAATAGCTACTGTGGTGGCCGCGGCACGTACCCAGGCTGCAGCTGCGGGTATTGCTCGGAGGAAGGACGCGGCACGCTGGGCGTGGAAATTGGGTTATTGACCCGCGGCTGCGCTTCGGAGGGCTGAACCTCCGATCCGGGCACCGGCGTGTTGTCCCGGGTCTTCAGCTCGATTGGACCGGTCTCTCGGCGTCGCGCCTCCCTTTCCACCGCCAGATTCGCTTCCGCATCTTGAGCGTTATCGCCTGCCACTTCATTCAAGTGCATGCCAACCATTTCTGCATGGTTCGCGATCGTCACTCTCAGATGTCCGCCCGCGGCCTGCCTCGCCGAATCGTAGAAATCCTGCGCCGTCTCCTGGTCTCCATTCATCTCCGCGACATAGCCCATATTGTTCAGGGCAAATGCGTTCTGCGGATCGAGTTGATACGCCTGCTGGAAGTATGTTTTCGCTTTTTCTGGCTCATTGTGATTGAGGGCGAAAACACCCTGCAGGTTCGACTGCGCCGCTCGGTCTTCCACGCTTTGCTCCCTCTCAATTCGCTTCTGCAGGGCATTGACGTTGTTTTCCGCCACCTCGCTGATCGGCTTTCCCCGCCAGCGCTCGTCAAAGGCGACCACAATCGACTGCGGGGAGTGAAGGCTTGCGGCTTCCGAGTAGTAGCGTAAAGCGCCCTTGTTGTTGCCCTCTGCTTCCATCGTGTAGCCGAGATTGTTGAGCGTGAATGGGCTCTGCGGATCGAGTTGAAGAGTACGCAGCAAAACGCCTTCCGCTTCGCCGTCGCGGCCCTCCTTCAGCAGGCTCATGGCTTCGATGTTGCCGCGGTTGACCTGCATCTCTTTCGTGGCGAACGAGCCGGTGATGGCCGCCAGCTTCTTGCCTTTCAATGCCGGGACGCTTGAAACCGCAATCACTGAATCGGAGTCGGGGTCCTGTTTCGCGGAAAGTTCGTAATAGCGCTCCGCACGTTCCACATCGCCCTGCAATTCCGAGATGTACCCCAGGTTGTTCAACGTGAAGGGATCATCCGGGTCAAGCAGATAAGCCTGATAGAACAGCTTCTCGGCCTTTTCCAGGCGATGTTTCTGGACCTCCTTCACCCCCTCCTGATTCAGCTTCTGCACCGGCGTTGGCCGGGTTCGCTTGGGAATGTCAATCTTTAGGTCGCCGGCGAATGCGGCCTGAGCGCCAACAATAGCAAGACCCGCAACCAATCCAGCCAGGCAGGTACAAAACGCGCTTCGGATTCGTAAATACATATAGACCAGGCGCTTGGATGCCTGTGCAGCTGCTTGCGTTTACTGCCAACACAGCGTTCATGGGGCATTCCCGCCACTCTGGCCACTCCAGCCGGGCATCCGGCATCGAAGTGCGGGGAATTTATGCGCACTCTGTTGCTTACCGCCGTATGCCTGACCTTGATGCTGGCAGCGAACGCACAGAATCAGAACTCGTTCGCGGCCGGAAATGCGAACACCGGCTCCTCCTTTGGCTCCCTCTCGAATGCAAATAACGCCAATCCAGCGGCCGTTTCAAATACGGCATCGCCGAAACAGCCCGCTCAACGTGACCCCTTGCTCGATCCGCCGCCGCTTCCCCGGGCCAAAGTTTCTCTTATTGGCGGCACCGTCATGAGAGTTGACGATGTGCTGAACCGCATCACCATTCGGCCATTTGGTGCGAAGAAAAATATGGGCCTCAACTTTGATACCCGCACCGACATCGTCGAGGATGGCAAGCCAGCCGCCGAATGGGACATCAAGCCCGGCCAACGCGTCTATATTGATAGCCAGCTGGATGGAACGCGGGTATTCGCAAGGTCCATTCGTATTCAGTCCCTCGGTGCTAGTGGTTCTGGTTATGGACAAATTCTGAATTACGACGCTCGCACCAACACGCTTACGCTTCGCGACCAGCTTTCCGCGCAGCCGGTTCACTTTCGCTTAAGCGCGGCCACCGTGGTTCGGAACGGCACTGCAGTCGGCTCCACCGCAGATCTGCAACCCGGCTCCCTGGTCTCACTCGTGTTTGCAAACCAGCAGGAACGCAATGTCGTGAAAGAGGTTTCTCTCCTGGCACAACCGGGCGCGGTCTTCTCCTTTTTCGGAACGATTACCTTCGTGGATCTCTCGCGCAATCTCATCGCGGTTTCGAACCAGGCTGACAACAAGGCGTATGAAATTCACCTCGGCAGCGTGCCGCCCAGTATTTTGAACGGTCTGCATGAAGGCACGACAGTCGGTATCTCCGCTGTCTTTGATGGCAACCAGTACGTCGCAAGAAATGTCTCGTTGCAGAACTCAAATCCGAGCCAGGATTAGACGAGGCATGATGTGGAGGCCACCTGAATATACTCGTTAACCAGTAAGGTTCGGTCGTCCCGTCATCATAGGCCGGAACTTTTTTGGCTGACATGGGTTAATTTCAACGTATTACTTTGCATAAGATTACAATTTTTTGTGGTTCTTGCTCCCGCCATGACTTTAGTTCATGGTCAAATGAATGCATGCGGCAATGCGTGGCGTATCTATAGGAAATGCTGCCGCATCTAAAATCAGAGTAGTTGGCGATCAAAAATCTCTGAACGTTTGGAGAAAACCTTGAAAAAGATAACCTTGTTCGCAGTTGTGTTCGCGTGTTTCTCTTTCCTGAGCGCTGCAAATGCCCAACAGCTTGATGCCGCGTTTAGCGTGAGCGCCCTTTCCGCCCCTTCCAGCACAATCACGTCCGGCATTTTCTATCCCACGCTGGGCGGCGGCGCCTATCCCGGTTTCAGCGCCGATTTCCTCTTTCTGCACCGCATCGGCGTAGAAGGCGAAGTGAGCTGGCGAGCGAGCCAGTCCATTTACGGCGGATACGAGCCGGTTCGCCCGGTTTTTTACGACTTCAACGCCATCTGGGCTCCCCGCCTCACCAAGAACATTACGGCTGAGCTTCTCGGGGGCATCGGGGGCGAGGACCTGCGCTTCTATCAGAATGGTTATGTCTGCAACTATTTCTACGGCTGCACCACTTACATAAGCAGCAATCATTTTATGGGTGATGTAGGCGGCGGCATTCGTGCCTACTTCTGGCATGGCGCCTTTATCCGTCCGGAAGCGCGCTTGTACCTCATTCACAACAACGCCGAGTTCAGTTCCAGCTACGCCGCCCGTTATGGCGTCGCCTTAGGCTACAGCTTCGGCGGACACTAAGCTTCGCAGTTTCCCAGCTCAGGCCCGGCAGCACGCCGGGCCTGTCTATTCCCCTCTCGGCAGAGCGTTCTCATCCTTGTCGGAGCTAGGCGTCAGCCGAGCGCAGCCGACAGTCTGCCCTCAGCGGCGAAGGGGACCCTGCGTCCCCTGTTCTTCCCCGATGTCATCCCGAACCCGTACGCCGCAGGCGGACGGGTGAGGGACCTTACGATGCCCATCGTTCTTCACAGGCGTCAATAGGAGAACCACGAGCGTGTGCTGGTGTGCCTCATCCTCTCGCGTTTCCTCCGGAAGGTTGGGATGAAGTCTCCTAGAGCCTCACTACCTTTGCGGGACCCGAGAAGCTCCGCAGGAGCGGCATACCTCAGCCCGGCACGTCAGTGCCGGGAAAAGTTCCAGAACGAAGTCACGCGCCCGAAGGGCGCAATTGCAGAAGGCGCTTATTTCTTCTCATCCGCAGCGGGAGGCGTCCAGGTAAAGCCGTGCCAGTCCCCGCCGGAGTCCTTGAAAGACCCGACGACTTCTCCCGAATTATTTATGCCCACAGCATTTGTTTGCGTCGAATCAGGGAAACTCAGGGAGGTTACTGTGTGCCCCTTCAGTACAAAACCGACCAACTCTGGGCCTTTTTCATAAATGCCTACCACGGCTCGGCTGTCGTTAACTGTGTACGCGGTCAAGTCTTGCGCATCCGGAAACGTGATTGGTACCACCTTTCCCTTGTCCGTCAGCAAGAAATTCTCATCTCCAATCGACCGGGTCGCATAGCCGACGATGTCGCCGAGATTGTTGATCCCGAAGACGTATGCGGCATTCGCGCCGGGAGGTATCTGGATTTCCGTGAAGCTGTCTGCTGACCACTTGAATCCCGTAGTGAAGCCACTAGCGGCCGAGAAGAAACCCACGGCTACACCCTCATCGTTGATCCCGCCCAGCTCTGATTGGCTTGCTCCCGGATACTCCACAGGAGTGAAGCCTGTGGTGTCCATGAAAAACCCAGCGAGCGGGGAATTGCCTGATGGCTCATAGAAGCCGACGATCTGGCCCCTGCTGTTGACCCCCGTCGCTGTCGTAAGCGCTGCACCCGGAAAGTCAATCGTGGTATATGTACCGCCGCTGAGAAGAAAGCCGTGATATGCGTATTCGGTATCGACGTAAGACCCGACAACATCTCCATTCGAACCGATGCCCCACGGGTAAGTCGCTATCGCCCCCGGCACATCAATTTGCGTATACGTTCCCTGCGCCATCGCGAGCGGCGCACATGCAATCATCAACACGGCTGCAAACACGAAGATCAGCTTCATAGCGGCACTCCTTCAAAGACGGCCAGCATTTTACATCGAAATGCCCCCCCCCCCGCGCAAGGGAAAAATCCGTGCGCGGCACCGACCACCGACGGCGTCATCCCGAAGGCTCGCGTTCTCTCCGGCGAGCCGAGGGATCCGCGAGGGCCTTACCGCATGCTGTCTCGTCCCTCGCGAGATCCCCATTCGACGCGTTCGCTGCGCTCACTTGCTCAGGGCAGGCCTTCGCTCCGCTTGAAAACCAGCTTCGCTCAGGATGACGCCGTGGGTCTACATAAACGCGTCATCCCAGGTCCCTTCCGCGCTAAAGCAGATCGAGGCGCATCGTAAGATCCCTCACCCGTCCGCCCGCGGCGCTCGCGTTCGGGATGGCATCGGGAGAAAAGCGCGCAGATGGCCCCCGCCTGTGACCTACGCTCTCGCCCTGCCCCCGCCCGTGCAGTAAAATGCCCAAACGACCTATCCGAGGGAAACCATGGCCGACAACGCTACACCAGCAATCGAGATGAACAACATCGACTCCGTCCTTCAGGAGCAGCGCAAGTTCGAACCGCCCGAGGAGTTCCAGAAAAAAGCCCACATCAAGAGCCTCGAGGAATATGAGCGCATGTATCGGGAGTCCATCGAGAATCCCGAAGGTTTCTGGGGCAAAGCCGCCAACGACCTGCACTGGTTCAAAAAGTGGGACAAAGTTCTCGAATGGAATTCGCCCTGGGCAAAGTGGTTCGTCGGGGGCCAGATCAATCTTTCTTACAACTGCCTCGATCGCCATGTCGAAACCTGGCGCAAGAACAAGGCCGCGCTGGTTTGGGAGAGCGAGCCGGGCGAAGTCCGCATATTGACCTACCAGCAGCTGCATCGCGAGGTGCAGAAGTTCGCCAACGTTCTGAAGTCGCTGGGTGTCAAGAAGAACGATCGCGTGGCCATCTACATGGGTATGACGCCCGAGCTTCCTATCGCCATGCTCGCCTGCGCTCGCATCGGCGCGCCTCACACGGTCGTGTTCGGCGGATTTTCATCTAACGCGCTGGTCGATCGCATTCACGACTCGCAAGCCGTCGCGGTCATTACCCAGGATGGCGCATATCGCCGCGGCACAGAAGTCCAGCTATTTCCCGCAGTTCAGGAGGCGCTGAAGTCTTGCCCGTCGGTGAAGCACGTCGTCGTTTATCGGCGTACCGGCACGCCCATTCAGCTGCAGCCTGGCCGCGACCACTGGTGGCACGAGCTGATGGCCTCGGTTCCCGACGAATGCCCCGCCGAGCCGCTCGATGCCGAGCACCCGCTCTATATTCTTTACACCTCGGGCACGACCGGCAAACCGAAGGGCGTCGTGCACACCACCGGCGGGTATTCCGTCGGCACCTATCTCACCACCAAATATGTTTTCGATTTGAAAGATGAAGATACCTACTGGTGCACCGCCGACATCGGCTGGGTGACCGGGCACAGTTACATCGTTTATGGTCCCTTGCAGAACGGCGCAACCAGCGTCATGTACGAGGGCGCGCCAAACTTCCCCGAGCCCGATCGCTTCTGGAGGATTATCGACCGGCACAAGGTCAACATCTTCTACACCGCCCCGACCGCGATTCGCACGTTTATCAAATGGGGCGAGCAGTGGCCGCGCAAGCATCGCCTCGACAGCCTGAGACTATTGGGAACCGTCGGCGAGCCTATCAATCCCGAAGCCTGGATGTGGTACCGCGAAGTGATCGGCCATGAAAAGTGCCCGATCGTCGATACCTGGTGGCAAACGGAAACCGGCCACATCATGATCTCGCCGATTCCCGGCGCAATCGCCGCCAAACCCGGCTCTGGCACGCGTCCGTTCTTCGGCGTGGTACCCGAAGTCGTGAGCATGGATGGCAAACCAGTTCCCGATGGCTCGGGCGGATTCCTGGTTATTCGACAACCGTGGCCCGGAATGCTGCGCACGATTTACGGCGATCCTGACCGCTACGTCCGCCAGTACTGGTCGCAAATTCGAGGGACCTATTTCACCGGCGACGGTGCGCGCAAAGACAAAGACGGCTACTTCTGGGTGATGGGCCGCGTGGATGATGTCATCAACGTCTCCGGCCATCGCTTGAGCACGATGGAAGTCGAATCCGCTCTGGTTGCGCACGATGCGGTCGCCGAAGCCGCCGTGGTCGGGCGTCCTGATGAGCTCAAAGGTCAAGCGATCTCCGCCTTCGTCACGCTGGAGCACGGTCGCCAGCCTTCGCCCGAGCTCAAAGAAGAGTTGCGCAAGTGGGTGGCAAAAGAAATCGGGGCCATGGCCAAGCCGGACGATATCCGCTTCACCGATATGCTTCCCAAAACCCGCAGCGGAAAGATCATGCGCCGGCTGTTGCGCGAGCTCGCGACCAGCGGAGAAGTAAAAGGCGATACGACCACGCTGGAAGATTTCAGCGTGATCTCGCGCCTGAAAGAGAGCGACGAGTCGTAGCGGTAGTGGCCCAGTTTGAAACTGAGCCGCTACACGCGTAACTGTTAGCCCTGCCGTCGCGAAGATTTCTTCGCCCGGGCCGGACGCTCTCCCTCGGAAGGTGCACGCGCCGCCGGCTTCTTCTTCCCTTCCATTTCCGCCAGGCTCTGCTTCAACGCCGACATCAGGTCCACCACCGGCGCCAGCTTCTTCGGCTTCTCAACTTCTGCAATCTTGCCGCCCTCGAGTTTCGTCTGAATCAGGTTCTTTAGGTTTTCCTGAAAGTCGTCGTGAAATTTTTCCGGCTCCCACTCCGCCGCCAGCGCTTCGATCAGCTGATGCGCAACTTTCACTTCCGCGTCTTTCAGCTCGACGTCCGGCGCCCCGAAGCCCTCGACCTTTCGCACTTCTTCTTCGTAATACATTGTGTGCAGCATCATTCCGCCTTCATGCGGGCGCAGAAACACCGTGTACTCGCGGTTGTGCATGGTCAGCTTGGCAATGGCGACGTATTCGCTCTCCTCGAGCGCTTTGGTCAGCAAGGCGTAGGGCCGGCGGCCGGCTTCTTCTGGCATCATGTAATAAGAAGACTCAAAATAAACCGGGTCCACCTCGCTCGACTTCACGAACTCGAGAATCTCCATGGTCTTCGCTGTCTTGGGCTCGATTTTTTTGATCTCCTCCGGCTCAACCACCACGTACTCGCCCTTGCGATACTCGTAGCCCTTCACAATCTCGCTGCGCTCCACCACTTTGTTTTCAGCCGGACAGATGAGCTGCTGCTTCACCCGCACCAGGTCGTCGCGATGCAGCATGTGGAACGAAATGCCCTCGCTGCGCGCGCCGGAAAACAGGCGCACCGGCATGGAGATTAATCCGAAGGTAAGATATCCCGACCAGACCGAAGCTGCCATTCTGTCACCCCGTGGCTTGCGGAGTTCCGCCAGCCTAGAGAGTTTAGACCACCAGCACGAATTTTGATGCGGGAAGTAAAGCCCGGTGCCGAATCTTGAAGCCCGATAGCGTGGGGTGCAAGCCGGCGGCACACAATAAGTAGGGCTCCAGATGTAATCGCCGGCCGCATCGGTTATCCTCTCACTACCTTGCCACCGCATACCATCGAAACCGCGCTGGGCGTCACCGTAATTTTCGCGATCGTCGCAAGAATTGTCCGCGGCGTCAGCCTTTCCGGAGCCATCGCCGGGGCGGTCGTTTCGTTTGTGCTGTATGCCTGCGCCGGGCCGGGCGCGTTCCTCGCGCTGGTTTCAGTGTTCGTTCTCACCTGGATCGCCACGCGGTTCGGATATTCGAAGAAGCAGAAACTCGGCTCGGCCGAAAGCCGCGAAGGACGCAACGCCCGCCAGGTGCTGGCGAATCTTTCTATCGCTGCAATCTGCGCAGCTCTGTATTTCGATCTGCGGAATGCCGTCTTTCTGGTTGCAATGTCAGCGGCCCTTGCCGAAGCCGCAGCGGATACGGCTTCCAGCGAGCTCGGGCAGGCATGGAGCCAGAACGCGCGTCTGATCACCTCCTGGAAAGAAGTTCCGGCGGGCACGAACGGCGGCGTGAGCGTGGCCGGAACGCTGGCGGGCATCGTGGCCGCCGTCGCTATCGCCGTGGTTTGCCTGCTCGCCGGCATTGTTTCGGATAGATCGTTCGGCATCGTCGTCGCCGCAGCATTCATGGGTTTTATAGTCGACAGCTTCCTCGGCGCGCTCCTCGAATCGCGCGGCGCGCTGAATAACGACCAGGTGAACTTCCTCGGGACGCTGATTGCAGCTGCGTTGGGCCTGCTGTTGGCGGGCTCTTTACCCCTGCTGCACTGATGTCATCCCGAACCCGTACGCCGCAGGCGGACGGGTGAGAGACCTTACGATGCCCATCGATCTGCAGCGGTGGGCAGACGGCCGCACCCATTGGATGTCATCCCGAACCCGTACGCCGCAGGCGGACGGGTGAGGGATCTTACGATGCCCATCGATCTGCAGCGGCGTAAAAAGGAGCGGCACAAGCCTTTCAGCGACATCGTCATCTCACGCCGCCGTAAGATCCCTCTATCAGCCTGCTCATGCGCGTCACCTCCCTTTGCCGTGATGTCATCCCGAACCCGTACGCCGCAGGCGGACGGGTGAGAGACCTTACGATGCCCATCGATCTGCAGCGGCGTAAAAAGGAGCGGCACAAGCCTTTCAGCGACATCGTCATCTCACGCCGCCGTAAGATCCCTCTCTGCCGCTGTGCGGCAGTTCGGGACGACATCTGTGACATCCATCACAGGCATCGAGCGCGCCCCTGGTAGACCCTTACACTCGTGGAGAAAACCTACTACGTTTACATCTTGAGCAGCCAGCGCCGTGTTCTGTACATCGGCATTACCGGCAACCTGGAAAGGCGAGTCTTTCAGCATAAACAGCGAACGCCAGGAGCGTTCACCGCAAAATACAACGTCACGAGCCTCGTGTTTTTTGAGCGCTACACGTCGGTGACCAGAGCCATTGCACGTGAAAAAGAGCTCAAAGACTGGCGGCGTCAGAAAAAGATTGCGCTGATCGAAAGCAATAACCCAAAGTGGCGCGACTTGAGCTACGGCTGGTTCCAACGGCACCGCTATCAGCCCGCTCCTGCGCGTCACCCTCCTCTGCCTTGATGTCATCCCTCACCCGTACATCGCAGGCGCACGGGTGAGGGACCACCATCGATCTGCAGCGGTGGGCAGACGGCCGCACCCATTGGATGTCATCCCGAATCCGTACGCCGTAGGCGGAGGAGCGAGGGACCACCATCGATCTGCAGCGGTGGGCAGACGGCCGCACCCATTGGATGTCATCCCGAATCCGTACGCCGTAGGCGGAGGAGCGAGGGACCACCATCGATCTGCAGCGGTGGGCAGACGGCCG
>Ga0335078_10001872_pt1 | contig 31846 bp, 35 predicted proteins | sample Lox_Sample_32_FD_206711 | JGI IMG/M metagenome (GOLD analysis project Ga0335078, IMG submission 206711) | Soil microbial communities from Loxahatchee National Wildlife Refuge, Florida, United States - Lox_Sample_3.2 | ecosystem: Environmental > Terrestrial > Soil > Wetlands | place: USA... | reverse complement strand
CTCTCCAAGTCCGAGCTCGCCTCTCCCCGCTGGGCCCGCATCGCCCGCGGCCTCTCGGCGCGGGCGGTCCCCTCCGCACCGGAGCGAAAGGCGGTCGACACCTCGGGGGCCGAGGAGGACCTCCAGGCCGCCCGCAAGGCCCTCGCGGCCGTCCCGCCTCGCCCGCGCGGAGGAACCCCGTGACCCATCTCCCGGCCGCTCGCCTCGCCGCCCCCTCCGTCCCCGCGCCGGCGCCGGATCCGGTCGCGACCTCCGCGCCCATGCGCGAGGTCCTGGCCGCGGCCGAGGACGTGGCCGAGACCCCGACCACGGTGCTCCTCCTCGGCGAGAGCGGCACCGGCAAGGAGGTGCTCGCCCGCTACATCCACCGCCGCTCCCCTCGGGCCGCCGGCCCCTGGGTGGCGGTGAACTGCGCCGCCCTGCCCGGCGACCTCCTGGAGAGCGAGCTCTTCGGCCACGAGCGCGGCGCCTTCACCGGGGCCGCCGACCGGCGCACCGGGCGCTTCGAGCAGGCGCACGGCGGGACGCTCTTGCTCGACGAGATCTCCGAGATCCCGCTCCCCCTGCAGGCGAAGCTCCTGCGCGTCCTGCAGGAGCGCGAGGTCGACCGCGTGGGGGGCCAGCACCCGGTTCCGGTGGACGTCCGCGTCATCGCCACCACCAACCGGGACCTCGCCGGGATGATGGCCGACGGCCACTTCCGCTCCGACCTCTACTACCGCCTGAACGTCTTCCCGGTGGTCCTGCCGCCGCTTCGGACCCGGCTCGAGGACCTGCCCGGGCTCTGCGACACCCTGCTCGCCGAGGCAGCCGCCGAGATGGGGCGCGTCCCGCCCCGCCTCGCGCCGGACGCCATCGGCCTCCTCGCCGCCCACCCCTTCCCGGGAAACGTGCGGGAGCTGAGAAACCTCCTGCAGCGCGCCCTGGTGCGCTGCCGCGGCCCGGTCATCGGCCCGGAGCACGTCCGCGCCGACGCGGACCTGGGCGCCCGGCCCGCGCCGGACCCGGAGATCCCCGCCTTCCTCCCCCTGGAGCTCGCCGCCCTGGAGCGCATCGCCATCCGCGAGGCGCTGCGCCGCGTGAACGGGAACCGCACCCACGCGGCCCGCCTGCTCGGCATCGGCCTGCGCACCCTCCGCAACAAGCTGCGGGCCTGGCGGCAGGAGGAAGAGATCGACCCAGCCCGGGCGGAGGCCCGGCAGATTCTGCCCGGCCGGCTCGGCCGTGCGGCCGAAAACGCCGCGCCCCCTCTGGGATCGGCCCCGGCACGAACCTCGCAGGAGGAGAGAGCGTGAGGATCTTCGACTCCACCACCGACACCCTGGAGCACGCCCTCGACGTGCGGCTCGCCCGCCACACCGTGCTCGCCGGGAACCTCGCCAACGTCGACACCCCGGGGTTCGTCCCGCAGGACATCGACTTCAAGGCGGCCATGTCGGGGGCCCAGGGCCTCCCGGAGGACGCGCCCCAGGAAGCGCCCGCCGCCGGCGACATTCCCCTGAACCTCGCCTCCTACACCCCTCCCGCCGCCGCCGGGCTCAGCGGGCTCTCCGGCCCGGCGAGCGCGAGCGCGGCCGGGAGTTCCCCCGGCATCGACGGCAACGCCGTGGACGCCGACCGGGCGCTCGTCGCCATCGCCGAGAACGCCGTGCAGTACGGGGCGGCGGCACGCGCCGTCTCGAAGAAGCTCGCCATCCTGCGCTACGTCGCCTCCGACGGAGCCGCCTAGCAACGAGGAGTTACGGCATGGACTTCCTCTCCGCCCTCCGCATCAGCGCCTCCGGCCTCTCGGCCGAGCGGGTGCGCGTGAACCTCGCCGCCTCGAACCTGGCCAACGCCGAATCCACCCGCGGGCCGGACGGCCAGCCCTACCGCCGCATGGACCCGGTGCTCGAGGCCGCGCCCTTCGAGGCCGAGCTCGGCAGCGCCAGCGCGCTCTCCGGCGGAGGACCCGGCCCGGTCGGCGTGCGCGTCGCCCAGGTCGCCGAGGACTCCCAGCCCGGCAAGCGCATCTACAACCCGGCCCACCCCGACGCGGACGCGGACGGCTTCGTCACCCTGCCGAACGTGAACCCCATCCACGAGGTCGTGAACCTCATGAGCGCTCAGAAGGCCTACGACGCGAACGCCGCCGCCGTCGACACCCTGAAGACGATGGCCCAGCGCGCGCTCGACATCGGGAGCTAACCCATGGAAGGCATCCGCAAGGTCCTCGGCGACGTCGCCCTGCCCGCAGAGGCGGGGCCCACCCGCGAGCAGCCCGGCGCGGCCAGCTTCTCGGAGGAGCTCGGCAAGGCGCTCGGCTCCGTCGAGGACACCGAGCTCGAGGCCGACCGCGAGGCCGGCAAGGTGGCCCTGGGCGGCGGCAACCTCCACGAGACCGCCATCGCCCTGCAGAAGGCGGACATCGCCATCCGCCTCGCCACCAAGGTCCGCAACAAGCTCATCGACGCCTACCAGGACGTCATGAAGATGAGCGTCTAGCGAGATCCCATGGAACCCCTGCTCCGCCAGCTCCGCGAACTCCCCCTGCGCTTCGCCGCGCTCCCGGCCGGCATCCGCCTCGTGCTCCTCGTGGGCTCGCTCGCCGCCATCGGCGTGGCCGCCTACAACGGCGTGCAGAACGCCGAGGCCTGGCAGTACGCCTTCACGAACCTGACTCCGGAGGACGCCTCCGAGGCGGCCGCCACCCTCAAGGCCGCCGGCATCGCCTTCCGCATGGAGGCCGGAGGGACGGCCCTCTCCGTCCCCGGCGCCAAGGTCTACGACGCCCGCCTCCTGCTCGCCGCGGCCGGCGTCCCGCGCGGCGGCGGCGTCGGCTTCGAGATCTTCGACCGCGGCGACCTGGGCGTCTCGGAGTTCACCCAGCACATCAATTTGCGACGGGCCACCGAGGGAGAGCTGGCGCGCACCATTGGCAGGCTCTCCCAGGTGCGCTCGGCCCGGGTCCACCTCACCCTGCCGGAGAAGGGGCTCTTCCGGGACGAGGACCGCAAGGCCTCGGCCGCGGTGATGCTCTCCCTCCAGCCCGGCCGCTCTCTCGAGGACCGGGAGCTCGCCGGCATCCGTCACCTCGTGGCCTCGGCCGTCCCCGGCCTCTCGCCCTCCTCCGTCACGGTGGTCGACGGCCGGGGCACCGTGCTCGCCGCCGACACCCCCTGGGGAGAGGCCCAGAGCTACGAGAAGCAGCTCGAGAGCGACCTGCAGCGGCGGGTGGTGGACATCCTGGAGCAGGCGGTGGGAGCGGGAGCGGTGGTCGCCCGGGTGACCGCGGCCGTCGACGCCTCCGAGGTCTCCACGCAGAACGAGCAGATCGACCCCGACGCCACCGCGCTGAAGAGCGAGCGCCGGGTCTCGTCGAGCCAGAGCCAGGACACCTCCTCGGTGCAGGGGATCGCCGGGGCCGCCGCCAACCAGCCCCTGCAGCCCCAGGCCACCGCCGCGGGGCCGCAGAACCGCGGCAGCTCCTCCATGCAGGACGAGGTGAAGAACTACGAGGTCTCCCGCACCACCACCCACACGGTGACGCGCATGCCGCGGCTCAAGCGCCTCTCCGTGGCCGTGCTCGTGGACGGAGTGGGCGGGAAGCCCCGGCCCGACGCGGAGGTGCAGCAGCTCGGCGAGCTGGCCCGCCGCGCCGTGGGCTTCGACCCGGCCCGCGGGGACGTCTTCGACATCTCCAGCGCGCCCTTCGCCCGCTCGGAGGAGGGGACCGCCGCCCCGGCCAAGCCGGAGGCAGCCGTCTCGCGGACGTGGCTCTACGGCGGCGGCGCCGCCGCGGCCGTCATCGTGCTCCTCCTCCTCACCCTCCTCGGCCGCGGCCGGTCCGCGCCCATCGGCAGCCCCCACGCCTTGCCGGTGGGGGCGCGCATCGCCGAGATCGAGGCCGGGCTCGCGGCTGCGGCCCCGGCCCTGGCGCCGACTTCAGGGGTCCCGCAGCTCGCCGATCCCTCCGTGGCGCTGCGAGACCGGGCGCGCGACCTCGCCGCCAAGGACCCCTCCCGGGCGGCCCACATCCTGAAGGCCTGGATGCAGAACGACCCGGCTCCGAGGAGTTCCAATGGCTGACCCCATGGTGGGCGCCACCGCGCCGGACGAGCCGGCCGGCCCGGGGTCTCTCAAGGCCGCCGCCGTCCTCCTCGGCGTCGGGCCGGACGTGGCCACCAACATCTTCCGCCAGCTCGCCGAGGGCGAGCTGCGCCGGGTGGCGCTCGGGGCCAAGAACCTCCGCAAGAACCCGCCCGCCACCGTCCCGGACGCGCTCAACTCCTTCATCGCGGCCATGGAGTCGGTCGGCGGCGACGCCGCGGCCGGCGACGACGTGCTGCGGGACATCGCCGCCAAGGCGCTCGGGGCCGACGCGGCGCGCCGCGCCTTCGACGGCGTCGTCCCCCCGCCCCCGCCCGACGAGGTCCTGGGGCCGGTCTCCCAGGCCGACCCGGAGTCGCTCGCCATGGTGCTGCACCGGGAGCAGCCGCAGACCATCGCGCTCGTGCTCTCCTCCCTCGACACCTGGCGGGCGGCGGCGGTGGTGGAGCACCTCTCCGACAAGCTTCGCCCCGACGTGCTGCGCCGCATGGCCACCATCGAGTCGGTGGCTCCGGAGATCCTCCGCGAGGTCGGCCAGGCGCTCTCGGCCGAGCTCAAGGCCCTCGTCGCCGGCGGCATGCGGAAGGTGGACGGCAAGAACACCGCCCTCGAGATCCTGCGCCGCTGCGCGCACGAGGAGCAGCAGGCCGTCATCTCCGAGATCGAGAAGGACGACCCGAACCTGGCCGGCGAGCTCCGCGGCCGGCTCTTCACCTTCGGCGACCTCGTCAACCTCACGGACCGCGACCTGCAGCAGCTGCTCCGCGAGATCGAGGGCAACAAGCTCGTGCTCGCCCTGCGCGGCGCCACCCCGGAGGTGCGCCAGAAGTTCCTCGCCAACCTCTCCTCGCGCGCTGCCGAGATGCTCTCCGACGACCTCGCCGCCATGGGTCCGGTCAAGCTCTCCATGGTCGAGTCCGCCCAGGCCGAGATCTCGAAGATCGCCCAGGACCTCGCCCAGCAGGGGCGCATCACCATCGTCAACCCCTCCGAGAAGATGCTGTAGCGCGAACCCCCGAGAGACCGGTACGGACCCATGCCCCTCGCCCCCCCCAAGCGCCCCCGCTTTCTCGAGGCCCTCGCCGACCAGGGCCAGGTGGAGCCCTTCAACTTCCCGCCGCGGAGCCCCGGCGGCCGCTCCCCGCGCCCGCCCTCTCCGGCCCGGGCCGCTCCCGCGCCCGCGGCTTCCGCACCGGACGTGGAGGCGCTCCGGCGCGAGGCCCTGGAGCGGGTGGGCGAGGCCCTCCGCTCCCTCCGGCTCGAGGCGGAGCGGCTGGCGGAGCAGGCGCGGGCCGACGCCATCGAGGTGGCCTTCCAGGTGGCCTCCCGCATCCTGGAGTCCGAGGTGAAGGCGAACCCCGAGACCCTCTTCTCCCTGGTGCGCTCGGCGCTTCGCAAGGCCGGTGACTCCCGGCGCGTGGCGCTGCGCCTCTGCCCGGCGGACGCCGCCACCGTGGAGGGGAACCTCGAGCGGCTGGGGCGCGGGGACCTGAGCGCCGCGCGCGTGGAGATCGTGCCCGACCCGACGCTCGGACCCGGCGACTGCCTGGTCGAGACCGACTTCGGCCAGGTGGACGGGAGGCTCGCCACCCGGCTCGGCGAGGCCAAGCGAGCCGTGCGCGCGGCCGTCGAGGGAGGCGCCGCTTGATGGGCTGCGACATCGAGGCGGTGCGCCGCGCCCTCGCCGAGTTCGACCCGGTGCCGCTCACCGGCACGGTCCTGCGCGCCACCGGCCTCGTGGTGGAGGCGGCCCTGCCGCGCGTGCCCGTGGGCACCGGCTGCGAGATCGTCGCCCGGGACGGATCGGTGGTCCAGGCCGAGGTGGTGGGCTTCGCCGGCTCCACCGCCCGGCTCATCCCGCTCGCCGGGATCCACGGCGTGGGGGAGGGCTGCGCGGTGGTGCCCCGCGCCAGCGCCGCCGCCGTGGCCGTGGGGAAGGCCCTGCTCGGCCGGGTGGTCGACGCCGGTCTCCATCCCATGGACGGCGGGCCGGTCCCCATGCTCCGGGAACGCGTTCTCCTGCAGGCGAGCCCTCCCTCCGCCATGGAGCGCCGCCGGGTGGAGCGCCCCCTCTGCCTGGGCATCCGCTCCATCGACGCCTTCCTCACGGTCGGGGAAGGGCAGCGCATGGTGATCCTGGCCGGACCGGGCGTGGGCAAGAGCGTGCTCCTCGGCATGCTGGCCCGCTCCGCGCAAGCGGACGTGGTGGTGGTCGGGCTGGTGGGCGAACGCGGGCGCGAGGTGCGGGAGTTCATCGAGCGAGACCTCGGGGAGGGGCTCTCCCGCTCCGTGGTGGTGGTGGCGACGAGCGACGAGTCCCCCGTGAAGAGGCTCCGGGCCGCCTACGTGACGACGGCCGTCGCCGAGTACTTCCGCGCCCAGGGCAAGCGGGTCCTCCTCCTCATGGACTCGCTCTCCCGCTTCGCACAGGCGCAGCGCGAGATCGGCCTGGCCGCCGGCGAGCCCCCGACCACCAAGGGCTACCCTCCCTCCGCCTTCGCCCTCCTGCCCCGACTCGTGGAGCGGGCCGGGAACGACGCGGGCCCCGGGAGCATCACCGCCTTCTACACGGTGCTCGCCGAGGGGGACGACCAGTCCGACCCGGTCGTGGACGCCGCCAAGGCCACGCTGGATGGCCACATCGTGCTCTCCCGCAAGCTCGCCGAGGCGGGGTCCTACCCGGCCGTCGACGTGCTCGGGAGCATCTCCCGCGTCATGGCCGACATCGTCGAGCCGACGCACCGGGAGCTCGCCCGGCAGGGGCGCGACGTCCTCGCCGCCTATCGGGAGGCGGCCGACCTCATCGAGGTGGGTGCCTACGCCGCCGGCTCGAACCCCCGCGTCGACAAGGCGCTCGCCTGCATCCACCCGCTCGAGGCGCTGCTGCGGCAGGAGCCCGGGGAGCGCACGCTCTTGCCCGAGACCCTCTCGCGCCTGCAGCGGCTGCTCTCGGCAGCAGCCCCGGAGGCCCGCCGTGCTTAGCCTTGCGCTCTGGGCGGTGCTCGCCGCCGGTCCGGAAGCTCCGGTTCCTCCGTCCGTCCCCACCGCCGAGCCACCGGAGGCGACAGCCGTGGCCTCCGAGGCGGCGCCGCCCGCGCCGCTCCCGGCCGCCGGGCTCGTCCCGGACCGCCCGGCCGAGAACCAGGCGCCGGCGGCCGCGGCGACCGGGGCACCGGCGACGGCGTCCGCCTCTGCCCCGCCGCCCGCCGAGGCGCCCAAGGCGGCTGCTTTGGCCCGGCCCCGGGCCAAAGAGGCCCGCCGCAAGACTTCGCCGAAAGCGCCGAGACCCGCCGCCGTGGCCCGGACCCATCCCGCCGCCCCGGCCGTCGCGCCCACCCCCGAGGAGCTCGAGGCCCCCCCCGTGCCCCCCTCCCTGACCTCCAAGGCCTTCCTCGATGAGATCCGGGCCTCGGCCCAGGAGCGCAACGCCCAGAAGCAGCGGCGCGACGACGAGCGCAGCCGACTCGAGGCCCTCGCCAAGGGGATCGCCGAGGCGAGGGCTGCGCTCCGTCAGGAGACGGAGCGCCTCGAGGGGGCCGCGAAGAAGCCCGCGGACGGAAGCGCCGGCTCGCCGGAGGCGAGGGCCAAGTCCTACCTGGCCCTCGCGAAGACCGTGAAGGGAATGCGCCCGGAGAAGGCGGCGGAGCTCGTCTCCAACCTCGACCGGCCCCTCGCCGTCGAGCTCCTCCGCCGCATCCGGCCGTCGGACGCCGCCGCCATCCTGGAGAAGCTCAAGTCGGAGACGGCCGCGGACCTGGTCGCGCGCATGGCCTCGGCCGGGGCGGAGGCGCCGTGACCGGCTCCTCCTCCATCCGCGGCGCCCTCGCCGGAGAGCCCGTTCGAGGCGCGGAGGCGCGGAAGCCCGTGGCGGAGCCGGGGAAGAGCGCCGCCGAGTTCGACGACCTGCTCGAGAGCCTGACCGGCGGCTCGAGCGAAGGGGCCGCCCGCGCCGGGACGCCCACCCGCTCCATGCCTCCCGATGGCCCCGCGGCCGCCGCCCGCACCGCGCCCCCCTCGCCCGGGCGCGCCCTCTCCGGCGCGACCTCGGGCGGGCCGCCCTCCCTTCCCCCGCAGGCCTCCTCTCGCCCGGGCGCGGCCACCGCGCTGCGGGCTGCGGCCGCACCCGCCCGCCCCGCCCCGGCAACGGGAGAGCGTTTGGCTCTCGGCGGCGACACCGGGAGCGCGGAGAGCTCCCGGCGAGCGGCGGGCGGGAGCGCCTCGGGAGCGGAGGCGGCGAAGGCGGAGCCGGAGGAGAGCGCTTTTGCGGCCCGCACCTCGCCCGAGGCCTTCCAGACCGCAGCCGGCGGCGCACCGGGCGAAACCGCTTCCGACGCCAGCCCGCTCGCCTCGGCGGAGCCGCGGCGGGCCGGGTCGAGGGTCCCTGCGCAGGCCGAGGGGCCGTCCCGGGGTGCCGCGGCCCCCTCGGGCACCCGCGCTCCGGAGAACGCCGGCGGCGAACTCGCCCCGGAGAGCCCTTCCGCGCCGGCCGCTCCCCCTTCCCCGGCACCGAGGTCGGGCGAGGGGCGCTTGGCCGAGCCCTCCCTCGCCCTCTCGTGGACTCGCGCGGGCGCGGCCGACGCCTCGCTCCGCGCGGCGGGGCCGGCCGAGTCGACGCCCGCCCCGGAGGAATCGGCGGCGGGCGGGACCTCCGCGGAGGCGGAGTCCGGAAAGGGCGACCGGGCGGAGGGGAGCGCGCCGACCTCCTCGGCGCCGACCCCGGGCGCGGCGGACGCCGACAAGGGTGTGCTCGCGCCCCCCGCAGCCGGCCCGACCGCCCGCACCTCCGAGGGGCGCCTCACCGAGGCCGCCGCGAAGGGGGAAGGGGCCGAGGCCTCGTCGGCCCGCGCCTCGGGCGCGCCGGCGCAGCCGGCCCAGGCGCCCCAGACCCCGGCCGCGGTGTTCGCGGCGCCCGTCGCCCCGAAGCCTTCCTCCGCCGCGCCCCTGGCCGCGGGAGCGGCCGAGAAGGCGCTGCCGAGCCGGCCGGAGGCGGCCGGGGACTCCTCCGGCGTGGACGGGGCGCTCCTGAGGAGCGCCGCCCATCTGCGCATCGCCGGCGCCGGGGGCGCCGGGGACATCGAGCTCCACCTGCGCATCCAGGGCGGGGTGGCCCACCTGCGGGTGGACGGCCAGGCCGGGACCCTCTTCGGCGCCCACGCTCCCGAGCTCGCGAGCGCGCTCACGAGCGCCGGCCTCTCCCTGGGAAGGCTCGAGACGTCGGCGGCCGCCTCCCCGTCGGCCCACGCCGGCCCCCTCCCCCAGGGGGAGAGCGGTGGCCCGGGCGGCGACCTCGACTCCGGCCGGGAGCGACACCCAGGCTCGAGCGGTCGAGAGGAGGCGTCCCCGCCGCCGCAGCCGGCCGCGCCGCAGCCGGCGGCGCGCACCCGACCCGCACCCCCTACTCCCTCGCCGGGAAGCATTCACGTGGAGGCATAGAGAGCCCATGATCACGACCCCCGTCACCACCACCTCGTCGTCCGCGAGCAGCTCGACGAGCACGTCGTCGGCCGTCCCCACCCAGACCCTCGACCAGAACGACTTCATGACGCTGCTCATGGCGCAGCTCCAGAACCAGGACCCCACCCAGCCGGTGGACGACACCCAGTTCGCCTCCGAGCTGGCCCAGTTCTCCTCCCTGCAGCAGCTCACCGACATCGGGAGCACGCTCGACAGCATGCTCAGCTCCCAGTCCTCGACGAACCAGCTGCAGACGGCGGGGATGGTGGGGATGGACGTCCTCTACAACACGAACCAGGTGCAGTTCGACGGCAAGGACCCGGTGACGCTCGGAGCGAACCTCTCCATCGCCTCCGACTCCACGGTGGCCGTCATCACCGACTCCTCGGGCACCGTGGTGCGCACCCTGTCCCTGGGCGCGGAGCCCGCGGGCGTCTCCAGCTTCAGCTGGGACGGCAACGACGACAGCGGCAACCCGGTGGCCTCCGGGACCTACAACGTCGCCGTCAACGCCACCCGGACGGACGGCCAGAGCGTGACCGCGACCGCCGTCGCGGAAGGCCAGGTGGGCGCCGTGACCTTCAACTCCAGCGGCTCGAGCGCCCCCACGCTCGTCATCGGGAACCAGCAGGTGCAGCTCTCCAGCGTCGTAGAGGTCGTGAATCCGTAACGAGCGCGTGGACCGCGCCAGAAAGACAAGAGGCAGGAAGATGAGCTTGATGAGCGCAATGTCGACCGCCACCTCCGGCATCGACGCCGACAACACCGAACTCGCCGTGATCTCGAACAACATCGCCAACGCCTCCACCGTCGGCTACAAGGACCAGCGCACCGACTTCGAGACCGCCCTCTCCCAGTCCATGGTCGGGGCGCCGGGCCAGGTGGGCCTGGGCACCACCGCCAGCGTCCAGACGCTCGTCACCGAGGGCTCCCTCACCACCACCGGGAACCCGACCGACCTGGCGCTGCAGGGCAACGGCTACTTCATGGTGAACGGCAGCTACGAGGGGCAGACCGGCACCTTCTACACGCGGGACGGCGAGTTCAGCGTGAACTCCTCCGGCTACCTCGTGAACCAGGCCGGCCTGGAGGTGCAGGGCTTCACCGCCAACGCCGCCGGGCAACTCTCCGGGGTGACGGGCAACCTGCTCGTGGGCAACGCCCAGGTCCAGCCGGTGGCCACCACCACCGTCACCATGCAGGGGAACCTCCAGTCGAGCGCCGCCTACATGACCTTCAACCCGGCCAGCCCGACCACCACCTCGAACTTCTCCACCGACGTCACCGTCTACGACTCGCTGGGCGCCGCGCACGCGGTCCAGATCTTCTTCACCAACACCCCCACCGGGTGGCAGTGGAACGCCATGACGGACGGCGGCGGCCTCACCGGCGGCGCGGCCGGGACCCTCACCTCCATCGCGAACGGGACCCTGACCTTCAACGCCCAGGGCGCCCTCACCGCCGAGACCCAGGCCTCGAACTTCAACCCGCTCGGGGCCACGAACCCGCAGGCCCTCGCCTTCAACTTCGGCACCGCGACCGGCGCCGGCGGGACCGGGCTCGACGGCGTCACCCAGTTCGCCTCCTCCTCGGCCACCACCGCCATCACCCAGGACGGCTACGCCGCCGGCGACCTCTCCAGCATCCAGGTGGGGCAGAACGGCACCATCTCCGGCGTCTTCAGCAACGGCGAGACCCGGGTCCTCGGCCAGGTGGCCGTGGCCGGCTTCCCGGCCCCCGACCAGCTCTCCAGCATCGGCGGCAACCTCTACTCCGCCACCCAGACCGCCGGGCAGCCGGTGATCGGGGCCCCGGGCTCCGGCGGACTCGGCTCGGTGACCTCGGGAGCCCTCGAGCAGTCGACCGTGGACCTCTCCACCGAGCTCGTGAACATGATCGAGGCCCAGCACGCCTTCGAGGCGAACTCGAAGACCATCACCACCGCCGACACCCTCCTCTCCGAGCTCATCCAGATGAAGCGTTAGCTAGGCCGCACAGGGGCTTAGCACCGGGGCGCATCGTGCCGATGACTCTCCGGGCAGGAGGCCCCGCATGATCGTCCTGACGCGCCTCGACGGGAAGGAGCTCGTCGTCAACGCCGAGCACATCCTCACCGCCGAGGCGACGCCCGACACTGTCCTGCATCTGACCACCGGCCTGAGCTTCATGGTGCGAGAGCCGGTGGAGGAGGTGGTGGAGAAGGTCGCGGCCTGGCGGCGGCGCATCCTCCTGGGTCCGGAGGTCGTGCACGCGACCGAAGGGCGACCAACGGTCGTGCCGTTCCCGCGCGGCGTTCCGACGAAGGAGTGAGAGATGGACATCACCTCTGTCGCCGGCATCGTCGTCTCCATCGCCCTCATCCTGCTCGGCCAGGCGCTCGAGGGCGGGCACATGGGCTCGATCCTCCAGGCCACCGCCGCCCTCATCGTCTTCGGTGGGACCTTCGGCGCCACCATGGTGGCCTTCCCCACCAAGGACTTTTTGCGCGGCCTGAAGATGCTGAAGCTCGTCTTCGGCGGCTCGAACCAGGGCCTCGGCCCCCTCACCCAGCGCATCGTGGAGTTCGCGGGCGTGGCGCGGCGGGACGGGGTGCTCGCGCTCGAGAGCCGGCTGCCGGAGATCGACGACCCCTTCCTCCGCAAGGCCCTGCAGTTCGCGGTGGACGGGGTGGACGCCGAGGTGTCCCGCTCCTCGCTGGAGGCCGCCATCGACGCCGAATTCCAGGAGCAGTCGGCGGCCGCCAAGGTGTGGGAGAGCATGGGCGGCTTCGCCCCCACCGTGGGCATCCTCGGGGCCGTGCTCGGCCTCATCCACGTGATGGAGAACCTGAACGACCCCTCCAAGCTCGGCGGCGGCATCGCCACCGCCTTCGTGGCCACCGTCTACGGCGTGGGCTCGGCGAACCTGCTCTTCCTCCCCTTCGCCACCAAGCTAAAGCGCAAGCTCACGCTGGAGAAGGAGCGCAAGACCGTCATCGCCGAGGGCGTGCTCTCCATCCAGGAGGGGCTCAACCCGCGGGTGCTCGAGGAGAAGTTGCGCGCCTACACGGGCGAGACCGAGGCGGCGGAGAAGAAGGCGGCCTAGCGGAAGAAAGCCCCCATGGCCGGCCCCCGAAAGAAGAAGCACCACGAGGAGGAGCACGAGAACCACGAACGGTGGCTCGTCTCCTACGCCGACTTCATCACGCTCCTCTTCGCCTTCTTCGTGGTGATGTACTCGGTGAGCCGGGTCGACAACAAGAAGCTCACCCAGGCGATCCAGGGGATCCGCTGGGCCCTCCACACCGCCGGCAACGGCGGCACGGGGGCCCTGCCCATCTTCGAGGGCCCGCCCTCCGAGGGCGGCTGCCGGGTGGCGCCCGGCGCCTCCTCCACGAGCTTGGTCGAGCGGGCCAAGGCCGTCGAGGACCTGCGCCGCCGCATCGAGAAGAAGGTCCTTCCCTTCGTCCAGAACACCAAGGGCGCGACCGCGGTCACCGTGCACGTCGAGGACGGCCACCGCCTCGTGGTCCGCCTCGCCGCCGCGAAGTTCTTCGACCCTGGCCAGGCGGCCCTGCGCCCCCAGATCCTCCCCGTGCTCGACGCCGTCACGGAAGAGCTGAAGGACCTCGACCGGCCCCTGCGCATCGAGGGGCACACGGACGACAGCCCGGTCCAGGGGGGGCGCTTCCACGGCAACTGGGACCTCTCGGCGGCGCGCGCCGCCACGGTGACGAGCTACCTGCAGGAGGCCCACCACGTCCCGCCGCCCCATCTCTCGGCGGTGGGCTTCGCCGACACGAAGCCCGTGAGCCAGGAGCCCACCGAGGAGGCGCGCGAGCTCAACCGGCGCGTCGAGATGGTCGTCGAGCTGGCCCCGGACGACCCGCTCCTCAACCCGGGCGCGAGGCACCCTTGACCCCGCGGCGTGGGGTCAGGTCACCCGGGGTGACGGTTCACCCGGAGCACGACACCCACACCGGAAGCCTCCCTCGCACCCAGGTAGACCCGCGAAAACGCACGCGCCCACCCGGCCAGCTCTCCGGGGCCGGAAGAGGGGGGGAGGGCCACCCAGGCGGAAGCCGGTCTCCGCGCACCCAGGCGAAAGCGGCCCAGCCGGGAGCGAACCACCCGGACTTGCAACGGATTCTGCGCGCGGCGGGGCATGGCATGGACCATGCTCGAGTGTGTGCCTTGGGATTCTGTCTCCGGGAGGCATAGCCATGGAGAAAGGCCAGTTCTTCTCGACGCTCCGCGGTCGCCTGATGGCGCTCGCCGGCGTCTTCGCCGTCGCCATCGGCTTCTCGTCCTTGCTCTTCTTCAACACCCTCGAGACCGCGGGCGAGAGCGCGAGTCCGGAGCTCCGCTCCGTGCTGCACGGGCGCATGGTCACCCTGGCCGTCGTATGGGGGGTGCTCCTCGTCGGGGCGCTGTGGGCCCTGCGCGACTTCTTCATCCGGCTCAGCCGTTCCATCGGCGGCATCCAGGGGCAGGCCCAGCTCCTCACCGAGGCCGTCTCGGCCGGCCAGCTCGACGTCCGCGCCGACCCGCGCTCGGTGGCGCCCGAGTTCCGCGAGGTGGTCGAGGGCATGAACCGGACCATGGACGCCTTCGCGCCGGTGCAGGTGGCCATCGAGTGCAACGCCCGCATCGCCAACGCCGACCTCCCGGACCGCCTGTCGAACGACTGGAAGGGGGACTTCGGGCGGCTGCGCGACGCCATGAACGGCATCATCGACATGGTGAACCGGCGCTCCGCCGACATCCGGCTGCTCATCGACTCGGCCACGAACGGCAAGCTCGACGTGCGCGCCGACCTCTCCAAGTACCCGGGCTACAACGGCCGGATGATGGCCGGCATCAACTCCCTCATCGACGCGCTGGTGAAGCCGCTGCAGCTCTCCTCCGCCTACATACTGCGCATCAGCCGGGGAGACATCCCCGCCAAGATCGCCGAGGAGTGGAAGGGCGACTTCGACGGGCTGCGCAAGAGCCTCAACACCTGCATCGAGGCGGTGAACGCGCTGCTCTCCGACGCCAACCTGGTGGCCGCCGCCACCGCCCAGGGCCAGCTGGACCGCCGGGGCGACGCCTCGCGGCACCAGGGCGACTTCCGCAAGATCGTGGAGGGGATGAACGCCTCCATCGACGCCATCTCCAAGCCGGTGCACAGCGCCGCCGCCGCGCTCGAGCGCATCGCCCGCGGCGACACCCCGCCCCCGCTCGAGGAGACCTACCACGGCGACTTCGAGCAGATCCGCCAGAACCTGAACCGGGTCATCGCCGTCCTCCGCCTCCTCGTGGAGGAGGTGGGGGTGGTGCTCACCGCCTCCCGGCAGGGGAACCTGAAGCAGCGGGCCAACGCGGACCGCACCGAGGGCGTCTACCGCAAGGTCCTGCGGGGGGTGAACGACACCTTCGAGGGCATCGTCCAGCCCATGGAGGAGACCATCGCGGTCCTCTCCGAGCTCGAGAAGCGCAACCTGCGCACCCGCATGAGCGGGGACTTCCAGGGCGACCACGCCCGGCTCCGGGACACCGTCAACGCCTCCGCCGACGCCCTCGGCGCCGCCCTCTCCCAGGTGGCCGAGTCGGTGGAGCAGCTCTCCGCCGCCTCCTCCCAGATCGCCGCCTCCTCCCGCTCCGTCGCCGACGGCGCCTCCCAGCAGGCCTCCTCCATCGAGGAGACCTCCTCCTCGCTCGAGTCCATGGCCTCCATGGCGAAGCAGGCCTCCGACAACGCCCAGCAGGCGAACGCGCTCGCCCGCTCCGCCAAGGACGCCGCCGTGGACGGCTCGAGCGCCATGGAGCAGATGGTCGGCGCCATGGGCCGCATTCGCGCCTCCGCCGAGGGAACGTCCCAGATCATCAAGGACATCAACGAGATCGCCTTCCAGACGAACCTCCTCGCGCTCAACGCCGCCGTGGAGGCGGCCCGAGCCGGCGAGGCGGGCCGCGGCTTCGCCGTGGTGGCCGAGGAGGTCCGCTCCCTCGCCCTCCGCTCCAAGCAGGCCGCCAACAAGACGGAGGAGCTCATCCGCCAGTCTGTCGCCGAGGCGAGCCAGGGCGAGCAGACGAGCAAGCGGGTCTCGGACAAGCTCGGCGAGATCACGAGCTCCGTCGCCAAGGTGACCGACATCATGAGCGAGATCGCCGCCGGAGCCTCCGAGCAGGCGAAGGGCATCGACCAGGTGAACCAGGCCATCGCCCTCATGGACAAGGTCACCCAGCAGAACGCCGCCTCCTCCGAGCAGTCCTCCGCGGCCGCCGCCCAGCTCAACTCGCAGTCGACGGACCTCCACGCCCTGCTCTCCACCTTCCAGCTCGCCGCCCGCACTCCCCAGCTCGCCGTCCCGGCCCCGGCCGCCCCGCCGCCCGCCCCGGCGCGCTCCGCCCCCGCCCCGCGACCCAGGGCGAACGGGCACGCCGCCGCTCCGCCCGCGGGCCTGAAGCCCGAGGACGTCATCCCCCTGGACGGCGGCGACATCACCTTCAAGGACTTCTAACGAGCGCACCTCCCATGAGTTCCAACGCCAACCCCCAAGGCCGGGCCCCGGGCGCCATCCTGGAAGAGGCAGCCGCGGCCGCCGTCATGGCCGACGCCTCCGACCCGGAATCGCTGCAGCGGCTGGCCGGCCTCTGCGAGGAGCTCCGGGACGCGTTCCGGCGCGACAGTGACAAGGCGATGAGGGACCTCGCCACCTCCTGCGTGGAGGCGCTCTCCCGCGCCGCCGCGAACCCGTCCGAGGCCCCGGCCGCGCTCGAGGTGGTGAACGACGCGGTGACCCGCCTGCAGGGGGAGGTCCACCACCCCGCTCCCGCCGCCCCGGCGGAGCCGCGCCCCCAGACCTCGGAGCGCGTGGACCGGGACCCGGACACCGTCTCCCTCTTCGGCGACTTCCTCCAGGAGAGCAGCGAGGGCCTGTCCCGCGCCGACCAGATCCTCATGGCCGTGGAGGAGTCGGGCGCGAGCGCCGAGCACGTGAACTCCCTCTTCCGCGTCTTCCACACCATCAAGGGGACGGCCGGGTTCCTGGAGCTGCAGGAGGTGGTGGAGCTCGCCCACACCACCGAGACCATGCTCAACCGCTGCCGCCAGAACGAGCTCAAGCTCGAGGGCGCCCCGAACGACCTGTGCCTCGAGGCCACGGCGGTGATGCGGGCCATGCTGGACGCCGTGAAGGTGGCGGTGGAGCAGAGCCTGCCCTTCAGCCACGCCGCCGACCTCTCCGGGCTATTGGCCCGCATCCAGGCGGCCACCGAGAGCGCCGGGCCGACGGAAGAGTCGGCGAAACCCGCGGCGCCGGCCGCCGCCCCCCGCGCCGAGCCCCCGGGGCCGCCCCCGGCCCCGAAGCGGGCGGCCGCGCCGAGCGCGAGCGAGAAGCCGGCCCCGGCTCCCGCTCCTCCGCCTGCTCCCCGGGCCCCCGAGGTCCTCCCGGCGCGGGCCCCCGAGCCCGCCGAGCCCGCGGCCCCGGCCCCGGTGCACGCGGCGCCGGCCGAGCCCGCCTCCGCCCCGGAGCCCCGTCCCGCCGGCGACGGCACCGTGAAGCTCAAGGACACCGTCAAGGTCGACCTGGAGCGCGTGGACAGCCTGGTCGCCATGATCGGGGAGCTCGTGGTGGTGGAGTCGATGGTGGTGAACGCCCCCGAGATCGTCCAGAGCGCCTCGCCCCGGGTCCGCAACTGCCTCGGCCAGCTCGCCAAGGTGACCCGGGACCTGCAGGACGTGGGCATGCGCATGCGCATGGTGCCGGTGAGCGGCGTCTTCCAGAAGATGGCGCGCCTCACCCGCGACCTCGGCAAGAAGGCGGGCAAGCAGGTGCGCATGCAGCTCTCCGGCGAGACCACCGAGATGGACCGCAGCATGGTGGAGCAGATCGCCGATCCGCTCGTCCACCTCATCCGCAACGCCTGCGACCACGGCATCGAGCCGCCGGACGTCCGCCAGGCCTCCGGCAAGTCGGCGGAGGGGACCATCCGCCTCTCCGCCTACCACGAGGGCGGCAGCATCGTCATCGAGATCGCCGACGACGGCCGCGGCCTGGACCGGGAGGCCATCGTGCAGAAGGCCGTCCGCCAGGGGCTCATCCGCAGCGCCGAGGGGATGAGCGACGCCGACGTGGATGCCCTCATCTTCGCCCCGGGCTTCTCCACCGCCAAGAAGGTGACCGAGATCTCGGGCCGGGGCGTGGGCATGGACGTCGTGAAGAAGAACGTCGAGGCCATGCGCGGCCGGGTCACCATCCAGTCGCGCACCGGCCACGGCACCACCTTCAAGCTCGTGCTCCCCCTCACCCTCGCCATCATCGACGGGATGCTCGTGGCCTGCGGCCAGGAGCGCTACATCGTCCCCACCCTCTCCATCGTCGAGTCCCTGCGCCCGGACCGGGAGATGCTCGTGTCCATGGCGGAGGTGAACGAGATGGTGAACCTGCGGGGCCAGATCCTCCCCCTCTTGCGGCTGGACCGGCTCTTCGGCCTCTCCGGCGCTCGCAGCGACCCCACCCAGGCGCTGGTGGTGGTGGTGGAGGGCATCGGCCACCGGGTGGGCCTGCTCGTCGACGAGGTGATCTCCCAGCAGCAGGTGGTCATCAAGACCCTCGGCGAAGGGCTCGGCGAGACCCCCTACGTCGCCGGCGGGGCCATCCTCTCGGACGGCCGCGTCGGCCTCATCCTCAACATCGAGCAGATCGTGAGCCTGTCCCAGCGCCGCGCCGCCGGCCGCTTGCCCCAGGTTGTTCCCCACGCCGCGCGCCCCGCGGCTTCCATGGAGGTTCGCCCGTGAACGCCGACGTCCACAAGAATGACCCCGCCAGCCCGGGCACCTGGGAAGCCGCCTCCGCCCTGGCCGGCAAGTTCATGACCTTCAAGCTCGGAAACGAGGAGTACGGCATCGAGATCCTGAAGGTCCGAGAGATCATCGGCCTCATGGAGATTACCCGCGTGCCGCGGGTCACCCCCTGGATCCGCGGGGTCATCAACTTGCGCGGCAAGGTGGTCCCGGTCGTCGACCTGCGCGTGAAGTTCGGGATGAGCCCTACCGCCGCCACCGAGCAGACCGTCATCATCGTGGTGCAGTGCGCCATCGGCGGCCGCGAGCTCACCATGGGCATCCTCGTCGACCAGGTGCTCGAGGTCCTCCCCCTCGAGGCCTCCCAGATCGAGCCCCCTCCCTCGTTCGGGACCGCCGAGGTGGACGCCGGCTTCATCCTCGGGGTGGCGAAGGCGGAGAAGCGGGTCATCTTCCTCCTCGACATCGGCAAGGTGCTGTCGGCCTCGGAAGCGCTCGAGATGGCCACCGCCCAGACGGCCCAGGCCTGATGCCTCGGAACCGGCAGAGCTCGTCGAAGGGCAGCCGGCCCGTCGACGGCCGCCGGTAAGGACGAGAGCGGCCGAACGGTCCCAACGCCATGCAACCCGCCGTCTTTCAGCGCTTCGCGAGGCTCGCCTACGACAAGGCCGGGATCGCCATCAAGCCGGAGAAGGTCGCCCTGGTGAATGCCCGGGTGGCGAAGCGGCTGCGGGCGCTGTGCCTCGACAGCCCGGAGAGCTACATCGACTACCTGGAGGCCGACAAGAGCGGCGAGGAGCTCACCCGCTTCCTCGACCTCATCTCCACCCACTTCACGAGCTTCTTCCGGGAGAAGGACCACTTCGACCTCCTCGAGGAGGAGGCGCGGCGCTGGGTGACGGAGGGGCGAAAGCGCGTGCGCCTGTGGTCGGCGGCCTGCTCCACCGGCGAGGAGCCCTACTCCATGGCCATGGCGCTCCTCGACGTGCCGGGGCTCGCCTCCGTGGACTGGCGCATCCTCGCCACCGACATCGCCGTGGCCACCCTGGAGGAGGCCAAGCTGGGGCGCTACCCGCAGGCCCGCCTGGAGGGGGTCCCGGAGCAGAAGCGCAAGCGCTTCTTCGCCTCCGCGGGCGGCGGAGCGCACCACGAGGCGGTGGCGGCGCTCAAGCAGCGCATCTTCTTCCAGAACCTGAACCTGGCGGCCCCCCCCTACCCCATGCGCGGGCCCATCGACGTGGTCTTCTGCCGCAACGTGCTCATCTATTTCGACCAGCCCACCCGCGCCCGCCTGGTGCGCGAGGTGGAGCGCCTCCTCGCACCCGGGGGCCTCTTCTGCGTGGGCCACACCGAGACGCTCAGTGGGCTGAAGACGCGGTTCCGGATGGTCCGCCCCTCCGTGTTCCGCCGAGACGAGGACGGAGGAAGCGATTGAACTCCCTGACCGTCGAGATCTCCGACCTGAAGGTGAGCGCCAACCCGACCGACATGCTCATCACCTACGCGCTCGGCTCCTGCATCGCCGTGATGGTGCACGACCCGGTCCGCAAGGTGGGCGGGATGATCCACTACATGCTGCCGCTCTCGGAGATCGCCCCGGAAAAGGCGCAGGAGAAGCCCGCCATGTTCGCAGACACGGGGATCCCGGAGCTCTTCCGCTCCATGTACGGCATGGGGTGCGACAAGAAGAACCTGGTGGTGAAGGTGGCCGGCGGCGGCGCCCTCTACGACGACAAGGGCCTCTTCAGCATCGGCAAGCGCAACTACACGGTGCTGCGGAAGATGTTCTGGAAGGCCGGGGTCATCATCTCCGCGGAGGACGTCGGGGGAGCGAAGTCCCGCACCGCCCGGCTCTGGGTGGCCGACGGGCGCTGCACCATCGCCTGTCAGGGCCAGGAGGTGGAACTGTGAGCGCTTCGGCCGAGATCCTGTCTCACGTGCACCGCCTTCCCTCCTTCCCGGCGAGCGCCGCCCGGCTCGCGTCCCTGCTCCACGACGAGAGGGCCGGGGCCCCCGAGGTGGAGAAGGTCATCCGGCCCGACCCGGCCCTCACCGCCAGCCTGCTGCGCATCGCCGCCTCGGCGTACTTCAGCCCGCGCAACCGCCCGGAGACGGTCCGCCAGGCCGTCACCCTCCTCGGGGTGAAGCGGACCTTCGAGGTCGCCACCGGGGCCGCCCTCGCCTCCATGATCCCGGCGCGGCTCCCCGGCTACGACATGGAGGCGCGCACCTTCTGGCTCCACTGCGTGGCGGTGGCGGTCTTCTCCGAGCGGCTCGCCCGGGAGGTCGGGGGCCGCTCCCCGGACCTCCTCTTCACCGCCGGCCTCCTCCACGACATCGGCAAGCTCGTCATCTCCGCCTTCGTGCAGCGGGAGAGCCCCTCCATCCTGCTGCGGGCCCGCCAGGGAATGGACTTCTCCGCCGCCGAGCGCGAGGTGCTGGGGGTGGACCACGCCGAGGTCGGCGCCCACGTGGCCGCCTCCTGGCACCTGCCCGACCCGGTGGTCTGGGCGGCCCGCTGGCACCACCGCCCCGCCAGCGCGACTCCCATCGCCGACCGCTCGCTCGTCGACCTGGTGCACGCCGCCGACGTCCTCGCCATCTCGCTCGGCATGGGGACGGACACGGGGGAACTCGCCCGCAGCGTGGACCCGGAGGCCTGGATCCGGCTCGGTCTCAGCAACCGGCGCATGGAGGCGGTGGCCAGCGAGGGGCTTCAGGCGGTGAAGGAACTCGCGGCGGCGCTCGGAGAGGTCCGGGAGGCGAAATGAGCTATCGGGTACTGATCGTCGACGACTCCTCGGTCGTCCGCTCCATGGTGAAGAAGGCTGTCTCCATGGCGGGGCTCGACATCGAGGAAGTGCACGAGGCCGGCAACGGACGCCAGGCGCTCGAAACCCTGCAGCGCCACTGGGTGGACATCGTCTTCACCGACCTCCACATGCCGGAGATGACCGGGATCGAACTCGTGGAGGCCATGGCGCGCAGCGGCGTGCTCGCCACCACCCCGGTGGTGGTGGTCTCGTCCGACCCGAGCGAGAGCCGGGTGGAGGAGCTGCGGCGGCTCGGCGTGCGCGCCTATCTGAAGAAGCCGTTCCGGCCCGAGGGCTTCCGCGCCATCATCGAGGAGGTCCTCCAGGGATCGAAGGAGGCGAACCATGCAGGCTGACCTGAGCCCCGAGCGCCTGGCCGAACTCGTCGCCGACACCCTCGAGGAAGCCGCCTTCGTCTTCGCCGAGGCCTCCCACCCGCCGCCCTCCTTCCACGGCGAGGTGCTCGAGGCGCGCCTGCAGTATTCCGGACCGGACCGGGGCGTGCTCGGGCTGCGCGCCTCCCAGGACTTCGCCACCGGGCTCGCCGCCAACCTGCTCGGGATCGAGCGGACCGACCCGGAGATCGACAAGCGCTCCGCCGACGCCCTGGGCGAGATCGTGAACATGCTGGCCGGGGCCGTGGTGCTCGAGCTCTTCGGACCCGCCGCCCAGACGAGCATCGGGGTCCCGTCCGTGCGGGAGGTGGCGGCCACGGCGCCGACCGGCGGCTGCCTCGCCCACCTCACCACCGAGGACGGCGACCGCCTCGACGTCTACCTCGGCTCCGCCTCCGGGAGCTCGCCGTGATCCGGGTGCTCGTGGTAGACGACTCGGCCGTCGTCCGGCAGATCTTCCAGACCGAGCTGGGAAAGGACCCGGACATCGAGGTGGTGGGGACGGCGCCAGACCCCTACGTGGCCCGCGACATGGTGGTGGAGCGCAAGCCGGACGTGCTCACCCTGGACGTCGAGATGCCGCGCATGGACGGCCTCACCTTCCTGCGCAAGCTCATGCACTACTACCCGCTCCCGGTGATCGTGGTGTCCTCGCTCACGCCGGCCAGCGGGGAGCTCGCCATGGAGGCGCTCGCCTCGGGCGCCGTGGACGTGATGTGCAAGCCCGGCGGCGCCTACACCGTCGGCGACATGACCGGGGACCTCATCGAGAAGATCAAGGGCGCCGCTCACGCCGACGTGACCCGCCACCGCGCCCTCCACGCGGGGGGGGCCCCGACCCCGCCGCCGGAGGTGAAGCCGCTCGGCCGCACCACGAACCAGGTGCTCGCCATCGGCGCCTCCACCGGGGGGACCGTCGCCCTGGAGGTGATCCTGAAGGCGCTCCCGCCGGACGCACCGGGCGCGGTCATCACCCAGCACATGCCCGAGACCTTCACGAACTTCCTCGCCAAGCGGCTGGACCAGACCTCGCACGTGCGCGTCCAGGAGGCCCGGGACGGCGACTCCATCGTGCCCGGGACGGCGCTCGTGGCTCCCGGGAACCGCCACCTGGTGGTGCGGCGCTCCGGCGCCCGCTACCTCGTCCAGGTGAAGGACGGGCCGCGCGTGAACCGCCACCGCCCCTCCGTGGACGTGATGTTCCAGTCGGTGGCCCAGACCGCTGGGAAGAACTCCATCGGCGTCATCCTCACCGGCATGGGGGGAGACGGCGCCCAGGGCTTGCTCGCCATGCACCGGGCCGGCGCCGCCACCATCGCCCAGGACGAGGCCAGCTCGGTCGTCTGGGGCATGCCCAAAGTGGCCATCGACCTGGGCGCCGCCGGGAAGGTCCTGCCGCTCAAGTCCATCGCCGGGGAGATCGTGCGCCTGGCCTCCGCGGCGGAAACGGCGAGCCGGCCGGGACAGCCCGAACTCCGGCCCTGACGGAGAGAAGCGCCCCCCGGGCCACCCCCTTCCCACCCGCGAGCGAGACCGCGCGCAGCGAAACGGAGCCACTCCCATGCATCTCCTCATCGTCGACGACAGCAAGGCCATGCGGACCATGATCATCCGCACCGTGAAAGCCGCCGGGCTGCCCGAGGTCGCCATCTCCGAGGCAGCGAACGGCGTCGAGGCCCTCGCCGCCGTCCACCAGAGTCCGCCGGACCTGGTCATCACCGACTGGAACATGCCGGAGATGAGCGGCATCGAGTTCGTGGAGGCGGTCCGCGCCGAGGGGAGCGCCGTCCCCATCGGCTTCGTCACCTCCGAGCAGAACCCGAACATCCTGGAGCGGGCCTACAAGGCCGGCGCCGCCTTCGTGCTCGCGAAGCCCTTCACCCCCGACGGCTTCAAGGAAGCCCTCGCCAAGGCGATCTGAGCGGGTGCGTCCCCGCGGACCCGGGTCTCCGCTGACAGCCTGGACCCGGGGCGCACTCGACCTCCGCCCTCTGCCTCACCCCCCGTAACCCCGCGGAATGGCGCCGATCGCCCGGGCGGCGAGCCCGCGGCCGCCACGGACTCCCCGGGATCGCGGATTGCAGTGGGTGTGTCCCGGGCGACCCTCGCCCCTCTATGCGACCTCTACCTACCCCAGAACGAATGGCCGCCCTGGTGACCGGGGTGACGGAAACGATGCTGGGCCTCTCCTTCGCACCCGACAAGAACGGGAACCCGACGGATGCGCTCGTGTGGCGGACCGCGATCCTCCCCATCCCCGGGAGCCAGCCCATCACCGTGGGCCTGTCCTCGGACGAGAAGGGCTGCCAGCAGCTCTCCTCCGCCATGTTCGGCTCCCCCAAGGTGGACCAGAGCATGATGGAGGACTCCCTCCGGGAACTCGTCAACATGACGGCGGGTCTCGTGAAGAGCGCCATGGCGCTCGACCAGCCGCTCGGCCTCCCCACCATCATGGAAGGCAAGAAGGTGCCGCCCCACCCGCGCGGCGACCCGGGCCACTCCGTGGTCCTGCGCGGCAAGGAGATCGGCCTCGTCCTGTGGATCTTCGAAGGGCTGTTCTAGGAGAACCCGAATGGCAACCATTCTCACCGTGGATGACAGTCGGTCCGTTCGGACCATCGTGGCGAAGCAGGTGAAGGACCTGGGATTCGAGGTGGAAGAGGCCGAGGACGGAGTCCAGGGCCTCGCCAAGCTCGGCGAGCGCGAGTACGACCTCGTGCTCCTCGACGTCACCATGCCGAACCTGGACGGGCCGGGCATGCTCGCCAAGATGCGCGAGGAAGGGAACAAGACCCCGGTCATCATGCTCACCTCCGAGTCCAAGCGCTCCGTGGTCTCCGGGGTCATGAAGATCGGCATCGCCGACTACATCCTCAAGCCCTTCAAGCCGGAGGAGCTCCGCGCCAAGGTGCTCTCCGTCCTCCAGGGCGAGGGCGGCGCCGAGGGGGTGCTCGCCGTCTCTTCCGAGCCGGCGCCGCAGGCCCCGGAGCCCGCCGCCGCCCACGTGGAGACGGGCAAGCAGTTCGTCGACGTGCTGGTGGTGGACGACATGGAGAACGTCCACAAGAAGCTGCGCACCATGCTGCCGAACCACATCACCCTGAACGGGGTGACGAGCGCGCAGGCGGCGCTGCAGACTTGCCGCCAGCGGGTCTACCGGGTGGCCCTCGTCGACACCGAGATCCCGGACGTGGACAGCGCCGTGCTCGCCCAGCAGCTCAAGGTGCTGCAGCCGCACGCCGCCTTCGTGGCCCTGGCCCTGCGCACCACGAACGACGTGCTCGCGGAGGTCCGCGGGCAGGGCTTCGACAACGTGCTCTTCAAGCCGTTCAGCCAGGACAACGTGGACGACTTCCTCGGCCAGTACTTCGACAACCTGGACCTCCTGAGCGCCGAGGAGAACGTCCTCAAGGTGGCGGCCTTCACGGGCCGGGCCGACCGCGTCGACAAGTACTTCACCCGCATCTCCGACACCTACGGGGCCCTCCTCAACAAGGTCGCGGCCGCCTGTTTCGAGGACGTGGTCCTCGACGTGAGCGCCGCCCCCACCACCGGCGACCGCCTGGCGAAGTTCCTCCTCTCCTCCGCCGACCAGGCAAAGCAGGTGGGCATGCGCTTCGCGGTGGTGGGCACCGCCGACCTGCAGAAGATCCTGAACAGCTACACCGAGACGAAGGAGCTGCGCTTCTACGGAACCGTGGCGGAGGCACAGGCCGCAGCCCAGGCCTGAGGCGAGGCTCGCAATGGGCGCGGAACGACTCTCGGAGCAACTCGAGCAGATCGTCCTGAAGCGCATCGCCGAGGACTCGCTCGTCCTGCCGACGCTGCCCGCGGTGGTGACGAAGGCGCTCGAGGTGCTGAAGGACCCGGACGTGTCCTTCAAGCACGTGGGCACCATCATCGAGCGGGACCCGGTGCTCGCGGCCCGGCTCCTGCGCCTCGCCACCAGCGCCGCCTTCGCCGGCGGGACGAAGAAGGTCACCCTGCCCGAGGCCCTCACCCGGCTCGGGGCCAAGGCCGTCCGCGGCCTGCTCGTCGAGGCGACCGCCCAGAAGGTGTTCGTCTCCCGCGACCCGAAGATCGCCGACTCCATGAAGCGCGTCTGGCAGCACTCGGTGGCGGTGGCCACGCTCTCGCGCGACGTCCTCGCCCTCTCCGGCAACGCCGACTCCGAGGCCGCCTACGTGGCCGGGCTGCTCCACGACGTCGGCAAGCCGGTGGTGGCCTCCATCCTCCTCGAGTTCGAGCGCCAGGTCACCGAGGTCTACAACCGCCCCTTCATCGACTCCGCCGAGTGGGTGGCGGTGATCGGCCGCACCCACCGGACGGTGGGCGTGGCCCTGGGCGAGAAGTGGCAGATGCCGGAGCAAGTGACCCGCTGCATCCGCGACTGCGCCGAGTACGACAACGCGGACCGCGCCTCGCTCGTCAACATCGTGTGCTTCTCCAACTCGCTCGCGAAGAAGACCGGCATCCACGCCGGCACCATCGACGCGGACGAGGTGGACGCGCTCGTCATGATCGGCCGCTCCATCATCGGGGCGAACGACGAGATCATCAAGACCTTGACGCGCGGCCTCAAGGAGCGCGTCTCGAACCTCTACGACTGACGGACGAGCCGGTCGCCGCGGTTTTTCCGGTGGGCGAGCCAGGGCAAAGCGCCGGGCAGCCCTCGGGCGGGAGACGGGCTCGCTCGCTCTTCTTTGAGCCCGGGGGAGGGGCCCCCGCCGCACCGCTCGCCTTCCTCGTCCCCTCCGACAGCGAGGGTGCCGCCAGGGGCAAACGGGCCGACCCCGCCGCTGGCCGGGACCCCGCGGCGGGCGCGTGCCTGGGAGCCTGCCGGGGAATCGAGGCGGGCTCCCGGCGACGATCGGCGCCCTCCTTGGGCGCGGTGTGCGCGCTTCGATGACCGCAGAGGGCGGAATCGCCTCGCGCGTTCCCCTCCCCGGGAAGCGGCAGCTCGGCGAGGGTCGCCCGAGGCTGAGCCATGGAGCGGGGAAGGGCTCCGACCTCGCCGAGTCCCGGAGCGGCGGCGGCCGGCTCCGGCCCCTCGCTCCGCCGTCTCCTTTCCTCGCGCACCCCGGCGCCCGCTGTAGGTCTGTCACCGGGCGCCCGCCCCCGTCACGGCGCTGACCCGGCCCGCCGGGGCGACGCTAGGCGCCGTCAGCCGCCTGACGCGGACCCCGCACTGCGGGCCGTTTCCGGAAGGTCGGGAAGCGGCACGCCCCTTGCTCCTCCCCCCCGGGAGAGAGGACACCTCATGGCCGAAGACCCCGACAAGAAAGACGAGACCGAGGCCGAGCCGGAGAAGCCCGCGAAGGGCGGCGGCTCCAAGCTCGTGGCCATCCTGCTCGCAGTGAACAGCGTCATGCTCGCCGGCGTCCTCGCCGCCGTGCTCCTGCGCTCCGGCGGCAGCGCCAGGGCGGCCGCGGCCGGCAAGGAGGAGGGGCACGAGACTTCCGCCAAGTCCGAGAAGGCGAACGTCATCGGTCCCACGCAGAAGGTCTCGGACTTCGTGGTCCACCTGCGCGACACAGACACGGACCGCTACGCCCGCGTCTCCTTCGAGATCGAGGTGGGGAGCGAGGCGGACAAGGAGCGGCTCGGCGCCGCGCTGCCGCGGGTGCGGGACGGCTTCATCTCCTACCTCTCCGACCGGACCTTCGAGGAGCTCCGCGGCAGCGATGGGCTCGGGCACACCAAGGAAGAGCTCGTGAAGCTCATCCAGAAGACGCTCCCCGACCTTCCGGTGAAGGGGCTCTACATCACCGACATCGTCGTGCAGTGAGGTCGCCTTGCCCGCCACCCTGACACCGGAGGAAGTCCGAGCGCTCATGAGCGCGGTCCAGGAGGGCCGCGTACCTCAGGACACGCCGGAGCAGAAGGGCGAGGTCGTGAACTACGACCTCACCAGCCAGGACCGCATCATCCGCGGGCAGATGCCCACCCTGGACGCCATCAACGAGCAGGTGGCGTCCATGCTGGGGATCGGCCTCGCCGGCCGCACCCGCCTGGCGCTGCGGGTCACCTCCACCCCCGCCACCCTCCTCAAGTTCGCCGACCTGACGCCGCTGCTCGCTCCCCCGGCCTCCGTGTGCGTCCTCGGCCTGGGCGCGGCCCATGGCTTCGCCCTCGCCGTGCTCGAGCCGGGCCTGGCCGAGGCCCTGCTCGCCGCCGCGCTGGGCGATCGCCGCGCCCGCCCGGCGGACGCGCTCCCGGAGGGACGACGCGAGTTCACGGCCGTCGAGCAGCTCGTGCTCCGCCGGCTCCTCGGCATCCTCACCGAGGCCATGTCCGTCTCCTGGAGCCAGGTCATCCCCTTCCACCCCGAGGTGCTGCGCTTCGAGCTCGACCCGCGCATGGCCACCATCGCTCCCCCGAGCGACGTGGGCATCGTCTCCGCCTTCGAGCTCAAGGGCGGCATCGAGGGGCGCCTGCAGCTCGTCATCCCCTACGCCGCGGTGGAGCCCGCCAAGACCCGGCTCGCCTCCCCCCGGCGCCTCTCCCAGCGGGCCGACGAGCGCTTCGCCGAGGCGCTGGCCCTGGAGGTGGAGCAGGTGGCGGTGGAGATCTGCGGCATCTTCGGCCGCACCAACATCCCGCTCGCGAAGTTCCTGGAGCTCCAGGAGGGCGACGTCCTCATGCTCGACAGCAGCGAGGTCGGCAGCCTCCCCGTGCTCGTGGAAGGGCGGGAGAAGCTGCGCGGGGCCCCGAGCGTCGCCGCCGGCAGCCTGGCCTTGGTGGTGGAGCGCGCCCTGTCCCCGACGGGCCTCTCCACCAGAACCTAGAGGAACGAGCCCATGGAACCTGGAAAGCAGCCCACCCCCAACGAGCCGCCGGCCCGCCGGCTGGACCTCCTCCTCGACGTCCCGCTCCACGTCGACGTGGAGCTCGGCCGCGCCCGCATGACCATCCAGGACCTGCTCGCGCTCGGGCCGGGCTCCGTCATCGAGCTCGACAAGGTGGCGGGGGAGGCCCTCGACATCCTCGTGAACGACCGGCTCGTCGCCCGGGGCGAGGCGGTGGTGGTGAACGACAAGTTCGGCATCCGCATCACCGACATCGTGAGCCCGCAGGAGCGCATCCAGCGCCTGCGCTGACCGGGGAACCGCTTCCATGATCGCCCTCCTCCTCGCCCTCGCCCTGCTGGCCGTGCCGGTCGTCCCGGCCGCCGAGGCGCTCCCGGCCGCCCCCCCCGCCGCTCCCGCCGCCGACGGCGCCGCGGCCAGGGCCGCTCCCCCGGCCGCGCCCGCTAACCTCCTCGAGCCGGCCGGGGCGCTGTCGCCCCCCGTTCCCTCCCTGGTGACGGCGCTCCCCGCCTTCTCGGCACTGGCCGCGCTCGGCGCGCTGGCGCTCCTCCTCAGCCGCCGGCGCCGCGGCCCGCGCCAGCGCCTCGTGCAGGTGATCGAGACCGCGCACCTCGGCCCGAAGCGCCAGCTCGTGGTGGCGCGCATGGGGGACGAGATCCTGCTCCTCGGCGCCAGCGAGTCGGGCATCGCCCTCCTCTCCTCCCACCCCGCCTCGGGAAACGAGGAAGCAGCCGCCGAGGCCGCGAGGCCCGAGGGCGCCGCGACCGGGGGAGCGGCCGAGGGACCGCTCGCCGGCGTGGCCCAGCTCTTCGGGCGGCTCCGGGGCGCCCCGCCGAGGCCTCCGCCGGCCGCCGCCTTCGAGTCGCTCCTGCAGGAGAGCTCGGACGACCTCGAGCTGCGCCGCAAGCTGGCCCGCGGGCTCGGCGGGCGGGTCGCATGATCCCGGCCCTCGCCGCCGCCGGGGCGGAGTCGGCGGTCACGCTCAGCCTCCAGGGCGGCGGCTCGGCCGCGGTGAAGCTCTTTCTGCTGCTCACCGCCCTCTCCTTCGCCTCCGCCCTCGTCGTCTCCGTCACCTCCTTCACCCGCATCATCATCGTCCTCTCCTTCCTGCGTCAGGCGCTCGGCACCCAGCAGCTGCCCCCCAGCCAGGTCATGGTCGGCCTCGCCCTGGTGCTCTCGGGGTTCGTCATGGCCCCCACCGGGACCAAGGTGTGGGACGAGTCGCTCTCGCCCTACCTGGAGGACAAGATCACGACGCCGCAGGCCATCGAGCGCGCCAGCGGGCCGGTGCGCACCTTCCTGCTCCGCCAGACGCGGGAGCAGGACCTGGCGCTCTTCTACGAGATCTCCGGCCGCCCGCGGCCGACGCGGGGGGAGGAGATCCCCCTCACGGTGGCGGCCCCGGCCTTCATGGTCTCCGAGCTCACCACCGCCTTCCGCATGGGGCTGTACCTCTACATCCCGCTCTTGCTGGTGGACGTGATGGTGGCCGGCATCCTCATGTCCCTCGGCATGATGATGGTGCCCCCTCCCCTCATCTCCCTGCCCGTCAAGGTCGGGGTCTTCGTCATGGCGGACGGCTGGCGACTCGTCGTCGCCTCGCTGGTACGGAGCTTCTCGTGAACCCGACCTTGCCCGGTGCGCTCTTTCGCGACGGCCTCCTGCTCGTGGCGAGCGTGGGCGGCCCGCTCTTCCTCACCATGCTCGTCACCGGCGTGGTCTTCGGGATCCTGCAGGCCGCCACCCAGGTGAACGACCCGGCCGTCTCCTTCTTGCCCCGCATCGCGGTGGGAGCGGTGGTGCTCTGGCTCGCCGGAGGCTGGATGCTCGAGCGGCTCTCCGGGTACCTCGCCCGGTCGATCCAGCAGATGGCGGGAGGCATGTGAGGTGGAGGTCCTCGTCTCCCAGGGGTTCGGCTTCCTGCTCGTGCTCATGCGCACCGCCGGGCTCCTCGTCTCCGCGCCCATCCTGGGAGCGCGCGTCGTCCCGGTCCGCATCCGGCTCGCCCTCTCCCTCGCCCTCTCTCTCGCGGTATTCACCGGGGCCGGCTCCCCGGCGGTGGCGCCCCCGGCGGGCCTCCCCGGCCTCCTCCTCCCCATCGTCGCCGAGACGGCGCTCGGGGTCCTGGCCGGCCTCTCGGCCCGCTGGGTGCTCGATTCGGCCGTGGCCGCCGGGCAGGTGATCGGCATCTCCATGGGCATCGGCTTCGCCGCCCTCGTCGACCCGACGAGCGGCACCCAGTCGAACGCGCCCGGAGAGCTCCTCCTCACCCTGGCCCAGCTCTCCGCCCTGGCGCTCGGGATCCACCGGGAGGCCATCGGCTGGCTCGCCCGCTCGGTGCGGGTGTGGCCCCCGGGCACCGAGCTGCCGGTGGCCGAGCTCGCGAGCCGCGCCATCGGGCAGGCGGTCCTGGGGATGACGCTCGCCGTTCGCGTCGCCTTCCCGGTCCTCGGCGCCGTGGTCGTCGGCTACGCCGTCATGGGCGTTCTGGGGCGGGCCGCCCCCCAGGTCTCGCTCCGGAGCATCGGCTTCTCGGTGGCCATCCTCGCGGGCGGAGGAGCCCTCTACCTCGTGGTGCCGGGCGCGTCCGAGGTCATCGCCCGCTCCACGGTCGCCGCCTTCTCCCGCTAGCGACATGTCCGACCAGGAGAACAGGACAGAAGCACCGAGCGGCCGCAGGCTCGAGAAGGCGCGCGAGGAAGGCCAGGTCGCCCTCGGCCGGGACCTCACCCTCATCGCCGGCAGCGCCGCCGCGGGCGTGGGGGTGTGGGCCTTCGCGAGCGCCATCCGCTCCGGCATCGAGACGATGGTGGCGACCTCCCTCCGGACCCTTCCGGAGACTCCCTTCCGAGCCCTGCCCCCCCTCGCGGCCGGCCCGGCCGCCTCGGTGGCGGCCTGCTGCCTCCTCGGAGCCGCCGGCGCCGCCGCCGCCACCCTGGCCCAGACCCGAGGTGGGTTCTGGCCCCACCGCGCCGTCCCCGATCTGGGGCGGGTCTTCGGCGGGGGCCGGCTGGCGCGGGTCTTCTCCCGCGAGTTCTTCGCCGACCTGGGGCTCTCCCTCGTCAAGGTGGTGGCGCTCGCCTGGGCGGCCTGGAGCGCGGTGAGCGACGACCTCTTGGCGCTGCCCCGGCTCCTCACCGTCGCCGCCCCCGACCAGGTGGCGCGAACCTTCGATCTCTTGCGAAAGGCGGGCGTCAGGGTCCTGGCGGTGGCGCTCCTGCTCGCGGGCGCGGACCTTGCACTCCAACGCTTCCGGTTCACCAAGAGAATGCGAATGACGAGGCAGGAGGTCAGGCGCGAGGCTCGGGACGACAGCGGCGATCCCTTGATCCGCGGCAAGCGGAAGAAGCGGCACCGCGAGATCTCCCGCAACCTCGCCAAGGTCGAAGTCCGGCGGGCCGACGCGCTCGTCGTCAACCCCACCCACGTGGCCGTGGCCCTCCGCTACCGCCGCGACGAGGGGCGCGCGCCCCGCGTCACCGCCAAGGGCAAGGGGGCGCTGGCGGAGTACATGCGC
>Ga0335078_10001871_pt1 | contig 31848 bp, 33 predicted proteins | sample Lox_Sample_32_FD_206711 | JGI IMG/M metagenome (GOLD analysis project Ga0335078, IMG submission 206711) | Soil microbial communities from Loxahatchee National Wildlife Refuge, Florida, United States - Lox_Sample_3.2 | ecosystem: Environmental > Terrestrial > Soil > Wetlands | place: USA... | reverse complement strand
CTACCACATGCAGCGCATGGAGGGGAACCTGGCCGAGACGATCAGCCGGCTGCTTCCTCGTATCGGCCACGTCCAGATCGCCGACCCTCCGGGTCGCGGCGAGCCGGGGACGGGCGAGGTCAACCACGGGTTCGTGCTGGGGTTGCTCGAGCGCAGCGGATACGGCGGCTGGGTCGGATGCGAGTACAGCCCGTCGACCGCGACGACCGAGGAGAGCTTCGGCTGGATGGAGGAGCTTGGATATGCCTGACACGTCGATCGGGTTCGTCGGCCTCGGGATCATGGGCGCGCCGATGGCGGCGAACCTCGCGCGCGCCGGGTATCCGCTCGTCGTCCACAACCGGTCGCGGGCGAAGGTCGAGCAGTTCGTCGCCGAGCACCAGCGTGCCGAGGCCGCGGCGACGCCGAAGGAGGTCGCCGAGCGTACCGACGTGGTGATCACAATGCTGCCCGACTCGCCCGACGTCGAGCAGGTCTACCTCGGGGAGGACGGCGTGATCGTGGGCGCACGGGCGGGGCAGCTGCTGATCGACATGAGCTCGATCGCGCCGTCGGTGGCGCGGTCGGTGTTCGACGCCGCCTCCGGGGTGGGGGCCGCGGCGTTGGATGCCCCGGTGTCCGGTGGCGACGTCGGCGCGCGCGAGGGCACGCTGTCGATCATGGTCGGCGGGCCGTTGGATGCCTTCGACCGGGCGCGCCCGCTGTTCGAGGTGATGGGCAAGACGATCGTGCGCCTCGGCGAGGCCGGCGTCGACCCCGATGCGCTGATCGAGGTGCTGTCAGGCGGCCTGGCCGACAACCGGGTGATGGAGGTCAGGCGCCGGAACTTCCTCGAGCACGACTTCACGCCGGGGTTCAAGCTCGCGCTCCACCACAAGGACCTCGGGATCGCGCTGCGCACCGCGCGCGAGCTCGGCGTGTACGTGCCGACGACGGCGCTCGTCGATCAGATGCTGGCGGCGCTCGAGGCCGCCGGCGACGGGGGACTCGATCACTCTGCGCTGCCGAAGGTGATCGAGCAGCAGTCCTCGCACCGGATCGAGGTTCAAATGGTCGGCGGCGCCTGACGGCGGCGCCTCAGGGGAATGGTCGGCGGCGCCTGACGGCGGCGCGTCACGGCGGCGCCTCAGCGGTCCCACGCCTCGGGGTTGAGGCAGCTTCCGGGCAGCCGGCCGGCGAGCAGCTCGCGCAGGTTGGCGATCACCATCTCGGCGGTGCGGTCGAGGCCGAGCTCCGTGTACGACGAGATGTGTCCGCTCAGGACCGTGTTCGGGAGCGACAGGATCGGGTCGGCGGGCGAGGGCGGCTCGTGCTCGAACACGTCGAGTCCGGCGGCCGCGATCCGGCCGTCGGCGAGCGCGGCGGAGAGCGCAGGCTGATCGATCAGCTCGCCGCGCGCGGTGTTGACGAGCACGGCGTGGTGCGGGAGCAGCGCGAGCTCGCGCGCGCCCAGCAGACCGCGGGTGGATTCGGTCAGCGGCACATGCAGGGTGAGCACGTCTATCTGGGGGAGCATCGCGTCCAGATCGACCAGGTGCACCCCGTACTTCTGGCAGAACTCGAGGTCGGGGTTCGGCTCGAGCGCGAGCACGTGGCAGCCGAACCCGCGCAGTCGGCGCGTGACCGCGCGCCCGATCGCCCCGAGCCCGACGACGCCGACGGTCGCGCCGGCCAGGTCCCGGGTCGGACCGAGGCGTCGCCACTCCCCGGAGCGAACGATCGCGTCGAGCTCCGACAGTCGGCGGATGCACGCGAGCATCAGCGCCAGCGCCATGTCGGCGACCGCTTCCGCGTTGACGGCGGGCGTGGTCAGGACCGCGACGCCGGCGTCGGTCGCCGCCGCGACGTCGATCGCGTCCGAGCCCGTCCCCCAGCGGAGAATCGCCTTGAGGTCCGGCAGCGCCTCGAGCACGCCGCGGGTATACGGCTCGCTGCCGGCGATCACCGCCCAGGCTTCATCGAGGCCGCGCGCGAGCACGTCGTCCTCGCGCGCCGAGGACAGCTCATACCGCTCGACCACGGTGATCCCTGGGATCCGCGCGAGCTCGGGGCGGGCGCGCTCGGCGGCGGCGAGCGCGACGATCACGGTGTGGGTTGCCGGCATCACAGCCTTGATGATGCCGATCCGCCGGCACGGGCGGCACGTCAGCGGCGCGCCGCCCATGCCCGATTGCCCCACGGGGCGAGTCCGCCCCGCACGGTGCCCACGCCGAGGTTCCACGCCGGGGCCATATCGCGAACCTGCGGCAGCTGGCTCGACGTGTGGCTGCCGGCGGTGATGGCCAGGATCAGCGCGGTCACCCCGACGGCGACCAGGGCGGGCAGCGCGACCAGCACCGGACGGCGTGAGCTCGAGACCGGTGATTCGGCGTTTGAGACGAACCGGGTGATGAACACGATGCGTTCCTCCTGTGGGCCGCCGGCTCGGACCCCGTTTGAGTGATTTCCATCGCCGGCTTACGCCCGTAACTGTCTCAGCGGGAGTCGCCGCCGACCGCGTCGTTGGAGGTGATCGAAGTGAGTCGTTTGACTCACACCGGGCGCGGCCGCGCCTGGTGTCAGCCGTCGGCGGCGGCCGCGCGGTGGTTGCCGAGCTCCTCCGGCGGGTCGCCGTGCACCACCCACAAGCGATCCGCCCCGCCGCGGCTGACCAGTCCGGCTCGGGTGAGCTCGCCCATCGCGGTCGTCACCGCCGGCCGGTGCGCGCCGACGAGGCTGGCCAGTCGCTCGTGGGACAGCGGCAGCGGGATCGAGATCCCGCCGGGCCGGACCCTGCCCCACCGCTCCGCCACCTGCCACAGCGTCAGCAGCAGCCGATCGTCGACCCGTGGATGGTGCGAGATCGCGAGCGCGACCGCAAGCCAATGCGCTCGTCGCGTGCCCCGCGCGAACAGCTCGAGTCCGAGTTGCGGCCACGGGTTCATCCGCATCACGAGGGCGTGATCGAGCACGGCCATCCGAGCCGGCTCGAGCACGATCCATTCGACCTCGGCGTTGACGTGCGATCCGTACGGGTCCCAGCCCCACGGGCGGAGCACGTCGGCGTCGCCGATCAGCTCGACGCAACGGCGGCCGAGCACCTCGACCTCGCGGCTGAGCAGCCCGTCGATCACCAGGAATCCCTGGTGGTGGACTTCCCGCTCGAATGCCTCGGCGGCGAGCCACCGGCCGGGCGACAGGCGCCGCACGCGGGTCACCGCCTCGGTGCGCGCCCGCTCCCGCTCGGCCGGGTCGAGCAGCTCCCCGAGGTCCGGGTCCGCGTCGACGATGCTGATCGTTTCAGAGCCGGCGGCGGAGGCCATCGGGCTTACTTCCAGTCCTGGACCTCGATCGACCAGCGGGCGTCATCCCACCCGGGGTTGACGTCGATCTGGTACAGGCCCGGGCCAGTCTGGAACACCTTGGTCTTGTCGCTTCCGCTGTTCAGGCCGAACGACCGGTTCGTCGAGCTCGCTCCGAGCCCGAGCACCTGCGCGTTCGGGCCGTTGCAGAAGAACACGAAGTCGCACGTGCCGTTGTAGGACAAGCTGTAGACGACCCGCCACTGGCTGCCCTCGATCTTGAACGGGACCGAGTGACCGCCGCCGGTGTTGGCGCTGAACGACGTCACCTCGTGCCAGCTCGGCGTCTCGGCCGCGAACAGCGCGACCGTGGTGTGCGGCTTGACGTGGTGGCCGGCGGTGGGTTGTTGCCGGACGACGACCCCGGGGGTCGTGCCGGGCGCCGGCACCATCATCACGTTGGCATGCAGGCCGACTTTGTGAAGCGTCGAGGTGGCGGTGGCCGAGGTCTGTCCAGTCAGGCGAGGCACGTCGACCGGCCGCGGGCCCTTGCTGATCTTCACGGTGATGGTCGACCCCTCCTTTACTCGCGTGTACGCCGGGGGCGTCTGGGCGAACACCGTGCCGGGCTTCGCCGGGCTGTACTCGCGAGCGATCGTCGCGTGCAGGTGCTTGTGCGTCAGCTCCACGCTGGCTTGTTGCGCGGTCAGCCCGTGGAGTTGCGGGAGCTCCTCGGTCGCGGGCGCGGTCAGCGCGCGGGCGGCGAGAAGCATCGCGGAGAGCACGGCGAGCGCCAGCACGAACACGGCGACCGTGCGCCGGCGCGCGGCCGGGTTCACGGTCCGGCGCGGGGTCATCCGCGGCGCTCGGCGGGTGGGGTCGACTCGGCCGGGAGCCGGCCCGCGAGTGTCGCGGGCGATGATCTCGGTCGCTGCATCGCGATCGCCCGCCCACAGCGGGATCGTCTTGCTCGTGACGGTTCCGTCCGCGTCCGGGTGGTCGCCCGGGTCCGTGCCGCTCGTCGCACCCTCGCCGTCGCGGTCACGTGCCCGCGCGAGCGCGTCGGCCATCGCCACCGCGCTCGGGTAGCGGTCGGCGGGATCCTTGGCCAGCGCATTTCGTACGACTCCCTCCAGCGACCGCGGCGTGCCGCTTGGCAGCGGCGGCGGCTCCATCTGCACGTGCTGGAGCGCGATCTCGACCGCGGACTCGCCACCGAACGGCGTGCGCCCGGCGAGCATCTCGTACAGCACGATGCCGGCGCTGTAGACGTCGGTGGCAGGCGTGACCGGCTGTCCGTTGGCCTGCTCGGGCGCCATGTACCTCGGGGTGCCGACGATCGTGGCGGTGCCGCCGTCGGTGCTCCCCTCGGCCAGACGCGCGATCCCGAGATCGCCGACCTTGACCTGGCCCCGACCGGAGATCAACACGTTGGCCGGCTTGATGTCGCGGTGGACGATGTGCTCGGCGTGCGCGTGCTCGAGCGCCCGGCACAGCTGCTCGGCGATGTCGCAGGCCTCCCACGGGGTGAGCCGTCCGCCGCGCTTCAGGCGCGCCGACAGGCTCTCGCCCTCGACGAGCTCGGTGACGAAGTACAGGCCCTCCTCGGCCTGCCCGACGTCGAAGATCTGCACGATCCCGGGATCGCTCACGCGGGCCAGCAGCTGGGCCTCGCGCTCGAAACTCTCGGCCCCGCCGGGGTCGTCCGCCCACCACGGCTTGATCACCTTGATCGCGACCGGGCGCGCGAGCCGGCGGTCGTATCCGCGGTAGACCCTGCCGAACGTGCCCTCGCCGATCAGCTCATGCAGCTCGTAGCGGCCGTCGAGGGCGCAGCCGGCGAGGTCGGGTGCGTACGGCATTACGGCATCAGGCTCCCCGCGCGGTGTCGAGCTCGCGCCGGAGCGCCGCCTTGTACCAGCTCGTGTCGACGCCTACCGTGATCAGCTTGAAGCCGCGGTCCGCGTACCTTGCGGCGGCCTCCCCGGCGGCGCAGTGCATGCCTGCGATCAACCCATTGGCTTCGGCCGCCTCGCGGACTCGCTCGATCGCATCGGCGAGCGCGTGGCGGTCCTCGCCCGGGTCGACCGCGACGGTGCGCGGGGGGAGCCCGAGCGCGATCGACAGATCCGACGGGCCGATGTAGAGCCCGTCGAGGCCCGGGGTCGCGGCGATCTCCTCGAGGTTGTCGAGCCCGTCGCGCGTCTCGATCATCGCGATGCACAGCGCGTCGGTTCCGAGTTCGTCCGGGGAGGCCGAGCCGGTGATCAACTCGGCGCGGATCGGTCCGTAGGAGCGCTTCCCGAGCGGCGGATACCGGCACGCCCCGACCGCGCGGGCGGCCTCGGCCGCGTTGTCGATCAGCGGCAGGATCACGCCGGCCGCGCCGAGGTCGAGCGCGCGCATGATCAGCCACGGCTCGTTCCACGCCAGGCGGGCCAGCGGCACCGCGCCACCCGCCTGGGCGGCCTGGAACATCGACACCAGCGTCGCTTCGGTGTTCAGCCCGTGCTGGAGATCGACGCATACGTAGTCGTAGCCGGCGAGCCCCGCGAGCTCCGCCGTGAGCGAGCTCGGGATGCCGGCCCACAGTCCGAAAGCGGCCTCGCCCGACTCCCATTTGGCACGCAGTCGCTTGCCCGCCAAGATCACAGAGCCCTCCATAGAAGCGCCAATGGTATTAGGGGACCATCGTGTCCGGCTTGTGCCCGGGCCGCCACACGCCGCGCGGCATCGCCGCGGTCAACATCGGCGTGATGACGTTGCCCTGGGCATCGACCGCGATCAGCCCGCCGTTGCCGCCGCATTCCGCGACCGTCGCGAGGGCTTGGCGTGCCGCGGATTCGAGCGTGCGGCCCTGCTCGACGAGTGCCGCCACCAGCCGCGCGGCGCCGGCGCGGATGAACGCCTCGCCCTGCCCCGTGCAGGAGACGGCGACGTGGCGGTCGGCCCATGTGCCGGCGCCGATCAGCGGCGAGTCGCCGACCCGGCCGGGACGCTGGCCGTGCAGGCCGCCGGTCGAGGTGGCGGCCGCGAGGAGACCGTCGGCATCGAGGCACACCGCGCCGACGGTCTCGGGATCGGTGCGTGGTCGCGACGGCGCCCCCGCGCTGGGTTCCTCTCCCGCCAGCCGTTGGGCGAGCCGCCGGCGCTGGCGCTCGGTCACGAACTCCGCGGGCTCCAGCTGCTCGAGCCCGCTGGCCGCGGCGAACGCGTCGGCGCGTTCGCCGGCGATCAGCACCTCGGGCTCATCGAGCAGCGCCACCGCGGCCGCCACCGGATGCGCCGTCCGCGTCATCATCGCCACGCCGCCGGCCGCGCGGTCGCTCCCCCGCATCACCGATGCGCTCAGCTCGACCGACCCGTCGGCGCACAGGGCCGATCCGCATCCGGCGTTGAACAGCGGGAACGACTCCATCACGATCACGGCGACGCACACCGCCTCGACGGCGCCACCGCCGTCGATCAACGCTTGGGCGGCCGCCTCCAGCGCGCTCTTGAGCGCCGCGCGGCACTCGTCGGCGTGCTCTCGGAGCTCGTGTGAGATGCCTCCGGCGCCGCCGTGGACTGCAACAACCGGCCCGTTCATGGCGTCAATGCTTCCTCAAGGCTCGGCTCGAGCGAATCAAACGGGATAGGAGTCATCTATGAACAGAAGCTGGAGATGGAGATGGAGATGGCTTGCGCTCGGCATCTCCGCGAGCGTCGTTGTGGTTTTACCGGCAACGGCCGGCGCCGCGCAGGTCGACCAAAGATCCGACCACGCCGCGCTGAACGCCTACCACACTTACCTCACGGGGGTCATCGCGCACATTCCCGCGGCGCGCACGGCGGACGCCGCGTTCGCCGCCTCGATCACGCAGCAGTGCTCGGGCTCGCTGGCCGCACTCGGTGACCTGCCGGCAGGCTCGGTCAACCGCACCGCGGTGTTCGACTTCGGCTTGGAGCTCGGCGGGGATCTGGCCGTCACCGCGGACGCTCCCGCTCGCGGTCCGCTCGCGACGATGGCGGCGAGGCTCAAGCAGCTGCGGTGGTCGCGTCCGCAGACCGCCAAGACGATCGAGCGCTACCTGGCTGCCCAGAGCGGGTTGTTCGGGCTTGCTCGGAGCGATCTCTGTACCGACGCGGAGGCGCTCGTGGCCTCGCACGCACAGTCGATCCCCCCCGGCACGGCCCAGTGGGTCGCGGAGCTACGCGCCGCCGCCGTCTCCGAGGAGGCGGCCGCCAAGGCGTTCGGAAAGGTGCTGAGGAAGTTCGAGACTCCGGCCGACGAGGCCCTCGTCGCTTCCGACAACGGCCTCAACCGGCGCCTGTTCGCCGCGCAATCGGGGGTCGTGGAGTCAAGCGGGGCAAAGCTCCTCAAGAACCTCGGACTGTGAGCGTCAGCTCGCCACCGGCTCGACCAGCTCCCGGAACAGTGCATCGAGGGTCGCCACCGGGTCGTCGGTCAATCCGGTGTGCACCTCCGAGGGCTGGATGACCGTGCTCGACGGGGCGACGAGCCAGCCGAACCGCTCCGACGCCGGCAGCGCCGCGATCGCGCCGGCGTCGGAGTCTCCCGCCGCGACGTTCACGAGCGCCTCGAGGTGAGCGCGGACGTCGGTGGCGCACGCGTCCGGGGCGAGCGCCGCGAGCCGGCGCTCGTCGAGCTCGACCTTGGCTCCGAGGAATCCGCGCTGGCGACAGAACAGGACGACGCCGGCGTTGAACCGCTCGCCGCGCTCGATCCGCGGGACGACGCGCAGGACCGCATACGAGAACGGGCTACGCGCCGGCTCGGGCACGCTCCGCCTCCGCCTCCGCCGCGAACGCGCCGCTCCGTAGACGCCGCTCGAGGTAATCGACGTACATCTCGCCGGTGTCGCCGCCGGCCGTCAGCCACTCGCGTGGCACGAGCGCGACCGCCTCTTGGATGAGGGCGGTGCCCACGGTTGCCCCGAGCCGGTCGTGGGCCGCGAGGATCGAGCCGGCGTGGGGCAGCAGCACGTGCTGGGCGATCAGCGGGAACCGTCGGTCGGCGTGCGCGACCGGGTCCAGGCCGCCGTGCTGGAGGTACAGCGCCGCGCCGTGGTCGATCAGCCATAGCCGGTCGTGCCAGATCAGCAGGTTGGGATTGCGGGGCGTGCGGTCGACGTTCGTCGTCAGCGCGTCGAGCCAGACGACGTCGGCGGCGAGCCGGTCGTCTGGCGCGTACGGGCCGGCGGGGGTGTACGGGAGCGCCCCCGGCAGGAAGTCGACGCCCAGGTTCGCGCCGGCGCTGGCCGTGATCAGGTCCTGGATCTCGGGGTCGGGCTCGGCCGCGCCGAGGACCGGATCGATCTCGACCGCGACGAGCTCGGGCACGAGCAGGCCGAGCCGGCGCGCCAGCTCGCCGACGATCACCTCCGCCACCAGCGCTCGCAGGCCCTGGCCGGCGCCGCGGAACTTGACCACGTACAGGCCGTCGTCGTCGGCCTCGACCAGCCCCGGCAGCGAGCCGCCCTCGCGCAACGGGGTGACGTAGCGGACCGCGGCGACGGAGCGCAGGCCGGTGGAGATCGACATCCGCGGGGACGGTAGCGGCCGGCGCGTCGCTCCCGACCGCGAACACCCCCTCCGCGCCCCGCCGCCATGGCCCGGAGACCGAATAACTCGCCACTCGACCCTCCTCGCGCGCCGAATGGTGATTCGATCGGTCATAGCACGAGCTTCGGCCCACTCGGCCCCGGCGCAGGGTCGAATGGCGACTTACTCGCCCACTGCCGCCGCCTGGATGTCACGGTGCACCTGCGGCAGCTCCGCGCTCTCGAACAGCCGCTGCGTCATCACGATCACGGTCAGATCACGGGCGGGATCGGCCAGCCAGGAAGTCCCGAGGCCGCCGTTCCAGCCGAATGCGCCACCCTCGTAGACGGCCTGGCAGTAGCCCCAGGATTTGTGCGCGAAGAAACCGGGGCCCAAGCCTCCGGAAGCCTTCTGTCCATCGGTCAGCTGGTCTGTGCACATGGCGCGCACGTCGTCGGACCGTAGCGCCTGGCCGCCGCCCGCGAGCAGCATCCGCGAGAACGCCAGCAGGTCGTCGACGGTCGAAACCAAGCCGGATGCTCCGTCGCCGAACGCAGGCGCGCGACTCCATTGCCCTTCGGGCTCGTCCCACACGACGAGCCCCTCCGGCTTGGCCATGTATGCGGTCGCGAGACGGTCGGTCTCGGAGCTCCAGAACGCGGTGTCGCGCATGCCGAGCGGCTCGAACAGCCGGGTCCGCAAGACCTCCGCGAACGGTTGTCCGGTGGCGCGCGCGACGAGCACCCCGAGCACCGACGAGCCCGTGTTGTACATCCAGCGCTCGCCCGGCTGAGCCATCAGCGGCAGCGTGCCGAGCCCGGCGATCCATGTGTCTGGATCGGGTTGACCGTCAGGATTGGGCGGACCGATCGTCCCCAGGTTGAGCTCGCGCGACGCTGCCACCACCGGCCACGGCGTGCTCGTCATGAACATCCTCGTGACCATCCCGAAGCCGAACGTGAACGTCAGCAGATCGCGGGTCGTGATGGGCCGCTCCGCGGCGACCGTGTCCTCCAGCGGTCCGTCCATCCGCCTCAGGACGCGCCGGCCGGACAGCTCGGGCAACAGCCGGTCGACCGGCTCCTCGAGCCCGATCAGCCCCTCCTCGATCACCGCCAGCGTGACCGCGGCGGTGATCGGCTTGGTCGTCGAGGCGATCCGGAACAGCGAGTCGCGCCGCACCGGCGGGCCGCCGGCGGCGAGCTTGCCGAGCGCCTCGACGAGCACCTCGTCTCCGTGCGCCACCAGCGCGACGAGGCCGGGCACCCGCGCGTCGCCGACGTGCGGCTCGGCGGCCGCGAGCAGCCGCTCGCCCATGCTCATCGCCGGCACACGCGCCGGCTAGAGATTGACCGACGCCATGCCGGCTTCGTCGTAGCGCTCGCCGGCGACGGCGGGCAGCTCCGCGTCGATCCGAGCCAGGTCCTCGGCGGTCAACTCGACGTCGACGGCGGCGGCGTTCTGCTCGAGGTACTCGCGCCGCTTGGTGCCCGGGATCGGCACCACGTCCTCGCCCTGGGCCAGTACCCAGGCGAGCGCCAGCTGGGCGGGAGTGATGCTCTTCTCCTCCGCGAGCTTCGCCACCTTGGCAGCGAGCTTCAGGTTCGCGTCGAGGTTCTCGCCGGTGAAGCGCGGACCGTGCTTGCGGAAATCGTTCTCGTCGAGCTCATCGGGCGACGTGAACCGGCCCGACAGGAAACCGCGGCCCAGGGGCGAGTACGGCACGAATCCGATCCCGAGCTCGCGGCACACCGCCAGCACTCCGTTCATCTCGGGGTCGCGCGTCCACAGCGAGTACTCGGTCTGGACCGCGGTGATCGGATGGACCGCGTGGGCGCGGCGGATCGTGTCCGCGGAGGCCTCCGACAGCCCCAGGTAGTGAACCTTGCCGGCCTGCACCAGCTCCGCCATCGCCCCGACGGTCTCCTCGATCTCGACGCCCGGATCGACCCGGTGCTGGTAGAAGAGATCGACGTGATCGGTGCCGAGGCGCTTCAGCGAGCCCTCGATCGAGGTGCGCACGTGGTCCGCCGAGCCGTCGAGCCGGCCGACCGTGGACATGTCGCCGGGCGTGGCGGCGTCCATCCTCCGGGCGAACTTGGTCGCGATCACGTACTCGTCGCGGTGGCCCTCGATCGCTCGCCCGACGAGCTCCTCGTTGGTCAGCGGACCGTACAGCTGCGCCGTGTCGAGGAAGTTGATCCCGAGCTCGAGGGCCCGCCGGATCGTGGCGGCCGCCTCGCCCTCGTCGGCGGAGCCATAGAACGCCGACATCCCCATGCACCCGAGCCCAAGCGCCGATACCTCGAGCGATCCAAGCTTGCGCGTTTTCATGCCTGCTCCATTTCGTTCGCCGTACAGCGTCGCCTCCACGATAGAACCCCGCCGCCGGCGGGTCACGGTAGGGATCTGGCGACCGTGCCGCGGGCGCGAGGCCGAGACCTGCTGGGCCCCGAACGCCCTCAGCGCCATCAGCCACAGCTCGCGCCACAGCCTCTGCTGGCGAGCTTGTTGGTCATGATCTCCCGGTACTGCTCGTCGCTCATACCGGGTGGCCGAGGCACGATCGTGAGCACGTGGTCGCGCTGGGTGAGCTCGAGCCGGCGCTTGGCCATCTTGAGCGAGTTGACCCCGATCCCCCACTTCCGCCATCGCTTGCCGGCGCACTCGATCGTGAAGCAGAGCGGCCAGCTGCGCCGGCAGCGGACCTCGCCAACCGGAACGCCGAACAGCAGCCCGACACGATCGCTCATCTGCCGCGGACGACGAACCGCAGACCGCCCTTGGGGCCGAGCGTCGGCGTCGTGGCTATCTGGGGATCCGTGGCCGACAGCGGCTCGAGCCGCACCCGGGTCAGCAGGACGCTGGCGAGCGCGCGGAGCTCATACTCCCCGAACCGCTTGCCGAGGCACATCCGCGACCCGCCGCCGAACGGGATGTAGGCGCCGCGGGGAAGGGCGGCCTCACGCTCGGGCAGGAACCGATCGGGGTCGAAGCGGAACGGGTCCGGATACAGCTGCGGCAGATGGTGGGTGGCCCACGACGAGTACTGGACGCCGATCTCCGCGGGCACCGGCACCCCGCCGAGCGCAACGTCGCGGGTGGTGCGCCGCGGCCCCACCCACGCCGCCGGATAGCAGCGCAGCGTCTCCTTGAGCGTGCGCTCGAGCACCGGCAGGGCGAGACCGTCGAGCTCCGCCGGGGTCGGGTTGCGTTCCCCGAGCGCCTGATCGAGCTCGTCCTCCACCGCCTGGCGCGCCGGCGCGGTCCGGCCGAGCTCGTGCACGAGGAACGTGAACGTGGTCGTTGTCGTGTCGTGACCCGCGAACAGCAGCGTCACCGCCTGGTCGCGTACGACCGCGGCGGGCAGCGGCGACCCGCTCTCGTCGGTCGCCGCGAGCAGCAGCCCGAGCACGCCCCGGCCGGGATCTCCGCGCCGCCGGCGCTCGTCGATCTCCGCGCGCACGAGCGCGTCGAGCCGGGCGCGGGCGGCGATCGCCCGCGCCAGCGGCGTCCCGGGCGCCGGCAGCAGTTGGAGGAGGATCGGCTCGCCGTGGATCGCCAGCGAGTCCTCGAACGCCTTCGCCAACGGCCGCTCGCGTCCGCCCGAGGCGTCGAGCCCGAGCAGCCCGCGCAGCGCGATCCGCAGCGCAAGCTCGCGGGTCCAGTGGTAGACCTCGAGCACCTCGCCCTCGACGAGCGTCTCGGCAGCCGCCACCGCCTCCTCGATCATCGTCTCGGCCACGGCGGCGACGTAGTCACGGTGGAACGCCGGCAGCATCAGCATCCGGAAGTCCCGGTGGTACGGGCCGTCGATGTTCAGCATCCCGTCGCCGAGCAGCGGCCACAGGTCCGCGAAACGGCCCTCTCGCCACGAGAACGCGTCGAACTCGCCGACGAGGATCTGATGGTTGACCTCGGCGCCCACCGCCCACACGATCGGCTCATGCAACAGGCGGATCGTGAACACGGGGCCAAAGCGACGCTCATGCTCGAGCAGCAGTCCCAGCGGGTCAGAGATGATCCTGCGTGTGTGCGACCAGCTGGGCGCGATGCTCCCGGGCGGCAGCATCGCCCGCCGGCGGACCCGCCTCTCCCGCCGCACGTCGTCGGCGATCCGCCGCAGCAGCCGCATCTCCATCGGCGCCGGGCCCGGCGCGCTGATCGTGCGCGACGGCGTGAGGACCTGGGCGTCGGCCATCGCCCCGAACGCTAGCGCGGCGGCAGCATCTGCAAACCGGCGCGCGGCCGCGGCTGGCGAGGTCGCCGTTCAGCGACCCCGGCGGACGACGACGACCCGGACCTCGCCGGTCATCGACGCGGGGAGCCGCACCGTCGCACGCGCGCCGAGCGAAATGCGTGCCGTGCACTTGGGCGGGCCGCCGGCCGTGCCGACCACCGAGCACACCCAGGCCGACAACGGGCCGCCGACTTCGCGCGCGCGACGCAGGCCGAGCACACGGGATCCGGTCCGAAGCCGCCCGCGGTCGCCGCTCGGCGACCGCGACTCGATGCTCGCGAACGCCAGCGCGGCACCGCGAGAGTTGCGAAGTGCGAACTGACCGCCGGCCAGCACGACCGACGCCACCGAGGTCGACCTGACGGGACCGACGGAGCGGGCCGACCAGACGACCGTGGTCCCGGCGGCGTTCGCTGCGGTCTCCTTGACCCACAGGACTGCGCCGACGTCCGCCGGTTTGATCGCGTAGCGCTTGACGTTCGCCGGCCCTGCCGGGACGCACGTGTTCGTGCACCGCATCACCTCGGTCACGTCGCCTTGGAGCGGCGAGCCGGTCCACCTGCCGGCGGTGATCGCCGGCGTGTCCCCGACGCGCCCGGGGTCGGCGGAGATCTGCGGGCGCGCGATCCAGCGTGGCGGTGCGACCCCCACGCCCGCCGTAGCACCGGCCGGCCCGGGCACGGGACCGACGGCGGGGCTCGTCGCGGTGGATTGGCCGGCGACGTTGGCCGCGGTCACGGCCACGCGCAGGTACTCGCCGCCGTCAGCGGCGCCGACGGCGTAGGCGGAGCCGGTCGCGCCGCCGATGTTCGTCCACGTGACCGTGTCGGCCGAGCGCTGCCACTGGTAGGAAATCGAGACGCCCGCGGGGATCCAGCCGCCCGAGTACGCCTGCAACGTCTGCCCCTCCTGGGCGGAGCCGCCGATCGCCGGAGCCACCTGGTTGGTCGGAGCGACCACGGTGGTGAGCGTCGAGTCATACCCGTACGCGGTTCCATCGGCGTTGTGGGCGACCAGCCGGCAGTGGTAGGTGACCCCGGGCACGAGGCCGCTCAGCGCACCCGGCACCTGGACGGCTGCCCGACCGGCGCCGATGTCGACGGGCTGGGTCTGTGCACCGTAGTCGGTCGTGGGCCCGTACTGCCAGTAGTAGGTCGTGTCGAGCCCGTTCGGGTACACGCCCCCGCTGAGCGTCGCCGTCGTCGCGCCGACGCCGTCGGCGTAGGCGTTGCCGACGCCGTACCCGAACGACGGCCCGCCGATGCCGGGGGCCCCGGTAACCACCGCCCCCGAGATCGAGCCGATGCCCGTGGGGCCGTCGTAACCCGGCCCGGCGTTGCAGATGTAGAGGATGTTCGAGGGGCAGTCTCCGCTCGAGCCGGTGGTCGGATCGTTCAGCAGCGCGCTGTCCGAGTACGCCCATTGGGGCGTCGTGCCGTCCACGCCGGTGATCGCCTCGAACGCGGCGATCAGCGGGGTGGCGAGGCTCGTGCCGCCGAACTGCCACCAGCCGCCGATCTCCGAGTCGTAGATCATCAGACCGGTATCGGGGTCGGCGTCGGCGGACAGATCCGCGTACGCGCGCCCCGCGCAGCTCAATGCGGGTTGATAGCCGAGCGGGTCCTCATGCACATCGCATCCCGACGAGGCGCCCCAGCGGCCGCTCAGCGACCACGCCGACTCGCCGAAGCCGCGCGCGCTCTGGCCGCCGCTGGCGGGCGCGAGGGTCGTGCCGCCGGCGGCGGTCACGCCGACCAGTGCTGCCGGGTAGGCGTCCACGCCGACCCCCAGGTAGCCGGTGTCGCCGGTGGCGCCGATCACGGCGGGCCCCGAGGGGCCAAACGTGTACGTCCCGCTGATCGGGGACGACTCGTCGTCGCTCCAGCTGTTGGAGATTTGGTTGGCGCCGAGGCTGTCAGCCTCGATCACGGCCTTGTCCAGGTTCGCGTCACTCGTGTCAGCGGCCTCCACCAGCAGCAGCCTGCAGTTCGGGCAGAGCGCCGACACCGCATCGAGATCGAGCGACTCCTCCTGTTGCCAGGTCGGGTCCGGCGGTGGCAGCGGCGACGCGTTCCCGTCCTGGTTGACCTTCTCGAAGCACCCGTCCGCGGTCGTGCACGCCGGCAGCCCGTACGCGTTCCGGAACACGCCGAGGTCGGACTCCGCGGTCGGGTCATCGCCGACGTCGACGATCGCCACCGTGTCGCCGCCACCGGCGGTCTGCGACAGATACGTCAGGTCATAGGCCTGCTGGAGCCAGGCCGGCGTGCCGGGCTGCGGCGGCGTGACGCCCGAGCTTGCCCCGGCGGGCCGCGCGGACCGAATCCCACGCGCGCCGGCGGGGAACACCTGCGTGAACGTCGCGCCTCCGTGGACGTCGGGACGCACGCGGGCGTGGTCGGAGCGCAGCACCAGCGCCTGCGCGTCGCACCGCGCGAATCCGGGACCCGCCGGGGGACACGCGGCCGTGGAGGTCACCTGCGACGGGGCCAAGCCGGTCGCCTCCGACAGGACGCCCGCGACCGCCTGCTCGCTCGCCGCACGAGAGCTCGCCGCCTGCGCGCGGGCGACGGCCTGCCCAGGACAGACGAGCGCAGACACCGCCAGCAACAGTATGAGTGCGCGACGCAGCCACGGGCCCGACGCGATCCTTGTCGAGCGACGCATGCTTCCGTATTGGCGGGCCCGCAGACACGCGCGCGCAATCGCTCCGAATCTGGACGCATGTCGGGCGCCGGCGACTCAGCCTTGATCTGATCCACGGCAAACCGCGGTCAAGCAGGCCGCACCCCCGGCCCGCTCCCCGTCGAGGGGGCGCTCGCGATCGAACGCGAGCGCCGACCCCGCCGGGGTCTCGCTCAGCGAGGCCTAGCCGCCTCGACCGGCGCCCACGGAACGACCACGGCTTCGGCCTTACCGAGCCGGACCTGGGTCACGAACTCCTCGTCGCCGCTGCCGTTGCGAGCCGCTCGCCGGCTGATCCACAGGCGCAGCGGCTTGCGGCGCTGCGCGCGGTCACGCAAACGCCGGACCTGAACCTCAGAACCAGTTGTCGTAGCCATCATGCTGCCTCCAATTCGAACGAAACAGGGTCGTCCTCACGGAGCTCAACGACCTCGGCCGGACGCGCCGGCGGGCGCAGCCACAACAGCGCGATCAGGGCCCCGACCAGCACGGTGCCGGCGCCGATCGCCCACGCCAGGTGAAAGCCTCCAGTGAGGGCTTGGACCGTGTGCTGGCCTTGGCCGGCGAGCACCTTGGTCCGCTCGGCCGCGACCGTCCCCAGCGCCGCGATCCCGATCGCCGCCGAGATCTGCAGCGACGCGTTGACGATTCCCGAGGCCAGTCCGGCGTCCGCGAGCGGGACGTCGGCCATCGCGATCGTCATCAGCGGGAGGAACGACATCCCCGCGCCGAGGCCGAGCAGCGCGAACGGCACGAAGATCGACGGGAAGTAGCTCGCGTGCGCCGATAGCTGCGACAGCAGCACCAGCGAGCCGGCGATCGCGGTCAGGCCGACCAGCAGGACCCGGAGCGGCCCGAACCGCCCCATCAGCCGAGCGGTCACACCCACCGACATCGCGCCCATGATCAGCGTCAGCGGCAGGAACGCGAGCCCGGTCTGGAGCGCGCCGTAGCCGCGCACGTGCTGCAGATAGAGCACGCCGAGCAGGAATGTCGAGAACATCCCGGTGACCAGGAACGCCCGCACCACGCTCGATGCCGCCAGCCCCGGAACCCGCAGGATTCGCAGCGGGAACATCGGGTTCGCCAGGCGCGACTCAACCGCCACGAACACCGCCAGCAGCGCCAGCGATGCGCCGCCGAAGCCGAGCGTGTGCGCCGACAGCCAGCCGTACTCGGTCGCCTTGACGATCGCGTAGACGCCGAGCATCAACGCCACGGTCACGAGCAGCGCGCCGAGAACGTCGACGCCCTGACCCAGTCCCTGGCGCTCGGTCTCGCCGATCAGCACGCGCCCGAGCAGGAACGTCGCGATCCCGATCGGCACGTTGATGAAGAAGATCCAGTGCCAGCTCAGCGATTGTGTGAGCACGCCGCCGGCGAGCAGCCCGATCGAACCGCCGCTCGACACGATGAACGTGTACACGCTCATCGCGATCGCGCGCTCGGAGGGCTTGGGAAACTCGGTGACCAGCAGCGCCAGCACCGCGGCCGACGCGACCGCGCCGCCGAGGCCCTGGATGAACCGGGCCACGATCAGCAGCACCTGATCGTCGGCGATCCCGCAGGCCACCGACGCGAGCGTGAAGATCACGAGCCCTGCCAGGAACATCCGCTTGCGCCCGACCAGGTCGCCGAGCCGTCCGGCCAGGAGCAGGAAGCTGCCGAAGGCGATCATGTACGCGTCGATCACCCACGCCAGGTTCGCCTCCGAGAAGCCGAGGTCGCGCTGCATCGAGGGCAGCGCGACGTTCACGATCGTCGCGTCGAGCACCATCATCAGCTGACCCATGCACACCACCGAGAGGGCGACCCATCTGCGCCGCTCTCCACTAATTAGACTATTGATAGTGATCATCCCCTCTCCATAGTTCGTCGCTTATCGATTGATGATCAATGTATCATGGACTATCATGTGATGCAAGATGATAATCCTGATAGCCTGGAACGTGCGAAGGCGCCGGCGCAGCCGCCGCCGAAAAGAGATGAGATGCCCGTAGACACCTCGCCCGGGACCGTAGTGATGTTGCTGCGGCTGGCGAAGGTCATCCACAAGCGCAGCACCGAGGAACGCCTGGGCATCAAGTTGCGGCAGCTGATGCTGCTCAGCTACCTGCGCGGTGGCGGCTCCGCCCTCCAGCAGCAGCTGTGCGAGGCGCTGTGGCTCGACCCAAACAACTGCGTGCTGCTGCTCAACGAGCTCGAGGACATGGGCTACGTCGAACGCCGGCGAGACCCGTCTGACCGGCGCCGCCACGTCGTCGACATCACCGACGCGGGCCAGAAGGCGCTCGAGCGCGCCGAGCGCGCCCAGGAGGAGATCGGCGACGAGCTGCTGTCCGCGCTCAGTGACGAGGAGCGCTCGACGCTGCGCTTGCTGCTCTCCCGCGTCGTCTGAGCCGCGCCGCCGCGCCATGCCCGTCACCGACAAGTCGAGCCGGGCGGTGCTCGTGACCGGCGCCTCCCGCGGGATCGGCGCCGCCGTCGCCGCCGCGTTCGCGCGGTCGGGCGACCGCGTGGCGGTCCACTACGGCGCGCGTCAGGACCAGGCCGTCGAGGTGGGGGCGTCGCTGCCGGGCGACGGTCATCTCGTGGTGGGCGCGGACCTGATGGACGCCGGCGCCGTCCGGCGCATGGTCGACGAGGTCGCCGACGCCTTCGGCGGCATCGACGTGCTCGTCAACAACGCGGGAATCTTCGAGCCGCACCCGATCACCGACACGTCCTACTGGGAGTGGCAGGAGTCGTGGCGGCGCGCGCTGGGGGTCAACCTCATCGGCGCGGCCAACGTGACCTGGTGCGCCGTGCAGCACATGGGCGGCGGGGGGCGGATCGTCAACGTCGCCTCGCGCGGCGCGTTTCGCGGCGAGCCCGACCAGCCCGGCTACGGCGCCAGCAAGGCCGGCCTGATCGCCTTCGGCCAGTCGCTGGCCCGTGCGCTCGGGCCGCGCGGGATCTCGGTCACCGCCGTCGCCCCGGGGTTCACCGAAACCGACATGGCCGCGCGCGAGCTCGAGGGGGAACGCGGACGGACCCGCCGCGCGGAGAGCCCCCTCGGGCGGGTCGCCACGCCCGAGGAGGTCGCCGCCGCCGTGCTCTACCTCGCCTCAACTGAGGCCGAGATGGCGAGCGGTACCGTCCTCGACGTCAACGGGGCGTCGTATCTGAGGATTTGACGCCGCGCCGGCCCGCCGCGGCGATGGCGCGGAGCAACGCCTTCACATCCGCCACCGGCCCGAGGTGGGCGAGCTTGTCGGGATTGACGACCGAGTTGATCGCCTGGATGTGACCGCCGCCGATCTCGAGCTCCCACACGCCGAGCAGCCGGTTTTCGCCGTCGAGCAGGAGCGCGCCGGGCATCCCGTTGACCTCGACCTGTCGCAACGATGCGCCGGGAATGCGGGCAGCAAGCCTGCCCCAGCTCGTCAGCGCGCGGGCGACACGGTTGCGGCCCTGGAGCGGGCGGGCCAGCGCCGGCACCTTGCCGCCGCCGTCCCCGGTGAGCGTCACATCGTGGGCGAGCAGCGCCTCGAGCCCGGCGAGGTCGCCGTCCTTGGCCGCCGCGAAGAACCGGCGCGCGAGCTCGTCGCGCTGCTCGCGCGAGGTCTGAAACCGCGGGCGGCCCGCCTCGACATGGGCTCGCGCTCGTGATGCCAGCTGGCGGACGTTGTCCTCGCTCCTGCCGACGATCCCGGCGATCTCGCCGTAGCCGTAGTCGAACACGTCCCGCAGCAGCAGCACCGCACGCTGCTCCGGCGACAGCGTCTCGAGCAGGACCAGCATCGCCATCGACAGCGAGTCGGCGATCTCGGCGTGCTGGGCGGGGTCGTCGCGGCTGTCGGTGAGGATCGGCTCGGGGAGCCACTCCCCCACGTACCGCTCCCGCCGCGCCCGCGCCGAGCGCAGCTCGTCGATCGCCAGTCGCGTGGTGATCGTCGCCACGAACGCGCGTGGCGAATCGATCCGCTCGCCGTCGGCGAGCGCGCGATGGACGCGGAGCAGCGCCTCCTGGACGATGTCCTCGGCCTCGGCGACGCTGCCCAGCATCCGGTAGGCGATCGCGAACGACGTCGGGCGGAGCTCGTCGAGCAGATGGTCGTCCGCGCCGCGACCGGCCCCGCGCTCGCCGTACGCGCTCATGCCGCGAACCCTTCGCGCCAGCTCGGGTGCCGGGGCTCCCAGCCGAGCTCGCGCTTGGCCTTGGCGTTCGACGCCCCGCGCATCTCGGTCATCATCACCGCGCCGGACTCGCCCGCGAGCAGGCGCCCGACGAAACGCGGCACGCGCCACGGCGCTGGCGCGCCGATCGCCCGCGCCAGCGCCGGCAGCCACTCGGCGACCGCGGCCGGATCGTCGTCGACGACGTTGTAGATCCCGCGCTTGCCGTGCTCGACGGCCGCGACGGTCGCCTCGGCCGCGTCCGCGATGTGCACGAACGACCACACTCCGGCGCCGTTGCCGACCACGGGGAACTTTCGCTTGCGCACCATCTCGAACTGCTCGCCGCCCGGTGTCAGGGACGTGCCGGGACCATAGAACCCCCCGTAGCGAAGCACGATCCCGGTGGTCCAGTCAGCGCCGAGGACCGCGGCTTCGAGGTGGCGAATCGCCGCCATCGAGTCGCGCATCTCGCGCGCAGGGGTCGGATCGAGCGGATCGTCCTCGCGTTTGACCGCACCACCCGTCCGCGCATACGGCCAGCTGGTGTAGCTCTGCGCGACGAACCGCTCGACGCCGACGGCGCGCCCGGCGGACAGCAGGTGGTCGGTGCCCTCGGTCCGCAGCCGGTTGGTCATCGCGAAGTCGCGGTCGAAGTGGCGGATGTCGAGCCCCGCGATCGAGGTCAGCTCGTGGACGATCACATCGGGTTGGGCCCTGGCGACGGCATCGGCGACCTGGTCGGGATCGAGCGCGTCGACGACCATCGGGGTGGCGCCGAGGTCCCACAGCGCCCCCTCCTTGGCCTCGCTCCGCGTGGTGCCGACGACCCGGTGGCCGGCGGCGACGAGCCGGGGCACCAGCTGCTTTCCCATCGCGCCGGTGGCGCCTGCAACGAACACTTTCATCGGTGGCTCCTCATATTTCGATTGCAGCAGCCTTGACGAGGTAGCCGGCGCGGCTGTGACAGTGGCCTATCGCGGTGGCGGTCCGGTGGAGCCGCGGACGATCAGCTCCGTCGGCAGCAGCTCGGCGTGTCCGTCGCCGCCGGAACCGGCGAGCAGCGACAGCAGGAGCTCGCCGGCGCGCCGCCCCTTGTCCACCGAGGGCTGGCTCACCGTGGTCAGATCTGCCCGTGTCGCGGCCGGGGAGTCGTCGAAGCCGACCACCGCCAGGTCCTCGGGCAGACGCAGGCCGAGCTCGTGCGCCCTGGCCAGGATTCGTTCGCGGAGCGCGTCCGACAGCTGGTCGGGGCGGGTGTAGGCGTTCGACACGCTCATCACCGACACCCCGAGCTCGCGCGCGATCTGGGCAAGCGTCGGGCGGGGGCGGTTGGCGGCGCTCCACCGCGGTTTCGCCGGGTACTGGCCGTTCGTGCTGATCCTCGCGATCGACGCGGTCCTCAACGTAGCCGTGCGCGTCGTCCGGGCCCGCCGGCGAGGATTGCCCGACGGCCAGGACCGCCGCCGCCGGTGAGACCGGGCGCGGCGCCGCTCGCAGACACCGCGTTCGCCGCCGATCGGAGGCCCGGCCGCTGCTCTGGTCCCACCTGCTGGACTTCCTGGCGCGGCTCGAGCCGTAGCCGCCCGGATCAGGAATCAGGTGGCCATGTCGAGCGCGGCCCGCAGTCCCGGCAGGTCGGCCGACCCGAACACCACCCGGTTCCTGGTGGCGACGTAGACGAGATCGAGGTCGACCCCGGCCTTGGCGATCTTGCGGGTGAGGTCCGCCAGCACCCCCGGCCGGTCCTCGACGTCGACCACGACGACCTCGCGCTCGCGGTTCACCGCGAGATGCGAGATCGCCAGCGAGTGCCTGGCCGCCTCCGCGTGCGGCACGAGGATGTGCAGCTCGGCGCGCTCGCCGGTCCCGATGCACGTGGCCGCGGCGATGTTGACGCCGGCGTCGCTGATCGCCGCGGCGACCTGCGCGAGCGCACCGGGAGTGTTCTCGATGTCGATGACGAGGTCGAACGCCATAGTCGCGGTCGCGTCGCAGCCTAACCGCTCGCCTCCCGTTGGCGCGTCAACGTGCGCGCCGGCGAAACAGGATCCCGGACAGAGCGATCGAGACGACGATGAGGCCGATGCTCCAGGCGACCGCATGCCACGCATCGGCGCCGACGTGGCCGCCCGTCAGCAGCGCACGCATGCTGTCGACGACGGCGGTCGCCGGCTGGTTGTTCGCGACGCCCTGGAGCGCCGAGGGCATCGTGTGGATCGGGACGAACGCGCTGCTCACGTACGGGAAGAAGCTGATCAGGAACGAGATCCCCTGGGCCGCCTCGGGCGAGCGAGCGATGATCCCGATCGCAGCGGCAAACCACGAGAGTGCGAGCACGAACAGGGCCAGGATGCCGGCCGCTCCGAGCCAATCGACGACGTCCGCGTGCGGACGGAAGCCGATCGCGAACGCGACCGCGACGACCAGAGCCGCCGACAGCAGGTTGCGCGCGACGCTCGCGACCACGTGGCCGTTCACCAGCGCCTCGCCGCGGACGTCCATCGAACGGAACCGGTCGATGATCCCCCCGTCCAGGTCGTGGGCGAGGCTGATCGCGGTCGTCCCGGCCCCGAAGCTGATGCACACGAGCAGCACCCCGGGAACGACATAGTCGACGTAGTGGGTCCCGGTGGTAATCGCGCCGCCGAACAGGTACACGAACATCAGCATCATGATCACCGGCAGGGCCAACGCCGTGGTCAGGCCCTCGATGTTCCGCAGCGACAGCCGAAGCGCGCGGGTTACCAGTGGTCCGACGGCGTACTCAGACATGTGCGATCTCGCTTTCTCGTGCGTCGGTATGGTCTCGAGTCAGGGTCAGGAAGGCGTCGTCGAGGCTCGCCGTCCGGAGCTCGAAGCGGGCGATCCGAGTCCCCCGGGGATCGAGCTCGTCGAACAGCGCCCGCGCGTCGGCGGCACTCCCGTCGGTCGCGATCCCGATCGTCAGCGTCGAGCGGTCGGAGTCCAGGGCGCGCGCCCCGAGGTAGTCGATCAACTGTTCGAAGCTCGGCGGGTCGCTCAGTTGCAGATCGAGCCGGGCGCCACCGACCCGCTGCTTGAGCTCCCGGGCGGTCCCCTGGGCCACGATCCGGCCCCGGTCCAGCACCGCGATCGTGTCGGCGAGCTGCTCGGCTTCATCGAGATACTGCGTGGTCAGGAACACCGTGACGCCGGCCGCGGTCAGGCCGGTCACGACCTCCCACATCGACTGCCGCGCGCGCGGGTCGAGCCCGGTCGTCGGCTCGTCGAGGAAGATCACCTCTGGGCTCGCGACGAGGCTGGCCGCCAGATCCAGCCGCCGTCGCATCCCACCGGAATACCCGGTGACGCGCCGATCGCCGGCATCGGCCAGGTCGAACCGCTCGAGCAACTCGGTGGCGCGCGCGCGTGCGGCGGCCGGCCGCAGACGCCGAAGCCGCCCCATCATCTCGAGGTTCTCTCTCCCGGTCTGGATCTCGTCGAGCGCGGCGTACTGGCCGGTGAGGCTGATCCGGCGCCGCACCGCGTGGCGCTCGGCAACGACGTCACGGCCGCCGACGCGTGCCGACCCGCCGTCGGGCGTGACGAGCGTCGCGAGGATGCGCACGGTCGTCGTCTTGCCGGCTCCGTTCGGTCCCAGGAGCGCGAACACGGTGCCGGCGGGGACGCGGAGCTCGATCCCGTCGAGCACGCGGACCGCGCCGTAGGACTTCGTCAGGTCATCGACCTCGATTGCAGGGTTGTCGCTCATGCAGGCCTCTCTCGAACCGTGGGCTAAACTGCGTATCACATACGCTCCAATGCGTACAGCATACGCAATTGCGTGGTGTTGTCAAATACGGAATCCGATGAGCGACGACGAACCCGACACCGATGACCTGATCCCGCCGAGCATCGCGCTCGCGTGGGGGCGCCGCCCGCGGGCCACGCGCGGCCCGAAGCCCGGGCTGACGCTCGACCGGATCGTCGCCGCGGGAATCAAGGTCGCGATGACCGAGGGCATCGGCGCGCTGTCGATGACGCGCGTGGCCGCCGAGCTGGGCGTGGGCACGATGTCGCTGTACCGCTATGTCGCCGCCAAGGACGAGCTGCTGACGCTGATGGTCGACAGCGCGCTCGGAACGCCACCGCCGGCGCGGCCCGGCGAGGACTGGCGCGCCGGCCTGACCCGGTGGGCGCTCGGCGTCCGCGACGCCTACCGGCGCCACCCCTGGGGCCTGCGGGTCCCGATCAGTGCGCCGCCGCTCGGCCCGAACAACGTCACCTGGCTCGAGAACGCGCTAAAGGCCCTCGCCGACACGCCGCTGTCCGAGCAGCAGAAGCTCTCGACCGTCCTGCTGCTGAGCGGCTTCGTCCGCAACGACGTGACGCTCGACCTCGACCTTGCCGCCGGAGCGGGCGGCGAGCAGGTGATGCCGACTTACGCTCGGATGCTCGGCGCGCTCATCGAGGGCGGCGATTTCCCCGCGCTCGCGGACGCGGTCGCCTCGGGCGCGCTCGAGGACGAGGACGATCCCGACAGCGAGTTCGAGTTCGGCCTCGAGCGGATCCTCGACGGGGTCGCGGCGCTGATCGCGCGCACATGAGGCATGATCCGAGCATGATCCGAATGACCGCTTCGCTCGGGTCGACCGCCACCGCGGTCGCGATCGCCGTCGTCACCCTGGTGCCGTCCGCCGGCGCCGCCGGCGCGCCGCGATGGTCGAAGGCGCGTTGCCAGTTCCAGCAGGCGCTGTTCAACGTGCGCCATCCCCACCCCACGAGAGCGCAGCTGGCCGGCGGCAACCGGACGCTGAGAGCGCACGGGTGCGCCGAGCGCGTACCCGGGCCCAAACACTGGTCGGGCACGCAGTGCGTCGACTATCAGGTGACGTTCGTGAAGCTCAACGCGTTCCCGAGCGACCCGCAGCTGGCGGCGGCGAACAACGTGCTCAAGGATCACGGCTGCTCGCAGCGCATCAAGCACCCCCCCACCCAGCACTAGCTCGCGCGCGCCCCGCGGCCCCGCGGCCTCGCGCCGACATGCAAATCGCGCCAACGGACGCGACCGGGACAGACCGTGGCGCAGGACGCATGTGGGGCATGCGCGACACGCCACGGTCCCCGCCGCGCGCCTCACGTGGCGCGTCATGCAGGTGATTCGGGGCTCCGGCTCCGAGTCCACCGCGCTGCATCGATGACCGCCGCGCACCATCCCGCAGGTGCCCGCCGTTCGTGGCACGCGGACCCGCCACGAGCCGCGCCGGCGCCGACCGCTACTCGAGGATGTCCGGCGCCGGCCCTGGCACCGGCTCGCCAAAGCCCGCATACGTCTCGCGCGCCGGCGTCACCGAGTCCGGCACACCCGCGCCACGACGAGCGGCCGCCGGCTCGAACGGATAGCGCGCGCTGCCCTTCTCCTTGCGGGCGCCCACGGCCAGGATCAGCGCCGGCTCGGCCCCGGTGTTCACGATCGTGTGGGCCGTCCGCGGCGGGCAATGGAAGAAGTCCCAGGCCGCCAGCGCCCGCTCCTCGCCCTCCACGAGCAAGGTGCACTCGCCTCGCAGGATCAGGAAGTCCTCCTGGCCGGCCTCATGGTGGTAGAGCGACATCGGCTTGCCCGGCTGGATCCAGTACAGGCCGACCCCGAGGTCGTCGAAGTGGGCCTCGCCCTCGCCGCCGAACCGGCACACGGCGCGCATGTCGTTGTGCAGCCAGCGGGCGTCGCGCGCATTGACGACGAACCACCCGGCGGTGACGGGAACGCCGCGCTCGACCCGGGCCTCGCTCACGCCGGCAGGGCGGCGACCCGCTCGCCGGTGATCACCTCGAGCGCGTCCCGCAGAGCGGCGACGCGCTCGGCGCCGAACCGCTCGGCCCACTCCTGCTCGAGCTCGTCGATCAGCCCGACGCCGAGCGCCTGCGCCGCGCGCCCGCGCTCGGTCAGCCGGATGATCTTCGCCCGGCCGTCACTCGGGTCCGGCACGCGCTCGACGTAGCCGCGCTGCTCGAGATCGCTCGTGACCTCGCCCACCGACTGCTTGGTCATGCGGGCGCGCTCGGCGAGTTCGGTGAGCCGGGTCCCGTCGGGGTCGATGTTGCCGAACACGCACCCGTGGCTGATCCGGATGTCGTTGTACGGCGTGTCCACAAGGCGCCGTTCCAGCTGCTCGCGGAAGTCGTCGAAGGCCACGCTGAGCAGGCGAATCATCAACGGCGGACGGGTTGTGTCGTAATCGATTGACATTTGGTCAGGACTCCTGATAAGGTAACCAGACAGTTCGGAAGCCTTACAAGGTTGCCTGACAAGTTTATCACCTTACGCGAGGTATCTAATGTCTAGAAAGTGGTGGACCTTACTGGCGGTGAGCGTCGGCACCTTCATGCTGCTGCTCGACATCACCGTCGTCAACACGGCGCTGCCGTCGATCGAGAAGGACCTGTCGGCGAGCTTCACCGACGTGCAGTGGGTGATCGACGCCTACACGCTGTCGCTCGCGGCGGTCGTCCTCACCGCGGGATCGCTGGCCGATCGGCTCGGCCGGAGAGCCGTGTTCGCGATCGGGCTCGGGATCTTCTCGGCGGCCTCGCTGGCCGCGGGGCTCGCGCCCGACGCGACATTCCTGAACATCTCCCGCGCGATCCAGGGAATCGGCGGCGCCGCGATGTTCGCGGTCTCGCTCGCACTGGTCGCGCAGGAGTTCGCCGCCGGGCGCGAGCGCGCGACGGCGATGGGCGTCTACGGCGCCACGATCGGCGTCGCGGTCGCCGTCGGCCCGCTCGTCGGCGGCGCGGTCACGAGCGGCCTCGGCTGGCGGTGGGTGTTCTTCCTGAACGTCCCGATCGGGATCGCGGCGATGGCCGTGACGTTCCTGCGGATCCGCGAGTCGCGCGACCCGAACGCCACGCGCATCGACTGGCTCGGGCTCGTCAGCTTCAGCAGCGCGCTGGTGATGCTGGTGCTGGCGCTTCTGCGCGGCAACGACGACGGATGGGGCAGCGCGCTGATCCTCGGACTGTTCGCCGGGGCGGCGGTGATGCTCGCGGCGTTCGCGGCGATCGAGCAGCGGGTGCAGGAGCCGATGCTCCCGCTCGAGCTGTTCCGCCGGCGCGCGTTCACCGGCGTCCAGCTCGCGGCGGCCGCGGTGTCGGCCTCGCTGTTTGCGCTGTTCCTGTACATAACGCTGTACCTGCAGAACTACCTCGGCTACTCGCCGTTGCAGGCGGGGCTCCGTTACCTGCCGATCACGCTGGTGCCGTTCCTGGTCGCGCCGCTCGCCGTCGCCCTGATGGCGCGCGTCCGCGCCCGTGTCCTGATGGCGATCAGCCTGGCGGCGATCGGCGGCGGGCTGCTGCTGATGTCGGGACTGACCCCGAGCGACGGCTGGACCGCGCTGCTGCCGGGCTTCATCGTCGCCGGCTTCGGGGTCGGGCTGCTCAACCCCGTGATCGCGGACGTCGCCGTGAGCGTCGTCTCGAAGGAGCGCAGCGGCATGGCGGCGGGGATCAACGACACCTTCCGGCAGGTCGCGATCGCGGTCGGAGTGGCGGCGTGGGGGGCGATCTTCCTCGCTCGCGGCGCCGACAAGATCTCCGCGGCCGCGGCCGGGACGCCGGCCGCCACCGGCGATCATCCCCGCCAGCTGATCGAGGCGGCGTCGGGCGGTCGCCTGCAGGCGGCGCTGCAGGCGGTGCCGCACGGGGCCCGCGCGGCCGTGGCGAATGCGACCCGCGATGGGTTCCTCAGCGGGCTCAACACGATCCTCATGATCGGCGCGGCGCTGGCCTTCGCCGGCGCGCTGCTCGCCCTGTGGCTGGTGCGCGAGCACGAGATCGAGCGCGAGCAGCCGGAGCTGGTCGCACCCGAGCCGATCGCCGCCTGACGGTGTTTCGCGGACGGATCGGGTAACCACCCAGGTGGAATGCCCGATCCGTCCCCATCGCTCCTCTCCCGCGTCGACGCCGTCGTCGGCGACGGCGTCGAGGCCGCGGTCCGCGCCAAGCACTGGTTGCGATTGCGGCGCCTCGGATGGGCTCGCGCCCTCGCGCCTCCTGACGACGGGCTGTGGGCGTCGGGTGATCCGCCACCGCGGGCCGGCTGCGCGCTCGAGGTGCTGATCGACGGCGCGCAGGCCTTCGCTGCGGTCGCGCACGCGATCGAGAACGCCCGAGACTACGTCCACGTCACCGGGTGGCACGTCGCGCCGCACTTCGAACTGGTCCGCGGCGCGCGCCCGCGGGTGCTCGGGGAGCTCTTGGCCGACGCGGCCGAGCGACTCGACGTGCGGGTGCTGGTGTGGGCGGGCGCCCCGGTGCCGGCGTTCCACCCCACGCGCAAGGAGGTCAGCGACGGTGTGCAGACGCTCACGCGCGACACGCGGATCCGCTGCGAGACCGACCCGCGCGAGCACCCGTTCCACTGCCACCACGAGAAGACCGTGATCGTCGACGGCGAGGTCGCGTTCGTCGGCGGCATCGACATGAGCGACTACGCCGGCGATCGGTTCGACTCGAGCGATCACCCCGCCCGGCGCCGGCTCGGCTGGCACGACGTCGGGACGCGCCTGCGCGGCCCCGCGGTCGCCGACGTCGACGATCACTTCGCGCTGCGCTGGCGCGAGCTTACCGCCGAGCAGCTCGACCGGCCGGCGCCGCCGGCGCCCGCCGGCGAGCACACGGTCCAGGTCGTGCGGACGATCGCCGACCGCATGTACGACTCGGTCCCTGACGGCGAGTACCGGATCCTCGAGAGCTACGTGCGTGCGATCGCCGCTGCCCGGAGCTTCATCTACCTCGAGAACCAGTTCCTGTGGTCGCCGGAGATCGTCAGGCTGCTCGCGGACAAGCTGCGCCGCCCGCCATCCGACGAGTTCCGGATCGTGGCCGTGCTCCCGGCCAGGGCGAACAACGGCCAGGACGACACGCTCGGGCAGCTCGGGGTACTCGCCGCCGCCGACGACGGGGCGGGCCGGCTGCTCGCCGCCACGCTCCGGTCCCGGACCGGCGAGCGCGTCGATCGCCTGTACGTGCACGCCAAGGTCGGCGTCGTCGACGACCGCTGGCTCACCGTCGGCTCGGCGAACCTGAACGCCCACTCGCTGCTCAACGACACCGAGCTGAACGTCGTCGCCGACGAGCCCGAGCTCGCCCGCGCCACCCGGCTGCGGCTGTGGGCCGAGCACCTGGAGGTCGACCCCGCGACGATCGCCGGCGACGAGCCGCACAAGATCGTCGACGACCGGTGGCGCCCGGTCGCGTTCGAGCAGCTCGATCGTCTGCATGCCGGGGCGCCGGCCACCCACCGGCTGCTCGCGCTCCCCGGCCTGTCGCGCCGCTCGCGGAGGCTGATCGGGCCGCTGGTCGGCCTCGTCGACGACGGCTGAGCCGGCCGGGTCAGGTCCACGCCGGGTGGGCGCCCTGCTCGCGCACCCACTGGCCGACGAGCCCGCGCAGATGCTCGACGAACCGCTCCTGCTCGTGCGCGGGATACGTCGCCCGGACGGCGTCGAGCAGCAGCCGGTCGAACTCGGCCGAGCTCACCCAGTCGAGCACGAGTTCGTCGACGTGGCCGAGGCGGCTGGCGCAGAAGTCGTGATAGCGGTCGGCCTCGAAGTACTGGTCGGCGAGCCGGCGATAGGCGGCCAGCTTGTCCGCGTAGCTCAGGTCCTCGCGGTCGCCGATCTCGAAGTAGCGGTGCGTGTCGAGGTCGAGCTGTGGCCGCCGCCCGGTCACCAGGCAGAACGTGCACCATTTCACGAGCGTCTTGATCGCCCACGGGAAGTAGTAGTGCAGGCTCGTGAGCGCGACGTCGGGCGACGCGTTGGCGTAGTCGATCGGATACACGTCGTCGCCGCGCACCAGGCACTCGCACGAGTTGAACTCCCAGCGGAAGAACGCGTTGACGAGCCGGCTGACCGTCAGCACCTCCTCACCCAGTGCGGGCGTCAGGAAATCGTGGGCGACCTCGTAGCGGTCGTGCATCGGCTGCTCGGGACGGAACTTCATGACCATCGTCTCGGGGCCAATCGACAGCGAGCGCGCGAACACGTCGAAGCCCTCGATCGACGCCTGCAGGTGCATCAGCCGCCGGCCCGAGGCGTCGTACGCGCGCTCGAGCTCGCGGCGGTTGCGAACGCGGCTGACGCCGATCCACTGCCCGCCGTCGTAGGGCTTCATGAACAGCGGGTAGCCGATTTGGTCGGCGATCGCGGGCAGGTCGAACGGCAGGTTGTAACGCGCGGCCGTGTACTGGAAGCGCGCATTGTCCGGTGGGTCCTTGTGCGGGACCAGAACCGTCGGCGGCACCTTGAGCCCGAGCCGGATCATCGCGCAGTAGGCGGCGTGCTTCTCCATCGACTGGAACGTGAACGGGCTGTTCAGCAGGTACACGTCGTCCATCAGCGCGACCTTCTTCAGCCACTCGCGCGGGAGGTAGTACCAGTACGCGAGCCGGTCGATCACCAGCTCGTAGCGCGGCCGGTCGCGCAGGTCGAACGGCTCCATCGTGATCCGCTCGGTGACGATCCGGTGCTTGTGCCCGGAGGCGTCGGTGATCGGCCCCAGGCGCGAGACCAGCGTCTCGAACGCCGCCGGCCAGTCGTCCTCGGTGCCGAGCAGCAGCCCGATCAGGTGCGTCGTCTCTCCCATCGCTCAGCAGAAGCGTGGCAGATGGTGGGCCAGCTGCGCTCGCCAGGACGGCCAATCGTGCGGGACGTCGTGCCCCCACAAGTCGAGCTCGCACCGGATCCCCTTGGACTGGAGCAGCCCGGCGAAGCGGCGCGTCGACTCGAGCGCGCCCGTGGTGTCCTCCCACTGGCCCTGCCCGCACACGAGCAGCAGGCTGAGCTGGTGGCGCAGCCACTCGAGGTGGTCGCCGCCGAGATGGCCGACGTAGTCCAGCGGGTTGTTGAAGTACGCGGCGTCGCCGCGCTCGCCCCAGCCGTCCCACGCGGCCGGGTCGTAGTTGCCCGACAGGCAGATCGCCAGCGGGAACAGGTCGGCGCGCTTGAGCGCGAAGTTCGCCGCGTGGTACGCGCCCAGGCTGACCCCGCAGGTGATCATCTCGCTCGCGCCACCGCAGTCCCAGCGGACGAACGGCACGACCTCATTCACGATCCACGACTCGTAGAAACCGTGGCGGCGGGCGCGTTCCTCGAGCGGGATGTTTCGGTTCGACCACGACTCGCCGTCGAACGAGTCGACGCAGTAGAGCTTGACGCGCCCGCCCGCAAGCAGGTCGCCGATCGCCCCGATCATCCCGTGGCGCTCGAACTCGCCGGCGTTCCCGCGCTCGGCCGGGAACACGAGCACCGGGCGGCCCCAGTGACCGTAGACCGCGACCCCATTCATCCGTTGCGGCCCCACAGATCCGCGAGGAGACGGGTCAGGTGCGGATGCAGCGCGTCCCGCCAGCACGTGTAGTTATGCAGGTCGGGCACCTCGGCAAGCCGCGCGTCGTAGCCCTGGGCGGCGAGCGCGGCCGCCATCAGGCGGTTGTTGTGGACGTTCTCCTCCTCGGCGCCGCAGGTCATCGCCACCGGCACCGGCTCGCCGAACCTCGCCGCGCGCGGGACGCGGCGCACGAACCGCACGATCCGGGCGTAGCGCGGAAAGCCGGACTCGTGGCGATCGAAGCGGGGCACGAAGAAGCTGGCCGACTGCAGGAACAGGCCGGCGAACGCGCCCGGCCACGCCCGCTGCGCCTGGAGCATCGCGAGGCCGCCGAGGCTCGCTCCCATCCCGACCGGCCGGCCCTTCACCGCGAACTGCTCGCGCAGCTTCGGCAGGATCCGGTTGGACAGCGCGCGGCCGTACACGGCCGAGGCCGAGTACCACTCGTCGCGATCGCCCGGCGGCAACAGCGCGACCCGAAACGGCGCGAGCAGACCGGCCCCGATCATCGCCCCGGCGTACCGGGTGAGCGCGGCGAGCGCGGCGTATTCGGGGCCGTCGTGGGCGAGCAGCAGTGGCAGCTCGCCC
>Ga0335078_10001870_pt1 | contig 31857 bp, 29 predicted proteins | sample Lox_Sample_32_FD_206711 | JGI IMG/M metagenome (GOLD analysis project Ga0335078, IMG submission 206711) | Soil microbial communities from Loxahatchee National Wildlife Refuge, Florida, United States - Lox_Sample_3.2 | ecosystem: Environmental > Terrestrial > Soil > Wetlands | place: USA... | reverse complement strand
ACTCGTGCGGCGCGGTGTAGTGCCGGACGTTCTAACCGATCAAACCAGCGCGCACGATCCGCTGAACGGCTACGTTCCGAACGGCATGAGCCTGGAGCAAGCGCGTGCTCTCCGCACCAGCGATCCCAAGGCGTACCTGGCGCGGTCGTTCTCCGCCATGGCGGCACACGTCGAGGCCATGCTGGCGCTGCAGAAAGCAGGCGCCGCTACGTTCGATTACGGCAACAACATACGCACGCAGGCGAAGACCGCCGGCGTGGCGCAAGCCTTCGATATTCCTGGCTTCGTCCCCGAATACATCCGGCCGCTGTTCTGCGAAGGACGAGGGCCGTTTCGCTGGGTCGCGCTTTCGGGAGACCCGGAAGACATCTACCGCACCGACAAGCTGGCGCTCGAACTGTTCCCGCACAACGAAACGCTGGCGCGATGGATGCCTCTGGCTCGCCGGCGGATTCACTTTCAGGGGCTGCCCGCGCGCATCTGCTGGCTGGGTTACGGCGAGCGTGCGGAGTTTGGCATGGCCATCAACCGCTTGGTGCGCTTGGGTGAATTGAAAGCGCCCATCGTAATCGGGCGCGATCACCTCGATGCCGGGTCGGTGGCTTCGCCTTTTCGCGAGACCGAAGGCATGCGCGACGGTTCCGACGCCATCGCCGACTGGCCGCTGCTGAACGCTCTTCTCAACACCGCCGCCGGCGCTTCGTGGATCTCGATCCACAACGGCGGAGGCGTGGGCATCGGCTACTCGCAACACGCCGGCATGGTGGTGGTGGCCGACGGAACCGAAGAGATGGATCGAAGGCTGGAACGCGTGCTGACCACCGATCCCGGGCTGGGCGTGGTACGCCATGCGGACGCGGGATACCCGGAGGCGGTCGATTTCGCCGCCCGCGCGGGAATCCGGCGGCCGACCATCTCCACGGAGCAGCCGGAGTGAGTCTTCATCACGACTCGCGTTGGCCGCGCGCCAATGCGTGGCTGGCTGGCGACTGCCTCCCTAACACGGTGGGCACGATCAGTGTGATGGGCGCGCCGATCGCCAAGGGTTCGATTACGCCCGGCCGCTGCGATCTGGCCCCCGATGCCATCCGCAAAGCCCTGGAGCGCTTCAGCACTTACGATTTCAATTCCGATCGCGATTTGCGCCTCCTCAAAGCCAGCGACGAAGGCGATCTGTACCTGTCCGGCATGACGCCCGACCGGGCGTTCCAGCCACTGGCGGACGCTGTTGCGATCAACGTCGAGGCCGTCACCGCGCTGGTTCTTTTGGGCGGCGATAACAGCATCACCCGCCCCGGTGTCCACGGGCTGGGTGTGCCGCTTGCGCGCTGCGGACTGCTGACGCTGGACGCGCACCTGGACCTGCGCGATCTGGAAAACGGTCTCACCAACGGCAACCCCGTGCGGGCGTTGCTCCAGGATGGATTGCCCGGCGGCCACATCTTTCAGATTGGCATTCAGCCTTTCGCCAACTCCGAAGCCTACGCGCGCGTGGCGCGCGAGGCCGGCATCCACGTGGTCACCGCGGATTGCGCTCAGGAACGGGGAACGGCGGTGGTGCGCGAGGCGCTCGAATATCTCGACCAGCACACCGAACGGATCTACGTGGATCTCGACTTGGATGTGCTCGACCGTGTGTATGCGCCCGCCACGCCGGGGTCTCGGCCGGGCGGTCTGGCGCCGCCTTTTGTGCGCCAGGCGGCCCATCTCTGTGGAATGCACCCCAAGGTCCGCATTCTTGACCTGGTGGAGATGGATCCTACGCGCGATGTGGGAGATGCCACCGCGCTGCTAGCCGCGGCCTGCCTGCTCGAATTTGCGTCCGGTGTTCTCGGGCGCTTCACCCGTGTCTGATCTGGCGGTTTTAAATTGCCGTCAACTAGTGACGGTGGCTGGCCCCGCCCGCCCTCGCATCGGCGCGGAAATGCGCCAACTCGCCATCATTCCGGATGGCGCCATGTGGGTGCGCGACGGCATCATCCAGGCACTGGGCATGCGCGATGGGATCGAAAGGCTGCTGCCCCCGGACGCGGCCGTGGTGGATGCCGGAGGGAGAATCGTGCTTCCGGGCTTCGTCGACGCCCACACCCACACGGTGTTCGCGGGCAACCGCGCCGATGAATTCGAAGAGCGTGCCCTGGGAGCCAGCTATGAAGAGATCGCGGCACGGGGCGGCGGCATTCGATCGACCGTTGAACGAACGCGCCAGGCGAGCGAGGACGAACTGTTCCGCATGGCGCGCCGCTATCGCGACTGGTTTCTGCGCGGGGGCACCACCACCATCGAGGCCAAATCGGGATACGGCCTGTCGCTGGAAGCCGAGCTGAAGATTCTGCGCGTCATTCGGCAGCTTGCGCAGGACGGGCGGGCGCGGTATGTGCCAACATTTCTGGGTGCGCACGAAATCCCCGACGAGTTTCGCGGCCGCAGGGATGCATACATCGATCTGCTGATTCACGAGATGCTGCCGCGTGTCCGGGAGGAAGGTTTGGCCGAATATTGCGACGTCTTCTGCGAGCCGTCGGTGTTCCCTGTGGTAGAAGCCCGGCGCATATCGGAAGCCGCCCGCTCGCTGCGCTTCAGCCTTCGATTGCATGCCGATCAACTGACTTCGAGCGGCGGCGCGCAGCTGGCGGCGGAACTGGGAGCCGCTACGGCCGATCACCTGGAGCGGGCGTCAGCCGAGGGGCTGCACGCGCTCCGGCACGCCGGCGTACAACCGGTTCTATTGCCCGCTTCCGTGTACGCGTTGGGATCGAACCGGTATCCGGCGGCGCGGCGCATGATCGATTTGGGACTGGGTGTGGTTCTCGCGACCGACTTCAATCCGGGTTCGTCGCCCACAGCTTCCATGCCGATGGTTCTCTCGCTGGCCTGCACGCACATGCAGATGACCCCGGCCGAAGCCATCACCGGGGCCACGATCAACGCCGCGTACAGCTTGAACCGGGGAGACCAGATCGGCTCGCTCGAGCCGGGAAAGTTCGCCGACTTTGCCGTTCACGATTGCGACGACTACCGCGAGCTGGCCTACTTCTTCGGCCGGGAGCCCGCGCTGGCGGTATATGTCAACGGCGTGTGCGTGTATTCGAAAGATCGCCACCTATGACCAACAACCCCTATCTGCGTGCCGCCATCGACCAGGCGAAGAAAAGCCTCTCGGAAGGCGGTATTCCGATCGGTTCGGTGCTGGTGCATGATGGCAAGATCATCGGCGCCGGCCACAACTGCCGCGTGCAGACCGGCAGCGCCATCGATCACGGAGAAATGAATTGCCTGCGCAATGCCGGCCGCCTTCCGGCCAGGGTCTATCAGGCGAGCACGATCTACTCGACGCTGTCGCCCTGTCCGATGTGCAGCGGCGCGATTGTGCTCTACAAGATTCCACGCGTGGTGGTGGGCGAGAACCGAACGTTTCTCGGCGCCGAGGACTACATGCGCAGCCAGGGAATCCAGGTCGAGGTGGTCCAGGATGAGGAGTGCATCGCGCTGATGAGGGAGTTCATCCGCGCGCATCCGCAGTTGTGGAACGAGGATATTGGCGTGTAACCGGCTCAAAGGGTGTGATCCGGCCGCACTGGAACCGGCGCTAGCAACAGCTACACTTCTGGCCGCGCCAAACTTTCTGGCCTTCTTTTGTCAATAGAGGCACAGCTACCAGAGCGGCGGCGCTATCAAACCATCCGATATGAAACATGGCATTTACGGCCAGCCCGGTGACCGTGATCGCGGCCAGGTAGGCACACGTGGCCGACTGCACGGCATCCGCTGCCAAGGCGGGATTATTCAGACGCCGCGCTTCCCGCCGTTTGAGCCAGCCGAGCACCGGCATAATGAGCAGCGCGATGGCGGTCAAGCTGATGCCTATGGAACTTCCTTCGGGCTGCACTTTCCCGATGAGCGACAAGGCGGCCATTAGGGTCACAATAGCCGCCAGCAGGAACAACAAGACTGCCGCGGCCCGCATTGCCCGCTCATCCGAAATCTTCAGGCGCGGCACGAATTGCAGCAGCACGACAACAGCCGAGAGCAGTTCCACGAGGCTATCCGAGCCGAAAGCCAGTAGCGCCGGGCTATGCGCCCGCGACGCCGCAAACAGCGCCACGCCGCATTCAATCAGCATCCAGGAAACCGTGATGACCTGAAGCCACACCACAACGACGGAGCGCGACCGCGCGCCGGCATCACAGACATCAGGACGCCACACCTCGTTTGTGGTTGGTTCGGTCATCCGCCAAAAGTACCATTGTCCCCGATTGGGGACAGCCGCGTTTCACGACGAGGAATTATCGCGCTGATGACGTGCTCGGCGGCTTGAGGTCGAAAAAAACTCTGGCTACCAGGCGGGTTTACTCCGGCCGTTCCGCGCAATAACGCACCAGGCGCATTTTCTGTAGGCCAAAGTCGGCAATCGCCAACGGCTCTTCATAGCGCACCACGCGCAAATGCGGATATAGCGCGGGCAATTCACCGGTATCGAACACCACGTCGCCGCCGATCGAACCTAGTTTGGTGGCATCGCGGTGGAATGCTTCGATGACGAGAACGCCGCCCGGTTTGAGCGCTTTCTCGAGCACCGCCGGCATCTCGCGGCCGCCGGCATAGCTCAACAGGATCAGGTCCCAGCGGCTCTCACCAAAATCGAAGTCTTCGCTGCGCTTGATCTGCGCGTTCAGGCGCACGCCTAGTTTCCGGGCATTCTCCTCGGCGAGCGCCACGGCTTTTTCCGCCGGGTCGAACCCGGTCACCTCCCAGCCTTGCTGCGCCAGCCAGATGCTGTTCCGGCCCTGGCCCATCCCGACATCCAGCGCCCTACCGGGCTTTCGCGTTTTGGCGATCTCCACTAAGAAGGCATTGGGCCGGGTGTTGAAGCGGGGTTTATCGGAAGTGAGAATCTGGTTCCAACGTTCGACCTCGGCGCGCTCGCCCTGCTCGTCGATCAGTTTCAACTGGGCATCGGCATCAGCCGCGGAAAAACCGTGCGCGATGAGATACTCGCGATAGCGCGCCTCGACTCGGCTGTCCTTTTGCTGATCGGGCGGTAGCGAAGTGAGCCAAAACCGGAAGCGCTCGTAAGCGCGCTGTTCGGGCGGCAGATTGGCAATGCGCTTTTCTAGTTCCGCAGTTGTCTGGGGACGCGCCGGCGCGGTTAGGAAGGCGCAGGCCAGTACCGCGATTGAGAACGGGAGAGCCGCCCGGCTTAGTAGACGCCTCGATTTCATCCTGGACACAGGAATAGCACAGTACGACTCCGAATTTGCGGCCGTCGCGGGCAGCGTTATACGATTACAGAACATCTGTGAGGAGCACCGTGAATCGCAACCCCGCACGGCCGCCGACGGAACTCGTGCGCCGCCTTTCGCTGGTCGATTCGATCGCGATCGTCGTGGGGATCATGATCGGCGGCGGCATCTTTCTGGTTCCGAACCTGGTGGCGCGCAGCTTACCGTCGATGCCGATGATCACGGGTGTGTGGATACTCGCGGGCGTGGTCTCGTTCATCGGGGCATTAGGATGCGCGGAACTGGGCGGGGCGCTTCCGGCGACCGGCGGCCAATATGTGTTCGTGCGAGAGGCCTACGGATCGCCGGCTGCGTTCCTCTGCGGCTGGTCGTTCTTCATCGTAGCGCGCAGCGCTCAGGTGGCCTGGCTGGCGGTCGTCTTCTCCATCTATATTTCCTATTGGTTCCCGCTCGGGCCGGCTGTCGCGAAATTGCTTAGCCTGGCAGTGCTGGCGGTTTTCACGCTGGTGAACTACCGTGGAGTCCGGCTGGGCGCCCTGGTGCAGAACAGTTTTACCGTGGCGAAGGTCGCAGGCATTTTGATCATTATCGCGGCTGCCCTGCTGCTCGCGCCGAAGACAGCACCTCACGCCGTGGCGGCCATACCGGGCGCTTCGCTCGGCAGCTTTGGGGTGGCACTGATCGCGTGTCTTTTGAGTTACGACGGCTGGGTGCAGTTGAGCTTCGTTGCCGGCGAGATCCGGAATCCGCAGCGAAATATCGTGCGCGCGCTGGCCCTGGGCACTCTGGCAGTAATGGCGATCTATCTTTTGGCGAATCTTGCCTACATGCGCGTCCTGACTGTACCCGAAATAGCTGCCAGTGAACACGTGGGCGCCGCTGCCACCGCACGGGTCCTGGGCGAAGCCGGCGCCGGCGTGATTTCCGCCCTCATCGTGCTGTCCATTTTGGGAACTCTGAACGGCTGCTTCCTGACCATTCCGCGCGTTTATTTCGCGCAGGCGGCCGACGGGCTGTTTTTCCGGAGCTTCGCCGAGATTCATCCCAAGCACGGAACTCCGGCGTTCGCGATTCTGGCGCAGGGCGCTTGGGCAGCCGTGCTGGTGCTTAGCGGTTCCTACGAATCCCTGGCAGACTACGCACTGTTCGGCGTCTGGACCTTCTATGGGCTGATGATTGCGGCGGTAATCGTGCTGCGGCGCACGCGGCCGGAATTGCACCGCCCGTATCGCATGTTCGGCTATCCCCTGACACCATTGGTCTTCCTGGTCATAACGGTTTGGTTCCTGGGCAACATGTTGGTGATGAGGCCGGTTCCGGCTTTCGCGGGCCTGGGACTGATGCTCACCGGCGTGCCGGCCTACTTTCTCTGGCGGCGTTACGGGCAGCGGCCGGTTGCGGATCTTCCCAAAGCGCGATCTGCCACCACGGGGGCCTGACCGACTGTGACCGGCACCGATCCGCTGCTGCGTTGGCGCAAAGAATTTCCAATCCTGGAAAAGACCACCTATCTCATCAGCCATTCACTCGGCGCCATGCCGCGCCGTACGGCGCAGTCATTGCAGGAATTCGGGGAGACGTGGGCCACACGCGGGATTCGCGCCTGGGAAGAGGGCTGGTGGGAGATGCCGGTCACCACAGGCAATCTGATCGGCTCGATCATCGGGGCCGGTCCGGGCGAAATCGTGATGCACCAGAATGTTTCGATCTGCCAGTCCATCGTCACCTCCTGCCTGGATTGGAACGGCTCTCGCAATAAGCTGGTCACCGAAGGACTCAACTTTCCGTCGAACGATTACATTTACTACGGGCTGGAGCGGCAGGGCGCGCGCATCTGCCCGGTCCCTTCCCCGGACGGCATCCATTTGCCAACAGAGCTGCTGCTGGATGCGGTCGATGAGCAGACGCTGCTCGTCTCCGTTTCGCACGTTGCGTTTCGCAGTTCTTTCATCCAGGACGTGGCCGCCATCACGCGGCGCGCCCACGAAATGGGAGCGCTCGTGATTGCCGACCTGTACCAATCGGCGGGGGTGCTGCCCGTTGATGTTCGCGCGTTGGGCGTAGATTTTGCGACTGGCGGCTCCGTAAAGTGGCTGTGCGGCGGACCGGGCGCGGGCTACCTGTATGTGCGGCCGGATCTGCGGTCCCGCTTGCGGCCCGCGGCGACCGGGTGGATGGCTCACCGGCATCCCTTTGAGTTCGAGCCGGGCCCAATCGATTTCGCGGACGATGCCTTCCGTTTTTTGAATGGAACGCCGAATATTCCCGCCCTGTACTCGGCGCGATCCGGCTATGAAATCGTCAACGAGACCGGCGTGGAGACCATTCGCGCCAAGTCCCTGCGGCAGACCCAGCGCCTCATCGATCTCGCCGACGCAGCCGGCCTGTGCGTGCGATCCTGCCGGGATCCGCGAACGCGTGGCGGCGTGGTGGTGGTGGATGTTCCCAAAGGAGACGAAGTTACGCGAGAGCTGGCGCGGCGCGAAATTCTGGTGGACTATCGGCCGAACGCCGGAATTCGCATCGCGCCGCACTTTTATACGGCGGATGAGGAGCTCGATCTCGTTATGAAGGAGATTGAGTCAATCGCAACGGACCCGATTTCTAAACGCCTACGTAATCGGTTCGACTAACACCCGTAACCGGGGTCGGGTTCGAGCCATCTCCGGCCGCCTAGCCCACTGAAGCGGCGGAAGTCGACAAAGCAGGGCACAGTAGTAGGCTCGGCAGCAGTTGTTGAGCGTTCCTGCGTCCAGCCAGGGTGGTACGGAACGCGTGGCGGTGGCTCGGACCACCTGCAAGCGAGGGCCGGTTTGGCTCCTCCCCGATCCAATGCCCACGCCCAGCGATTCCCGACCGATACTGACGTTTAGTGTGACGCAGAGTCCGGCGCGACCGGCGCAGGCAAGGGCGCCCGTCTGACGAACTGCAGTAAATCCTGAGCGCCTTTACGCCGCAAAGCGCGGGCGTTTTCGCCCTCAAAGCGGAAGCTGTCCGAAAGCAGTTCTTCGGTACTGAACTCGGCCTTGGCCACGCCCCACGAGCCGTGTACGGTTTTCCCGGTGAACACGTGGTACAACTCGTGCGCCGCGACACGCGCCACCGCTCGTTGAAACACTTTTTCGCGGACGCGTGCGGTAAACGCAAATAACCGCCCGCCGACCAGGTCGCCGATGCGGCTGCAATCGACTTCCGCAAACGGGAGAACCCGTCCGTCGCTCACGTGGGTCCATCCCAACGCGCCTCCCGAAAATTGGCCTTTGCGGGCCAGGCTATCGGTGGAGCAATGGCCCTTGAATGTGACCACGGCCAGTTCGGTCCACACTTCGTTGGTGGTTTCGTCGACGGAGCGCCACGCAAAGTCGAAACCCACGGGGGCCAGGATCGCGCGCAGTTCGCGTTCGAGGGTCACGACCGCAACAGCCGGCGGCTGGCTTTCGAACTTCACGTACAGGGCGACAGGAGCTTGGACAGGAGGGTCGTCCGCGGCCGAAATCGGCCAACCAAACAGCGCCAGACAAAGCGCACTGCGTTTCATTTGGAAAACAGCCTGCGCCGATGTTAGGCTCGCGCAACCGGCGCGACAAGCTTCTAAAAGGTTAGTGGCGGGAGATTAACCGGGGGATCAGAAAGCTGGGCAGCGGCGGGCGCTGCCCATGGAGTTCAGGCGCCGGGCGCGACTGGGGCCGGGTTCGTGAGAATCTTCGACGGATCGGCGTTGGTATCCACCACCACTCCGAAGAAGGGGTTCATCATTTCCTCCCAAGTCATCTCGCCATAGTAGACGGTCCGGTTGGGATTGGGATTGAACTTGTTCGCGGGCGAATTGTCAAAATGCGCGTCAATGTGCAGCTTGGTCCCCTTCGGGACTTTGATGGAGGTGTTGTACCCGAGTTGCCAGTTGAAGTCGTAATGCGGCACGTTGAGTACGACTTCTCTTCTGCCGTCGGGGTAGATCAGCGTGTACGTCATGTCTTTGCCGCGGACATGCATGTGCGGCATCAGGTAGACGAGTTCCACGTCCTGATTGAACGTCACCTCGGCCGGCGGGCTTTGCCAGTTGCCGTCGTTCGGCGGTATAGCGAAATGCGCCGGATCGGTCGGAGACGAGGTGAGCAACGAAACGTAGCGCCGCTCGGGCGGCTCCTTAGCCACGGTCAACCCGATCTGCACATGATCGGTGACGGCGGTGCCATTCGGCGTGTAGTGCAGGTTCAAGGTGATGTCGCTGCCCGCGCGGACGAGTTTGGCCGCATGGAAATCGCGGTAATCCGCCACCGGATTTCCGGGCAGGTAGCAATCTTCCGCCATGCTTCGAAAACGGCCGTTGGGAACCGCGGGACCGAAGGTCGGACCTTTGCCGGGAATCGCGGCGCCCTCCGCGTCGCGCGGCTTGTCCATCCAAATCGGATCGAAGTACTTGATGTCCGGAGTATGCGGATTGAATCCCAGGCAGATGTGGTGCGTGACGGAGGCGTGTTCCGGCTTGATCTGCACGGACGTGATCCACGTATCCTTGGTGAACCCCGTGGGGACCGTGACGGAAATCCACTCGATGACGTCGTTCTTGGGATGCGCGGGGACATCATAGGAAGGGCCCTCTACAATGATGTCCGGCTGAATCTGCCAGCCCGTCGGCCACTGGACCGCGGGCGGCGCATCTTTGGGATCGCCTTCGGCGGCGCCGGAGTCGGCCCATTTGCCGATCGTTTCGATTTCACTCGCGCTCAGCGAACGATCGTTCAAAAAGTGGCCGGCTTGCGGGTCGGCAAACCATGGCGGCATTTTCCGCAGCGCCACCGCGGTTTTCATCGCCTTGGCCCATGGACGGGTTTCCGGATACGTGAGAAACGACATGGGCGCGGCTTGGCTGGGGCGATGGCACGTTTGGCAATGCTTCTGCAAAATCGGCAGAACGTCACGGTGGAAGGTTACAGAAGAGGAATCCGCCGCTAGCGCAGCGGCCCCGCACGACAGGGCTACCAGAAGGATCTTCGGGAACATCAGCCCTCCTTATTGGCACCAGTATACCCGGGAAGCATCACGCTGTCTTTTCGCAGTTGATGATCCAAGGCGTGCCGAACCGGTCGACGAGCATGCCGAAACGCTGCGCCCAAAACGTCTCCTGGAGCGGCATTTGTATGCTGCCCTGTTCCGCCAGCCTCTGAAAGATGCGATCCGCCTGCGCGGCGTCGGAAAGATTTAATTGCATCGCAAAGCCGCAAGGGATTTGATATTGCTCCGGCGTCACATCGGCGCCCGAGAACCGGCAGTCGCCCAAGGCGAAGGTCGCATGGAGAACCTTGTCGTCCCAGCCGGGCGGACGCTCGAACGAGGGCACATCCCGGTATTTCATGAGCAACGCGATCTTGCCTCCCACCGTGTTCTCGTAAAACTGGAACGCCTTCTCACATTCGCCATTGAATGTTAGGTGCGGATACAGTTGCATGTTCGTCCCTCCTTCGGCCTTCAATACCCCAGTTGCTTGTCTACCACGTTCAGCAGCGGCTCGCCTTTGCGGTACCGATGGAAATTGTCGAGAAAAAAACGCATGGCCGCATCCAACCAATCGGGCGTATGATCCGCGCAGTGCGGCGAAAGCAGCACGTTTTCGAGGGAATACAACGGGTGGTTTTGCGGCAAAGGCTCCTGGTCGAACACGTCCAGAGCGGCGCCCTTGATGCGCTTTTCCGCCAGCGCGTGGATCATCGCCGCTTCGTCGATCACCGGACCGCGGCCCACGTTGACGATCACGGCGCCCGGTTTCATGGCGGCGAATTCGGCGTCGCCGATCATGCCGCGGGTCTCTTTCGTGAGCGGTGCCGTCACCACAATGTAATCGCATTGTTCGATCATGCGGATGCGGTCCTGCGGCGCGAAGATCTGGGTGACTACGGGATCCATGTGGTAGAGCAGCGGCCCGCGGCGCGTCACGCCGAGAACGCGCATACCCAGCGCGCGGGCGCGATTCGCCACCGCCCGTCCGATATCGCCATAGCCCACGATGCCCACCGTCCGCCCGGAGATTTCCACTACATCGAATGGGTCCCACTTCCCCGCCATACGGCTGCGGACGAGCCGCCCCAGATCCTTGGCGAAATACAGAATCGCCGCCATGACCCACTCGCCCAGCGACTGGCTGAACACGCCGCTGCCATTGGTGAGCACGGCGGGGCTTTCGATCAACTCGGGGCTGAGCAACGTGTCGAGCCCCGCGCTGCGCGTGTGCACCCAGCGAACGCGCGGCGACATGCCTACGACCTTGCGCAGCAGGTCGCGAGAGAATCCCCAACTGAAGATGACCGTGGCGTCTTCCGCCGTTCGCTCGAAGGCCTCCGCCGTGGTCCCCACCGCGATGCTGGTTTCCGCGGGCAGTTCCGCCAGCTTGGCCAGTTCGGGTTCCGTCGGTTTAGCCAAGACCAAAATTGTGTCATGATCCATGAGGAGCAAGCTACCACATGTTAGACCTGTCGCTCGAAGTCCTGCGCGTTGTGGAAGACGCGGCCATCGCCTCGGCGCGCACGATGGGAATGGGAGATCCCCACATCTCCGATCAGGCGGCGGTCGAGGCCATGCGCCGCTGCATGGACACCATCCCTATCGACGGCACCATCGTGATCGGCGAAGGCGAGCGCGACAGCGCTCCTATGCTCTACATCGGAGAGAAGGTGGGCGCGGCGTCGAACAGCACCGCGCCGATCAGCGTGGATATCGCGGTCGATCCGCTCGAGGGCACCAACCTCTGCTCGACGGGCGGAGCCGGAGCGATCACGGTCTTGGCTGCCTCCGAGCACGGCGGCCTGCTGCATGCGCCCGATTGCTACATGGAGAAGATTATTGTAGGGCCGGCCTGCAAAGGCGCCGTGGACCTGGAGGCGCCCGTCAAGCAAAACCTGAAAGCTATCGCCCGCCGGCTGCAGCGCGGCGTGGACGACCTGGTCGTGGTGGTGCTCGACCGTCCCAGGCACCAGAAGTTGATCTCGGAAATTCGCGAAGCCGGCGCGCGCATTCGCTTGATATCCGATGGCGACCTCTCGGCCGGGATTGCCGCGGCTGTGGCGGGCACCGGGGTGCACGCCGTCATGGGTTCGGGCGGCGCCCCGGAAGGGGTGCTGACGGCCGCAGCCTTACGCTGCCTGAACGGCGAGATTCTGGCGCGCCTCGTCATCAAGGACGAAGCCCAAAAGGAGCGCATGGAGAGCATGGGTATCCGCGACGTTTGCAAGATTTACTCCGCTAATGAACTGGCTCCGGGACGCAATCTGATTTTCGCCGCCTGCGGCGTGACCGACGGCAATCTCTTGCGCGGCGTGCGTTTCAGCAGTGATGGAGCCCACACGCAAAGCGTGGTGATGACTTCCGCGCCGGCCACTGTCCGTTTCATCGAGACCACGCACCTGGATAACCGGCCCGACGTGAAGGTGCGCTTCCGCTAAACTGAAATTGCAGTCCATCATGCCGGAAATCTGTAGCTGCGGCGCCCAACTGCCGCCCGACGCGCTCTTCTGCCACAAGTGTGGGAAGCCGCAACGGGAGTTCGGCGCGGTCGAGCCCGAGGCCCCGCCGCCCGCTCCGGCCGCTCCGCCTCCCTTCATCCCCGTTCGCGAAGCGGCGCCGCTCAGTTTTCGCAATCCCGTGGTTTTGCGGATTGCGGCCCTGGTGGCGCTGGGCGCCACGTTCCTGAGTTTTCTACCGTATGTGAACTGGCTGGCGGCTGGATATTTCGCGGTGTTCTTCTATCGCCGCCGGACGGGGTCGGTTCTGAGTGTGCTGGTGGGCCTGCGCATGGGCTGGATCACGGGCGTCCTGATGTTTGCGCTCACCACGCTGGTGCTGGCGGCGCTGGTGATCCTGGTAAATGCCTCCGGCGGAATCGACGCGGTGCAATTGCAGTTCAAGAATATGGCCGACCCGCGGGTGCAGGAAATGTTCCGTATCTTGAGCAACCGCTCAGACGTCGCTCTGCTGATGGGGCAGTTGTTCGTCTTCATCACGTGCCTCAGCATGGCCGGCGGCGCGCTGGCGGCGAAGCTGGTGGGCCGCCATTAAAGCTTTTGCTTGCGTGGGGTCGGGCCTTCCGGCCCGCCGCCGGGCTTCCGCCCGGCGTCTTGCACCGTCACCGCTGCTTCCACCTTCGAAAATCGCTTCACCGCAGCTACGCCGGCGAAGATGATCACCATAGCCGCTGCCTGCCGCGCGCCGAACGGCTCGCGGTAAAATAGCCATCCTAGCCCCACTGCTACCACCGCATTGACATACGCATAGATAGACAGGATCGCCACCGGCAGATGCTCGAGCGTATAGTTATACGCGCTATACCCCACGATCGAGCCGAAGCAAACCAGGTAGAGGATCGCGGCCGTTCCGCGAGCGCTCCAATGAATGGGATGCTCCGGGATGGCGAGTGCCAGCGGCAGCGCCGCCAGTCCGGCCGCCAGTTGCTGCACACCGCCGGCGATGATGGGATGAGCCTTGCCCGCATGGCGCCTCTGGTAAATGGACCCGAACGCCCACGCCGCCATGCCGATTTGCAGAATCACAAATCCTGCGAGGACCTTGCGATCGATGGCGTGTCCCGCGAGATCGTTGGTGAACAGCAAAGACGCGCCGAACAGCCCCGCCGTCATTCCGCCGATAGTTGGCAGATGCAACCGTTCGCCCCCCGGCAGCAGCGCTTCCACGCCCACCAGCCAGAACGGTGAAATGGTGGTGATCAAGCCCGCCACGCCGCTGGGAATCAGCACCTCGGCAAATACTAGGCAACTGTTCCCGATGGCCAGCAGTAACAGGCCGCTCAGACAGTTCGAGGCCAGTTCGCGGCCGCGCGGTATATACAGCCCCCGGGCCGCCGCGAACAGCAGAAGAATTCCGCCCGACGTCAGGAATCGCGCCGACACCAGCACCAGCGGCGGAAACGACTCGAGCGACATGCGAATCGCCAGGTAGGTGGTGCCCCAGAAGAAGCACACCGCCGCCAGCGCGAGATACGGTTTAAAGAACGGATGGCGCGGCAAACCTCAGCGTAACAGGGCGCGAATGTCGGTTTGGCGGTCCCATTCGACAGGGGCGAAAGCCATAGAATGGTTGGCGGGAGCGAGTGGGCAGTATGCGCTCTGTGACGTTGACGCTGTGCGCTCTATCGGTTGTGGCAAGTGCGCAGGAAAACCCTTTCGCATGGTTCCCTCTCCAGCTGGGTAGCCGTTGGACTTACGAACACGAATGGAAATCTGGTGATCGAAACCGGCCAGAAGCGGACCGCTGGACCAGTGAGGAGGCCATCACCGCCTGGGTGACCATTCCCGAAGGAGTGGTTGTTCTGCGCGAAGTGAAGGAGCAAGGTGGGTCTACCGGTAGGACCGTGCACACGAAGGTGATTGCCCCGAACGGCCAACTGCGCGAAGTAGATCTGCCAAGGACTGGCCATCCGGGTTATCTGGTCACTCGTGACCGCGAGCCGTACCTGGTCCACGGCAACTGTGTCTTCCTCATCGGAGAGGGCTGGGACGGGCAGAAGCAGCGCCTCCTGCCGAGCTATCAGGAGTATCTGGCGAAGGATGGCCTCTCGGCCGATTTCTGTTTCCCATTACAGATGGGCAGCAAGTGGGGAAATGAGGATGTCCCTTGGAGGGTCGAGCCAGCCCGCGCCGCCGTGGCATCGTTCCTATCGCCTGAGTATGCCGGCGCGACTCACATTTTCTCCAGTCACTTTGGCAGTGGCGGATCGGAAGACGTGTGGTTTCAAAAGGGAATTGGGATCGTCGGCGAACGTTACCTACACAATGGCACGTACGATGAGTACACCAAGAAGCTTGTGTCGTTTACTCATTAGCCCTCTTTTCCTCATTTCGGCGCTGGCCAGTTTCGCCGCCTCGGCCGACGAATTGCCGAGAGGTCGCGTCGTCGAACGCGTCGCCTGCGCCGGAGACGCGCGGCAAAGTTACGCGCTCTACCTCCCTGCGAGCTACTCGCCCGACCGGTCATGGCCCATCCTTTATTGCCTGGACCCGGGAGCGCGCGGGCGGGTGCCAGTGGAACGTTTTGCCAAGGCCGCTGAAGGCGCCGGATGGATCATCGTCGGATCGAACAATTCCCGCAACGGACCCGTCGACATTGCCCGCGAGGCCATCGAATGGATGCTGCGCGACACCCACGCACGACTGGCGATCGACGACACGCGGATCTACACGGCGGGCCTGTCGGGTGGCGCGCGCCTGGCCCTGGCTTGGGCCGGTAACGGTGGCATTGCGGGCGTGATCGCTTCGAGCGCCGGTTTTGCCGGCCGCATCCCGGAACGAATCGCCTTTCGGGTTTACGGAACGGCGGGCGTGGACGATTTCAATTTCGACGAGGTGTACGCCATGAGCAGCGAACTGAGCCGCCGCGGCGTGCCTCAGCGATTTGCCTCTTTTTCCGGCGGCCACGAATGGATCCCCGAGAGTCTCACAGAGGACGCACTCGCGTTCCTGTCCGGAAAGCTTCCGCCCGAAGCCCCGCCGCCGCCCACGGCCGAGCAGAAAAAGGCAGCGCAGCGTTTCAGTCACTGGCTGGCAGAATTGCAGAGTAGCGACGAACCGCAGCAGCGCTCGATCGTCGCGGTGTTGCAGCGAGACGCGGTAGGGCCATCGGATACGGTCGACCGGCGGGTCGCGCGGCGGGTCCTGCTCGGGACTTATGTCGCAGACGCCGAGCACGGCCGCGAATTGCTCGCTGCGGCCAAATATGCCGAGGCGGCGCAATCCTGGGAACAGGCGGTGCTGGTGAGACCCGACAACGCCGAGGCGTGGTATCAGCTAGCAGTATCGCGGGCGGCGACCCACGAGAAACGGCGCGCGCTGGATGCGCTTGATCGCGCCATCGCCCAGGGGTTTGATGACCCGAACCGGATTGACCACGAGAAGCTGTTCGACGCTCTGCGCAACGACCCGCGATTCCTCGCTGCGGTTTCGGGTCTGAGGACGTCCCCGCCGCCCAAACCCTAGGCTGTGAACCCGCAACCCGGCGCTATCATCCGGGGCAGTGGCGGATTACGTAAGATTCGGGTGCCCATACCTGCGCGCGGCAAGCGGGGTGGTGCCCGTGTCATTTACTATTGGATCGCGCACCGCAACCTGATTCTTCTGCTGTTTGCATACTCCAAACAGGACCCCGCGGACCTTACGGCAACACAGGTTGCTATGCTTGCCCGAATCCGTCGCGGCGGCGAGTGATCGGTTCTTCTCGAATTCGGGCAGTTCGCGAAACGCATGAACCTTTCGCAATCCGAATTTGCCGATCCAATCGGGGTCAGAATCAAGACAATTTAGAATTGGGAACAGGACCGCCGCCCTCCTACCGGCCGGCCGCCGCGCTCCTGAGAATTATCGCGCACGAGCCACGGCTGGCGGTGCAAGCGATCCATCGAAGGTAGCTCACCCCCGCACGCTCTGCACCGCGGCCACCACCGCTCCCGGCAACCGCAAGCAGAACTTCGCTCCCTGTCCCGGCTCCGATTCGAGCCACATTTCGCCGCCGTGGTCGAGCACGGTTTGCCGGGAGAGCGCCAGGCCCAATCCTAATCCGTTGCGCTTCCCCGCACTCACAAACGGTTGGAAGAGCATGGACCGGATCTCGGGCGCAATGCCGGGACCGGTATCTTCTACGGCGATCAACACGGAACCATCCTGCGAATCGGCCGTAATGCGCACATCGCCGCCCTCGGGCATGGCTTCCAAAGCATTCGAGACCAAATTCAGGAACACGCGTTCCATGCGGCTGCGCTCGAGCGGCAGTTCGACCTCCGGCGGGATCGAGAGATGCAGCCTCACGCCGTGCGCTTCCGCCAGACTGCTGACGGCATCCCACGCCGCGGAGGCCACCTCGCGCAGCCGGCACATCTCGGGTGCGCGGCCTTTCCCGCGGGACACCTGCAGCAGGTCCTGAAGTAGATCCTGGATGCGGCGCGATGCCTGGTAGATGTTCGCTGCCAGGCGCTTCACGTGCCCAGTCGGCAGGTCGCGGTCCACCAGCATCTCGGCGCCGCCGTAGATCGCCGCCAACGGGTTGCGCAGGTCATGCACAATCGAGGCGGAAAGCCGGCCGATGGTGGTGATGCGCTCCTGCTGGATCAAGTCTTCGCGGGCTTGCCGGATAGAGAGGCACATGTTGTTGAACGTCCGCGCCAACCGGCCCATCTCGTCGTTGCTGGCCACCTTGACTTCAATTTCGTAGTTCTGCCGCGCCACCTCCGCCGCCGCGCGATCCAACTGTTTTACAGGCTCGACGATGCGGCGCGCCAGCAGGTAGGTCAAACCGAAGCCGATGCATACCGCCAGCGCCCAGAGCAGAATGATGTTGGTGTAGAGCCCGGAAATGCGGCGATGCGCGGCATCGAATGAGCGCAGGATGCACAGTTGCCCCAACGGAGCGCCCATGATGTCCGGCAGGGGCGTTTCTACGCGAGCGTACTCGGTAACGCCGTCGCTCACCCGGTCCATGGGCCGCGCCTGCGCGAGGTTCGCCACGACCGCACCCGTTGCTCTTGGATTTAGGGTCGAAGCGATCACGCCGGCCGGCGTCAGAAAGAGGAATTCGCTCCCTCCGGTGGCTTCTTTCAAGCGCTGGGCTTCGAGCGCGTCGACGTGGTAGCCCGCCACCAGCACGTTTAACAGCGCCTGCCCTTGGGTCGAGTCCACATAGACCGGCGTCACGGAAATGTGGTACAGGTCGCCATCCTGTAAGAGGAATCCCGAAGCCTGCTGCGGAAAGCGCGCTGCCGCCAGACGCACCACGTCCATGCGCTTGCGCGAAAGTGGCGTGGCCCCGCCCAGCGAGGCGATGACATTGCCGGCAGGATCGGTGACCAGGAAAATCGCGGTGGCGTCGGAGATCTTCGACCACAGCTCGCCGGCGCTGTCCTGGATGGTGGCGCGATCGCCGGTGCTGAACGCGCCACGCACCGAGGGCATGGTGCTCAGCAGCCGGCTGACGGCCGATAACCGGTCGGCGCGCGAGTCCCAATAGGCCTTGTAAGCCTGGAAATTTGCCCCCACCTCGTCGTTCACCGTCTCCGAAACCGTGCGCGTAATGTCGTGGAGAACGATCTCTCCCGTGATCGCGAACAGGATGGTCACCGCCACGGAAGTGGAGAGCAGGATCTTCCACAGCAGCGAGAGGCGGGAAAACCAGGCGATCATTTGGGCGCCCCCGGATACGCTTCGCTGTCGTTCACCGGCGGATACTGCTGTCCATATTTGTTCAGATGCGCCGCCGGAATGTAGCCCGTCTCGGAAATCGAAATCAGCGGCAGAACGAGACCAGTGCCAGGCACACTGATGCGCCTTTCCAGAGCTTGCAGATTTTCCGGAACCGCGCGCTCGTGAAACATGCGGAGTTGGTAATCGCCGGGAGGCACGTTTTCGATCTCGAATTTGCCGGTCGCCGGAGTTACCACGAACCAGGGAGAATTCACCACCGCGATGATGGCGCTCATGGTCGGGTGAATGTTACAAAAAACCCGCACAATTCCGGGTGTGCGAAAGACGACCGAGCGATTCTTACCGGGCGGATACAAGCCTACATCGAACGGTTGGCCGCTGAAGTTGGAGAAGGCATTGTGAAAGATGGGGTCGAAATTCGGAAAATCTACCGTGCTGCCCTGAGGGATGGCGATCACGTGCGGCGTGAAACGCTTGTCCCGCTGAATCATGGTCACACGTTTCGCGGGTGGCAGCGTGGGCGCCGGCTGTCCGGCGGGTTCCAGCCATAGCACTACGCCGGTGTAGTCTTTACGTTTTCGGACGGCGGCCTCGCGCGAGTTGGTGATCTCCACGGTTCCCGAAAGCGTGGCTCCCGCCGCCACCGCCGCCAGCAGGCTAGAACAGATAACCGAGCGCCAGATCATAGTGATTGTTGATGCGAGCCCCTTGTCCCAGATACGAAGTGCGGAGCTCGGAAGCTTCCCACCCGAGCAAAACATTGGGAGCGATCCGGAAATATACGTTGCCGCCATATTCCAAGTTCTTCCCGATGGCGCCGTTGTACAGCAACTCCGTATCGATGTCCTGCTCTCCGGTGAACAGGTGAATATCGACACGCCGCGCCGCGTGCAGCGTCAACTGCGCCCAGCCTCCCTGACTGCTGATGGCCTCGGCCCGGCCGTAATACATTCCAAACCCCTCGGGAACCGGACCCGTCCCAAGCGGCGCCACATTCTGGCCCCGGTAATACGCCCCCGTGAATTCCAGGAGCCGAACCGGGCGGTACACCCAGTCCAGCGAAAAGACGTGAGAGGGAATCGAAAATCCGCCGGCGTGCGTGGTGCTGACATGAAAGCCGGGCGACACCGCCAGCCGCCGCTCATCGTCAAATTTGTGAAAGAACTCGAAGCGGCCTTCCAAACCGGGACGCGCTGGCTCTACCGTGACGACCGGGCCGCGTCCCGCATAGGGCGCCATTTCGTTGGTTTCCACTACTCCCATACGCGCGTGCACGCCGGTATTGGCGTCGAAGGCAACATCCTGCTCGAAGCGCACCTGGGGCATCCAGAGCCACAAATTTCCCGCACCGGTGAGCGGGGAAACACCCACCTGCGCCAGGGAGCTCGGTTCGAGCGGATTAAAGATTGGCTTTTCCACGCCTACCATGATGCTGCGGGTGGCCCAATCGATCTCCAGCGAGCCGGTTCGGAAACGCATGGTCTGGTCGAGAGGTCCCGTGCCCGAGACAAAATCCATGTAAACGGAGCCCTGAATATGGCCGCCCCAAAAGGTCTGCGGCCCCTGATATTGCAAACCGAGAATGGTTTGCCGCAAGGTGGCGCCATCGTGCGCGGGCCCGGTGGCATAAGCGATGGTGGGATATTCGTAGCCGCCGTTCTGGTTCGAATTGACGAAGGCGTTGAACAGCGCCATTCCCGTCAGCCGAATGGGAAATTTCTGCGAAGCTTCCACTTTGCTCTGCGCCAACTCGTCGGTGCGCTGCTCTTCGATCTCGAGCCGCTGTTCCACGGTTGCCGGCGCAGCGGGAGCCGCCTGCGCCGTCGCACCCGCCGGAGGCGCCGGAGTCTCGCCGCGCGCCGTGCTGAGTTCGGCGCGCAGCGATCGCACCTCCTCGAGCAACTGCTGGTTCTGTTGCTCCAGGTGGTCCAGGCGCTCCAGGATGCGGTTGATTTCGGGAGATGTCTGCGCGCGGAGAAAGATCGGGAACAGCAGAACCGTGGCGAAGGGCAGCCTAAGGCGTCGTAGCATTGAGAAGTTGCTCCAATTTCTTGCACACTTGGGCCGGCGAAAAGGGTTTCGCAAAAAAGGCGTCCACCTTCATTTGGGCAACGCGCTCGGGGGTCTCCGGATCGGTGTCGGCGCTCACCACGATGATGGGCATCGCTGAGGTCCGCCGGTCTTCCCGAATCCGCCGGATCAGCTCGAAGCCATCCATGCGCGGCATATTCAGGTCGGTGATGACCGCCTGCACGGCCGAGCCGGTTTGATTCATAATGCGCAGCGCCTCCACACCCGAGGGGGCGAGCAACACCGTTACCCCCGGTATGTCGGAGAGCGCCAATTCGATGGTCGACGCGCTGTTTTCCGAATCCTCGACGATCAGAACCGCGCGCGCGACCTCGTCACGCGCCCCAGGGGTCATGCTGACATTTTCACCCATTGTTGGTTCGGCGGTATGGTCTTCTCCGGCGTAAAAGCTGTTAAATTGAGCCGCGGATAAAATTTCTTACGGTACAAACCGGTACCCGACTCCATGGACCGTCACGAAGTGGCGCGGCGTGTTCGGGTCGGGCTCCAGCTTTTGGCGCAATTTCACCACGTGGGCATCCACCGTCCGCGTATTGGGAAAGAACTCGTAGCCCCACACCGAGTTCAGGATCATGTCGCGGGTCAACGGCCGGTCGGGATGGTGCAGGAAGAAGCACAGCAGATTGTATTCGGCGGGCGTGAACTTGAGCTCTTCGCCCTTGCGCGAAACCACGCGCCGGCCAAAATCGATTTCCGCGTCACCGAAGTGCGCCACCTTGCGCTCGTCCGGCGCGGCACGGCGCAGCACGGCGCGGATGCGGGCCATCAGTTCGCGGGCCCCGAACGGCTTGACGACATAATCATCAGCGCCGATTTCCAACAGCAGCACCTTATCGATTTCCTCGCCCACCGCGCTCAACACGATGATCGGCGTGGCCGATTGCGCGGCCCGCACCTGTTTGCAGATCTCGATGCCGCTCATCCCCGGCAGGCGCAAGTCGACGAGAATCAGATCCGGCTTCAGCGTGACGGCCTTCTCGAAGCCCGACCGGCCATCGGCGGCAAAGATCGCGCGGAAGCCCTCCTGCTCCAGCATCACACCGATGGTGTCGCGCAGGTTTTCGTCGTCGTCGATTACTAAGATGTTCTGCATAACGGCGGCGGGCCGTGGCGCTTATCCGGCGACAGTGTCGTAGTACTAATTGTAGTCAATCCCTGCAACCAATTTAGGGCCAGATGTTATACTAAACTCGCCGAGTTTACCGGTTTGTAATCATGCAAGTAACAGTAATTGGAACGGGTTACGTAGGAAGCGTTACGGGCGCCTGCCTGGCTTACCTGGGACACCACGTCACCTGCGTGGACACCGATCAGGCCAAGATCGCCAAGTGGAAGCTGGGCCAAGCTCCCATTTACGAGCCGTACCTGGATGAGCTGATCGCGATCGGCGTCCGCAAGAGCGGCATCGAATTCACCACCGAGCTCGCGAGCGCGGCGCGTGCCAGTGACGTAATTTTCATTGCCGTCGGCACCCCGCCCCTGCCCAACGGAGCGGCCAACCTGGTCTACCTGGAGGCTGCCGCGCGCGCCATCGGCGCGGCTATGGACGACTCGCGCTTCCGCGTCATCGTCAACAAATCGACGGTCCCAGTGGGGAGTGGCAATCTGGTGGAGACACTGGTGCGCGAGGGCATCGCCGAGACGCATCCCAGCGGGCGCAACAAGATCGCATTCGGCGTGGCCAGCAATCCCGAATTTCTACGCGAGGGCTGCGCCGTTTCTGACTCGTTGTATGCGGACCGCATCGTGGTGGGCACCTCCGATCAGCAGACGTTACAGATCATGCGCGAACTCTACAGCCCGCTGATCGAGCAGTCTTTTATCCCGCCCGCCGGCGTGCCGCGGCCCAACGGTCTGTCCAAGGTGCCGTTTGTGAGCACCACACTGACCAGCGCCGAGATGATCAAGTACGCCTCCAACGCATTCCTGGCGATGAAGATCGGGTTTGCCAACGAGATGGCCAATATCTGCGAGCGTGTGGGTGCGGAGGCAACCGAGGTGATGCAGGGGATCGGCCTCGATTCGCGCATCGGCTCGAAGTTCCTGAACGCGGGCGTAGGATGGGGCGGAAGCTGTTTCGCGAAAGATATCCAAGCTCTGCTACAGACCGCCGGCGAATACGGCTATCAGAGCCGGCTGCTGCAGGCGACGCTCGACGTAAATACAGCTCAGCGCATGATGGTGATTCAAAAACTGCAGGAGAAGCTGTACATCCTCAAAGGCCGGACCATCGGTCTGCTGGGCCTGGCGTTCAAGCCGGACACGGACGATCTGCGCGATGCGCCGGCGCTGCACATCGCCGGGCGTCTTCTGGAGATGGGTGCCCGCGTCAAGGCTTACGACCCGATCGCCATGAAGGCCTGCCGCGAACTCTATCCCGACCTGAAGATTCGCTATTGCGACTCACCCCGCGAGACCGCGGAAGAATCCGACGCCCTCGTGCTGGTGACCGAGTGGAACGAATTCCGCCGCCTGCCGCTTGAAGAGCTGGCCCGGTCCATGGCCAAGCCGGTCCTGGTGGACGGCCGCAATCTCTTCCAACCCGAGACCGCCATGGCCGCGGGCTTCGACTATACCGGCATCGGCCGCTACCTGGGCGCCCGCTCGGAAAAGCGCGAAGCTGTACCGATGGGGTAGGCTGGCCAAGGCCGCGTCGAATGGCGATTAAGAAGAAGTTTTCATCGATCGCCGGCCCCGCTTCCAAACTCGACAAAGGCATGCAACTCGCCCGCGTCCGCCGGATTTGCAGCTCCATTCCAGGCACGGTCGAAAAAAACTCTCACGGCGAGCCGACCTTCTTCACTCCTAAACGAGTGTTCGTCATGTTCGCCAACAATCACCATGGCGATGGACACGTGGCGGTTTGGATTCCGGCGGCTGGCGGCGTTCAGGCGGCCTTGATCGAAGAAGCACCTGACGTATACTTCCGTCCGCCGTATGTGGGCGCCAGCGGCTGGGTGGGAGTGGAACTGGCACGCATCGACGACGCGCAGCTCGGCGCCTTGATCCGCGAAGCGTTCCGGCTCATGGAAGCGAAGAGTTCCATCCGCGCCAAAGGCTCTCCGCGCTAAGACTGCTCGCTTCCTACCGGGACGTTGAAAATTTCAATTCCGTCGGCAAGTAGTGCAGATCGCGGTCGAGGACCATCTCGACGGTCGATCCGGCAGGCAGCTTGGCGTCCGGCTTGTGTTTGATCAGCACGGACGCCAGCCCGGCGGCAGCTCCCGCGGCTGCGCCGATGCCCGCGCCTTTCGCTGGACTCCCCGCAGCAGCGCCGGCGAGGCCGCCGACGCCGGTCCCGATGCCGGCTCCTTCCGCCGTGGTCCGAGGCGTATCCGCTTTATCGCGTTCGCCGGTCACGGTGCCTTCCTTCGGATCCACCTTCCCCGTCGCCGAACTGTCGGCGGATGTCATGCGGGAACGAAAATCGCGCGTCACGCCGTTGGGCAGCGTCAGGGAGTCGAAACGAATGTACAGCTCGCCCTTACGTTGTAGTGTGCCCGCTGCTTTGCTGGTGGTGATCGTCGCGTTGACCGAACTGCCCGGCGGAATCACGATGCGGCCATCCACCGTGATCGGGTAGGCCGTCTCCAGATAGACGCGGTCGCCTTCGTGGGAGTATTTGGTGTCGACGCCGTTGCGCAAGGTGAGCGGGATACGGGTACCGGCGGCTACGGTGATTTCCGCGGGCGCTGCCGGGGGCGCCGGCCGGCTGAGCGGCGCTGCCGCATTCGAGGAAATCATCGAACCTTCGCGCCGGAATACCAGCGTGCCTTCGAGCTGCGTGCTGCCGCGAACGATCTGGCGCTCGATGGCGAGGCGCGAATGGTCACGCGAAAGCGTCCAGCGATCCATCACGGTGTAATTCTGCGGCGCGGAGACCAGGGTATTCACCAGCAGGACCGATCCTTCCCACTTCACGACGCTGTTTCGCGATTCCTCTCCCAGGCGGTAAGTCGTTTCGTCGCGGTTTAGCGCATAGGACCAGGTGAACGACGCGCCGTGCAGTAACGTACTGCACTGGATCGAGCCATCCTGCTGGGTAACGGTGAGCGTTTGCTCGATCGGCTCGAACAGGGCCTGTGTATTGCTGAAGGCGGAATCGAGAATCCAGCGCCCCGAAAAATCGCGGGCAGCGTCGATGGCGGCCAGGGGGTGAAGGCTACCGAAAACCAGGGCACCGAGGACTACCAGGGTTGCGCGTAACACCTTTTCGCAGGGTACCACTACGGCCCTGCCCGTAGCAGACCGAGCCACGGCCGCCAGGGGGCGGTCAGAGCTTTGCATGCCGCGGCGAGTGGGGTCGGCCCTTCCGGGCCACCGCCGAGCTTCCGCTCGGAAGGCCTGCCCCACGAGCGCTTTCATCGGACAAAGGCTCGTCCCTATTCACTCATCAACGCGAACGTCCAGACCGAGCCGCCGGTCGGCATCTTGCTCGATGCGTACCGAGTGGCGAGAATGCCGCCCAGCCCCGATGCGATGGTCACATACTGGCGTCCCTTGTGCGTGTATGTGATGGCGGTCGAGTTCACGCTCGATCCCGTTTGGAACTGCCACAACGTTTTTCCGGTATCTTCATCAAGCGCCACGAACTCGCCGGTCAGCTTGCCGGTGAATACGAGCCCGCCGCCGGTCGCCAGCATGCCGGCAGAACTCGGATATCCGGTCAACGGGATCTCCCATTTCTTATCGCCGGTGAGGGGATTGATGGCTGCAAAATAACCCAGAACATCATTCGGGCCGGGCTCGCCCGGAAATCGCGCGTTGACGCCCGTGGTGGTGCCGCCGCGGACCGTCGGCCGTGGAGGCGCGAGCTTCTGAATGCGCGGCACGTTCCAGGTGCTCGCATAGATCAGGCCGGTGTTCGGATTGAACGCGATGGGCACCGCATTGGTGCCGCGCGACGGCCAGATTTCCACTTCTTCGCCGGCGACAAAACGCTTCTGCACGTCCGTCAACACCGGCCGGCCGGTGGTCATGTCGATACCCGTGGCCCAGTTCACCTTGACGTATGGATGCGCCGCGATCAGTTTGCAGTTGGTGCGGTCAAGAACGTAGAGGAAGCCGTTCTTGTTGGTCTGGATCATGACCTTGCGCAACTGGCCGGCCACGCGCAGGTCCGCGAGCACGAACTCGTCGGTGGCGTCAACGTCGTACACATCGTTGGGCGTGAATTGGAAGTAGCAGGCCACCTCTCCGGTCTTGGGCCGGATGGCCAGCACGCTGTTGGTGAACAGGCTATCCAGCCCTTCGCGCGGCCGGGGATCATACGGCTCGGCATTGCCCGTTCCCCAGTACACCAGATCGAGCTGCGGATCGTAGGAGCCGGAGCGCCACGTCGGCCCGCCGCCCTGCGTCCAGGCGTCACTGTTTTTCGGCCACGTCTCCGAACCGGGCTCGCCGGGCGCTGGAATCGTGTAGTGCCGCCACAATTTCTTTCCGGTGTCCGGATCCCATCCATCGAGGAAGCCACGCGTGGTGGACTCGCCTCCGGCCACGCCGGAAATCAAAACGCCGTTGGCCACGATCGGTGCGGCGGTCGCGTAATAGCCATCGCGATAGTCCGCGAATTTCTGGTTCCATAACTGTTCGCCGGTCTTCATATCAAGCGCGAGCAAATGGTTGTCGATGGTCACGCGAAACAGTTTGCCGTTGTAAATGGCCGGCGCGCCCCGGTGGAACGCTGCCCGGGTCACTCCCTCCTCCAGATGTACGGGTGTGCGCCAGATCTGCCGGCCGGTATCTACGTCGATGGCAAAGGTCCACTTGCCGTTGATCACGTACATGACGCCGTTGTAGACCGTTGGTGCGGCCAGTTCGCCTTCCTCGTTCATGACGCTGGTATTCCACATCGGCACCAGGCGCTTAATGTTCGATTTGTTGATCTGTTTCAGAGGGCTGTAACTCTTGCGGTCGTAGCCCATGCTTTGGGTGGTGACGTTTTCAGTGTTCTTACCGTCGTTGACAAGTTCGTCCGTGGTCTGAGCCAGGCACAGCGCGGCGCAGGAAACGAGTAACGAGGCGGGCAACCAGCGTCTTTGCATGAGGCACAGCTTACCTGGAGGCGCTGAGCTGCTGCAACCTCGGCAACAAGTGGGTGTGCTTGTATTGGCGTGCCAGGTCGAGTGCTGTCAGGCCTTCTTTGGTGCGGACGTCGGCGCGCGCGCCGTTCTTGAGTAGCAGGTCAATCATGGCCGAATCGCCGAAGTCGATGGACGCCGCGTAGAGCAGCGGTGTCATGCCGTGCTTATCTACGTGATTGACATCGGCGCCGCGTTCGATCATCAAACGCGCCATGTCGAGGCGATTGGAGATGGCTGCCCAACCGAGCACCGTGATGCCATCGTCATCGACTTCATCGACCCGCGCCCCGGCGTCCAGAAGTGCACGAACGGAATCGGTCCGGTGCGTCGAGGCCAGCCACATTAGCGGCGTGGTCGGCGTAAACCCGGCCACGATCATGCGATCATCGACACGATCGCCAGCCTGGTGCAGCCGGCCAATGACATCGGCATTGCCGGCGAACGCCGCCAGGAAAGTAGGAAACGCGTTGAACAGCGGCGCCCCCTGTCCCTTTGGGAGCCGCACCGCAGCGCCATGATCCAGCAAGAGGTTCATGGCCGCGCTGGAACCGGGATAGTTGGCCGCGACCAACAGGGCTGAGTACTTATTCCGCGCCCGCGCGTCTGCTTTGGCCCCGCGATCGAGCAGCAGCTTCATCTTCTCGACGTCCGGAGCGGCCAGCATGAGCGCCGTGGTCCCTCCGGATTTCGTCGCCGAGTTGGGGTCGAAGCCGCCATCGAGCAGTCGTTTCACATCGGCGGTGCGGCCGAAGAGGAGCGTTTCGGCCCAGGGCTCGATGCCGTGGGGCTCCGCTTCCGGGAGGGTGGGGAGCGGCGATTGTACTTCCGGTAGCATCTGCGCAAGCGCTACCACAGCCCAGCTTTCCCCCATCGTGGAAATGAACTGGTCGTGCCCGTACGGGTGGCCGGTCTCGAAATATGCCGGGCTGACGGGCGCCGGCGGATGCAGCCGCGACACGACGTGCCAGGAACCATCCTTCGCCTGTGTTCGCAGCAAATAGTCGATGCCGCGCCGCCAGGCGGCATCGGAAACCGGAACACCGGCAGCATTGTGCAACGCCCAAAGCGCCTCGCCGGTGGAGTAAGCGTCGCTGAGGCGGCCATCGAGCGAAGCCCAACCACCATCGGACTGCTGGGTAGCTTTCAGGTCCGCGGCTAACTTATCCACCACGGCGTGGTCTCCACCGGTGATGCATAGCCCGAAGATCTGGAAGGTGCGCTCTTCGGTAGTGCGCGGTGTGTGGGAGAGGAGCCAGGTTCGTCCGCGTGCGACTCTCGCCTGCGTTTCCGCTTTCCAATTCGCATGCCCGTGGGTTTGGATGGCCGCCAGCGACAAGGCCGTTGCCGTAAACGGGCTGTAGGATTGCGGGGGCCGCTCGTCCACCGTTTCCCAATGGCCATCGGCTTCCTGACGCGCCGCGATCAAACGCGCGTAGACGGCGGTGACGAGGCTTGGCTGTAAACCGGCGGCATCGGCGCCCGCCAGGCCCCAGGTATCGCTCACCGCGGGATCGATGATGTACGTATACTGCACGGCGCGGTCGAAATTAGCGAGGAAGCCGAACGCCGCGACCGCGGAATCATGGGCCGCGGCTTCCTCCACCGGAATGCCATGCTGGCGCGCGGCGCGGAAGGCCCACGCCGGCAGCACCTGCTGATGACAGGAAAAGCAGCTCTGTTTGGTGGACCAGTTCTTTTGACTATTCTGAATCACCGCAACCGCTTTGGTTGCGGCCTCGCGAATGCGGGCGGCTGAGGCGTCGGCAGCCCACAGCGCGGAGAAGGAACACAAAATCCCCAGGAGTGCTTTCACGGTCGCCTCCAATTGGCGTGGTCTTCCGCCCAGTGTACCGTACCCAGAATTGGTGGGGTCGACGGGGCACGGATTCGAACTCGGGAGGAGCTGGTCGGGAACCTCCGCTCCATTGAAAACGCGCCGCCGAGCTTCCGCTCGGCGCGCCGGCTGGAAAGCCGGCGGCAGGCCGGAAGGCCTGCCCCACGAACGCCTTCATCGCTATTGGTGGCCTGCAGGGCCATGGGACACTCCCTTACGGGCGCGGGTCGGTAACGGACAGGGGTTGCGGCTCGGCGATTGTCTGCGAACCCGGGTTGGGAGCGCCGGGATGTCCGGAAATGGGACTAGGTTCGTTTGGCACGGCGAGGGCACGCAGGAGCAACAGGTTGTGGAGGGAGCGCTGGTAGACGAGATGAAGGCGGGTTTCATATCTGTGCAACAGGGCTAGCGCGGGAGAAGCGGCGAGGCTGTTGAAGGAGGCGGCGATGCGGCCGAGGGGGTCGGATTCGCCTTCGTGGATACTGCCAGCATCTTCCAGCATGCGGGTTTCGATGGCCCAGGCGCGGCGCATGCGCCAATAGGCGGCGACCATCTCCTCGACCATGCCCAGCTCCACGCCGCCGACCGGCTGGAGGCTCTCCAGATGCTGGAGCCAGAGGGCTTCGAAAGATGCGAGCGATTCGTTATCCATGACGATACAGCGGGAGAGCAGTCCGTGGCGGAGGGCGTTTTGGGAAGAGCGCAGCTTTCCTTCCGGCGTCGACGGACCAAGAGAGCGCGCTCCGTTGGCTCGCGAGGCCAAAACACGTCGCAGCGATGACGGCATAGTTGTTCCCTCTCGAGAGCGAGACCAAGACCAAGCTAGCATGCCAGGCGCTACAGAGTCTTGCAAACCATTGATTCGACGTAGTGAATCCGGCGTGAATGGGCGATCACAGGAATCGCGGGAGCGGGGAGAATGCGCGTAAAGGCCGGGAAGTCTAAGACGTGACCGCGAAAGGGGAAGGGCTTGATTAGGAGTTTCAGGACTTTTTCAATTATACAGGTCCGATACTGGGTAGTGTGGAGTCTCGACCACGAAGACAGACGCGGGAGGCCGGCATCGCGCAAAGCAGACGCAGTGGAATGGGTGCGGGAGGCGCTCGGCTTCCCGGCTGACGGCTTGCAGGCGCGGGTGCTGGGCACGACCAGCAAACGGGGACTGCTGAACTGCACGCGGCAATGGGGAAAGTCTACGATCACAGCGGCGAAGGCGGTCCACCAAGCGTGGAGTACGGCGGAGAGCCTGACGCTGGTGGTGAGCCCGAGCGCGCGGCAGAGCGCAGAGTTTCTGCGGAAGGCCACGGGATTTGTGCGGAAGCTGGGAATCCGGGCGAAGGGGGATGGGGACAACGAGATGTCGCTGGAACTGCCGAACGGTTCGCGGATTGTGGGGCTGCCGGGGAACGAGGCGACGATCCGCGGGTTCTCGGCGGTATCGCTGCTTCTGGTGGATGAGGCGGCACGGGTGAGCAACGACCTGTACCTGGCGATTCGACCGATGCTGGCGGTAAGCGACGGGGCGCTGTGGCTGATGAGCACACCTTTTGGAAAACAAGGGTTCTTTTACGAAGCATGGACGCACGGGGGGCTGCAATGGGAGCGGATTCGGGCGCCGGCGACCGAATGCCCGAGGATCCGGCGGGAGTTTCTGGAGGAAGAACGAAGGACGATGGGAGAGCGCTCGTTCCGGCAGGAGTACTTATGCGAATTCGCGGATTCGGTGAGCGGGGTGTTTGCGAGCGGACTGGTGGAGGAGGCGATTACCGACGAGGTGGAGCCGCTGTGTATCGGGTAAAGGGAAGGGACCGAGGCTGACCCGAATAAGAAAGCAACGGAATAGAAAAAAGGACAGCAAGGCTATGAACCAATTTTTTGTTGGTGTCGATCTGGGGCAGCGGCGGGATTTCACGGCACTGGCGGTAATAGAGCGGGCGGAATTGACAGGAGAGTGGCACGGGGCGGAGTGGGCATACCGGAAAGAGGTGAAACTGCGGCTGCGGTATCTGGAGCGGATTCCGCTGGGGACGCCGTATCCGGAAGTGGTGGAGCGGGTGGCACAAGTGGTGACCTCGCCCAAGCTGGCAGGGCGGTGCCATCTGGCGGTGGACGGGACGGGGGTTGGCCGGCCGGTAGTGGATTTGCTGCGGAGCGCGCGGTTGGGATGCCCGCTAATGCCGGCGATGATTACGAGCGGCGCGCTGGAGACGCAGGAGCAGGGATACTACAAAGTTCCGAAGCGCGACATGATCATCGGTCTGCAGGTACTGCTGGAACGGCGGGGGCTACAGATCGCGGGGGGCCTGGCGCACGGGCCGGTATTGGTGAAGGAGATGGCGGACATGCAGGTGCGAGTGACGCCCTCGGGAAATGAGCAGTACGGGGCGTGGCGGGAGGGGACGCACGACGACCTGGTGTTCGCGGTGGCGCTGGCGTGCTGGAGCGCAGGGAAGCTCTATCCGAATCCGCTGAAGAGGAAGCAGCAATGGTGGCTGGATGGAGAGCGGGAGGAGAGGCAGAGGCATTGGGGAACCAGTATGAAAAACGCAGTTGTTGCGATTTGATTTTTTGTACTCTTTCTACCAAAAGTATGGTAAGGTCTTTTGGTCGAACTGGTAGGCTTTCTCTGCGAGTGAGTCTGCTGAGTTGCTGCAATATGGCCGTTTTGGGCTTAACCCAAATCCACAAAGAGGCAAAGCTAGTGGGGTTTACATTTCGGTTCATGGTTAAGCAGAGGCTGGCGAATTCGCACGGGCGTCCGAACCATATTAAGGAGATTTGAAACCCAAATGCCTGATAAATTGAGTTTGGCCGCGCTGTCGGCCGCGGTGGCGGGGAGCGCGGCTGCGTTCCGGTCGATTACGAAGCTTCAGCCGATTGAAGGTGAAGGCGGGAAGATGTTTCCCGCGACGTACGCAGGTGGAAAATACGCAACCGAGAAACGGCGGCTGCCTTTGGAGGATGGAAGCGAGCGCGAGGTCGAGTGTGTCCTCCTGAACTCGGTCCAGTCGGAAGCGAATGCCGCTGAGCTGGCACTGCTGAGCGCTGTTGAACGGAAACAAATCAAGCTTCCGTTGATTGAGGTCGATTTTAGCGAAGCCAATGGGCAATTCCAGAAGGATTTGCCTAACCTTACAAGTCTCGAAGTGCCGCATCGTCTAGCCGACGCTATCTTACGCGACAGCATGTTACCCGACGGCACGCGCTTCAACAAGTCGGAGTATGCGAAGCGGTGGGCGCGCTCCAATCTATGGAACGCGACTGCGGTGTATGAGATGTGCCCGACAGCGCTGGTCTTCGGTATGTGGGGCTCACCCGAAAAGCCCGGCGGATTGGGCGCTAAGTTCGAACGAGCGTATATCTCCGAGGTCGTCGGAGTTGATGCTTTGGTGGTGGAAGAACGTTCCGGGTTT
>Ga0335078_10001869_pt1 | contig 31864 bp, 26 predicted proteins | sample Lox_Sample_32_FD_206711 | JGI IMG/M metagenome (GOLD analysis project Ga0335078, IMG submission 206711) | Soil microbial communities from Loxahatchee National Wildlife Refuge, Florida, United States - Lox_Sample_3.2 | ecosystem: Environmental > Terrestrial > Soil > Wetlands | place: USA... | reverse complement strand
GCCGTGCTGGCGGATTGCGGGGCGGTCAACGTCGCCACGTTGACGGGCCAGTGGCAGTTGAAGGAGACGGTCGCCGGATACACGCCCGGGCCGCGCTTTGCGATCTTCAAGCCCGCGGGGTTCCAGAACGTCGACGACGTCACCTTCACGTCCACGTGCACCGCTGCCGGCCAGTGTGCGGTGGGTATCGCGCCGAACGCGACCGGCGGCAGCCGCTTCAACAGCGATTCCCCGATCGAGTTCGCGGGCCCCGACAGCAGCCAGCCGATGACGCAGGACGGCGCAAACATCGCCGGCACGTACGCCACGACCGGCGGCATCGGAGGGCCTGGGCTTCCGAAGTGCAGTCCGCCGAAGGGATACATCGACGCGAGCACGTCATTCCACGTGGTGTCGGCGGTGCGCGACGCGCAGGGCGCCTGGCACGCAACGCTCATCACGGGCACGTTCTCGCAGACCGCGGGCATCTGGTCGTGCCAGGGCGGGGTCGGCGTCGACGGCGCGATCGAGCACGTCGTGCTCGAGGCGGTTCCCGCCGGGAGTAGCTTCCCCGCTCAGATTCCGACGACCTGCGCGAGCGCGAAGCGGTCGCCACCCACGGCGCCGCCCGCCAATCCCGACGAGTCGTCCATCGCGTCGGCGCTGTCGACTCCAGGCGATGCGTTCTCGTCGTTGAGTGGCAGCCTCATCAACGCGGCGATCACTGTCGGCATCATCCTGTTCATCACGTTCCCCTCGCAGCTGTTCAACCGCACCTTCGAGGAGAACTACGACGAGATACGCGCGATCGCCTCGCGCCGCCTCCGCTGGTTGCGACGCTTGCGCCGTGAAGCCTCAGCAACCGCATCGACCGCGCGCTCCGCGGTCATCTTCGGAGTCGTGGTCCTCGTTGGTGCGGTGCTCGGCGGGCTCAACGATCCGAAGTTCGGGTTCAACGGCCGGTCGGGGATCACCTACCTCGCGGTCATCCTCGCGATCCTCGTCGGCGTGACCATGTCCGGACTCGTCAACTACACATATCGCCGCGCGCGTGGCCGTGACACGCACTGGGAGTTCCACGCGCTTCCGGCGGGCCTGCTGGTCGCCGCGACATGCGTGCTCATCTCCCGCCTCTCAGCGTTTCAACCCGGCTACCTGTACGGCGTGATCGCGGGCATCGCGTTCGGGGGGACGCTCGCTCGCGACGAGGCCGGACACAACGTGGCGCTCGGCACGCTCGTGAGCCTCATCGTCGCGGTGCTCGCGTGGTTCGCGTGGGTTCCCGTGCACGGCGCGGCCGCGCAGCCGGGTGCCGGTTTCCTCAGTGTCGTGGGCGCGGATCTGCTCGCCTCGCTCTTCATCGGCGGCCTCGTGGGCAGCGTGATCGGCCTGCTGCCGCTGAGCTTTCTTCCAGGTGGCACGCTGCTCAAGTGGAGCCGGGCGGTGTGGGCGGGAATTTTCGGGCTCGCCGTCTTCGGACTCCTCGAGGTGGAGCTGCGCCCGCAGTCGACGGCTGCCCATCCCGGCAAGGCGCCGATCGTCACCGCGATCGTGCTCTTCGTGCTCTTCGGCGGTGCTTCGGTTGGGCTGCGCGTCTACTTCAATGCGCGCAAGCGTCGCGCCACCCAAGCGAAGGTTCCTGCCTAGGGGAGCGACACCCGGTGGCACGGGTCACGCGGTGTGCACCTGCCGGAGCACGCTTTCGCAGGTCTCAGTTGGTCGAGAACTAATCTCGACTGAGGAACTCTGCCAGCACCGGTGCAATCGCCTCTGCGGCGACTTCATGGCTCTGTCCTTCGATCACGCGGTGCTCGGCATGTGGAATCACTCGCACCAGCGCCCCCGCCGATTCCCGCATGAACGGCATGATCGCAAGGCTCTCGCTGCCGTCCATCACCAGGGTCGCCGCCGTGACGGCGGCAGCACGTTCCACGGGCACGACACGATCGGGTCCCAGCGCCGCAGCGTCGTACGGAAGGGTTGGTCCCACGCGTTCGAAGGTTGCCCACACGGGCTGTGAGCGCATCCTCGCCACGCCCTCGTCGCCGGCGCCGACGAAGCGCATGAACAGCTCCACGGCGTCGCCACCTCGTCCTTCCGTGACCAGGCGGTCGAGTTCGCTGCAGTAGCCGTGCCAGCGCTCGATGCCCTCGGCGCTGCCGTCGTACGGGATCTCATACAGCGCGAGCCGGGCCACCTTCTCTCCGAGGGCCGCAGCGGCCTCAAGCGCGAGCGCACCGCCGGAGGAGATGCCGTAGAGGGATACGCGGCCACCGGCCATGTCGATGAGCGCATCGATGTCTTCGATCTCGCGCTCGAGAGCGACGGGCGGCGTGTCCCCGCTCTCACCCCGGCCGCGGCGGTCGTAGCAGTAGACGGTCAGCGATGGCGCGAGGAGGCTTGCAAGGTGCGGTGCGCCCCCGAAGGCACGGAAGCCCATGGCACCGTCGACGAGGATGAGCGGCGGCCCGTTGCCGTGACGCTCGTAGGCGATACGGGTTCCATCCCTCGAGGTGACGAACTGCGTCGCCACCGCGGGTGTGCTGGTGGTCTGCATGTCATTGCTCCTTGGTGCTCGAAGCCGGCTGCGCACCCATGGCAGCGGCGCGCTGTTCGATGAGCGTGTGGATCGATGCGGCCGGTAATGGCTGATCGAGCGGGAACTGCAGCGTGGACTTTGCCGCGAAGTTCGATGTCAGTCCCGCCGCATCGGCCGCAGCGCGATCCGCCGGGTAGAGCCCGATATGGTGCGCGTGCAGCGAGAAATACGCCAGCCTCCCATTGAGGAAGTAGTACGGCATGCCGTAGCTGATGCGCTCCTCGGCCGCAGGTGCGGCTGCCTTGATGATCGCCCGCAGCTCAGCGAGTGCGGCGCGTGCCTCGGCAGGGGCGCGAGCGATGTACTCGTCGACATCGCGAGGGGGCGCGCCGCTCATGCGGCCCTACCCCTCCACCGCGACGAACGTGTTGCCGTCGACGTCGCGGAAGAAGAACATCGGGGGGACGCCGGGCATGCGCAGGATGTCGGCGTCGACGTCGACGCCCTGGGCGCGCAACTGCTCGTGCGTCTTCTCGGCATCCTGGGTGCGCAGGCGGATGCCCTTGTCAACGCCCGCGGCACGCCCGTGTGCCGGTGCCAGCGCCACCGTCGTCGTCGCGCCGGGCGGGGCGACCTCCACCCAGCGCATGCCGGGCCCGAACGTGGAGTCGCGGCGGATCTCGAACCCGAGCGTCTCGGTGTAGAAGCGCACCGCGCGGTCGTGGTCGGTCACAGGCACCGCCACGTTGTGGATCTCGCTGAGTGGCGATGCGGTCTGCTCGGTCATGGTGAACTCCTGAATGACGGGTGGGTGCACATTCGGGTTCGACTGACCGCCGGTCTGAATCTCATCGGTGGGTGACGTCGCCGGCTCCGGTCGGTCCGGACACGTAGGATGGCACCCGTGGACGACGCTCGTGTTGTCACCGCCGGCGCGGGCGTCGCCGCGGGTTCACCGATCGCATCGACAACGTGCCCCCCAGCTTGCCGTGTTCGCGGGCCTGGATGACGTGCTGCTGCGCTGAGACCAGGGGCGGCCGGACAGCGAGGCCCTCGCCTGGCCGGCTCCTCGCGGGGGGCACCTCGCGCGTCGACGTGCACGTCCGGCGGGCGCGGGGAATCGGTGCCCATGCACCACTTGAGACCGATGTGCGGCGGTGAAATCATCGAAGCTCGATGACATTCGCCGTGGCAGGCGGTCTGACGAGATGACGGCGCACATGGAGGACACGCGAATGGGGAGCTTGATTGCCGGGATCACCGTCTCAGTGGACGGATACTTCGTCGGACCCGACGACGGTCCGGGGCAGGGCCTGGGAGCCGGCGGCGAACGCCTGCACAACTGGGTGTTCGGTGGCCCGTGGCGCTACGGAGACGACGTCCGGGGTGAGCCGGTCGAGGATGACAAGGCGTGGTTGGCGAAGGTGGGCGCGGGGATGGGCGCGGTCATCGGTGGCCGGCACACGTACGAGGCGGCGGGGCACTGGGGTGACAGGAATCCCTGGGGCCTGCCGTTCTTCATCGTCACCCACCATCCCAAGCAGCAACCGCCGGGCGATGACTTCATCTTCGTCGGCAGCCTCGACGAGGCGGTGACGCGCGCGCGGGAGGCGGCCGGCGAGAAGGACGTCCACCTGATGGGCGGCGGTGACCTCATCCGCCAGGCGCTCGAGGCAGGCGTGGTCGATGAGCTGACCATCATCGTGGCGCCGGTGATCCTCGGTGGCGGCAAGCGGCTCTTCAAGGGATTCACGCGGTCGATCGACCTCGAGCAGATTGGTGCCCGCCAGTCCCGTTTCGCGACATTCGTCGACTACCGCGTTGCCAAGTGAGGAGACCAGTTGGAGATGCAAGGAAGCGATCTTCCGCCCCTCCCCGACATGCGGCTTGAGCTCGTGGACAGCCGGCCTCAAGATGGCCGGACGTAGCGGGCGATGAGTTTCACGGTGGCGCGCAGTCTGAATGGGTGTTCGGCACGACGCAGTCGAACGGCCACCTGGTAGACGACCAGAAGGAGCAGGCATGCAGATCGTGGTCACGGCACCACCTACCAGGGATTCGCCGCGGCATGGCCGAACATGGGTACCGACGACTTCGGCAAGCGCATGAACAGCATCCACAAGTACGTGGTGTCCTCGACGCTGTCCGATGCGGATGCCTCGTGGGGCCCGACAACCGTGCTCCGCGGTGACGTCCCCGAGGCGATCCGGGCGCTGCGCGAGAAGGAAGGCGGCATCGCGCTCGTCGAGGGGAGCGCGCAGCTCGTGCAGACGCTCGCGCAGCACGACCTCGTCGATGGGTACCGGCTGATGGTGTTTCCGGTGATTCTCGGCAGCGGGAAGCGGCTGTTCCGGGGCGAGATGCCGGCGCCCGGCAAGCTGCAGCTGACGTCGGCCCAGAGCGTGGGCAAGGGGGTGTTGACACTCACACTCCAACGTCCATGAGTGAGAAGGAGACTGCGATGACGAGCATGCCGGAGATCGTTTCAGCCGAGCAGTGGCAGGCAGCGCGCGACGAGTTGCTGGTGGCTGAGAAGGAGGCGACACGCACGCTCGACAAGATCGCGGCGCGGCGCCGCCGCCTGCCGATGGTCAGGTTCGACAACGACAAGTACGTGTTCGACACCCCCGACGGCCCGAAACATCTCCTCGACCTGTTCGGTGACAACGTCCAGCTGATCGTCTACCAGTTCATGGACCGCGGACCGGATGAGTATTGCCCGGGCTGCACCCACTTCACCAACAACGTGGTCGCCCTCGACACACTCGCCAGGAACGGGGTGAGCTGGGCGACCGTGTCCAACATGCCGCTGCCGCAGATTCAGGCGTATGCATCGCGCAAGGGCTGGACTGTTCCGTTCTACTCGTCCCACGGGACCACCTTCGCCAAGGACTGCGGCACCGATGGCGGATTCCTGCTCAGCGTGTTCTTCCGCGACGGTGATCAGGTCTATCGCACGTACAGCACCACCGCCCGCGGGGTTGATCGGCTCCTCTTCGTGAACAACATGCTGGATCTCGTTCCATACGGACGCCAGGAGGACTGGGAGGACTCCCCGCCCGGCTGGCCGCAGTATCCGACGTACGGATGAGTCCGATGGGCATGAGCCCGGCGGCACCTCCGTAGCGAAGGCGGTTGTCGCAGAACGAATCGAGTGGCGGGTGGCAAACGTGCTGCCACCCGCCGTTGGGGAGGGAGGCCCAGTGTAAAAAACCAACGCGTCGGTTTCACTCATGATACCATACCTTCATGCCTCGCATTTCCTCCGCAGCACGCTCCCAGCGCAGGCAGCAGCTCATCGACGCTGCCTGGCGATGTGCCGGCCGCATGGGGTACCGCGACCTCACCGTCGATGACATCTGCGCCGAGGCGGAGGTGAGCAAGGGCGCCTTCTACGGGTACTTCGACTCGAAGCAGGACCTCCTCGTGGCGCTTCTCGACGAGGACGCCGGGGACCTCGACGGGCTCCTGGAAGCCCTCGCCCAACGGAACGTCTCCAACGTTGAGCGGCTGCGCAGCTTCGCCCGGGAGATGTGCGCGCGGGGCACCGACCAGGCGCGCGTGCAGGTTCGGTCCGATCTCTGGGCCGTGATCATCACGGAGCCCGTGATCCGCGAGCGGATGGTCGGTGCTGTCGACCGGCGCCGGGCGATGCTTCGCGGATGGATCGAAGACGCGGTGCAACAGGGCGAGCTCGCACCGCTTCCGGCGAACGCCTTTGCCTCGGTGCTGCTTGCGCTCGGTGACGGCCTGACCCTCCACAGCTCGCTTGATCCATCAGGATTCCGCTGGAACAACATCGCGCGGGTGCTCGCCGCGATCTTCGCCGGACTCAGCAACGACGAGGGATGAGATCAGCCGCGCTCCAGATGCACTTCGCGCGCGGCATGCGCCGCCGGGTCGTGGACCAGCTGCGTGGCACCTCGGCCGGGACGATCGCGATCGCGTTGGTGGTCGGGGCCGGGGGCGGGCTCGGTGCGATCGTCTTCCGCGATCTGATCCGCTTGTTCACGCTGCTCTTCACGGGCCATAGCGACTACAGCGCTGCCGGCCACGCGATCAATCCCTATGTGCCCTGGCTCGGGATCTGGTTCGTCGTGCTTGCTCCGGTGGTCGGGGGCCTCATCTATGGCCCCCTCATCCAGCGCTTCGCACCCGAGGCACGCGGTCACGGCGTGCCCGAGGTGATGCTCGCGGTGGCCGAGCGCGGCGGCCGCATCCGCCCCCAGGTCGCGGTGGTGAAGTCGCTCGCTTCCGCGATCTGCATCGGCGCCGGCGGCTCGGTTGGCCGCGAGGGGCCGATCGTCCAGATCGGCTCGGCACTCGGGTCATCGATCGGTCAGGTGCTCCACGTCTCGGAGACCCGCCTGCGCCTGCTCGTCGCGTGCGGCACGGCGGCCGGTATCTCGGCAACCTTCAACGCGCCCATCGCAGGCGTGTTCTTCGCACTCGAGCTCATCCTCCAGGACTTCGCCGTCGATTCCTTCGGCGCCGTGGTGCTGGCGTCGGTCACCGCCGACGTCATCGGCCGGGCGGCCTTCGGCAGTCAGGCATTTCTCACCCTTCCGGCGTTCCACATCGTGTCGGGATGGGAGTACGGGCTCTACGCGATGCTCGGAGTGCTCGGCGGCCTGGCGGGATTCGCGTTCATCCGAGTCCTGTACGGCACCGAGGATCTGCTGGATCGCATCTGGCGCGGACCGGACTGGCTGCGTCCGGCCGTCGGTGGCGTGCTGCTCGGGCTGCTCCTCCTCGCGCTTCCTCAGCTGTACGGGGTGGGATATCCCGTGCTCCAGAACGCCGTCGGCGGGCGGATCGTGCTCGGGGTGCTGGCCCTGCTGCTCATCGGCAAGATGGTGGCGACGAGCCTCACCATCGGCATCGGTGGATCCGGCGGCGTCTTCGCCCCCTCGCTGTTCATGGGAGCGATGCTCGGCACCGCGTTCGGATCCATTGCCGGTCTCGTCTTCCACACGGGGATCGCCCCGGCGGGGGCGTACGGCCTGGTGGGCATGGGCGCCGTGTTCGCCGGCGCCGCGCGCGCGCCGATCACCGCGGTGATCATCATCTTCGAGCTCACCGGCGACTACACGATCATCCTGCCCCTCATGGTCGCCATCGTCGCGGCCGCGGGGCTGAGCAGCCTGCTCTCCAAGGACACCATCTACACCCTCAAGCTGCGGCGGCGCGGCATCGACATCATGCGCGGGCGCGGCGCCAACCTCATGCAGGTGCTTCGCGTCAGGGATGCCATGCAGCCGGTGCCGGATCCCCTCGCCGTCGATGCTCCGCTGAACGAGATCGTCGATCGCTTTGCCCAGCGCGACGTCGAGGCCGTGCCTGTGGTGGACGCCGATGGCTCGTACCGAGGCGTGGTGACCGCCGCCGAGGTCGAGGCCGCGATGCGCGACAACGCACTCGACGTCACCGCCGGCGACCTCGCCGACATGCCCGCACCGGTGTCCCCTGAGGTGACTCTCGAGGCCGCCCTGTCGCAACTCGTGCAGCAGAGTCGATCGACCCTCATCGTGATCGCGCCGGACACCACCGAACTGCTCGGGTGGCTGACCCATCGCGACATCCTGCTCGCGTACAACCGGAGGATCGAGACCAGCGTCGAGGCTGCGGGAACTGTGACGGCGGCACCCCGCAGCCCCCAGCCGGGCCGGACCACGGCGCCGCCGCAGATGCCGCTCATGAAGGACTACCGCATCGTCGACATCGAGCTCACTGATGGGCGCGCGCCCGTCGGTCTGAGGATCGCCGACATCCCGTGGCCGCCGCACGTGCTCGTCGTGGGCCTGCACCGTGATGGCGCCGGTGAGGTGCCGAATGGCGATACCGTCCTGCGTCGTGGCGACCGGCTGAACATCCTCGTCCCGGCAGGCAATGTCGAGGACCTCACCACGCGGCTGCGCTCCGGAGCGGTGGCGACAACCGAGGCAACGCCCGGGGGCAACGAGTGACGCCGGTGCTTCGCGTTGCGTGCGCCGTAACGGTGGTGATGCTCGCCGGCTGCGGGCTCGTCGGCACCTCCGAGGCTTCCCCCGCGGGCTACCAGTGGACTGGCGCGCCACTGCGCCCGCCCCTGACCAAGCCGTCGTTCACGCTCACGGACACTGAGAACGCCCCCTTCAACCTCCAAGCCGATACGGCCGGCAAGGTGACCCTGCTCTATTTCGGCTACACCCACTGTCCCAACATCTGCCCTGCGAACATGGCGATGCTCGCCTTTGCCCTCAGGGACGTCTCCGCTGCCATCCGCGCGCACATCGCCGTCGTCTTCGTTACCACGGACCCGGTGCGCGACACACCACCTGTCCTCGCGGCCTGGCTGAGCAAATTCAACGCCGGCTTCATCGGGCTCACCGGGACCAAGGCTCAGGTCGATGTCGCCCAGGCCGTGGCTCAGGTCCCGCTCGCCTCGCCGGTGCCTGCGTCGACGGGGAGCGGCTACCTCGTGGATCACGCGGCGCAAATCATCGCGTACACGCCGGATGACATCGCGCACATCGAGTTCTTCGAGGGGATGCCCGCTGGCGGCGTCGCGTACGACCTCGAGCGCCTGGTGACGCGAGGATGGAGCGCCGGCTGACGGCACGGCAACTGCAGACCGATAGGGGTACCGCGCCGTGATCGGCGCACTGTCGATCCAACTCAACTATCCACTCGCGTTTCTCGCCGGGCTGGTGTCGTTCCTCTCCCCTTGCGTGTTTCCGCTGCTGCCGGTCTACCTCGGGTATCTGGGCGCACGTGTCAGCACGGATCAGTCAGCGCTCGAAGCGGGTGAGCACATCCCTGCACGGCCGCGGACATTCGCTGTGGTCAACAGCGTCGGGTTCGTCGTGGGATTCAGCGTCGTGTTCATGCTCTTCTTCTACGTCTTCAGTGCCCTCAATGTTTCCGTGCTCGAGCACTATCGCCTGGCGGTCGACGTGGTCGCCGGCTCGATCGTGATCCTCCTCGCGCTCCAGGTATTGGGCGTGCTCCAACTCGGGTTCCTGATGCGCGACACACGCTCCGTCATGGCCCCGGGACGCGCCGGTGCCCTACCGTCCTTCGTGCTCGGACTGACCTTCGCGGCGGGATGGACTCCCTGCGTCGGCCCTCAGCTCACCGCGATCCTCAGTCTCGCTGCTCTCCACGAGTTCAACGGTCTCCCCGCCATGATCCTTTACTGCGCGGGGCTCGGCCTGCCCTTCGTCCTCGTCGCCGCCCTCACCGGGCACCTCGAGAGATTCCTCCGCCGTCTCAATCAGCACCTTCGGATCATCAACCTCACCGGAGGCGCGCTGCTGCTACTGTTCGGCCTGCTGCTCGTCAGCGGTAACCTGGCGTGGCTCAGCCAGCTGGGGACATCGTCGCCGGTGAAGTTGTGACCCTGCAGGCCCGTCGCATCGGGATTCCGAACCGTGCGGGCTTGGCGGTCGCTGCGCTCGTGATCCTGCTGTTCGGTACCGCCCTGATCATCGCCCACGTGAACGCGCCGAGCGAGCCGGCGGCGAACATGCTCTCAACCAATCCCACCAGCTTCGACCTTCCGCGCCTCGACGGTGCGGGTGATGTCCACATCGGGGACTACAAGGGAAGACCGGCAGTGGTGACGTTCTTCGCCTCATGGTGCACCGCGTGCCAGAGTGAGCTGCCCGGATTCGACGCGGTCAGCCGCACGCTCGTGGGTCGTGTCACCTTTGTCGGAATCGACTCGATGGAGACGGGCAACGGCCTCGCGATGGCGCGGCAGCTCGGCATCGCCTGGTGGCCGCTGGCACGCGATATCCACGGTCTCGAAGCCAGTGGACTGCACGATGCGTTGGGCGGGATCGGCATGCCGATCACCGCCTTCTACAGTGCCGACGGCGCGGTGGTCGCGGTCGTGCCCGGGGCCCTGACCGAGCCCGAATTGGATGCGAGGCTGCGAGCGTACTTCGGGACCATGACGGCACCAGTCCCGACGTCGTCTGGAGGGACGCCGGCGCCGGCATCGTGACCGCGAGTGGAACCTGAACGCGCGAGATCCTTCAGGAGGCGGTGACCGTCAAGGTTCCGGTCATCCCTGCGTGGATCGTGCAGTGGTACGGGTAGGTTCCCGCCTTGGTGAACCGCACCTCCCAGGTTCCCCCTGGGGCCAGGGTCGGGTCACTGAGGTAGGGGTATGCATCGAAGGTGATCGTGTGCACGACCGTCCCGGTGTTCGTCCACTCCACGATCTGGCCGACCCCGACCGTCTGCGTTGCCGGGGAAAAGACGAGCTGATCCGTCGCAGCGATGTGCACGGAGGGCGTCCCAAGATTGACGCCCGCCGTGCCGACCGGCGGTCCGGATCCGGGCATGTTCGTCCCCGTGCCGGAACCGTTGTCGCACGCGCTCATCGCGGCCAGCGCCAGGCAGCTCGCGCACAGGATCATGATCCGGCTCAAAGGCTTCATCGCTACACCCCGTAGGTCTTGCCGTTGCTCTTCCTGGTGACGGGATCGAGGCGCCACAGCGGCGGCGTCGTATCCCCCGGGCCCCGGGTCACCACCAGCGTGGCGCGATCGACCACCAACAAACCGTCGGGCGCGAACTGGAGGTCGTACCAGTCCATCGGCCGTGGCGCCGGGCCGTAGAAGTTCGTTGAATCGATGAAGTACCGGCTGCCGTGACAGGGGCACGCCCAGCCATTGGGGATCCGTTCCGTGCTCTTGCGGATGCCGCGGTCATCGGCAACAACGGGAGCGACCCCCGAACCGGTGGTCACATTCGTCACGTAGTTGGGAGTGCACCCGAGGTGCGTGCAGATCAGTTGCACGGCATAGAAACCCGCATCGTCGCGGAGGACGCCGGTGCGGTGCCCGTAATCCATGTAGGGGTGATCGACCGTGATCTGATCAGGCGGCACGGTGACGACGAAGATCGCCGGCGACTCGTCGTCGATCGCCGCGGGAAACAGGAACCTCAGCACCTCGATACCACCGAAGAGCGTCGATCCCAGTGCCGCGATCGAGCCCATGAGGATCACGAAGCTGCGCCGAGTCATCACAGCGAGGCGCTGCCGGCGTTCCGTCGGACCGGAGAAAGGATTCAGTGCCATCCGAGCTTAGAAAACCAACGCGTCGGTTTTTCACTCAGTATAGCACGGGCGGACGGCCTCGCTGCCGGGGGACGTCCCGGTCATCCGCGAGCGGACTTACTTCTTCTTGTGTTTCGCGGCGGCAGTGCTGAGACTGCCGAGATCCTGACTGATGTTCGAGAAGAGGTTATTGACGTGCTTTCCTGTGAGCGAGACCACGGCGACGACGACCACCGATATGAGCACCAGCACGAGTGCGTACTCGACCATGGCCTGCCCACCTTGCGCACGCTTTGTACGTCGATCGAGTGCGCGCAACGCGAACTCTCGTCCTCGAAGAAACCAGCACGCCATGTGGACCTCCTGCTGCATCATGTTCATGGTTACAGGATGCGTCCGCACCCTGAACGTCGCCGGAAGCCACCGCTACGATGTCTCCGATCTCCGGCTGCTCCGCCGTTAACGCGACTGTAACGGCGATCTGCGTGATAGCGACCAGCCAGTCATCTTGAGGGGCCACCTGCCGGCGCCCATCGGCAAGCGCGCCGATCGCCGAATACAATGACCCGGTGAAGTCCGCCCCAGTTCGGCGCGTGCCAGTCGTCGTGCGGCGGCGGGGTCGCCCAGCCTGGCCCTGAAATCCTGAGGCAGCGCACGTGACGCAGGACAGCTCGGAGCCACTCACGCGGTGACCGGCGCGATACACGAAAACGCTGACCACGGGCCCCTCGGCCTCCCCGAGGGGATCACCGCGTGCCTCTTCGACATGGACGGCGTCATCACGGACACGGCGGGCATGCACGCCGCCGCGTGGAAGGAGATGTTCGATGCATTCCTCGCGCGGTGGACCGCGCGCACGGGTGTCGCCGGTCCCCCGTTTGACATCCGGGTCGACTACGACGACTTCGTCGATGGTCGCCCTCGTGAGGACGGCACCCGCAGCTTTCTGGCGTCACGGGGAATCCATCTTCCCGAGGGCGATCCCAGCGACCCACCTGACGCGGAGACGGTGTGGGGGCTGAGCAACCGCAAGAACGAGATCATCCAGTCGCGTATCGCTCGCGACGGCGTGCACGTGTATGCAAGCTCGATCCGGTACGTCGAGACCGTTCGTGATCGGGGCATTCGCCGGGCGGTCGTCACCTCGAGCGCCAACGCGCATCGCATCCTCAGCGCAGCACACATCACGCACCTCTTCGACGTGGTCGTCGACGGCGTGGTGATCGCTCGTGCAGGGCTCCGCGGCAAGCCCGCGCCCGATGCTCTGCTCGAGGCCGCACAACAACTCGGCAGCGCCCCCGCCGCGGCCGCGGTGTTCGATGATGCCCTCTCGGGGGTTGCAGCCGGTCGCGCCGGCGGCTTCAGGATGGTGGTCGGTGTCGACCGCTCGGGCCAGGCATCTGCTCTGCGCGAGCACGGAGCCGACCTCGTGGTCAGCGACCTCGACGAGCTCCTTCGCAAGCCATGATCCGGCACCCGGCGTTCGACGTCGATCCCTGGACCATACGCGAGAACCGCCTGCTCCTCGACATGCTCGCGCAGACCGAGTCGGTATTTGCGCTCTCCAACGGCCACATCGGATTGCGAGGCAACCTCGACGAGGGGGAGCCCTGCGGGTTACCCGGCACGTATCTCAACTCGGTGTGTGAGCTGCGGCCACTTCCGTATGCCGAGGCCGGCTTCGGGTTCCCGGAGTCCGGGGAGACGGTGATCAACATCACCAATGGGAAGCTCATTCGATTGCTCGTGGACGATCAACCGCTCGACATCCGTTACGGAGACGTGCACACCCATGAGCGCTTCATCGACCTCCGCGAGGGGGTGCTCCAACGCAACCTGCGATGGACCAGCGCCTCCGGCCGGACCGTGCGTCTCCACTCGGAGCGGATGGTCTCGTTCACGCAGCGCGCGGTCGCGGCGATCAGCTACGAAGTCGAGCCCGTCGATGAGTCCATCCGCGTCGTCGTGCAGTCCGAGCTGGTCGCCAACGAAACGCTTCCCCCGGCGGACCTCGATCCACGCACGGCGGCAGTGCTCGATGCACCGCTCGAAGGTGAACACCATCACGCTTCCGAGCGTGGTGCGCTCCTGCAGCACATCACGAGGCGCAGCCGGCTTCGGGTCGCCGCGGGGATGGACCACGTGATCGAAGGCCCGGCAGCGATGCATGTCGAGAGCAACTCGACGGCCGACGTCGCGCGCCTGACGGTGACCGCTGACCTGAAGCCGGGGGAGCGCCTGCGCATCGTCAAGTTCATCGCCTACGGCTGGTCCAGCCAGCGCTCGCCGTCGGCGCTCTACGACCAGATCGTCGCAGCACTTGCCGCTGCTCGATTCGTCGGATGGGAGGGATTGATCGCCGAGCAGCGCGCGTACCTCGATGCGTTCTGGGCACAAGCCGACGTGGAGATCGACGGCGATCCGGAGATCCAGCAGGCGGTCCGATTCGCGCTGTTCCACGTGCTGCAGGCCGGGTCGCGGGGCGAGCGCCGCCCGATCCCCGCGAAGGGGCTCACGGGCCCCGGGTACGACGGGCACGTCTTCTGGGACACCGAAGCGTTCGTGCTGCCCCTCCTGACGGCGATGCTGCCACGCGCGGCGGCGGACGCGTTGCGCTGGCGTCAGTCGACCATCGATCTCGCACGCCAGCGCGCCCTCCAGCTCGGACTCCGAGGTGCGGCGTTTCCGTGGCGGACGATTCGCGGTCATGAGTGCTCGGGATACTGGCCCGCGGGCACCGCCGCGTTTCACGTCAACGCCGCCATCGCCGACGCCGCGCTGCGGTACGTGAGCGCAACCGAAGATGCTGAATTCGAGGAACAGACGGCATTGGAGCTGCTGGTCGAGACCGCGCGTCTATGGCACTCGCTCGGGCATTACGACGCATCGGGAAGATTCCGCATCGATGGCGTGACCGGCCCCGACGAGTACAGCGCGATCGCCGACAACAACGTCTACACGAATCTCATGGCGCAGCAGAATCTGCGCGGCGCGGCGGATGTGGCCGAGCGCTACCCGGCGAAGGCCGCCACCCTCGGCGTCGCCGGCAACGAGCCCGGTGCGTGGCGCGACGCCGCCGGCGCGGTGCTGATTCCCTACGACGAGCGCCTCGGTGCCCATCCGCAGGCCGAGAGCTTCACCGACCATGAACGCTGGGATTTCGCGGGCACCGCGCCTGATCACTACCCGCTCTTCCTTCACTTCCCATACTTCGACCTCTACCGCAAGCAGGTCGTCAAGCAGGCCGATCTCGTGCTCGCCATGCATCGGCGTGGCGACGCCTTCACGCCGGACGAGAAGCAGCGCAACTTCGCGTATTACGAAGCGATCACGGTCCGTGACTCGTCCCTGTCCGCAGCCACCCAGGCGGTGATCGCAGCCGAGGTCGGCCAGATCGGCCTCGCCTACGACTACCTCGGTGAAACCGCGCTGATGGACCTCGACGATCTCGAGCGCAACACGCGCGACGGGATCCACATCGCATCACTCGCGGGTTCATGGAGCGTTCTCGTCGAGGGTTTCGGTGGTATGCGGATGCGGGGCGGGACCCTGCACTTCGCGCCACGACTGCCGGACGCGATCACGAGGCTGCGCTTCCAGATGCTGTTTCGCGGCCGGTTGGTGTGTGTTGAAGCGCTGTCCACCTCCGTGACGTATCAGCTCCTCGACGGCGAAGCGCTCACCATCGCCCACCACGGGGTGCCACAGGAGCTCACCCGAAGCGCTCCCGTAACGCTGGCTATCCCGTCGACGTCATCCGGACCACCGCCCACGCAGCCTTCGGGCCGTGCTCCCGCGCCTCGCGGGCGCGCTTCGTGAGTCGAGGAATCACCCCACTCCGAAGCCCCCAGGCACGCCTGGCGCTTCCTGCTCAGCGCCTTGGGACCGGGCGCCCTCGTGACCGTCCCAGCGCGCGGCATGCCACGACGTACTTCATGCCCTGCACGCCAAGGAAGGCGGTGACGACCGCAATCAGGATCGGGGCCGTCTCCAATGGACCCACGCGGGTGAGAAGCGCAGCCATGAGCACCATCGCGAACGGCGCGGCCGCGAGCGACCCGAGGATGGCGGGGAGCAGGCAGCTGAAGGCGAGTCCAAGGGGAACGCCAGGGATGGCCTGGTGGACGATGACGCCGGCGGTGCCGCCGATGAACAGAGTCGGGAAGATGGGGCCGCCGACGAATCCGCTGCCCTGGCTGATCGCGTAGGTCAGCATCTTCGCGATCAGGATCGCGCTGCACAAGCCCAGGCCCAGAGTGCCCGCACTCTTCAGCAGAGTCGCGAGCTGGTCACCACCCGAGAACATCGTCAGCGGGAGTGCCACCCCGACGACGCCGAACATCACGCCGCCGAGCGTTGATTTCACGATGTTCGGGACATGCAGACGGCCGAACAGCCGCGACGCCAGCTCCATGAACGCCGTCAGCAGGATCGCCACCAGAGCACCGAACACGCCCAGGGGAATGCCTGCAAGCAGCTGCCAGTCTTCGAAGGCGTACCGCGGCACCTGGTACGTGCCGAGGAACACAGCGCCGGCGATGGCGAAGTAGATCCCGAAGGAGATGCTCGCCGCGACGATGTCCGTGGTCAGGGTCTTGCTGAACCGGCGTCCGCCCGGACGGGCAACCTCGAGGATCAGCATCACCGCGATCACCGGGCTGGAGAACAGCCCACCGAAGATGCCGGCGATGCCGGCCAGGGCGTTCACCTGGAAATCCTCGTCGGGCAGCGCTCGCCGCCGTGCCATCCAGCTGCCGGCGCCACCACCGATGGTGGCCAGCACCTTCTCGGGACCGACGCTCGAACCGCCGATCAGCGAGACTGCCGAGACGGCGATGGTCCCCGGCACCAGTTTCGGGTCGACGCGCTCGACCTGCAGGTCATCGAACAGCCCGGGAACCTCGGCGGGCAGGCGGGTCAGCCGGCGCAAAAGGCCGACGACGACGCCGGCCGCGGCGGTGACCGCCACCCACCACCAGTGCCCGCCGAACCAGCCCGGATCGGCATCGGAGCCCCACCGTACCCCGAACTCGATGACCCCGAGGGAAACCAGTCCGGCGAAGGCGCCGAACACCCCGAGGGCGACGGCGTAACCGATGAGCACCCAGAATTCCCGCGTGTGGGTGACCGGAGGATCTGAGGTCGGCCTGGGTTCCGCGCCCACGAGCGCGACGCTAGCAAAACTGAGCCGCCGACTCTCGTGTGGATATCGCAAGACGCCCCGCCGGGGTGCTAGAGGATCTCGTCGTTCCTCGAACGGGCGCGTGCGGCAACCACCAGGGAAGCACCCGCGATGAACAGCAAGGCACCAAGTGCGGTCCTGCGGATGTCAAGTCCCACACCGGTCGTGGGAACCGTCACGTCCGCGACCACCGACAGCACACCGTCCCGGCCGCTGCCGGCCGCGATCGACCCGTTGTAGTCGTCATCGCCTGAATACGTCGCCTGGACCGGGTATGTCCCGGGTGCGAAGCTGATCGTCGCGGTGCAGCTGGTCGCGGGGAGCGTCGCGGTGCACAGGACGGTCGAGCCGGACGTGAAGGTCACGGTTCCGGACGCACCGGCCGGAAGGCCCGAGACCGACAGCGTCACCGATGCACCCACCGTGATCGGTGACGGCGAGACCGTCACCGTCATGCTCGTGTTCGCCTTGATGACCGTGAACTGCGCACCGGTCGCGCTTGCCGCGGTGTGGTTGGCGTCGCCCGAGTAGGTCGCTGTCACCGCGTAGATCGCCGGCGACAGCGCTGCCGAGGTCAGACAGCTCGTTGCGGGGAGCACCGCCACGCACAGGGTCGTGCTCCCGGCGGTGAACGTCACCGTCCCGGTGGCATCGCCGGGCAACCCCGCATCGGACAGCATGTCGGCCGTGCCGTAGACGATCGTGGCCGGCGACGCCGCCTCGGTCAGCGCTGGATCGGCCTTGGTGACCGTGAACGACGCCCCGGTCGCCGTGCCTCCGCTGTAGTTGCCATCACCTGCGTACGTCGCAGTCACACCGTAGAACCCGGAAGGAAGGGTCGCCGAGGTCTGGCAGCTCGTCGCCGGCAGGGTTGCGACGCACAGCGTGGCGCTCCCCGACACGAAGGTCACCGTTCCCGTTGCATCGCCTGGGATTCCCGTCACCGAGAGCGTGTCCTGGGCGCCGTAGACGATGGTCGCCGGTGATGCGTCTTCGATCATCGACATGCTCGCCTTGACGACCGTGAAGCTGGCGCCGGTCGCGGTCGCAGCGTCGTAGTCGCTATCGCCGATGTACGACGCGGTGACATCGTAGGCCGCGGGTGTCAGGCCGGTCGCGGTCAGACAGCTCGTGGCCGGCAATGTCGCGATGCAGAGCATCGATCCCCCCGCGGTGAACGTCACCGTCCCGGTGGCATCAGCGGCGAGTCCGGCGACCGAGAGGGTGTCCTGCGCGCCGTACGCAATGGTCGCCGGGGACGCGGATTCGGTGATCGATGGGGCTGCCTGGGTCACGGTGAAGGTCGCCCCGGTGGCGGTGGTCCCGTTGAAGTCGCCATCGCCGGCGTACGTCGCAGTGACGGCGTAGGTCCCGGGCGCCAGGCTCGTCGAACTCTGGCAGCTCGACACCGGCAATGTCGCGCTGCAGAGGGTCGCTCCGCCCGACGTGAACGTCACCGTCCCCGTGGCCGCGCCGGGCAGCCCCGCGACAGAGAGCGTGTCCTGCGCGCCATACGCGATCGACGCCGGCGCCGCGGATTCGGTCATCGACGTGTCCGTCTTGATGACCGTGAAGCTCGCGCCGGTGACGGCTGCGCTGTTGTAGTTGCCGTCACCCGAGTACGTCGCGGTCACGGTGTACGTCCCCGGGTCGAGCGCGTCTGACGTGGGGCAGCTCGAGGCGGGGAGGGTGGCGGTGCACAGCGTGGATCCGTCCGACGTGAATGTCACCGTGCCGGTGGCGTCGCCCGGCAGCCCCGTCACCGAGAGTGTGTCCGCCGTTCCGTACGTGACGCTCGCCGGTGCAGCCGACTCGACGAAGGTGGGGTCCGCCTTGGTCACCGTGAAGCTCGCGCCAGTCGCGGTCGTTCCGTTGTAGTCGCTGTCGCCGGGGTAGGTCGCCGTGACGGGGTAGGTGCCCGCCGGCAGCGCCGTTGCCGTCTGGCAGCTCGTCGACGGCAGGACGGTCGTGCACAAGGTGGATCCGCCCGACGTGAACGTCACCGTCCCGGTGGCGTCCCCGGGCAACCCGGCGATGGAGAGCGTGTCCTGCGACCCGTACCCGATGGAAGGTGGCGACACCGACTCGGTCATGGCCGTGTCGGCTTTCGTCACCGTGAAACTGGCGCCGGAAGCAGTCGCGCCGAGATGATTGCCGTCACCTGAGTAGGTCGCGGTCACGGCGTATGCACCCGGTGCCAGTGTCGCGGAGGTCGTGCAGCTCGCGCTGGGCAGGATGGCGGTGCACAGCGTGGATCCGCCCCATGTGAACGTGAGCGACCCGGTCGCGCCGGCGGCGAGTCCGGAAACCGACAGCGTGTCCGCCGTCCCGTACGGGACGCTGGATGGCGCAGCCGCCTCGGCGAAGGAGGTCGTCGCCTGCGTGACCGAGAAGGACGCGCCGGACGCGGTCATCCCGTTGTAGTTGCCGTCTCCCGAGTAGGTCGCCGTCACGTTGTAGGTCCCGACCGCCAGCGAGATCGGCGTGTCACAGCGTGCGGCGGGCAGCGTGGCGACGCACAGCGTCGCGCTCCCCGCGGTGAAGGTGACCGTTCCGGTCACACCGGTGGGAAGGCCGGAGACCGAGAGCGTGTCCGGAGTTCCGTAGGGAACGCTTGCCGGAGCGGCCGACTCGGAGAACGACGTGTCCGCCTTGGTCACGGTGAAGCTCGCGCCCGTGGCGGTCGTTGCCGTGTAGTTGCCGTCTCCCGAATACGTCGCGGTGACGCCGTACGTGCCTGCAGCGAGCGTCGTCGCGGTCTGGCAGCTCGCCGCCGGAATCGTGGCGGTGCACAGCGTGGAGCCGCCTGACGTGAACGTCACCGTTCCGGTGGCGTCTCCGGGCAGATTGGCGAATGACAGCGTTTCCTGCGAACCGTAGGCGATCGCCGCGGGTGCAGCCGCCTCGGTCATCGGGGGAGTCGCCTTGCTGATCGTCAGCGCGGTGGTCGTGGTCTGTGGAGCGAAGTTCGAGTCACCCGAGTAAGTCGCGGTCACGGTGTCCGAGCCCGTCGGAGCATTGCTGGCAGTGCAGCTCAACGCCGGCAACGTCACCGTGCACAGCGTCGTGGTCCCGCTCGTGAAGGTGACAGTGCCGGTTGCGCTCGAAGGCAGGGTTGCGGTGAGTGTCACCGGCTGTGCGTGTGCCTGCGGCGACGGCGCCGCCGATGCGCTGAACGCGCTGACCATTACGGGATCGCCGCTCGTCGCCGGCAGGCCGTCGGTCGATGCGATGCGCGCAGTGTTGGTGACCGTGCCACTCAGCCCCGACGACAGCGCCACGGGGATGCTGATGTCGGGCAACGCCGTGCCGGCTGTGATCGGCGAGAGCGGCGTGTATGTGCACGTCACCGTCTGCCCTGACGTGGTGCACGCCCAGTCGGCGCTGCTCGTCGCGCTGCCGGGTGTCATCCCCGCGGGCAGCGTGTCGGTCACGGTGAGCATGTTCGCCTCGGTTCCACCGGTTGCCGAGGTGCCTGGGGAGAGGACGAAGACACCGTGATTGCCGGCGAGCATCTGCCCACTCTCATTGTCGAGCGTGGTCAGCGACAGGACCGGCTGTGAGCCGAGCAGGCTCGATGCGACGACGTTGCTCACATCGTGAAACTCGTTGGAGCCACCCGTCGATGCGGTCCATCCGAAGGTGAGCTGGTACGGGATCCCCGTCGTGGGATCCATCCACGCTGCCGGGAACGTCGCGAGTGCGGCGTTGTTGCCGGAGGTGGGCAGCACACCGGTCAGCGTCTGCTGGCTCGATGTGCCGAGCGGCGTGTACGCGAGGATCCAGGAGTCGGCCGGAACCACGAGCCCGCTGCCGGTGGTGACGGGCGATGCCGACGGGTTGATCGCAACCTCGACCGGGACCATGCCACCACTGCGCGACATCGACGCCTGCCGGTCGAGGGTGTTCCCCGCGCCGACATTCGAGATCGTGCCGCCGGCACTGCCACCGCCGCTCGACTTGTTGTACGTCGTCGCGGTGCTGCCGAGGATGCAGTATCCCGTCGTGCCGTTCCCGGGGCCGCGCGCGGTCACCGATTCCGGATAGGCCGTGTTAATGAGGAGGGGCGAGGGCTCCGTGCACCCGGTCCCACCCGCAAGCGGTGTGTTCGCGAAGTTGCCGTAGACGTCGAGCCCGATGCCGAGATAGCCGTAGGGGAGACCGGCGGTCCCCGGCGAGCCCGTGGTGTTCGCCGCATACCCGAGGTCGCCACCCTGCGGCCCGGTGGCCGTCGGAGGTGTGGGGTTGGAGGGGTTGGCGGCGGCAAGCGTGAACGCGATGCCGTCGGCGCCGGTGCCGTTGTATTGATAGGTGTCGAACGTAATGTCAAGACCCTGGCTGGTCGGCAGGCTCGACTGATAGAAGACCGCGCCGATCTGACTCGCGCCGTTGTTGGTGAGCCGCAGCGCACCGGCGCCAGAGGTGTCGGGAGGTGACGCGCAGTTGGGGACCGACGTGGTCGCCACCACGGGACCGGCCGTCAGACAGGCGTTGTTGGTCCATCCGCTTGGGGCGGGCGGGACCGACCACTGCCCGGCCGGCGTCGAGTTGTTCGCGAACGTCTGGGTGACGAGCGGTGAACCCGCCGCGAGCGCATGGACAGGCACGAGCACGACCAGCATCGCGAAGACGGTCGCGAGGCATGCGGACGCCCGAAGTCGGCGCGCCACCCCTTGGGGAGTCGCGGCGGGATGGTCGGTGGTGCTGTCGCGGTCTTTCATCCTGATTGGCCCTCTGCGACGAGCCTATGGGCGGGTGAGTCCGCGAAGTTCCGGGGTCATCGCCCCTGTTCCGATTCGTGACTCGAACCTGGGCATGACCAAAACAGGGCACCGAGATCTGACGGCTGTAACAGCACCCGGTGCGCCGCCGTGACCCGGCGTGCGGGCCCATCGCGGCGCGAAGAGGCCCATCGCCCGGCACGAGGGACGGCGGACGTTCCGCGCGGCACGACGAGGTTGGTGACCTAAGCCTCTGGCAGCGTGAGTACCGAGCTCAGATGCTCCCGGATGATGGTGATCCATGGCCGTCCACGCCTCCGCAGGCAGCCGCTCTGCGACGCGATCGCCGTGATCGAAGCAGGACCGCAGTAAGGATGTCCTCGGACAAACCGCGGGTCGAGGCCTGGTTGAGGCTTCTCGAGGGCAGGCTTGGGATCGACCGCCAGGGGCGGACCGTGTGGGTGTGGCTGCTGCCACCGGCACTGGGGCTCATCACCGCATTGGTGGTGCTGTTCCTTCCGGGGGTTTCAGCCGATATGGGTTTGTTCGGAAGCGTCGCTCTCGCGGTGTTCGGGCTGCTGGCCGTGACCGTGATCGCGTCGATCTACCTCATCTCGTTCGACAAAGACCACAACCAGGAGGCCCACATCGAGGACGTGCTTGGTTCTGGCCACGACCACGACCCGCGCGGGTAGCCGGTGATGCTCTCGCGTGCTGCGCGTGGCATCTCGCCCCGACGCGTCTGACCAGGATCTCGAGACTCGCCACGGCGTGGGAGGTCGCCAGTCCAGGAACAGAAAAGCCCCACACCTTGCGGCGCGGAGCTTTGAGTACGGGAGGCGGTGCCCTTCGGTGGCCCTGGGGCTCGACCCTCGTCCGGACTGGTGGGCCACCACCATTCCGGGCCGTCCACTCGCCATTGCTGACGGGTGGGCCCGCAAGCAGTCACTTTACAGGTTCGCCGAGCCCTTTACAAGCAGGCTGTGAGGGTGACCGTCCACACCCGCGGGCGCTCGGCAGGGGCGGGCGATCGGCCGGCGGATCCGGGCGGGCTGCAGCGATCTCAGACGCGTAACGCTCGCAGCGAATCGCGCCAACCGGCGCGCGCGAGCACCATCTGCACGTCACTCACACGGCGCTCAAGAAACCCCGCCTCGCAATACGCGAAGTAGAACCGCCACATGCGAAGGAAGCGATCGTCGAAGCCCAGCGCCCGCGCATCCAGCCAGCGGTCATCGAGTCGGTTTCTCCAGTCGGAGAGGGTTCGCGCATAGTGCCGGCCGATGTCCTCAAGACCCACAATGTGGAGGTCACTTGCTCGCGTCGCCGCTTGGGCGATGGCCGTGATGGATGGCAGGCACCCGCCCGGGAAGATGTACTGCTTGATGAAGTCCTTTCTCGTCCTGGATCGCTCGTACTCGCGGTCGTCGATGACAAGGTGGCTGCGCTCAAGTCGGATGTGGTGCGCCTCGCGCACGAGACGCGGTACGACCGGCGGACCGGGCTGCTCAATGCTGCAGCATTCGAAGAAGACCTGGCTTCGCACCACGCGCAGGCGGCACAACGGGGCGAAACGTACGCACTGGTGCTCTGCGACATTGACTTCTTCCATCTCTACAACGAGCGATACCTGTACCAGCCCGCGAATCACACACTCCGACAGGTCGCCGATGCCCTGAAGGCTGCGTGCCGGGCCGGTGATGTCGTGTACCGGTATGGCGGTGAGGAGATGACGGTTCTTCTTCCACGCACGTCCCTTTCCGACGCCAGCCGGCTGGGTGAGCGGCTGCGCTCCGCAGTGGTTCAACTCGCAATACCCCATGAGAACCGTCCCGATGCGGCGACGGTCGTTACGGTGTCGGCGGGCGTCGCTGCGTGCAGTCCCGTGATCGGTACAACGCCGCGGGACGTGCTCGATGATGCGAACAGGGCTCTCGTGGTCGCGAAGGCATCGGGCCGGAACCGCGTCAAGGCAAGCGGATGAGGCTGGCTATGGGCTACGGACGTCAAGTCGCAGTAGAGCGGCTGCAACGCTTCCGCGACGCCCGGTCACCCGTGCCCGTGAGCAGCATCATTCATGGATGACTGATCGGGCAGGGCGGGTTCGGCGCCGGCGGGCAGGTTCAAGCGACGGCCTGCTGGTCGGCCTCTTCTCGCAGTCGCCGTGGTGGGTCCCGTTCGGACTTGCTGTCGCAGCGGTCGCGGTGGGCGCCTATTACCACGCGACCACGCTCGGTATCCTCAGCGCTGTCGTCATCGTACTTGCCGGACTCGTCGCGTCTGGGGACACGCTTCGTGGCCGTCACCTCGCAACTCGTACGCGATCAGTCGACGAGTTACGTCGCCTGTCGTGGCAGGACTTTGAACTGCTCGTCGCCGAGGCTTTCCGTAGGAGCGACTACGGTGTGGAGCTCACGCAACGGGGCGCGGACGGAGGCGTCGACATCATTCTGACCAACCGAGGTATCACGACATTCGTGCAATGCAAACAGAACACCTCTCGGCTAGACCCTCGCTGTGTACGCGAGCTCGCCGGAGTCATGGCGAGCGAGAAGGTGGAGGCTGGGATCGTCGTCGCATGCGGAGGCGTCGGCGATGAGGGGCAGGCATTCGCGAGGCGCACGGGCATCAGGATCATGGACGGCACCGCCCTGGTTGGGCTCCTCCTCAAGACCGGTCTATGGACCAGCCCATGGCGGGCGCCTTCTCGCGCTGCGCACGTCACCACACACACCCCATCCTGTCCGCGGTGCCACTCGGACATGATCCGGCGGACCTCCGCTTATGGACCCTTCTGGGGCTGCAGCCGCTATCCGAGCTGCCGCGGAACTCGACCGCGGGTAGGACCGCTGAACGTCAGTAGATGAAGCCCTCGACGTTGGCGAGCGACGAGACCAGTCGCTGGTCGATGATCCCCAGGCCGTAGGCATTGGCCTCGTCCACAACGAAGCTGGTCGGGTTCACGACTGAATCCACGTAGGCGACGTGCCCGAGCGGGCTGTAGCCGTGGCCGGGACCGAAGACGACGATCGCGCCGACCTTCGGAATGATGCCTTCGTGCTTTCCCTGGGACGCCGCCGCGATGAGCCACTCCCAGGCGTCACCGCCCCAGGTGACGTCGCGCAGCGACGCCACGTACCACGTGCACTGGCCCCAGGGGAAGTTATCGACGCGGGGGCCGTAGGCGAACGGTGGCAGCGCCCCATCGATCGAGCCGGCTGCGCCCCCGGCGGCTCCCAGTGTCGCTGCCTGCACACCCTGGGCGGTCGCGAGCTGCGTCAGGACGTCCTCCAGTTGATACATCAGGGTCGCTGCGCGGCCGGTGAGCCGCGATGCCTGCTTCTGGTAGCGCGCCTGTTGCTGCAGCGCCTGCGCCTGGAGGGTCTGCACCGCGGCGGCTTGAGCGGCGATCTGCTGCTCCTCATACTGCTGCTGCGACTGCAGCGCCGCGAGTTGGTCCGCGTTGGCGCGGACATCGCGTACCAGGCGGTTCATGTTCTCGGTCACCTGCTCGTAGCTCACCATCGTGTCGAGCGCGTCCAGGAGCGTCTTGCTCTGAAGCACCGCGGTGAGTGCGGTGCCGTTGGTGGTGACGACGTACCTCGCGACGACCAGCGCGGCAAGGCTGGTGCGGTCCAATTGCAGCGTTGCCTGCGCCGCCTGCGCGAGCCAGGTTGTTTTCGCGAGCTGCGCGTTGGCGGCGGCGAGCTCCACCTGGTCGGTGTCGAGCTGTGTTTGCGCCGCGGCGGCCTGCTGCCCAGCCTGCACGGTCTGCGCCTCGAGCGGCACAGCCTGCATCTGCAGCGCCATGATCTGCTGCTCGAGGTGCTGCACCTTTGATTGCAAGTGCACGACCTCAGGACTCTGCGGGGCGGTCGGGCTCGGGCTCGGGCTGCCGCCGGGGCTCGGTGTGGCAGCCGCCTGTGCCGAGATGCCGGACAGCGCGGCAAGAGCGCAGAGGCACAAGAGGGCGGTGGCGGGCCGGACGGGAATCAAACGGGCAGGCGTGGCGTTCATGAGCGGCAGCGCAGCCAATGCAACACGGTCGCCACGGGCTGTTTGCCTACCGTAGTGTCACAACCCGGTTACGTAGGGGCGGATCGTCATGCGGTTACCCAAGCAAGGCTGTTCGGCGAGCGGCGAATGTGGCGGTGGTGGGCGCTAAGAACCCGGTCGTGTCTGCCCGGCCGCCTGCCAGTCGCCGCCGTCACTGGAACCAGCCCTCGACATCGAGCACCGCGTTGATGCCACCCTCCGCGTTGAAAAGGTTGACATCACCGGCGTGGGATCCAGACGCCATGCCCACCACCACGAGGTTGGGTAACGTGGTGCCCGGGCTCACGCTGACATCCGAGGCATTTGGCCGAGGGCTCACGTCAGCCGGATACATCGTCAGGTAGGTCCCCTGACTGCCGCTCACCGCGGTGAGATTGGCGATGATCGCCGCCGGCCCGCTCCTCGGGATGCCATCCACACCGGCGACGGCCACGAGCAATGTCCCCCGCGACCTCAGCTGGTGCCCAGAGCATTCGGTGCCCGACCCGCTGCGTGTGTCGCAGATCCGGGTTGGCTCGATCGCCTGATATTGCGCGCCGGCTGCTGGGCTGCCCGAAGTCGATCCGAACCACCCCGTCGCATCGAGCGTGAAGTTGATGGTTCCAACCGCGTTGTACGCGCACACGTCGATACTCGGCCCGCCGGTGTTGCTGGGGCCAAGAGGCACGATCACCCGGTTGGCCTCGACGGCGCCGGCTGAAACGCTGATGGTTGACGAGCCGGGCTGGCTCGTCGCGCACGTCCCGTCGCTCTGCGTTGGAAAGACACTGAGGAAGGTAGCCCGGCTGCCGGCTATAGCAGTCAGATTGAGTACCGCAGCTCCGGCGGTGCCATCGTCAGGAATGCTCGCCGGCGAGCCGGTGACGCCGCTGGGAACACCGCTCACGTTTACTTTGACCACATGACCCTGGCCCAACGTGTTGTCGGTGCTGTGCCCCTGATTGCAACCATTGGCCGGTTGATCGGTTCGCGTGTCGCAAACGCGGAGTGGCGCGATCGCGTGGAACTCCCCGGCCGGATTGCTTGCCGATTGGGGAGCGAAGTATCCCTCGACGTCCGCGAGCACGTTGACGCTGCCCAGGGCGTTGTAGATGTTCACCTCACGCTGCGTATCGGTCGCGCCGTTCTGCCCAAGCGCGACCGTGACCAGGTTGGCGACGTTCACGTGAGCAGGAAAGTTGAGACTGGATGCCACCGGTCGTGCGATCCCGTTGGGATAGACGGTCAGCAGGCTCGACGACGAACCATCCACGGCGAGCACGTTGAGCGCCACCGCGGACGCGTCGGCGGCCACCGATTCGCCGGTGTGCGCGTCCGTGTATCCGGTGACCTGGAGCGCGAGCGTCTGTCCGGCCCCGAGCGAGTGACATGTGTTGACGCCGCAAAGACCGGAGCGGGTGTCCAGAATCCGGTAGGGCGTCAGCGGGACGTAGCTGCCGAGCCCGGTGTAGAGGTATCCGGCTGACACCGTCGGCGTACTGACACCGAGACTTGTGGTCACCACGAGCTGGTCGTATCCCGCCGGCTTGGCCGGGGTCGTAAAGGAGAACGAATCGAGGGTCTGGCTCATCGGGGTGACCGGAGTGCCGCCGAAGGTTGCGGTCATGCCCGGGATGAATCCGTACCCCGTTGCGGTCACGACCTGTCCGCCCGTCGATGGGCCGGCTCCCGGGGACAGGGCGGTCACCACCGCGGGGCCGTAGTAGGTGTACGTGTCCGCTGCGGAGAGCGGGCTCGAGACGCCCGAACGACTCACCTGGACGGCCGCGCTTCCGACGGGACGAGCGGGAGCGACAAAACTGAAGGAGGTCGCGGTGACCGCAAATGGGGTGACTGAGGTGCCCCCAATACGTGCCGTCAAACCCGAGCCGAAACCAATCCCGTGGACCGTGACTGTCTCGCCACCGGCGGTGAGGCCACTATTGGGGCTCACAGCAGTTACGCGGAGCGGCGGACCGACCGCTACAGCCATGCCATGGAAGCTCGAGATCATGCGGGTGAACTGCGTTTCCGTATATGTATAGCGATTGCCGCTGTGATCTTCGAGGATCGTGAGGCTGTGGCCCGGATCGGCCCCCACGACGACGATCGCATGATCGTAGGCGCTGTACGGAATCGTCCTCCCGTCAAAGGCCGTGTACGAGCTGGCCGGATACGCCGTCCCTCCACTGCTGAGACTGCGGGTGTCAATCCAGATGACGACCGGGTTGCCATCGAGAATCTGCGCCTCAATCTGCTGAGTGGAGTAGCCGGTCCCCGCAAAACCGACGGTTGCTCCCGCCTCCTGGGCAATGGCGGCGATCGGCGCGTAATAGACCCCATAGCCGGTGAAGTTGGCTTCTGAGCCGTACACGCTGCCGACAAAGGCTTCGAAGGCGTCGCCCCAGTAGCGAATGCCGTTCTTCACATACGACGCGCGACCGTCCTTGGGCAAGGAGTTGAAGACCCAGTTCTGCAGGGGGATTCCACCTGTGTTGACGTTGACGCCTCGGATGGTGAGTGCCGCGGCCAGCGCAGCTGATTCGCAGTCCAATGGCAAGTCCATCTTGATCGTGAAACCCGGGTCAAGCTGCACTCCACCGGACGCGTCGACGGGAACTGACTGCCCGAGGAACAGGAGCGATCCGACCATCAGACCGAACAGCGCCGCTCGCCCCCGGGTCATGCCACTCGGGGACGGAGTCGACGTCACTGGCACGGGCCGCTTCGCCGGCAAGGACATCGACGCTTGATTCATGGATTTGGACACTTCGGGGGACCGCACGATCTCGCTTCACTGAACCGCCCTCTCAGGGGCATTCACCACTGTGGACTCGATTCAGTCGCGGTCAATCACAGGTACCACCGACGCGGGTGCTCGATCCGTGTAACAGCAATATTTGTGGTGGGCACAACGATGGCCCTCAACAGTGCCATTCGTCACATCGTGGAGGATGCGGGCGTCGAAGTCAGAAGAAGGTCAGCACCGCATCAACGACGTTCTCATCGTCGTCCACCACGAGCACGATCCGCCACTTGTCAAAGGCGGTGCAGGGATGCGAGATTCCAAGGATCACGCGATCGCCAACGCGAATGCCGACGTCTGGTGGGGTGGCGAGGTAGGCGTGTTGATCGTTCATCGCTCGGATCGCGCAGCCGTCGAGCCGCTCGACCGTGGCCGATCCGGCGCGGGCCAGTTTGAGGGGCACTGGGTAGCCATGATCGTACGAGGCATCGCGCCGGCCAAAGGTGAGCAGCGCGACGCCGGATTCCGGGATGGACTGCACATACGACCACAGCTCGAGGGCGGGGCGTAGCGCGTCGTCGCCCATGCGCAACGGCGACGAGTGCGCGTACATGTCGTGGTCGTGCGTGATGTAGCAGCCGCTTCTGAGGATCAGCGTGGCTCGGCCGGGCCAGCGCCGTCCCAACTCCTCGACCACGTGGTCGAAACCTGCACTGCCTCCGGCGGTGACCAGAAACCGCTCCGGCAGCTCGCCCTGCCCGTCCAGCAGGTCCGCTGCATCGCCGATCGTGCGCAGGTACGCACGCATGTTGGCTTCCTTCGCCGGCTCTCGCTCGGCCGGCATCAGCCCCTCAAAGCCGGCCACGCCCGCGAGCTCCACCCGACCGCGCGCGCTTCGTATGGCGTCCACGATGGCCTGCACTTCCGACAGGTCCCGAATGCCTGACCTGCCCCCCGGGTACCCGACCTCGAGGAGGACCCGAAACGGTCTGGCTCCGGGCGTTGCCGTTCGGGTCGTCAGCTGATCCACAGCGGCCGCGGAGTCCACGAATGAGTAGAACTCCCAGTCGTCGTCCTCGAGCTCATGCGTCACCAGGTCGACGTTTGCCCGGCCGGCGAGCTGGTTCGCGAAGAGCACGCGCCGGACGCCGAACTCCCGGTACACGAGGAGTTGCTCGGCGGTGGCTGCCGTGATCCCCCAGGCGCCTGCGTCCAGTTGGAGCTTGAACAGCTGTGGCGCCATCGTCGTCTTGCCGTGCGGTGCCAGCTCAACACCGTTGGTCTCGCAGTACTCGCGCATCCTGCGAAGGTTGTGCTCGAGCGCCGAGCGCCTCAGTGTCATGACCGGAAGTGGAACGTCCTCGCGCAACACATTCCAGCCTTGCATGCCGACGTCGCCAAGGCGGATGCTCTGCGGCATCGCCGGAAGGCCTTTGAAGTCGGGACCGAGCACCTGGTCCCTCAGGCGTTCCAATCGCTCGTGGTCGATGCCGGCGACAGCGTTCATACGCTCAACGTTAGCGGACGAGCTATGAAGGGGTTCGTGAGACCGCGACGGCGCTCAAGCGAGAATCATCGGCCACGACGTACCCCCAGGATCTCGCGCCCACTACCCTCCGGCTGCCCAGGCTCGGAGCGCTTCCACTCCGAGCGTGTTCACCACCATCGCAGGGTCGGCGCCACACTCAGCGGCCCGTTCACACCCGTTGATCTGCCACTCGAGCTGACCCGGCGCATGTGCGTCGGTGTCGATCGCCAGCCGGCAGCCGGCGCCGATCGCCTGACGCAGGAGCCGTCGTGGTGGGTCGAGCCGTTCCGGACGCGAGTTGACCTCGACCGCGACGCCGTGTTCGCGGCATGCGGTGAACACGGCGTCGGCGTCGAACGTGGACTCGGGTCGTCCGCGCCCGACGACGATACGGCCGGTGCAGTGACCGAGGATGTCCATGTTCGGATCGCGGATCGCAGCGATCATCCTCGGTGTCATGGCCTCCGACGGCATGCGCAGCTTGGAGTGCACGCTCGCCACCACCACGTCGAGCTGCGCGAGGAGCGCGGGGTCCTGATCGAGCGCACCGTCCTCGAGGATGTCGACCTCGACGCCCGTGAGGATGCGGAATGGGGCGAGCCGCTCGTTGAGCACGCGCACGACCTCGAGCTGCTGCAGAAGACGCTCGGCGCTGAGCCCGTGCGCAACGGTGAGCCGTGGTGAATGGTCGGTCAGCACGATGTACTCGTGGCCGAGCGCGCGGGCGGTCATGGCCATCTCCTCGATCGGGCTGCCGCCGTCCGACCAGTCCGAGTGTGTGTGGCAATCACCACGCAGCGCCATTCGAAGCGCCTGCGCGCCGGCGTCGATCCTGCGGTCGTCGACTGTTTCGAGCTTGCGCAAGTAAGCCGGGACTTCGCCTGCGCACGCCTCCGTGATCACCTGCGCGGTGACGGGCCCGATGCCTGGAACGCCGCGCAGCGTCCCACGCGCGATGTGCCTGGCGACGTCGGCCGGCCCGAGCTCACGCACGCGCGCAGCAGCGGTGCGGAACGCACGCACGCGGAAGGTCGGTTCGCTGTGCCGCTCGAGGATGTGCGCGATGCGGTCGAGCGCCGCTTCCGGTGACAACGCCGGGTCGGGACGATCCATGATGCGCGGTGAGGATAGAACCCCACAGTGCCGGCGGGGTGGCTCGATGCGCACCCGGAAATAGCGGGTCGAGCGCGGCCATTCAGCACAGGCACCTGGCACCGCTGCCGGGACAGCGACCTAGGTACCGATCACGCTCAGCGCGTACGACGTTGGAAAAAGGCGCCTGCGAGAACAATCGACACGGCGATGATGCCGGCACTCCACGCCACTGCGTGCCACGCGCTCGCGCCCACGGGGGTCCCGCCGAGAAGGCTGCGAATGGTGTCGACCACCTGCGTGACGGGCTGATTCTCGGCGAATCCGCGCATCCACGTGGGAATCGTGTGGAGCGGCACGAAGGCGCTGCTCGGATACACGAGAAAGCTGATGAAGAATGCGATCCCGTTGGCGGCGTCGGCGGAGCGTGCCAGCATCCCGATGGCGGCCGCCAGCCACGAGAGCGCCAGGATGAACAGGACGAGGATGGCCACCGCCAGCACCCAGCTTGCTGGTCCGGCTGAGGTGCGGAACCCGATGGCGAACGCGACCGCGAAGACAAGCGCTGTGGACACGAGGTTGCGCGCGACGCTCGCCACCACGTGACCGTTGATGAGCGCCTCCCCGCCGATGTCCATGGAGCGGAACCGGTCGATGATGCCGGCTCTGAGATCGTGAGCGACGTTCACGGCGGTGGTCCCTGCGCCGAAAGCTGCACAGACCAGCAGGACGCCGGGAACGACGTAGTCCACATAGCGACCACCCGGCTCGATGGCGCCGCCAAAGAGATACACGAACATCAGCATGAGCATCACCGGCAGCGCGATCGAGGTGATGAGCCCGTCAACCTGGCGCAGTGTGAGGCGCAGCGCCCGCGTGATCATCGTCCGGCTCGTCGACCACGCCTCGAGTGAACGGCTAGGTGGATCCGAAAGTGCAACCGCCGGCGTCTGGTCAGACATGGGTGTTCTCCATTTCACGTGTGCCGGC